>JAABUH010000002.1_pt1 | contig 359929 bp, 467 predicted proteins | sample 5559121 | NCBI WGS metagenome assembly JAABUH01 (sample SAMN10711871, study PRJNA513364) | rock metagenome | isolation source: Antarctica rocks | place: Antarctica: Victoria Land, Battleship Promontory nord | collected 2015-12-28
GCCAGGGACGCAGTCCTGTGGTGGTAGAAGACGGTGCAAGGCCGCATGATGGGGAGGTCCCTGAAAGAGTACGTCAACAGCTCGGTATCCAGCGCTTCCCTCAACCTGCGCATTCCCCCGACCTGAATGCCATTGAGAACGTCTGGGCGGTCCTCAAGCAACGAGTAGAAGCCAGGAGACCGGTGGCCAAGGACAGGGCGGAGCTGATTGTGCATGTTGAAGAGGAATGGGGTTTGATTTCGATGGAGATAGTGAACTCGGCCTGTGAGTCAGTTGCAAGGCGGGTTGAAGAGGTCAGACATGCAGGAGGGTATGCTACTGGTCACTAGGGGAGAGTAGAGGGCTGTAGCTATGCATTGGGTCTAGATATCAGGACATGGATCCATATGGAGGTCGAAAAGTCAGAGGAGAGTGATTTGCCATGCTGACGGGGTTTCGGCGTTAGCTCCTCCATTCGCGACACCCCTGTAGTTCTTTGACGTCATTAAGGAAGGCTCTGGAGACTGGGAAGACCTGATATCCAAAGTCTCTCACGTTGACCTGCCCTTGTCGTCGAATCATCCAATACCCCCCGCTTGACAGCACATATCCATGTCCCTTAAAATCGGCTACGTCGGCCTTGGCGCCCTCGGCACACCCATGGCCATCAATCTCGCCAAACACGCCTTCGCCAATTCCTTCCCACCTTTGACAATCTGGAATCGAAGTAAAGACAGATACGCGGTTGTCAAAGAGGAGGTATCCGACGTCACTGAAGCTGGGGAGGTCGAGGAAGCTGCACAGAACTGTGATGTCATGTTCACTTGTCTGTTGAATGAAACGGTCGCGGATGAGCTCTACGGGAGGATGTTGAGAGCTACGAAGGGTAGGAAGGTGATCTTTGTCGATCAGACGACCCTCAGCCCGAAGACTTCCGGTGTGTCTCGTGCACACTAGGGGGGAAGCGGTCCTGACGGGATTAGGTAGATTGGCAGAACAAGCGAAAGAAGCAGGCTGCACATACCTCTCATCCCCCGTCTTCGGTCAACCAGCAGCTGCGAGAGCTAAGCTCCTCGTTTGTATCCTCGCCGGTCCGACGAAGGAGAAGGAGGTGGTCAAACCCTTACTCGAGGCGATTGGGCGAAAGACTGTGGATGTTGGTGAAGATATAACGAAGGGTCAATTTACCGTTACTGTTCAACGCATAGAGCTGAGGTTGATTGTACGTTTAGCAACTACGGTCAAGCTCCTCGGGAATTTCATCATCCTCAGCTCGATACAAGCTTACAGCGAAGCCTACGCCTTATCCGATGCGATCGATTTCGACCCTAGCATCTTCCACGAAGTCTTCCGTTAGTCCGCTCCTCGTTTGTAGGCCGCGTCGGCCTTGGTTAGCTGATAGTACTGGCCGTAGAGACCGTCTTCCCCGCTCCTCCCTTGTTCAACTATAGCAACAAGATCTCGAAAGGTACCTTTGGATTGCCGGGCTTTTCAGTCGATGGCGGATTGAAAGGTTTGTTCATCGCCTTTCTCCGCGTCTCACGTTGGCGCAGTTCGACTGAGACTGAGACTGAATCACTCATAGATGCCTGGTTGATGCAATCACTTGCGGAAGGTCTGGATCATCCTGTACCTCTGCCTACCCTGGAGAGAGCCATCGAAAACCTGAAGAGGGCGAAGGAGAGCTATGGAGCTGACTACGACTGGTCTGTCCTTGCTACAGGAGCGAGGATCGATGCTGGGCTGGATCCTTTCAAGCCTGGAACAGAAAATGGCAAGAAGCTGCCGTGAGGGAAGATTCTCACGGGTTGGACAAATGCAGCCTGAAGGCATACTGAGGATAGGAGACCGCAAGATATGTTCATGCAGAGCATCCTAGTATTCCGCATAAGCAAAAGAAAATATAGCTACAACAATCGGCACAGCTACAACCTGATCGGTGATCCAAATCTACGCATACTGATCTGGTCCATCTCTTCTTTGAAACTTCGCCAAGTAGCCCACCACTCCTTCCCACCTTCAGTTATCTCCTTCCCTTCCTCTTCCCATCTCTCCAATAAGACGCTTCGCATCCACTTCAGTACCTCAACAGCGTTCTCAATGCCTCCTAATCCAGCTTCTGGAGCCATACACTTAAAAAGGTAGGTCTTAACCTTTCCAGCATCACGAGCAGCCGGTCCAGCGCTACCTCTAGACTCGATCCATCGGCTGACTGTCTCGAGTACGGCAGGAAGGGCAGTCGCCTTGAGCAGAGCTGGTTTCGAAAACCGGGTGATGGCAATGCGCTGTTGGGGTTTGGGCGGTACTGATCCCGCTCGAGATGATCGAGAAGGTGAAAGCGAGGCTGTCCGGGTGGAGTCCCGCTCCCTCGATCGAAAGCGCGATCGATCAGCCGGACGATGCAAGATCTTCCGTTGATGGTGCTTTCGTCTTTCCTCGTCCACAATCTCCTTATGCATGTCCACCGGCAGCGCAAGGAAGACATCCGGGTCGATTTCCAGCTCTCTCAGCTCCGAGACAGCGTATATCCTGATCTTCTCATCCATTTCCGCCGTAAGATCCACCTGCTCCTCCTTGTCGGTCGCCTTAGCCCAAGCTCCATACAAGGGAAGGTCTGCGATCGCTGCCGCTTTCAGCTGAGTTTTGACTTTCGGTCGAAGCTGCTTCGTGATATGTGCCGCAGCGTGCATGCCTTTCGGCTTGGCTGGGGAAATGGTGGTCGCTCTGGGCTCTCGGGCGGGAGCGAGTGCTGGTTGAGGCGGCTTCTCGGATGTCGCCCTAGTACGCGCAAAGTCTCGTTTGACTTCTAGTCGAAGCTCCGGTGGCAGGGCGGCGAGGAAGTCGGGATCGATGCCATCCGACGACGTGATTATGCGTGGAGAACCAGGTTCGACGACCGGTTCAACGACTTGCGTTCTCGATGTTGACCGGGTTATGCGCGGAAGGGCTGCTTTCGCTGGAGCGAGTTCGACAGTTGTAATGTGGTCCTCGACAGGTTGGTTTGATATCGCGCTCACAGAAATTGGGGCATCTGGTTCCGGACGGTCGCTCACATCGTCGTTCCGAAGTGTGTTAGGATCAATTGCCGGCGGAGTTGAGGGTGCAACGCGGACAGGCGGCTTGGGATACGAACCCGCCTCGACAACATGGGCCATTGTCTCGGGGAAAGGCAGCTCAGAGTTAACTGTCTCATCTTTCGAATCGGTCGCAGTGTCCGTCTTCTTCGCACCAAAATTCAGCGTCCCCTGACCTGCTTCCCGTTCAGCCGCTTTTGTCTCGCCATCGAGCTTTGTGATTTGGATCCCCACACCGCGCAGCTCGACCGGATCAAGCTTCATAGCACGAAGCAGCTTCACACTTTCGGCGCCCAGGATGGCTGGCTCGCCCGGTGGCGATCCACCTTTGTTACCGATCGCGGCTGACTTGTTGAAAGTCTCGCACCACCCATGACCCAGAAACTAACGTCAGTTCTGTTCTCTCACGTGAGCTCACTTTAGGCGGTTCTTTAGGTGCATCTGGATGTCGCTTGAGCAGCTTGAGAGTAAGGAGTCGTCCACGAGCATTAACCTGCTTCATCCGCTTCGAAACTTCCGCGGCAAGATCGTTGACGCAGATCTCGGCCTGCTCCTGATTTTGAAAGCGAATACCATACTAAGGACGATCAGCGAGGGTCCTATGCAGTTCCTCACGAGTTTGACCCACATTCATCTCAGCGCTGATGCTCTTCCTCTCCTTGTTCGGCTCGAGCTTGCTATCATCGACTCCTCTCAGATAGCCATACACCATATCCCCAGTCTTGGGACCGAGAACAGCCTGGAAGTCTCGCTTGCTGTGCTCGAGCAAATCCTCACATAGCGTCGTCCGAAAATTTTCATTGATCTTCGACTTGATCGAGTATCCTACCGAAGGAAGGTCTTCCACCTCAAGAGGGGCGAGGAAGGCTGGTATCGCAAGAGGTAGCAGGTGAAAGACTCCGGCTGGCTTAGCTCGCCGAGTAGCTAGCTTTGCGAGAAGGATGTTATGGGCGATACCGATACTCACTGACGTCAGCGCTGGGTTCATAGGTCAAGCTCACCTTCGCATCCAGCAGTAAGACCCCTGACATCGTCCCGGATCTTCTCGGCGACCTCGACAGCCGGATCGCGAATACGACGAGAGTCAGGTTCGGGAGAGTCGGCGTCTCGGTTAGGTGTCCCATCATCCGCTTCTTCGGGAGCCAGTGCTCGCGCAGCGACTGCGCTAGTCACATCGATGAGAGCTTCATCCACACTGACCGCTTGAAGCTCGTCCGCGTATCCCATCAAGACGGTATAAAAAGCAAGAGAGAACTTCTTATACGTGTCGAACTCATATCTTACGTCAACCATACCCTTTTTTGGCTTGACTTACGGGATAGTCTGGAGGTCGTTTCCGACTAGGGTCCGCGCTCTGCCCAGGCTCATACCGTTCTTGACCCCTTTCGCTCTGGCTTCATAGCTGGCACTAGCGATCTCCGAAGTGCTGGATGCCATCCGTCCTGCCTGAGAATGGCAGACTACCGAAGGCTTGCCTTTCAGATGCGGTCGTGTGGCCAAACCGCAAGAGACGAAAAAGCAGTCGAAGTCGACATGGAAGATGACCCTTTCGCCCGGAGTAGCTGTTGCCTGCGCGGCTCGGGGAAGTACTGAAGTGGAAAGCGAATAGGGAGAGATGCCAGCTGCCGAAGGCTTCTCGAGCGACTGCTCTTCGGATTGGCGTTGTGCTGCGGCAACGAGTACCTTCAGCTCGGCTTTCCAGGTTGAAAGATGATGTAGCCTGAAGTAAGCAATGCTCAGCTAGGCTTGATCTCACCTGCTATTCTGGTAGTATCCGTCGATGAATCCTCCTTCATTGCCTCTCTCGGCTGTATTCTTCAACCTCCATTCCTGGTTCTTCAGCAATCTTGCCGCATCTTGGTTCGAATCTTTGCTGTAGTAGTACTCCCATACACCTTCCGGTTTGTGTACCTTTGCGGGAGTTCTGTCTTTCGCAGGAGTTTCTTCGCGGAGCACTCCGGGACTGATGGGGATGATCGGGGCTAGTGCTGGTCGGACGAAGGTATCTTGCTTGTTCGAAGGCTCCTTGGTGGGTGTCGCAGGCGGTGAAGGAGGAGAAAGAACGGTTGGCTCGAGCTTGACCGGTTTTAATTCCATTCCGGATACCTCAAGGACCGTCGCAGAACTGCCTCGAACCGGATTATGACGTGGTGCGACTAGCAAGCTCTGCGTCGAAGCCGATAAGGTCGGAGGAGCCTGACTGGAGACTACTGCGGTGGACATCGCAGACAGTACAATATCGCTATCCCCCTCTTCTTCCTCTTCCTCCTCCTTGATCGGCTTCTTCCTCTGACTCGCTTGTCCCTTGAGGAACCCCTCCATCCCCTTTTTACTGCCTTCCTCCCATCCTCCAACAATCTGGAGCTTCCACCTCGTCCAGTTCAACAACTTCGCCTCTTTACAGCTCTCCGTGATCCACCCTTCCATAGCCACACGATACCTCGCAAACTCCTTGAACTTGCTCTGCGTTAACATCGGCGCGATAATATAATCTACCATGCCTTTACTCCTCAACACCGGCCTCGTCTCACCTCCTCGTTGTAGGATCATCTTGCGTAAATCCTCCATCGGTGGATGGGTGTTTCCGTTGATGTAGAATGATATCCCGGCGAAGATCTGTGGGATACCTGAAGCGGCTGAGGCGAGTGCGATGTCCTTATTCTGCGTTTGGACTTTGATCTCCTTTTTGCGCATGTAGTCGCCGATATCGCCGAAGCGGTTAGGAGCGTATTCGGCGTTAGCGAGGTACGAGTGTGGATCATCGATATCCATAGGAGCGGTTCGGTTGGGTAGGTAGGAAAGAGTGGTCTTGGACGAGTCAGATCGGGACCGCTTCGCTGGGAGCTCGTCGAGCTCTCGTCCAGGGGGAGTATCATTCTCGACTAATCGCTCTCGCTTGATGGGCGGTGGAGGTGTCCGGACCTTTGCCGCTTCGTTCCAGAACGAAGGGGAGGAGATGGGGAAGGAGGATGAGCGGGATTCGGGATGGTCGGCACCATCATTTTGAGACATGTTACAACATTATGACCATCCTATAGCGACTCCCGTACAACCAAAGTAGAGCTGAGCAGTTTCTATCGACGTATGCTGCACACCGAGAACCGTTTTGATGCTTCCGGCAACAACAGAGTCCTACCAGGGATTACGTAATCGATGACAAGGAGTTGTAGTGATCTCCTCGGATCTGTCAATGATCATCGACGCGTCCAAGCAGAGTGTCTATCTCGTGGGCTAGCATTATGTACTCCAGCGGCCTTGCAGCCTTTTTCGTCATCTCGCTCCATCTTCGAAACGCTGGTGCGGCTGAGTGCGACGCGAATGTGTTGTCATGCTCCAAAGATGCGAAGTCCGGATCCGCCGACCCATGCTGCGTACCTACTCCAGAAGGACTATTCGTATTCAGACAACGGTTCGAGCCCGATGTAGGGAGCGACGCTGGAAGTTGGGGCATAGATGGCTTGGATGTACTTGAGCGAGTCGTCTACTACATAGCTGCTTCGTAATCCTGATTTGAGCTTTAGCTGCACATCGCAAACAGCTGCTTCTTCCCCGTACGCCCCTACGTATTCGCATGAAGAGATAGGGTCGTTCTGTCATCGGTCCGACCTATTTGGCGGCGAAGATGGGTTCATTCGAGCTGAAGGAGAGTGGTCGCAGAGTGAGGTCGGTGAAGGTGTCGAAGAAGTATGGGAAAGATCGGTCGGTCTAGCTTGAATCATACGGGAACTTTCAAAGCTGACGCTCGAGCAGTGGAACACGGCTGGAAGACACATATCTACCTTCGCGCAGACATGTCATCCTGACCCACCTGCGGAAGTGGATGTAGGTTGTCCTCGAGTTCAAACGGATCCACGCTGACATTCTTGGACAGGTCCCCGCTTTCTTCCACGTCCTGCATAAGCTGTACGAAATGTTCCCTACAGCACGAGTCCTCGCAGATGCCGATGTGAAGATCTCAAAACATTCTCCTACAAGACTACGTGCTGATGTCTCAGATCAATCCTTCCGCTGATACAACCTACTCCCTTTCCGAGCTCGTCACAGCATTAGCATTTGGCGAACATCACCCCATTGTGCGAAGAGTCCAGCTTCTTCGGTGCCCGCTTGATGGTGCTCCACCAGGTAATATGCGATAATGTCACCCTCTCTACGATTCTTTGGCCTCTCCAAGTGCAAGGAGCGTTTCAGTCTGGCACGTTCCTAGCCTCTCTACTCGACCGTCGATCATCATGTCCGGCCGAAGGCATCTTGTAGGTGCTTTATCATCAAGGTTAAGTTGTCATGATCCACTGATCCACGCACAGATATCCGTCATCCACGACACGGCCCGCACCGACTCCTAAAGCTTCATGGGACCCCTTACACCGTCCTCCACCACGACCTATCACTTTAGGACGTGACGAATCGAGGATGTATTACAAGCCGGCGGACGATCCCGTCAAGCTGGAGATGTTCAAGGGCTACGATGAAGATCGAGACGAGCAGAAGGAAGAGAGGATGGTGAAGCAGTATATGCGGGATGAGCTGTAGCGTAGTAGAGGAAGAAGAGGGAAAGGAATTACGCCAGGCAGGTTTTCATGCACATTCAATCCGTCTTCATCGAGCTCAAAGATTGTTGCCTAAGTTTGACAAGCGCGTCTTTCCCGAGGAATGCCCGACTGTGCTCGGTATCTTGATTGGCAGCCTAAGCTATCCGGAATCCGCTTGCACCGAGGCTCGGAGGAGTCGTCATGGTCGTCAAGAATGCATGACCAGGTGGATCTACACCTTCGATTAGCTTACATCAGCTCGCTTGTTCGCTCCGAGACTTTTCGGGTTTTGCCCATCAGGGGTTTAGGTGACGCGGTGGCCCGTGCTCGTTAGCTGATCCAGGCTAGGTATGTCTTACTTGGGCCACCCTTTTTCCTGACTTCGCATTCCTCTCTTCTTTTCGTCCTGATTTCCACCATCTCAGTCTCGCTTCGTCTCTTCGTCGACAGGCCAACATTTTCAGTATGACTTGCGCCATCTAGGTTGCCGACTTAGCAGCAGAGTGAGCTTTTGCGCGCTGATCGCTTCTCAGCATACTGACTTCATGCCTCGTAGCGACTGGTCTTACGCGTGATGCATTCAGTATAGCCTTTAGGTGAGTCAGCAGATTGTATCTTCGTCCTGGGCATCCGTCTATCGCTCGCCTCAGCTCCCGTCTAAGTGATTGAAGACTGCCGAACTCTCTTTTCCATCCCATCTTCTCGATCTCCTTCTCTTTCTTCCCTCTCGGTGGGCCGAGAGCGTGACTCGCGTTGATGAGCGCAGTCTGCAAAGTGACGCAAGTTTTCTCCCCACTATCGCTCCTTCGCGGCCTACCGCTCCACGTAGTTTGCTGCAGGCGGATTCGAATGGCCAGAATGGAGCTGGTGGAGGCTTGGAGGCGGAAGTGGAAAGACTGAAGAAGGCCTGCAGAGGACGAATGATGTACATGTCAGACCTCAAGCAGCTCAAGCGGGACTTATACTTGCGCAGTATGCCGATGAGATGGTATCTGCCAGATCTCACAACCTCGTCCTGCTCTCCCTCGGACGACTTTGCGGCACATTTGCATTGAATGGCCGGTTCTTCCACGTCGCATTATCGAACCTCGCGTTCTCGGTTGGCGCGCCATACGTGAACGAGTGGTACATCGATAAATCCGGACTTGACGAGACGTTTGCCCGAGCTTTCCGGGTCGTATTGAAAGATTATGACACGGTGGATCAGCTCGATAAAGCGATCTCATCAGTACCGATTGGATTGCTTTCCTCCATGTGATGCGATTTGGACACTGGTGCACACCGCTGATGAGGTTCTTCTCCCTCATCTGCATCGAGTTCTAAAGATCATGGTCGACGGCTGTCACGGCACCCAGCGAGGCATCATCGTTCAGCTGCTTCTACTTCGGCTCGAGCGAGAATATCGGACGCAAAGAAGCTGGAGCTGGCGGCACTGGGCTACACGGTAGGGAGCGGCTGTCAAGGACAGCGGGTGGTCATTGCTACGAGGGGGATCAGCGGAGATCCCCAGGGTCACATGGATTGATATCGACGATGTGATTCAGTCGAGATCGAAGGTACACCAGAAGCGGAGCCGAGACATCGAGGAGGAGGAGGATTTTAGAGGCTATCGCGGTCCTCACAACAAGCGTATGTACCGCCGTTGAAAGCGGATTCCCTTGATTCGGTTTCGTCTTGATATCAATTTCGCTTTCTTGCGCGTATTCTCCCCATCGGATAGCCACTTTGCTACATTCCCCGCTCCTCTTTTAGCGCACCATCCCCCATTCGACCCGATGACATGCATACCATACGATCGTGAGTCCATTGCCGCCGAGAAATCTGCTTCCGCCACTTCTAATCGATCACGTGTCATGTCGCTTCCCTCAACAATTGCTAGCTCAACCATTTCTGATCTGCCTGGACTTGCATCATTGCCTGTTTGATCCTACCGCATAGCAGTGATGTCATTCCGTGCTGCTCGACCACTCCTCCGGGCTGGTGTCAGTCTCCGCCATACAGTGTCTGCCGCTCGCATCATCCCTACCTTCCGCTGTACCGCCATCATCCCTTTCTCCCGTACATTCACCTCAACCCCCAGATCCCTCGGTTCCGGTACCTGTACGTTACTATCTTCGCTTGCACTCGATCTAGGAGAAGAGACTGATGGGAAATTTAGCCGATGGTACCCTGTCAGCGGCTCTCGCATCCGAACATACCTACGAGCTCGAAGCCGCCAAAGAAGGCCCCGAGATCCCGGAGTTCTTGGAACGGTTTATGAATGAGAAGGTTTGGGAGGTTCAGGATACGCCTGGAGTGGATGATGTCGCTCTTACAAGGACTTTCGGGAACGAGACGTGAGTCGACTGATTACCACGATTCTCCCGTCAAACCCAAAGGCAGTTCGGGAGAAAGTTCCGTGAAACCCCATCTTCCGGAGAAGTACTCTGCTTAGGCGTCCTTCTTTGTGTCTGTACCCTTTTCCTCGTAAACGCTGATGCTTCTGTCCTCACGTAGGTTACGACTCACCTTCCAGGTATCCGACCTAGATGACCCTTCCGCCCAAGAATCAGTAGACGAGAACGGCGTCCTGGTCGAACCTCCAACCGAAGACGTCCCCACAACACCTTTCATCACCTGTTCCCTGCTCATCACCAAATCAGCTACACCCGGCGCCATGTCGATTGATCTCGAGGCTGGAGAGGAAGGCTTTGAGGTGACGAATGTGGCTATGTTTGAGAAGGTTTTGGGGGAGCAGAAGGGCGCTGAAGGGGATTGGGCGAGGAGGAGTCGATACATGGGGCCGCGTATGTCGTCTCGCTTCGGAGGAGGGACGAACTGATGTAGCTGCGGAGTAGAGTTTGAACACCTGGACTCGTCGGTTCAGGATGCTTTCCAGGCTTACTTAGCGGAGCGAGGCGTCAACGAGGAGTTGGGTGAGCTGTATCGATCCTGGATATGCAATGGTTCAAGCTGAGACTTCGACCTTTTCGCAGCTCAACTCGTCCTTCAATATTGCGAGTACAAGGAACAGAAGGTGAGCAGAATACATTAATACCATGAATCAAGCTGATTAATGTGCCAGGATTACATGGCTTGGTTGCAGGACGCCAAGGGATTCGTTGAGGCGTGATGCGGCTTAGGCTATACACATCTCCATATATCGCTCCGCCCATGCTTCGAAGGCCCCGATAGTGTGGTGGATGACTAAGATACTTACCTACTGAAGTAGACACATCATGATCGTAGCTTGAAGGGTAACATCGACCTCGAGTTGAAGCCAATAAGACGGGTACATGAAACATTCCTCATCGAGCTACAGGCTCCTTCACAAGCGAGATCATCTCGTCAAAAAGATGGACGTGGTTGCGGAAAGGGGATCTTCGGAGAGCGGAAAGCTTTCTTAACCCCTCTTTACGCCAGGACCAAGCTGAAGTGCGTGTTGGGCCAGCGAAACTCCTCACTCTTGTACATCGGTGTCAATGAGGAGCACCGAACATAGTACCTCGAGACCACCAGAGGTCTGGATCTCAACGAGAACTATGACGTGCCGGGATGAACCTGGTAGCGTAGCAAGCTTGTCGACACGGGGACATATTTGAGTCCATTTACACAGGGTTAGATGTGAAGGTGATGAGTGGGACCAAGGACTTGTGGCGGCAAAACACAATGGTGCGATCGTCCACGTCGATGGTGAGCGACAGCAGTCGGAACGATCAGTAGCTCAGCGGATCTCCGCGGTAGACATGGACTGTTCGATACATAGGGTACGGAAATGATATGAAGTGCACAACAGAGATGTATATGAGCGCTGGGAATTTGTGTGTAAACAACAGAGCGACGGAGGGTTCAGCACTATGCGAGGTATACGGGAAAGCTACTTGGAAGGGCGCAAGCCTTCGAGATGGGAGATCGAGTTCGGTCCCGAAGCTACGCACGTCTCTTTTGCGCCACCGGGCTCTCGTTCATCTGCACATCGTCATCCTCGACGTTCCTCATCCGCTTCTCCGCCCTCTTCGGCGGCAGAGCCTCTAGCACCATCTTCCAACCCACTCGTTTCAGGTCGTCATGCCTCCTCTCAGGCAGGCACCAGTTGTTCTCCTCCGCATGGGCACGCTGCCACATCTGCCATTGGACGGTTTGCGGCGAGTCGTAGCTTAGCAAGCGATTGGCGAGGACTTTCAGCGCGACGCCACGCTGTGTGCCTTGGTATCGGTCGAGCTGGAGGTGGACTGCTTTGCGGAATTGAGGGAGTAAGAAAGGGTCGGCAGTGTGAACGAAGAGCCATAGAATGTTCGGCGGAGTGAAACCGGCGATCCAGGCGTTTCCGTACTCGATAACGGGGCTGATAGAGTTGTAGTGAAACATGAGGGTGTCGAGGACGGTGGAGAAGAGGCGCGTGAGGCGTGGAACGGGGTAGATCCACAGCTGGTAGATTGACAGAGAGTGTTCGGTGTCCGTGATGATGCAGAGGGATGAAAAAGCCATCCAGAAGAGGGGACCGAAGGAGACGTGATTGCCGCAGAGATGGCTAAGCGCGGTGGTGATGAGCGGTACTGAGGAGGACAGGGCTTCGGAGTCTGAAAGCTGCGGACGCTATCAGACCGACGTCTTAAGGGGTACTATGTTGTACCTGCTCAGTCGTTGGAGTTGTTCGAAGCGAGAGCTTCAGATGCTGGACTTCCGACTTGAGCTTCGTGATTCGGTCTTCCAATTGGTCCTTCGCTGTAGAAGTATTGGTTGCTGGAGGCGTTCGGGAAGTCACAGGGCTCGGCGATGTTGACCGACTATCATTGGTCGTACGATTGACGGTCTCGATGATGTTGACTTTCGAGGTGGACAATACGACCTTCGTCTTCTTCAGGCTGGTAGGAGATCCGGAGTTGCATCGTAGTGGAGTGAGTTCACGATTGATGGCGGTTGAATCACAAAGGATGCGATGCGGAGAAGAGACCTTGGTCGACATAGCGTTTGGAAAAAGCAGATGAGAGCGAGAACAGTGAGACGGTTTGAGGAGGGATGCGATAGGGCGAGGATAAGGAGTGATCCGCTGCTGGAGGAGCGAGACAGTCATTAGTGTCAGGTTGTCCATCCATAGTTGGTCACGTACCTGTGAGCGAAAGTTCTGGAGTACCGGTGATTTCCGTCAGGGAGACGAGTGAGAGAGCTACGTTGAGTGAGGTTCTACGTTAAGCTCGAGAGCTGGAGATTTCCAGCTAATCAACAAAGGTCTTTGCCAGAGGATGAGCAGTGTCAATGACGAGCAAGTCTTGGGAATTTCTAGAGATTCGCAAAGGCAGAATGTAGGAATGGTAGTGAAAAGAGGATGGAAAGAGGAAAGAGGAAGTTGGAAGAGAATCCAAAGGAATGTGACGCATGGAAGGGGAGTCTATGTCTCACTGCCATGTGGCTCTAGGGGAAGTTCAGGAGTACGAGCAGAGCAGGGAATGCTCAGTACAAACCGGTTATCGTGATGCACACAGCACGCAAAGGCTTATGTCGTTGATCATGGGTGAGTTACAGTCAAGCGAATCATTCACTTCGCCTGCAGGGAACGAAGCAAGACCCACAGTTTTGCATTTTGGTCGAAAATCTCGTTCCCTAAGCCTTCTTCCCCTTCCTCCTCCTCACCTTCCCATCCGGTCCAGTCTCGGTCCCACTAGTTGCCTCTCAACCAGTCGTCAATTCCTCGCCACCACTGACAACCCCATCCTTCTTCTTCAGCTTGGATGCCCGACTCTTCAGGTGTTGCTCCGGGATCCATTCCTCCTCATAAGGCTTCACATCCGGATAGCTCTTCTTCTCCGTCTGAGCGGGTACGACCGCCTTCTTTACTCGTACCTTACCACCTTTCTTCCCCTTGGGCACCATGAATGCTTGGTAGGCTAGATAGGCGCCACCAAGAAGGGCAGAACCGAGGATGAGATAGAGGAAGAGGAGAGCCGGGTCGAACCATGATGTGGGCTTTTCGACAACGGAGACTGTTTGGTTGAAAGCAGTGATGGGGACTAGGTCTTTTGAATCGCTTTCTGCGAGGTTGACCCAGACGGTCAAACCGATCTCAGCTGGTCGGAACCTGCTTGTAAGCGGGGTCATATGTAGTTGACTTACTCGCTATGCATCGAGAAGGGTGCACTGAAGTTCGCTCCGCCGACAAGAGGGACGTTGTAACGCAATGTCGAAGCATTCTTAATCTATGCTATACTCAGTGGTCGGATCTGAGCGAAATGCCTGCGGGGGGGACAGACCAAACGCCAATGATTTGCAGGATCATGGAAGCTGGCTGAAGCGGATACAAGCGAGTAATTTCTCGACCCAGAATTGATGAGATGCAGGAGAAGCGGGTTCTGCTCGCCATTGACCACGACTGGTCATTTAGCTCAGTCACACGAGGGGAACTTACGTCCGAAGGGGTTCGTCTCGGGAAATGAAGCGGAAATGAGAACATCATCGGATACGTCATGGCTGAACAGACCTGAAAAATAGGTCAGCGTTGGGAGCGAGGGCAACGAGCGAAGGGATTCACCCATATTGACAAGCTTATGATTTCTTAGAGAGATGTCACCCTACTTACTTCGACCAGCCGAATCTTGCGGGAAAAGACCGGCCCCAGCTCCTACCTGAGCGAGATCTACGTGTCAAAAAAACCGGACTTTATCAGAAGTTGGGCGAGGTGGAGGTTGTTCGAACTACCCCTCGGTCATGTTGGCGGGGGTTTCAGATGCCCTTCATCTTCTTCATTATGACTTCCGAGAGAAGGGAGATTGACCGATCCGCGACATGCTTGAAGCTCGATCTTCTCGAGTTGTTCTCCCCCATCGGCCGGCGAGTATCAATCTGGGTCGCAGAAGCAATCACGACGAGGAGGCCAAGGAGGCCACTGCACCAGCCCCGTCCTTTGGTCGATCAGATAATCTAGAGGAGACCAAAAACTTCGTAAGAGCTTCTCCCTTCAAACGTGATATTACTATGGCTGACGCCAGATGTACAGTATGGTCTTCGTTCCACTACACCCCTTGCCGTTCTTTCCAGTAGACTCTCCTCCCGCCCGTCTTCCCCAGGTCGTTCCCGCTCAAACTGGAAGGTTAAGAATGTAAATGACTCGATCTCACCCGATGGCTCATCCCTTCCAAAATCGCCACCACGCTCTTCGGTACCCCTGCCTACACCACGGGGCTTCTTCTCGCCCAAGAAGCCAGCAGCTGCAGTCCGGCTCGAGCATAAGGAGAGGGAACGAGCGGCTCAGGCCAAGTTGTCCGAGTCAGATGCCGCAAGATCGAGACTGCCAGACGGTCAATCGTCACTAGCTCATATTTCTAACGTTAACCGAGAGGCCGGACCTTTGGGCATCGAAGCGATGCTAGCTGGTGGGCCGGGCGAGGAACATCCGCCCGATCCAGGATGGGACAGGTCACTTAGTCATAGCGTGACGGACAGTGCCACTCTCCCCCATCCTGACGGCCACGATATGAGCTCAGATCATCTCGTCAATAGAGTCGAGGAAAAATCAAACGGAGCCGCGAAGCCACCGACAGGACGAACAGGACCATCATCTCGGTCACCAAAGAGGTTACGGCGATATACCAAGTTTGAGAATCCTCAAACTACTTGGTTCTGCGGAGGATACCTTATGACCGGTGGAGACTCGCTGATCTCGGTGTCACTGGCTTTGGTCGTTCTGTTCGGCTTGACTGGGGTCTGGCTGGGGACCACTGGGGCCTGGTTGTGGAAGCATGGATCGGAGTATGGGTTTGCAAGGGGAGGCGGAATCGCCATCGTGATCATCCTTGTGTTAGTCGCACTTCCCCTTCCATTTTCAGAAGAGAGCGCTGAATATAGGCAGATATCTGTTTGGTGTGGCGTTCAGCTCGCTACTCACCGCGGCATTGCGAGATCCTGGTATGCCTATAATTAATGGTGGCTATGGAGAATTGAGCTGACGTGAGAACCAGGCATCATCCCGCGCAACCTAGATCCTGATCCACCTCTGTCTCAAGTGGACGACTGGTGGGACCCTTTGCCGAGAGAGCTTACAGTCAGGAATGGGCAGTAAGCGTACTGGTCCTTGCCCAGCTGTGGAGGGATGGCACAAAGCCTACAGCTAAGCCTACAGCTGGGTGATTTGACGATGGTTGCTGACAACATATTTGCAGGGTGACGGTGAAATACTGCGAGACTTGTAAGACGTACCGACCGCCACGTTCCAGTCATTGTCGTCTGGTAAGTACACTCTACCTGTGATTAGAATCCGCTGATGGTGAGAGAAGTGCGGGAACTGCGTGGATGGCATCGGTATGCCTCGAACCACCAGATGGAACTGCCCAAGCTTATGCTTCCAGACCACCATTGCTCATATCTTCACAACTGCGTAGGTAAACGCACATATCTACCCTTCATCGTTCTCCTCATCGCATCGGTGCCTTTCTATTCGCCATAACCTTCTTGTCGACGCTGAAATCGCAATCAGACCATCGCGAGTATCTACATCGTCGTTTTCTCCGCTCTACACTTCTCGATGCTCTGTCATCATCAACACATCTCTTTCGGTCAAGCGCTCCGGGAAAGTCCAGAAGCAGCTGTGAGCTTCCTACTGGGCGTCATCATCCTCCCGGCCATCTGCTTCCTGTTGTATTACCATATCCGGGTAAGCTTTCTTACGCTCATGGTCGCCTGCTCGCCCCCCGCGATAGCATGACTACCTGAGTGACATACACTGATCAATCGTAGCTCCTGCTGTGGAATCTGACCACTGTCGAGCAAGTCAGTACTCTAAATGAATCTGAGCCGGAATGCAGGCTAATGATCCTGCAGATCCGTGCATCCGCTTCGTCGAACCTCTTCCTGGCGCATAAACGGCCCGACAACCCCTTCGCGGAGGTCTCTCTACTATCCAACCTACTCATCGCCTCTCTTGGACGACCACAATTTCCCAGCTGGATGAACGCGAGTAGCTGGGATTACGAGGATACGAGAGAGGTCAATCCCGCCTTGACAAATCCAAAGTGGGCGAAGGAAGGCGCTTAATTATCTCTAATCCGCTTCAATTCTGGGATAGAATTGCTAGCCATTCACGATATTTGGGACCCATTTCCTCCTCGGCCGCTAGATGCTCGTAGGATCACCTATTAGATTCGACAGGCTACGCGGAGAGCTTCTTTGCCATTTCAGCGATCATTCCGGCAAGCTCGTCCGCCTCTTTCTGCGCAAGCTCGGGTGAGTGGTCGATCGTAAGAGCTAGAGTAGATTTAGTACGGTGTCAATGAAGCCTGTCATCGGAGACTCGCCTTCGGTCAGAGCCGGGAACTGACAGGAGTATCAGCATCGGTGACTCCGAAGAGGGCATACACGTACCGTAGTCGCGCCGTAACCAAGCCAGAGACCGGGTGCTACCCCTTTGTGCTTGTACCACTCCCTCTCCTGTCATCACATTAGCACTGCTCTTCAGAATTCTCGATTTTTCATCTCACCTTGATTCCCTCCTCCGAGATGAAACCTCCCTCAAAGCCCTTGAGCTTCACGTTGATCTCCCTGATCTCCTGTAAAACCTTCTTAATCTCCTTGAGATGCTTGATCGGCGGAGAAAGCTTCGAATGGTGTTTGAACGCCATGTACTGCTCGTCCAGGCTTGGCTCGTTCCACAATGCCATCTGTCGGAGCCTATCCTTCCCTTTCAGACTTCGGCATGTCGCACGTAATCTCCACCATCTATACTGAATACGGCCAACGATACCGTGCTGGGAGCGTTTGGGTTTAGGCAGTAGCTTGCGGAGTTTGTCGAGTGCGGCAGACTTCTGCACATCGAGTGATTCGGACTCTTCGATGAGAGACTGGATCGAGGTAGACAGGGCGGTGAGGTTGACCTGTTCGGCGACGTTCATAGTCTCAAGTATGTGCTCGACCCTGGTGTGATCAGCGTCGAAGCAATAAATCTCGAAACTTGACCGACTTCTCTAGGTAATACTCGAGCTCGATGGCATATTGCGTGGTATTGAGAGGTAAGATTAGGCTGTCGGACAGGCGGAGCACTGTATATCAGCATCATTCGTACCTCCTGACGCACGAGCTAGACCGAGGATCTTCGCCACGTCGATATGCTTGTGAAACCCGGGATCGCCAAACCTTCCCTGTCAGATTGGAAGGCTGTGGTGACTCACTTCTCCTGCCAGGTGAACGAGTCGTAGATGCTGTGATAGTGGTACACGGGGTCCTTCGAACCACCTTCAAGACGAAGGATCAGCGTGGAGGGGCGCTCAGTAAGCAGCACTTACGGCGGTAACCAATATTGCCTGAAGCGACCTGTACGAGTCTTAGCTACCCTACTCATACTGAAGATTTAGACGCGCTCCATAGCGCTGCAGGAAGGACGTGTAATCGGATCCGGAGCTAAAAGGCAATGTAAATGTAGTGCAAACGGCCAGGGCCGTGTCACTCACCCTAGCGCCGATACACCGGTTCCGCTTGCGCGGACGACCTCAGACTCCTCGTCAACTTCCCATTCTTTCCAATCATGAGCATCCGCTTGGGTATCCCACACGCTCTTCGACGGGTCGGCGCTGGTCCGGACGTCTTCAGAGGCACCGCGAAGCAGCCAAGCGAGCGACTAAGCACATCAGCGGGACCAGACGAGAATCAAAGCACACGTACAGGGGAAGCTTCGGCGCCAAAATCGGTGCCCGAGGCAGACACGTCAACGTTGATATATGCGGCGGCTGTAACTGTCAGTCTGATTCTTCTGAATGAGCTTGACACACCATCATCCATAAGGAATGAGCCGAAATCCTCAGTCCACTCTGTACTACCAATAAGACCATATTCCTCTGCATCCCAGCTTGCAAGAACGATCGTACGAAACGGCTTCCAACCCATACTGAGCAGGTTGCCGAGTCCGCGGATGAGCTCGTACTGCGATGCAGTGCCGGAGTTTGGATCGCCTGCTCCGAGCACCCAGGCTTTTTGCACATCAACCTTCACTCTCCATGGCGGAAGACAACTTGCCATCACGGTGATTGCCGAGAACGATGACCTCATCGGTGATGTGACCAGGGATGGTTGCCATCACGTCTAAGCCTAGTCTCAGTAGGGGCACCAACAATCGCCATCATCGCTTACTCCAAATCGGCATCACACGCTGTCAATCCGCCAGTCAGCTCATCTCGGTCCTAGGTGAAAACGCACTTACGGTATTGACTTCGTTGACGAAGTGCATGTCCACCTCGCTAGGTCCGGTGAAGTAATCCAACCCATAGTATCCTAATCCGCCAACCCAGTCTTTACCAAGATCTCCAGCAGCGATTCCTTTGCCCTCGAGCTGGTTCAAAATAGGGACAGCATCTTCGTACGAGATTGGTAGACTGTTAGAGTAAACGTATCAGCACCACGAGTCCCGTATTAGGCTGTCACTGACGAAGGAATCTTGGGCTGATTGCCGCCTTCCAAACGGGAGGCGTTCTTGTACGCCGGCTCGCCAGGTGTAGTCGGGTCACCAGGGTAGACGGAGATCTGCGCATGAATATTAGCAAATACAGAGATTACGAGCAGTCATTTGATACTCTCAAGCTGAACACTGCCTCGCTGAACACTGCTCGGTTGACGAGCAGGTCCGTTTGGATACTGCTCGTACCCGTTCTCTTCGGTGATCTCGCCGTCATCTCCGGGGTCGGTGAAGATGATACATCCGATAGCCCCGGCGTCTTGAGCCGCTTCAGACCTGGTCAGCCTTCGACATTTCGTACTAGAGGTGACAAGGCTCACCTTTCACCTTGAGACCTCGGAAGACCTTGCCATACTTGACGATGGCGATTTTGCCAGAAAAGTCCATACCTTGGTTAACAATCAGCTTCCATCCGGCTTTGCGAAGCAGGTTACTGCTTGTGAACCGATATCCACTGACCTTTCTCTTCGAGCAGGTCGAAATCTGCCTTTCTCCCATAACCAGCATACACGTACTTGCCGGTGACATCCCCACTGACCGATAAGCCATGGAAGACACGGACTTCATCGCGAAGGACCGAGTCCGGATCACCATCGACGATGTCCTCTTGCAGTGCGGCGGAGAAGGGCGGGTCGGTCAGGACGGTTACAGAAGAGGAGACGGGGGTATTCATGACGGGGTAGTACTGGTTTAAGCTTGAGCACACGTCGAGTCAGATAGGACTAGGCGCACGGTGTCGATCCAGACACCCATCTTGTCCATTCCTTTGTAAATTCTAGCCTGACTACTCGAATCACCAGCATCGTAAAGATACTCCTCAGGACCGGAAACGGGTAGTCCAAGTTCGCGCTCCCATTCGCTCTTCAGGTTGATGGCCGAGGCATAATCATACCCAGATCCAGCGGGGTGAGCGTAATTCGTATACCGGTGAGAAGCACTGCGCTGGCTCAGCAACAAGCACTGTTTTGATTCTTTCAAGGTAGACTCACTCCCGACAGCTCTCGTTGTTCGGGACAGAGAGGAAGATCTTCTCCGCCATCTTAGGTGGGATCATCGCTCCATGATTCCCCTTATCGTCATGACCATGATGCTTATGGTCATCGTCATGGTGCTTGTGGTGCTTGTGATGCTTGTGATGCTTGTGGCTCTTTTTGTCGTGGAATCGCTCGCCCTTCTTTCCCTTGGATCCACAAAGAGCTTTCCTCGAGCCCTTGCCGACTATACCGGACATGTAGCCGTTCACGGGATCGGAAAGGTCATCGCCAATGATTGAGGTGAAGTTCCTATTTCGGAGGAAGGTTCGGATGTGGAATAACGCGAGGAAGGTGATGAGCGAGAAGAGAATGATTCGGCGTGTGACCTGAAGTCGACGACGAAGATCAGGTCGGGCTGTATTAGGTTGCGGGAGTTCCGCAACACCCGCTTCGCATTCCTCTTTCGAGAGGAGAGGTTTTTCGGACTCCATCTTTCGACAACGAAGGAAGCTGTCGATTGAAAACGGATTTCAAGAGGAATTTAGGCATTCGGAACGTCGCTAATCGATCCCGCTTCGGACATCTCCGAGAATGACGAGTAAGTCCCCAAAAGATTATTATTAATTTATGTACAGTCGCCGTCAAAAGTCTGAAAATTTGATGCCGCCTTTTTCACGACCTCCTTCAGCGTTGTGAGCCCGTGTATCTCTTTATCCTATGCATCAGAATGGCCAAAAAAGCGAGGCAACACGCGCGAGGGTCCTAACTCTTGCCCAAGACGTGCAATCACCGTTGAAGCCGCCTGAAATTGCGGGACAGCTCAATATGAAGCCTGCATCCGTCCGCAGCATCATCCGTCGCTATGGTGCATCCGGAGACGTCCAGAGTCGTCCTCGAAGCGGCAGACCCCCTAAGATCCCTCCCGACACCGTGGATCGCCTAGTACGAAGCGTTGAGCGCGACCCAAAGCAGACTATGACGGCTCTAACCGACATCACCCACAGCTACGCTCAACACAGTCTCGCGCCGACTCCGTGAAAAAGGCTACAACTCTCGGATTGCGCGAACAAAGCCTTACCTCAGTAAAGACAACATCGAGGCTAGGATCCTGTGGGCGAGTAATAACCGCGAGACCGACTGGGCGCTTTGGTAGAGCATCAAGAGAATTCAAAGACGCTACGCAGGGTTGCTGGTGATGCGGATCCGCGACACTACACTTACGAGTCCAATGGGGAGGACGAGGTGGTGATAGTCACTCATCGTGAACACGACATCGATAGGATACTCTCCTTGAATCAGATTGTGAGGTCCTTTTCAAGACTTCTTTACCTTTTGCTTCCGTCTCCTTGAATCTCGCTCTCATCTCCTCCGATTCCGCGAACACCTTTCCCAATCTGATCTCGTTCTCCTCGGCCAGATTTGTCAGCTTGCCCATCTGGTCCCTCTGCGTAGAGCTACATCAGTCGTAGGAAAAACTAAGCGGTAAAGAAGTCTTGAAAAGGACCTCGCAATCTGATCAAGGAGAGTATCCTATCGATGTCGTGTTCACGATGAGTGACTATCACCACCTCGTCCTTCCCATTGGACTCGTAAGTGTAGTGTCGCGGATCCGCATCACCAGCAACCCTGCGTAGCGTCTTTGAGTTCTCTTGATGCTCTACCAAAGCAGCGCCAAAATTCGGATGATCGATAGCTATGCCAGCGGGAGCAACGATGTTGAAGCGAGGAATGATCTCTGGGTTGAGTTTTCGGGATCGATAGATTCCTGAGAGTGTACGGAGACTTGGGATAGTCCCCAGGAGGGTAAGACTGGATCTCATGGGGATGAATGACGTCTGTTGATGATGAGGAGGGAGTGGATACAGGCAAGGTAAGACTGTCGTCGACGACGTGACAAATGAGCGTGAAAGCAGCCATATAGGTGGCAGTGAGATGGAAAGGGGAAAAGGTCATCAAAAGCAAACGAGGTTGATTGACGAGGGGTTGATTGAAGAGACCACCAAAGGGCGAGCATCCGAGCAGGACTGGCGGGATACTATACCTTACGTAATCAAAGGCCGCAACCTTCGGAGCTGACATATGTCCCGGCGCAATTGAGCGCTCCGGCAAGGGGCATGCGCGCCGCTCATATGCAGAGCTTTCTTACCCTTGAGTACCGACTCAACGTAGAAGGCATTCTCCCCCTAGAACGGGATAGCGTTACGTAAAGGTGCAGCACTCTGGCGGCCTTCCCATTCTCAGCACGTCAGCATCCGACAATCTCGCTGAAAGGACCTGATGTGCCTCCCGTAGGCCAGATAACCAAATAACCATCTTCGTCCACCTTCCCCACGCCATCTTGCGTCAATCGCCAGATCTCTCGTTTCGATACAGTCAAAGTTCCACTTCAAACGCGGGTCATATGATCGGAACGGATCGGGGAGCAGTGTGAGCGAAGAACGGCTGGTGGGGAGGGACGAAGCAGATTAACAGGTCTCGAGATATGTTTGGCTTGGCGCCGGGTGTACGGGAAGCGTTCTTGAGCTCGCCGTGGTCCTCGCTACTTTCCTTCTCATCTTTCTCGCTCCGATAGACATTAGCCGCTACCATCTATACCTCAGGTCACGTCAACGGAACGTCTATGCCGAGCTTAGCCGCGTGTAGACGTAATGCGAACTGGAAGCATCGTGAGACGGTTGGAGGAATCGAGCGCTCGCTTGGGGACCTACAGGTATGCATAGCTTCAGCTTCACACGAATGTCGCCCTCATTCGGCTCACGGAACAGCAGCGTTTGAAACACGCGAAAACGCCCCCCTATGAGGGCATAGCTGATCAAGAAACCACATCGAGAAGGACATCCATCGGCGAGCTCCCTCCCCTGCCGACGTGGATCCTCCCAAAAACGGAGTTAATACTTCTTCTTCCCCCAAGCGCCTGCTAGACCAGTCCGAATGTCACGGATTGGCGGGTGCTTTTGCGAGATCGATGATTCAAGTGCCTCTGCTTGAGCCCGATTCAGATGGGCGGACTCTTCGGCCTGAGTTACGCATGGGAATACATGATGGGTATCTCCGGTCTATGGACTGCTACGGATGCAGCAATTGGGCTCGTCACCCATGCTGGACAAGAGGAGCAATAGGAAGTCAGACACATGCAGAGGTGACGAGGACGGATGCGGAAGTGGCGAGGACGGATGCGGAGATGGAGACGAAGGCGTCGTCTCAGACGGGAAAGGGATCATCGACTAGCTAGGGATGTTGTCACCGCCACACACAGTCACCACATGACCTTATCGATCCGAAACCGCAAATCCACGTCACGGCCCTCGTCGAACCTTGTTGACTCAGTCGGTTGAGGTAGTTATATTATTCTACGACAGTCCGGGTTCATATACATAATTGTTTTGGCTGGTCGGTAAATGTCGAGTAAAGATCGTTAGTATATGGGTCTATGGGCATTTTCTAATCTATGCAATCTATATGCGCCAGGTCCAAGAGACCTAGTCAAAGTATGGCAAGATGTATGAAAGCTTTTTCCGCGCTCCTTCAGGTTGAACCTGTACTTGATCAGCTCAGATGTCCATATGATGGGCTGAGATCACTCACGTCCTCCCTGGTGACACAAGCGAACCTCATGCATCCTTTGATCTCGTCCAACACCTTACCCTCCGCCACAAGGTCATGCACATCCTGCAGTAGTCCCGCAGCGACTGCTCGTGCATTCCCAGCGTTAGTATGTAGAGTCTTGATGACCTCCTCAACTGTGACTGGTGCGTGACCGGTTCGCCAGGCGTCGAAGTCGGTCGAAGTGCAGATGAGGGTGTAGCTACGGATGTCAGCATGATTCCGTTGTGAGCTTAAGGTTCTCTCACTCGAGCTCGGCTTCGCGTGCCAACTTCGCTTCTGGAATGACAGACATATTGATGATATCCCCTCCCCATTGACGATACATCAATGACTCCGCCCTCGTGGAAAAGGCAGGGCCTGTCATCGACTTTATTAATCGACCGACTTAAGGTAGTCCAGAAGTACGCACCCTCCATACAGACGACGGTCTTTCCAGTATGCAACTGAACCCCACCCTCCGCATCCTTCAAGATCTTCTCCACCTTTGGCCCTACCAAAGCATTCAACTTGTTACTAAACGGATCTCCAAACATCGAATGAACCACCACTCCCAGCCCTCTGAAGAACGTATCCTCCCTGATCCCTTTGGTTCGATCAATGATCTGATCGGGGATGATGAAATGTCCCGGAGCGATATCTTCCCTTAACGAACCGACGGCGGAGAAGGCGATGACGGCTTGACAACCGATGTGCTTGAGTGCTGCGATGTTGGCTCGGGAAGGGACTTCGGTTGGGGTGATGGTATGTGCTGGACCGTGACGGGAGATGAAAGCTATGAGTGCGCCTGAAGGGAGTTTCGAGATCGCAATGGGGGAGGAGGGTTTGCCCCATGGCTAGGGGTTAATGGTGTCGGGACTTCTCGACTTACCGTGGTGATCTCGATCTGCTTGCTGAAGAGACGCTCCTCAGCCTTTGTGGCTTAAACTGGGGGACCGGAACTTACACAGGGGTCAGGGTGTCAAGATGGTATAGACCACTACCGCCAATACACCCGACAAGAACTACCCAATTAAGCTTCGTAATTTCGGTTACTGTCGTGGGACTAACCAGTCTCGTTTGGCTCCATGGTGCGATGTCTTTGCTGTATTTGAAGATAAGTATACCGCTGAAAAGTAGCAGATTGAGGGAAACGAGTCCGAATGATCATCAATTATAACACCTTCCCCAACTTTTCAAACGTTTCCTCCGGTCTTACGGTATGGCGCGAGTGATTTTACCTCCGGATGACATAAGCAAGGTCCCCCGCTGAGATTCATGGTAACGCCATGATCTCGGACCCATAATAGAGGTTCCGAAGCTTCCCCATGCCAGATGCCTACGACGTAATGCCGGCGCCACAATGACCAGATGCTCTTCTCGTAGGTTGCCTGTGTGGCATGAACATAGCCATTCGATGAGGCATTCACAGCCATCATATTGTCATTTCTGCGAAAACTCCTGATTTCTCTCTGACTTGTGAACCCTGCGTCATCGCACGGCATCCCGTCTCATCCGCTTGATCTGTTTCGCCTTATTCGTCGCCTGTCTCTCGCCAAAGCCAGAATCGTGCATCTCCTACCCAAACTTCAGCCTTGAACCGAACGGTCCTAGGAGGAGCTCACCATCGTTGCCATCCTTCTCGCTAATGATACAGCATTGAGCTTCTCCAAGACCATCTCCTCCGGCAACTCCAGCTCGACCATCGTCGCTCCGACCTCATCCTCAATCATCTTGACCAGCTCGACGTCTCGCTCCGTCACGATCGTCACAGCGACACCACCTCTTCCCGCTCTAGCTGTTCGACCGACTCGATGGACGTAATCATCAGATCGACGGGGACAATCCCAGTTGACCACCATGGCTACTTCAGGAATATCGAGACCGCGAGAACCAACATCGGTCGTGACGAGTACGGGAACCTCTCGTGCTCGGAATCGGGCGAGGGATTGTAATCGCTGAGGTTGGGTGAGGTATGAATGAAGAGGGACGGAAGGGATATCGAGGGAGTTGAGCAAAAGATGAAGGAGATGAGCGGTCGCGCAGCGTTGTGTGAAAACGATAGTCGAGGGTGTCAACGGATTGTCGCTCTCGTCATCGGCTTCGACCGCTTTTCTAGCTTTTTTTGACTTCCGATGATCCTCCCTTTTCTCTTTCTTCGGCGGAGCTCGCAAAGCCGCGTCGATCTCGTTTGGTGGATGTTGTAGCAGATAGTACAGATATGGATCTCGGACTTGACTGGGGATGAACAGGTATTTCTGCTTGAGTCCCGCGACCGTCAAGGTGCTACTGGTCAGCCGACGCTGACGATAGATAACCTACTCTGACTCGACTCGGTGCACGAAAGGTCGCTTCTTGCCTGGAGGTGGAGGCTTGTTGGCCAATTCCTTAATCGCCTCGCTGACAGTAGCCGTGAACAAACATGTCTGACGATTCGTCGGGATCTGAGAAAAGATGTAGCGGAGTTCCGGAGCGAAAGTCGGCTTGAGCAGGCGATCCGCTTCGTCAAATACCTAGACTTCGTCAGTAACCTGTTGATATAAGCATGTCACATTCCGCACCAAGATCTTCACTCGGCTGAGCTTTCCTCCGCCCCCCGCGTCACTCCTCAAGAGATCACAAAACCTCCCAGGAGTCGCCACTATGATATGCGGTCTCTGCTCAAGCTCCTTCGCTTGTGCCATCATATCCATCCCGCCGACTATCGTGATCGTGGTCAGGCCAAGCGGTCGACCGACAACTAGGAACTGCTCGGTAAGCTGATATGCGAGTTCCCTGCGTACGTGAGCATACGCGATCCAACTTATTATGACTCACCTGGTTGGAGTGAGTACGACCGCCCATATACCGTATGGATCCCGAGCTATCCGCTCAACTATGGGTAGTGCGAACGCCATAGTCTTCCCACTGCCCGTCTTGGCTCCGCCGATGCAGTCGCGACCTTTGTTCATGTCATCAGCTTCTGTAGCTACGGAGAGCCAGTGTGAAGAAGCCCACCTTCCAAGATAGGTCCAACACAGGCAGCTTGAATCTCGGTCGGTTTCCGGATATTGATGGTCTCGAGGGCGGATATGAGAGGTAGCGACAGTCCTAGCGATACGAAGGTGGTTGTTAAAGGAAGCTTAGTCGCCTCCACGAGTGGCGAGACTCTGGACTTCCCATTTAAGGTTGGCAATGCACAAGTTGGAAGCTGAACGCGGGATGTTGAAGCTTGAGCATTGGCTCGAGACGGGGGTGTTAATGGGCTACTCGATCTCGCTGGCGCTTCGACGGCTGTTCTGGGACTATGGGACCGCTTGACACCATTTTGCCCCTCCTGTCCATCGCTTCCCCTACCAAAGCTCTGTTCGCTCTCGTCATCCGAGTCGCCATTGTCATCCTCTGAATCTCCCTTTCCTCTTCTATTTTGCGTCCCCAACATCGCTCGTAAGACCTCTTCCTGATCGAGTACGAATCCTTCATCCTGTACCATAGGTGATGATTTTCACCGTGATGGTTTCCCAGCCGTGACCTTTGGCTTCACTATCTCGTGCGCGGTATGTGAGGTGAGATTTGCGCAGAATATCCCCGGGCGAAAGGCCATTATTGTCAATTTTTCGGGAGAGCGGGGCTCCCTATTCGGTAAAGTCTGGTGGCGTCCGAAGCCGGTCGCTTGACATAGTCAACGAAGTCCTCCTTCCTGACTCATACAAGCATATGGAGAGATCCTACGACCTGCCTCCGCACATTGCGATGACGCCACGCTAGTGTTTGATTCCATCGTCGGCCTTGACTCCTGACGAGATGGAAGCCGACTCCGCCACCCCGCTGTTACAATCACAAGACCTGGTCAACTCCTTACCCGCCCCAATCCTTCGCTTACTTATTCTCTTCGCATGGCCATTATCGATCTTACGTCGAGTTTTGGAGGTACTTCTTTGGAAGAGCGGAAGAAGGTTGGAGAGCTGGATGGTGGTAGGAGCTTGGTGGGGTATATGTCTCGGTTCGAAGCATGCCTTTGGGTGAGTCCGATCGTCTCGTCAATGCTGATGTTAGGTATCTCCTCCCTCCTCTGATCTTCCTTCCCTTGCTTGATCTCTCGAAGCTTCGGCTGAGATCGCACAAGACACCATCCGCCCAGCCAAGCGCAACACAGCCCTCAACAGCCGACAAGCTGCTCATTACCCTCTCGGATTTGCACTCTATCCATGCACTCCTCCCACCTTCCCCAATACCTACCATTTCCTCAATGTACGACCGCTTCAACCAGCTCGGTCTTCGACGGCTTATCCGAGGTCTCCTGATCATCTGGATCACCTGGATCATCCTAGGCAGAGTCATAGGATACCGAAGTCTCCTTGCTCTCGCCGGGACAGTCTTCCTCCTTCTCCCTTCCCCGCCTCTTGCGCACCTAGTCAACATCCTCAACAAGTCTCTCGCGGTCCGTCGTGGAGCTGCGCTGGCTTTCCTCTTCACTTTCGGCTCTCCACCTGACCATTCTTACCCAATCTCATTACACTTCTCGCCATTAGGATGGGCAAAGTCAAAATGGGCTACTTCCCGCCGGCCATCACTCGCATTTTCGTTCAAGCCTAACGGGTCTAGAGCTCACCAGAACGACTCCACTATCGATGACGATGAGGAACATCAGAGTGAGAAAGTGGGTAACCCTATCTACTTCCGGTTCGAAGTACATGAGAATCAGAGATGGTGGATGGGTCTGGATTGGACGAGCGCTCTACTTCCGCAAGAACGACCGAGCTGGTGTGATTCCCACCTTTTACCTGTCTTGCCGCCGCAGTCCTTCCCACTCCCTTCAGCAGCTTCTATTATTCTCCCGGCGCCTACTAGAGCAGATAAACATGCCCGGGTCAAGCGGACGGCAGTATGGCGATGGCTGGATGATGATTGGTCCGTCGTTCGAGCAGGCACCTCGGCCCCCGTCTTACCCGTCGCCGCCGCCTCCTCATCTGAGCCCGAAACAGACGTCTTCAGCCCAGGTCATCAACCCAGCCGCTCCCTCTCAATCTCAACAGCCCTTGGAAACTCCCTTCCAAATAACCACTCGTCTACCCTCGAAGACAATGTATCAGCTGGTACTCGTGCCCAGTCGATCGCAGAGCAAGCTTTCACGAAAGGGTTAGAGCGCCTTAAAGCCAGGACGAATAGTCCTGTCATTATGCAGTCGAAATCGGTCACTACCGCGAGCCCGAAGGTGAGCAGTGAGATGAGCAGGGCGAGAACGGGGAGTCATTCGAGTGAGGACATGCAACAGGCTGAAGGGACCGCGATGCCTGTCGAGACGATCGTGGACAGGGACGATGCAAGTGTATTTCTGGGTCAGATCTGTAAGCTGACTGAGCAGGCGACGGACGCCGATGGATGGGTTTATGGGGATAACAAGTGGGAGAATACGGGTGCGAGAGGTGGTCTGGGAAAGGTCACCTCCCACATCTGCAGCTCGAGTTCGCGCTGACACGTAGTAGTTCACACGGAGAAGACGATGGCAACGAAGAGCTGTCTGTACCGAAACAATCCAGCGGCTTCCTTCCGAGTTTGATCATCCTCTTTCCCCGAATACGCTCAAAGCACCACCATCACTAGCTACAGTCCCCGAGATAGCTCAACCGACCGTACGCGAAAAAATCGAAGATCGCCAAAAGGACGGGATTATCATTTCGCCCGCTAGTCCTTCACGGGACGATGTCTTGCGGTCGAGATTAAAGCGGGCTATGGGATCTGTAGGGGGATAGCATGCACTTAGTACCCAACCTTTCACTACGCACGACCAAACTTCTGACCGACGCACAATACCGCTTCTCACGGTTGGAGTCAAGCTCAAGCAAGAAGCAACCAGTGCATCTGATAGGACCAATAACAACAACAACAACAACAACAACAACAACAACAACAACAACAACAACAACAACAACAACAACAACAAAAACAATACCCTAATCTGGTACCTGGCTCAGCCGAGGATACACTCCCTGCTCGCTCAAACTGGAGCCGTCCCGCGACTGCGCAGGCCCAGCCCACTTCGCTCCCTTTCTTCCCTCCATTCCCTTTGGGCTCGAGCGAACCTTCCGACAACTTTCGACTGCTCCACACGCTTTCCGGACCGACGCGCCTTGCATTCTCTGTGTCATTTCATCGAGTCTGGATCTGAGAGACTGTCGAGTGCCCGGCGTCGGCGTTTGCAGACTGCTTGTGTAGATGTTGGAGATGATGTGGTAGCAGATGAAGTCGTGACAGATGATGTCGTAAATGGAGGCACCGCGATCGTGGTCGTTGATGTCGTGGTAGCCGTTGAGGCGGATAAAGCAGCAAACGCGACTCCTTGCGCACCGGTGGTTGTCGGGGTCGCCGAGGATATTTGAGTAGCCGAAGTAGAAGCCGTAACTGCAGCTGTCGAAGTCGTTGTAGAGCTGGAAGCCGCTACAGCCGTCCAGCTCGAGGTAGTGGAGGCCGAAGTAGCAGCAGGCGCGGCGGAAGATTCGCCAATGCCAGCGAAGAGATCCGTCTGAGGCCCGTTCATGAAGCCGAATCTGCCATTATAGAACGGCGGGTCGTAGTAGCCTTGGAAGTTGTTGTTTGACCTGGGTCGTTGGGGTCAGCTAGGTCATACGAGATTGCCGACGGTAGACACACTCTAATTGTTCCCAGTAATGCGGTTGCTTCGCTCCGACCGTACAGTTACTGGTATCAGATGGGTAATCGCACTTGTTCGCGGTCTAGGCTATACATTCCCCAGACATCAGCTATCGGCTCGACAGTAGACATGAATGAGGTGAACTCGACTCACGCGAAGGGATCGCCTACGTCCCCGTCGCCCCGGTGATATTGGACCTATACCCGTTGAAGTATATCTGCTCGCTCCCCGAGTCCGCGCTGTGCACCCAAGCCCACATGCAATGACAACCGCCCTCGGGACATGACGGTAGATCCGAAGGCATTTGGAAATCCACGTCCTTATACCACGGACAGGTGTAGTTGAACGAAATCACGGCGAAGTCCTCGGGTTGAATCTTCGTCACATCGCTCTCGTATGCTATTGCAATCCCGCAACCTTTGACATCCGTCGGCTCCGGACTCGCCTAGGCATCGGCCGTATGTAACGGTCCGATCGAACTACAAGCGTACTCTGTCCCAGACGAGAATCCATAAGTCGTTTGTGCTTTATTACACGCGACTTGACCGTGATACGTCCCACCGGCGGGGAGCTTCATGAACGTTCCGGACGCGGGGGGCTGGTGGATGTACCCGTGAAACCACCACTGGGAGAAGGGGAGTTGATAAAGCGGGACGACGGCGTCGTTCTGGTTCAAGCTGGTAGGGTGCCAGCTACACATACTTAGCTCGTGAATCCATTATCTCTGGTGGTGGGCTCACCCATACATCGCCGGATCCCATAGAGCGATGTGGGCGAATGTCACGGGGACGAAAGGGGCGAAGACCAGGACCAGCTGGACGATACGCAAGGAGGAGAGCATGACGGGGCCAGATCGAAGGAGTGTCGGTTAGACGATCAACGTCGAGAGGTGAAAGTCCAATGGAGACCGAAAATACAAACGAGTCCAGCTCGTTCCTCTGTATTACCAGATACAAAGGGAGAGGGGAAAGATACAATTGATCAAAGGAAGGATCTCAAACGAGGCTCTGTGCTTCATTTTTACCCCATGATAAGCTTTGATCGGCTGTCTCGCCGAAAAGTGGTGAGGCTTTGACTTTCTTGCAGGATTGTGGCCATCCCTGATCGATAAAAACGTCAATCAGTCAGTCCATGTTGATTGTGGTCAATTCAAAAGAAAAACGCGTTGAAGCTCGAAAACCTATCATTCTCGCGCTGACCGTGATGACCGAGACTAACGGAGACTGCATCACACATCCCGTAGTGGAGTGATGTGATAGATGCTTGCGTTCTCTCAACATACGTCGGTGTCCAACAGGACGAGAGGGAAAGAAGGAGAGATGAGATGTGATGCCAGGTCGATGAGTAGGCGACTGAAGGAGGAATGAAAAGGCAGTGATCGAAATACCATTCAAGCGTTGGCCGCGCGTTGAGGAACACGAATGCCGCAGCATAACCAGATCTTGTTTTGAAATGGGTGAGTCACAGGCCTGGTGCTCGATGTTCCTTGGCGCTGACAGACATACATCCTAAAGTGCCTGAAAATTGATAGCATGCAGCGCACGCCGGCGCTCCTTCTCGTCCTCTTTCTAAGCAGCGTATAAGCGAAGATCTCCAAAGTCACGAAGCCGATGTATACCTTCTCTCGCTCGTTGAGCCCGACAACCACCAAGCCCAGTACTATGACAGTTCCCACGACCGCCGCGCCGACCCATGGAATCCAATCGCCTGGATGTAAGAACAGCTCAGATCGCCATTGCTCTGATCTAGCCTTGACAGGCGGTGATATCTCGATCTGATCTGGATGATGGAGTGAGGGCGGATTGATGATGACCAGGGAGTTCGGGACGAGAGACTCGAGGGTTGTGGTATGTCCGGGCGGACGGATGGACGCGCCAGCAAACAGCCGCTGGATGGGATTGTAAGCCAATCATCGACGGTTTAACAGCTGATTGGCTGCTGCGCGACAAACAAGCTCACCTCTACATAGTTGTTCGTTCTCCCCAGACCAATGTAGGCGTAAGGCGTGCTTAGAGCGTGATAGGATGTCTGCGGGAGTTGCGAGACTGCAAAAGATGCGTCAGTCCCTTTCGCCTTCGAGGCACCGCCTGATACGGTTGGCAAGCGAAGAGAAACACCGACTCTGTTGAGCCACACGTCGACCAAGTGAGTCGAGCACCGTAAACTTGTATATGGCCCCGGAGTAGCTCACGCCGAGGCCCTGTAGTTTTCGTCAGGTATGCTTCTTGGTTCTTTCGGAAGAGCTTACGCTGTACTTGGATCCCCCTTCCGCCGGCTGACACTCGCCATCGCAGGCGCCATTGAGGACTACAACCATCATGAGCTGTTTCCACGAGCCATACATGATACGCAAGAAACAGCCATCTATGCTTTCGCGGAGGGACAGCTCACCTTGTGCCTTCAGGAAGAAAGCGTCATGATAGAAGTTATTCTGGATGAAAGTGACCTTCTGACCTGACTGCTCGCCTGATCGATGAACGAGGATATCGAGCGAGCCCTATATGTACAGTAAGCCATGACTCAGGTAGGAAGATTGTACTCGAACTTGCGTCGTCGTCAATGTCAATCCAACTCGCTCCTTCGACATCCCTGATCTCGTTCAAGACTTGCCAGCCCTTGCCGCTCCCCACACGAAGGCCTCTCCTCCCTCGTCCGCGAGCATCACAACCAGCAATACCCTTCTTGCACGGCACATTCTCCAGGATCCGCACCTGAGTACCTTGACCTCGGGAGGAACCGAAGATCCCGCCAGACGAAGTGGATATTGAGGAATTGGTGACAGTGAGGAGGAGATCGGGGAAGCCGTCGATATCAAAATCTCCAGGTCGAAGGGGCAGAGGGATAGAGGGTGTTGAAGGAGGATGCAGCAGGAATTGGATATCGCTTGACGACGTAGGAAAGAGGCTTGACATAGGGATAGAGGAGAAATACTGGAACCGCATCGTCAATCCTCGGCCTTTGTACATCTAAATGCTGCGTTCACTCACCTCGCTGTCAGGATCGAAGCTGAAGTCGAATCCTTCATCTGCGTGACAGAGAAATGCCCACCCTCGGCACACGAGTTGGTCTTGCACATGGGCGTCGCTGCGGTAGGTCGCACCTTCGCTCGGACATATGGGCACCTGCTTGTTGTAGGCGATATTTATACTGCAGTCAAAGCCGATCCCAGACGAGGTGGAGTGCCGGCCGCAAGTAGGGAAGACGATGTCGAGGGTACCGTCCCGATCTGCTCAGAATTAAACCACTGAAGTCGCGACATTGACTCTAGCTCACCCATGTCTGCGAAGGACAGCGCACCACTTCCCCGCGGTAGATCATAAGATCGAGCTAGTACGTAGCCATTTGTGCCACGATTGAGCCAGACTTGGATGAAGCGAGAGTCGGTGTTCGGTCGTTCACAATGGAGCACAAGATCTGGACGTCAGAGCGATGAGCTTGTATAATTAGAGTCTTAAGAATGCAAACCAGCGAGACAGTCTCCGTCTATATCAACGAATGCACTGCTATGCGGATTCGCAAGCTGGCAAGCCTGTCCAGGGGATTGTAACGGCGGAGTCTGCCTGGGGAAGAGTTAGCAAAACCCTGTTCGTTTTAAAGATGGGATTTACACGTCAAGGCCACTTCCGTTGTTCGTCCAGGATCTGAGCGCAGCGGTACCTGCCGCAGACGTTGCTGGTAGGAAGCCAAGCAAAGACGGCCGCAGACTGCTGTCGGCGTCGAAGATGACAGGCTGTCCCGTCGTTGATGCTGGCAGTGTCCAGTGTCCTTCTTCTGCTCTCATCAGCCTCTTTCAATTGTTGAAAGGATTACACTGACGGAAGCCTCCATCCGCCCCTCCGCCAAGGTATACCTCCATCCCCAACTTCTCGCTTTTCGTACCCCACCATCCGCCCGTCTCGTCGACGTGCATGATGAGCAAGTCCAGGTGGCCGTCATGATTGAAATCGCCGGGGACGATGTTGGTGACCGCCGAGGAGAGGGTAAGGTTGTGAACGGGTTTATAGCGGAAAGCAGCTTTCTGATGTCAGCGTTGGGATTTCAGACCTTCGTCAATCTTACTTGGATCCCATAAATGGACCATTACTGTTCTCCAGTCCTCGCTCAACGAGAAGAGGTCTAACCTAGACAGGTCTAGCTAAGGGATCGCATCGCTCGTCGCGCTTACTTTTGGTCTCCATTCCAGTCACCAAGCGCCACCACTCTTCCCGTCAAACTCTCCAAGCCAAGAGGTCCGGCATCGATCAGTGCCTCCGCAGTGAAGCGTTTCTGCTGGAAAGGCCATACCGCATCCACTTTCTGGAGGCCAGTGATCAGGCCAAACGCCACGGGTAGAAGGGGTATCATGTATCGCGCATTTGGTCAACAGTCTCGAAGAGAGGAAGGTGGTGGGCATTATTGTTGTTGCTTATAAGTTACGAGAACATAGCCAAGATTTGCTTCCGTAAATCAATGGGATCCTGTCGGCTACCAAACCGTACCGGACCGTCCTAGATGTTTTCGGTGCACTTCTCTAACTCCCTTTTCAGAGTTGTCAGACGCTTACGATGGCCTCGTCGAAGAATACTGAGGCATCATCCTCGCAGACAGCAGGATCGAATCTCCCTCGTGCTCCTCGAGTCAGCCAGATCGACGCAGATGAGCTCGACGAAGGTCTCGTGTCCATGCTGGGTGAGAAGGTGGAGAGGTCGATGGGGAATTTTCGGGTGCGTAGAATTGCGCCACATATCCGTTAGGACTGATATGCCTCCAGTCATCGTTCCCAGCGGAGCTCAAGCCTGAGATAGCGCTCGTCCTGAAGCTCGTCATCTTCCGTTATGGAATCTGGGACAATGCGTCTCAAGCTTCCCCCGGGGCGAAGCTGCAGAACCTCAAGCTAGCTTCACCGGCAACACCTAGACACCGACGTATGCGAATCTTCTCGGTACCCGAGCTCATCGCTAATCAAAAGTGTGTCTAGCATCCCGACGTACCCTTTACCTTTACCTCCTACTGCACCCACCTATATTTCCCACCTACATCCTCACTCGGCTCCGACAACATGCCTTATCCCGTCAATGGCCAGACTTACCACCTCATCACTGGCGAAGAAAGGCTTGGAGGGCGCTTGTTCGGATTGAGAACGCTTCGAGGGCGTGGGAGTTGGCGGGATGGAGCTGGTTCTTATGGGATGGACGGTCAGTTGCTTTGTCTGCCGGTTGACCTGAGGTGCTTGCTGCCTTGATGCCAGCTTATACGTCGCAGCTGCCCGTCACTCCTCATGCGTTTACTTGACTTGCAATTGGTCCCATCCTCACAACACCTCACTCGACTGGTCTCTTACGAGTTCCTGAACCGTCAATTGGTATGGGGTGCCTTCACCGTACGTAACGTAAAAGGAGGTCAAGTCCAATGCTGACACCATGCAGGAGTTCATGATGTTCTCGGTCCCCCTCCTTCCGCGATTACCGACCTTCCTCACCCCATCTTCCCTCCTCGCACCTCTCAAAAGCTTCCTCACCCAACCGACGGCCATCGACTACACCTCTATCCCTCTCCTCCCCACACAAACTTTCGGCACAGAAAAGCGATCGACAGTAGTCCACTCCGGCCCACTGGCCAATCTTCCCAAATCAACATGTCCAATCTGTCATCTCCGGTTCACATCTGCTCCTGTCCCACTTGACCCGTCGACATCTTCAGGATCAGCTATCAACCTCCCTCCTATCCAGAGCGTGTTCACAACAGATCTGGCTGAGGGCGAATCGAAAGAGGAGACGAGAATCTATGTTCCAGCTCAGACGGATTGCTGGGGTGCATGTCGATGGTGCTACTACTGCATTGCCGGAGAACTGGCCAAGCATCGCGGCGGCTTGGAGACGCGGCGAAGAAACAGGCCTGCGGCGAAGAAAGAGGAAGAAGAGAAGTGGACTTGTCTGCGGTGTGGAGGTGGAGCAACTCGAGCTTGGCGAGTCGGAGCGGACGTCACGGAAAATAAGCCAAACGGGAACATTGTAGCATCATCATAGCATTGATCTATTCATCGAGCTCGAGATCGTACGCAAGAACTCCTGCTCTATTTTAGCACTAGTTTATACAAGGGCGAAGGAGCGACTGACCTTCAGTGTTGGGCCGGACATTCTCGGTGACGACCTTTACGTGCGCTTCCGAGACCGCGTACGTATCCAATGCCTCTCTGGACGAAAAGGTGGAGTATAGCCCTGAGACAACTATCAGTACTGTGTCGCATTGTCGGGTAGACGGCAATACCCCAATTGTAGCCCTGAGCACGAGCGTCGATCAGTGGAGGTCCAAGGTGAAGCTGTCCGGGTCAGCGTTGCACATAAGCCAGGGGAAGCATGTACGGTCTCAGGCCCAGGGACGGTCTTGAGCGCGGATATTGCTTGTTTGGCATGAGCAAAAGCTTCTTCGGAGGGACGCTTGAGCTTCCAGAGGACGATGTGGACGATTTCTGATGGATGTTCAGCGTGTCCCGTGAGTCTATAGGACGGTAACTCACTACCCATCTTGATGTTTACTTTCGGTTCGCGAAGTGACAGTGAAAGCGTTGCTCGATAAGCGAACAGGGGTAAGCTCAGGGGCTGTGAGTGGAGGATCGGATCAAGTGGAGGAGGATTTGAAGACGCAATGTGGGACGGATGGGACTGTGAATAAATCCGACGTTCCGGTTATCGGCCAAGATCAATTTCAGGCACAGCCTGCAACCAAGGATCCCCGCACTACTAGGGATAAATCTGTAAGTTTCCCTCCCCCACCTTTCCTCACCACCCTTGCCTCGGACTGGATATGACGCATCAAGCAAGACCTCAGCCCATACCAATCCCCATCAGTGCTCTTCTCCCACCGTCACGAGAAAGCGGACCGTCTAAGCCGCTTCCATTTCCATCCGCAGCTGTTCAAGGCCCGCTCCCTCCTACTTCGGCAATCCACCTCGCTCTCAATTGGCTCGCCGTATCCGACTTACCGGAGTATACCGCTGTGGATGCCGAGCAGAGCTCTTCGAAACATCTAGCAACGGCTTTGATCATCACTGGTTCGAAAGCGGGGTTTGCAGATTCCATTGAGGAGGATGATGAGGATTGGTTGAGGTATCATGCTGGGGATTATGGGGTTTTATACCGACTCAAGCGGGTGGACATACGGCAGGTAATACCGCTGTCGTCGTGGGCATTGCTCTGACACCTGGAGAAAGGTACTGCCCAACGCCTCAGCACCTCTTACTGCTCCTCACTACCGTATCGAAGGATAACAAGGCGAACCCTCGAGACGGGCAGATTTTGCGGTACAGACCTGGACTGGTGATCTTGTGGGATGTAGCGAGACTGTTCATGGAGGTGGTCGAAGGAGATGAGAACCTTCCACCAGAAGAGGTAGCTATCAAGCAGAAGGAAGAGATGGTGTTCAAGCGCAGGTGACTTCCCTCTCATCGTATCACTGTCCACAGCTAATCAAGTTGACAGTGTCTCGCTCTCTCAGTATATGGATGTGATCGCCGCAGCTCGATCGACTGTCGACCACCTGTCCTCCTTGGACCCTTTGTGAGCTATTTGACCTTCTTTGCGGACTCCTTGTCTGAACCTTCGTAGGGATCCACAGACTCAGCTCATCGTTCTCGAGCCATCCCTTACACATCTCAGCTCATTACCGATACTCCGCGCGTCGGCAGAGGGCGATGCGAAGGCGAAAATATCGAAACCTACACGGGAGAGACGGGTATTGGTTGCGGATGGGTTGAAGTGGATGTTCGGGGGTGACGCTGTAGGAGCTGTTGAGGAGCTGAGTAAGTACAGCCAATCCAAATTGAAGAGATGCTTACGGATCAGAATCCGGAGATTTTACCTCCCCTACTCACGCCTTGAGCCTTGCCGCTTATCCCAATGACACCTTTCCAGTGATAAGACGACGATGTGGTCGTGGCGAGTACTCGAGCGCGACTGGCCTGGAAACCTCCGAAGAAGGCTTCGAAGGCGATCGAGGTGGATGGCGTTGGGATTGGTGTTATGCGGTCATATCTTCACCATGAACCGATCATATGCCGTTTCGTGCACTCCACCATCCTTTCCCATAGGTGACGAGGATTTCATCGCCTTTCGGGATGCCAGGCTTCAGTGTCCAGATCTCCATCGTGGTTTTCCCAGCTTCGCCTTTGCCAACCCTGAACTCAGCATTGGGAGCAGGCTGAATCCCGCGATAGTCATTGACAAAGCGCCCCGCGTTACCTGCTTGAGCAGCATCCACACCGATCGAAATGTGTCTGCCTGGGAAGGGGTTGAGCGGATCCGACGCCGAAAGCCGTACGAGCGAGAGATCGTAATCGCTTGATTCGTGCTCGTCTGCTTCGCCCTTTATGCTAGCGTGTATGATCCCCAAGTAAGGGATGATCAAGGTTCCACCATCAAGCTTCTTCTTTGCGAAGAGACCGTACTGGCCAGAGGCGGGATGTGAAGAGTCGAAGACGTTCTTGATCTGGACAAGGGGAGGATGAGCGATGGGATGAGGTGTGAAATTGAGTTCATCAGGTCGAGGGGGATCGAAGAGGAACGGGAAGAGGGATGTGAGGAATTTGGGCGAAAGCCTGGATTTGGTGAGGTATGTTATATCTGCAGGCCAAGCGTGTGGGGGTCGAGTGTCATGTGAGGGTTTTACCGGCATGAGCCTGCTTGATCGAAGGGAGAAAACTGTGAGGCTGCTTTCATCACAGAGAAAAGCTAGTCGCTTGATTGAAGCGGCGATCGCCGCAATCTTGGCAAGGATCCTGGCTTATATGTGAGCTCTTACAGACGATTTACAGCGACTTCAACTTTTCCTGGACGGCATACATCAGTGATTGACAAGAAGAATTCACAGCGTCGCCATGCGGCAGGTCGGTTCAGATGAGGAAGACTTTGACGAGAGAAGACCAGAGGTACGAGTGGGGAGACGATGGGAGGAGTGTCCGACCAAATCAGATGAACATCACTGAGCGATACTTAGGCCGTTGGTCCCTTCCCGAGGTACGTCGACACAGTCCTACGGCCTGCTAAATGGCTGATGAATCATAGCGGGATGCGAGAACACCCCTTGAAGACTGATCCTCTCGCAGCCTTTTTCCGACCGAAACGAATCCTGACCTCAACTTCGCCCAGAAACCCTACGATGACACGGAGACCTGGCCCAGCGAACTCGGCTTCGGTGGTCGAGTGGGATGGAAGACGATTGATACCGGTGACGATGGATGGATGCAGGTATCATATCCCGAGATCAGGTGATCAACTATAGTCTGCTTGAAGCGGAAGAGACGGTGAGCTGACGAGTCAGGTGGGATCAGTTACGCTCGGATCATGGTTGGTCCGCCCTACAATTCCAATCCATCCTCCGGACATCTCTCACCGTCCCCTCGATACCCGGCAAGAAAGCAACACCGATACTCATCGAGGTCATCCAAGGAACCGAGTTCGCAATCGTCCCCCGAGACTCCCATCCGAGCACATCCATAAACCCGATGTGGTACACAGGCGACATCTACTCCCACGCCGAGACCTCCGATGGGAGCCAAGATCGTAACGGCTCAACCTCAAACTTCGCGAGATCTTTTAGAAGTACCGCCTGGAGAGTATGTCCTGCTCGTCCGAGCGATGTATGAGATAAGGATGTTTGGTGATTCTGGAGTTGGAAAATGTCCGGTCGTTCGGCTGAAGGTACAGGTTGAGGTCGATGAGGTGGAGGACCTGGAGATGGTGCTGGGAATAAAGGTCATCCCGGATGTGGTGGGCGGGTGGTTGATGGGGGACTGGATTTCGATTGGAGTAAGGGTTCCAGCGGCCAGCGAGGATGTCGTCATTTCTGGAGCGGAGTCCGAAGCGAGTTCTGTCGGATTGGCGGCAGTGACGAGGATCTGAGGTGGTCAGATGAGACCAGTTGCTTTGCGTGTCAAGCAGCGCAAGCCGATATTAGGGAATCAGGAGTCACTTCCAATGATGTTCATTGTATCGATAGCTGGCAAACAGCAGAGAGTGGAGTGGAAGTTCAAGTTTCGACATCATCGATCTACTACTTCGCTTTGGCCTTTTAGGATCACTTTCGCTCCGCCGTCAGCTCCGATCAACGGTCCCCCCGCCGTGGTCTCGTATGCAATGGTAGTTCCTCCAACACGACCCGCTTCGAACACCTCAAACCTCCCTCCAGTAATCTTGGCGACGCACGGCGCGGGAGTCGACATCGAAAATCCTTGTGGACCGGCGCGATGCCCTCTCGTCCTGGAGGATGGGCTGTCCTGCCGACCGGGAAGAACGAGTTGGGGCGAAGATTGGCACGATAGTAGTATGGCGGATGCCTGGGCGGCTCGGGACATTCTACCCACTCTGCTCGGAAAGCTGGGAATCCACCTGTCAAATAAGACATTGCTGATTGGCCATTCGAATGGAGGACAAGGCGCTTGGCACCTTGCTGCGAGGTATCCTGACAGGATCGTCGGAGGTGAGGAGCGCGAAAGCTTATATCAAGCTGACCGGTAGAGATCGCTGCATGTGGCTGGTTGAAGATCCAAGGCTACGTGCCATATCAGGGATTGTAGGTGTTGAGTATCGATCCTGCTGATTTGAAGAACGTCACGCCACTACGCCGACCCCGCCCTCATGGGTATCCTCATGTCAGCCCTTACGCCATATAACAACGATCCCTATGCCTCCAACCTAGCTCAAATCCCGGTCCTCGCTATTCATGGATCCGAGGACGATAATGTTCCTCCTCGACAATGTAGAGAGCATGTCGCTCTGATCAGCGCGTGGGAGGGTGATCAGAAGAATATCAAGCTCGTCGAAGTCACGAAGCGGAATCATTGGTGGGATGACATCTTCCGGGAGGAGCAGGTGACCAAGTGGATTCGGGACCTACCAGGGAAGAGGAGCTGGGATGAGGACAGGGCGAATGGGTTTACTTTGACTACGGCGAACCCGATGGAATGCGGTGGAAGAGCGGGTATCGGGATTTTGGAGATGGAGACGCCTGGACGGTAGGTACTTCGGTTATGATGAAGCTGAGTGTCTGAGCCTGGGTCAGCTCGAGGTCAATGCTCGACAATGGCGAAGAGATCAGAAACCTGATGGGCTAGACTTGAGAGGGATGAATGTCAAGCGGATCGAGGTCGTCGCAGATGGGTCTCGGCGGGTTATGAAGCGGGAACACGAAACATTCCAGGCGAGCAGTTTTCTGAGTTTCTAAGATTATTGCTAATCTTCAACAGCCCGAAGCTGAATCCTCCTCTTCCGCTCCAACCCGCGCATACGGTCCGATAATTCGCCTGCTCGCCACTTCCGCGCCTTTCACGATCGTTGTCGGTCATCCTCAAAGACTGCTCAACCTAGCCAAGCCGACAGCTCACGATCTATACTTGTACCACCGGGTCGATAGCGAAATTATCGACGATGAGGAAGCGCATCGTCGCTTGGCTTCTGAGACGCTAGGCGATGGCAGCTTGGTAGTCCTAGGACGACCGGAAGAGAATCGGTTCACCGAGTGGATGATCGCTCAAACGCGAATACCCTGTAGGTTTAGGCGGCCCTTTGAATTCGAAGCTGAAGAAATCCTCAGTGAGCTTCCCAACGAAGGGACTTATGGAAATTGCCGACTGTCTGGTATACGAGAAAGGCGCTGGTGTGTGCTTGTCTTTCATAACGACGAGTCAGGCTGATAATGCAGCAATCAGGGATCATTACTCTCCATACTCATCCGCAATCATCGACCTCCCTGGCGGTCCTCATAACGGGAAATGATGATGAGGGTCTTCTTCTCGCCTCAAGGCTCTTCCCGCTCCGAACAGGTGTTCCCGTAAGTCTTCTCCTTGTTCCGCATAACGAAGTAATAGCGATGTGCTTAGATACCGGACTGGGGTGTTGTTTCGCCGAGGATGCGTTGGCAAGCTGCCGGAGGGTTGATCGGTGCAGGGTGAGTTATCCTTGCCACTAATGCTTACGTCACCTGACATGACGTTTTCAGGTTCTGGAACGGAGAATGGGGATGGAGCGAGTCGATGTCCTGGATAGACCAGTGAAGGCATCGCATCCAAAGCAAAGCACTCGTTGCCGCAGTATCTCTCAGCATCGACATATATTCGCTCAAAATATGACACTTCATCTCTTGCTGCGTTCAGAAAAGTGTGGCAAGGAGAAGGCACAAATCCTCTCTTCACACGCCAAGATGCCACTGAACTCCGTTTCTCGGGCCCTTTTCCTTTACGTTATCCCGAAATAATTCCCAACGGGACCGTCGCTAAAACGGGGTGTGAGAAAGCCAACTTTGATTTCGCAAAATCATTCATTTGCGTTTTGACTAGCACCTATACACAACCAGAATATTATCGATTATCATATCTCGACGTGACTTGGAATTGTTATTGGCTGAGCCTGTTAGTGGACCATCAGAGTCAAAATATCCCCTCACATACTTCGGACAGCCGGCCTTCTCGAGTTTCACCTCCTTTCCTTCGGGTTGATTCATCATTATGTCGAAGGTCAGCTCAGTCTCCTCTATCAGCAAAACGTCTGCTAGTGAAAAGGGAGCAATCGCTGACACCTAGTATAGGCACAGTTCTTGCGGGAGTACAAGCTCGTCGTTGTCGGTGGAGGAGGTGAGTCCGAGCTTCTCTACTATCTGGAAGTATAAACGTTCGACAAGAACTGCATTCTGCTGCGTTTTCCTCCTTTTCTCTCCATGCAGCGAGAAGCATTGAAAGTTGCGCCATGCTCCGACTCCGAGCCGAGCGCTTCCTAGGCTTTGCCCTTCTTCCCTCCCTAGTTCCAGAGCTCGGACCTACTTTTGTGGCACGCAAAGATGAAGGTCAAAATGATACTTTTCCTTGCAGGCGTCGGCAAGTCAGCCTTGACAATACAATTCATCCAATCACATGTGAGCTAATCTTACGATCTGCGGAGCGTCGGCTGACCTCAGTGCCCGAACATAGTTTGTCGACGAGTACGTTTTGGCCGTTCGCCGTGCCTTGGCTTCGAGACTTCGCTGATATACCTTTTCCTGACAGATATGATCCCACCATTGGTGTGTCGCTTTGTTTCAAACAAACTCGCTCATATGTTCGGGCTGACGCGCTCGTAACGTAGAGGATTCATACCGGAAACAGTGTATCATCGACGAGGAGGTTGCATTACTGGATGTGCTGGATACAGCGGGACAGGAGGAATATGGAGCGATGCGGGAGCAGTATATGCGGACGGGTAGGTCCTCGATCTTGAAGTCGCACGTGAACAGGTATGCTGATATGGCACGTTGCGCTTAGGCGAGGGATTCCTTCTGGTCTACTCAATAACGTCTCGGAGCTCGTTCGAAGAGGTATCCACTTTCCATCAGCAGATTTTGCGGGTGAGCTCTCCCCCTGCGTTTCTTAGCGGCTGTGTAGCCGCTATGGAAGAGGCGGGTGCGAGCTAATATGATGCAGGTGCAAGACAAAGACTACTTCCCCGTTGTCGTCGTAGCCAATAAGTGTGACTTGGAATATGAGCGACAAGTCCAGCCGCACGGTATGTACCGGCTCTGACTTTCCCTTACGACCTCTCGTAGAGGGTCGTGACCTCGCTAAGCGCTTCAACGCGCAGTGTATCGAGACGTCAGCGAAACAACGTGTCAATGTGGACGAGGCATTCATTGCGGTTGTCCGAGCGATCCGGCGATATCAGAAGGTTAGTCGCGAAATAACCTGACTGCAACATAGCTCATTCGCCTGACAGGAGTCTGGACCACCTCAAACGATGGCGACTCCTGGCAAATCAGCGACGGGCGGCGTAGGCGGACGAGCTAATGAGAAGCAGGATGCGGTGAGCAAAGGGTGTTGCGGAGGATCATGCGTGATTCTATGAGTGTGAGAACGGGACCATCTCTTGGATATCTTCTGGACAATTTTGCATGATTGGTAACTCTAGTACGGCTTCTTCCTACGTACTGCATTGGTACAATCCCATCGCATATGACTATGCATAATTCTTGTCTGCACAACAAAATCTCGAGGAAGTTCCAGTCGTCCTGAAAAAGGCATATCGCCTGTTCTTTTTTCCTTTCACTCCTCCTTTCGGTCATGCGATTCACCGGCTTCCTTCGCGCGACCGCAAGCTCGTCAAAGAGCTCGGCGTCATCCTCGGCATCCGGAGTATCTTCGGCATCCGCTGGCAGTCCAAAGACTAGCCCTTCATCTGCTAGTCGGTCAACGTCGAACCCTTCTTCCGGATCACAGCCTTCACAACCCTCGCCTCGACCCCCAAACCCAGCTTCAGCCTCACCATCTTCTTCCTCTCCGCCACCTCGTAAGCCTTTTCGACCTCCCGAGCGCATGTTCCCGCTCAAGTTACCGGTCCAAGCATCGCATGAACCACCACCTCCCAAGCAACCCCTCTTCGGATCAAACTCTAAATCCATCTTCCGCTCCTACCTCTGTGAGCGAGCCATCCTCAACTATCTTCTTTGGACATGCGCTGACACCTCGTCATGAAGCCCTTACTTCCAACTATCGTATACTCTTCGGTGTTGTATTAGGGATCTACGCGTTGAGCGGACTTTACCTTCAAGATTACTTCTACCCTCCGACAGAAGAAGAAGGAAAGATCAAACCCCCAGTCTCGGTCAAAGTGGTCGATAAAGCAAAACCTCAACCTTCATAGTCGGTCCCCTCTTCCAAAGCTCACACTCACAACGTTGTCCAAACCAGCTGACAAAACAAAACATAGGTTTAGATCCTTTGAGGCATTGCTATACCCGATCCCATCTGTACCCTAAATCACTCTCATTAACACTCTCGTTCCCTTCCTCCCTCCTTCTCGAAGCCGTCCGATAGTAACTAGGCAACCAATTCGACCCTTCCTCACTACCCCTCTCGACCCCATACCCATACGCACCTCTCCCCAACTGTGCCCTAGGCGAAGGAGAAGCACTCATCTCCTCGATAGGCGATTCGGGATAAAGAGGATGAACAGGTCGGTTCAACCCCAATTTCGCTAGACCTTCCTCGTAAGTTACCACAACCATCTCTTCGTTCTCATTCTCATTCTCCGGTTGGATCACTATTGGCGATTCGACGCTACCGACACCTCCACCAAGTTCAGATCGGGGTGTCAGCGATGTGATATTCCCTTCTCCTTTTCGAGATGGAGCACGATCTAGATCTCGATCGCCATTCCGAATCCGACCTTTCTTCAGTCGACTACCGGTACTTGACGAAGAAGGAGTTACGAGCGTGGTCTGTCCGGTCGAAGGACTTGGAGCGACGTTTGAGTTACTCCGAAAGTGAGAGTGGGAGCGGGAGAGGTTGTAGGCGTTGAAAGGTGATGCGGAGTCAAGATCTGCGGATCGAGAGCGAGAGCGGCGGTAGTGCTTTTGCATGAGAGCGAAGGCGACGATCAGGGTTAGGAGGATGGCGGTGGAGGCCGTGGCGATGGCTGCTATCTCGACTGCGCACTTTCAGCCATGAACTCCGATAAGGAAAAACAAAGGACCGTCAAGCGAGGACTAGGCTCCTCATGGTAGTTGGAACGAAAAGACGGTGAACGGTCAGGTTGGGAGATTTTTCACTCACTGGTCGAAAGGTGGAAGACCATGCTATTACCCCCGGAGTCCTCATGAACCGTCAATCCAGCTGCTCATCTTCGGTCAATGGCTGACTACTTTTGATCGATCCGGTTGTTATTGATGAAGCGTAGCCTCATTACCAGCGAGATGTCGCCATCCCTTCATTAAGACTCGACTCCTGAATTCACTAGAACGGATTCACGATCCTACCTCCTGAGTTTCAAAGGAAGCACTTCATATCGCTCTTCATATCGCTCGATATACTCAACGGAGCCGAAAGGATCCCTGACTCGCCACACCAATGAGGCGAATGGGCTGGAAGCTTAATGAGAGAGTCAGAAAAGGTCGACCCCCTTTGAAAAGAGTTTGATCTCCTTGTTGGACCTTCGGCATGCGAATCATATCGTCCAACTCCTGAAGTTCGGTATTTTTGCTGTGAACATCTCCGAATTGGTGGGGAATATGAAACACCTCTAGGTAGGTGTAAATAGATGCTATGACTGTTCAATATACGCAACTCCCGTGTGCTCCGTATCTTGATCACAAGACCAAACTCCCTCCAACAGCGACCGCAGCTAACATCGAGACGCCTGCCATGGCAATAGGAAGGAGGTCAAATGGTCGAGCTGTGGTTGAAGCAGCCGCTTTCGATGCGGAAGCTGAAGCACTCGTGCTCGCTGCGGACGTCGCAGCAACAGGTTGGGAGACTGACGATATTCCAGTTGCTGATGCGCCTGAAATCATCCGTCAACCACAAGAAAGGAAGTGGGTTTTAAAAACGCACTGGCAAAGGACGCGCCGCAGTGCGAAGTAATGTCAGTCCCGATAGTCGAGTTTACGAAGGTCGCATTGGCTTTCAGCGCTTGGTCGTATATCCTAAAACGAAAGTGTCAGTAGGCATACCAATGGTACATGCCGGGAGATACATACCCCTGCACACATCCCGTGCACAAATTGCCTGACTTCAGAGGTGTATCAAGAGCTGAAGCGTTGCCGCCGAGCAGTGAGGTCAGGAAGGAGACAGTGATATTGGAGCCACTATCGTTCTGGACGGTGGTAAGCGTATCCGTGAGGCAGTAATCGCCCGTGCTACAAGCATCGTAAGCTATATATCCCGCGTACGGGGGATTGAGACCTACGACGAGTTCTTCAGACAGCCTGCCGCGTAGACCTCCGGGTAGTACTTCAACAACACCTCCAACGCTTCGATCTCAGCTGCACTGCTTCCTCCACTACTGATATCGCTCGAACAGCTCGAGTTGATGGATGATTGGGCCGAAGAGAGTGTGGTGTTCGAACACGTCGGTGTGGTGGAGGCGCAGAGGGAGGTCAGGTAGGTGTTTACGCTGGGTATGATTGATCCGGATGCCTTTGGGGAAGGAAGGGTCAGTAAGACCTAGCAGTAGGCTGAGGGGACTAACGCTGAGGACGGGGAGAAGACTTGTCAACTGGAGACAGGTGCCTAAGTCCCCGATAGCGAATGAAGCGACTTGCGCGGTACAGGATCTGTGTAAGACTGGTCAGCGCTCTCTTGAGAAGCGCCAATGACAGTGCAACATCCAAGCACTTACGCTGAAAGCCTACAAGCAAGAGCTGATTAGCGAAATGCTCGTCTGTATTTGGAAGCTGGCCTTACGCTTGAACACCGGCTATTGAAGCCAGTCCAGCGAGAAGGAATGACCCTTGAACAAACATGATGGTACGATCCGTGACAGCTGGGAAGAGGTGAAAAAGCAGAAGGTCGAGTAGGTGGCGAGTCGAAGAGAAAGCCGATATACGTGGAGTGCTGGGACTCAAGCTGACTTTGTGACCTTGGCCAAATGTGGGATAAAAGAGATCCAGAAGGCAGTGCGCACCGTAAGGTCCTATGAGTTATGCTCGAGTACCATCCGGTGTTTGCTAATTGACTTTCATGCTGTGCTAAAACGAGGAACTGCGGCGGGAAACGGGACACGTGGCGGAGTCGTACGTCGTTTCAGCTTTTAGTTGAAGAATCCAACCGGGATTTTTTATCACGTGATCTTAGCGTGGAAATCGAGCTCAAGCTGGACTCCCTTCGGCGCCAGCCTAAGGCTAGAATCCCGATTCTTCGCCAACCTGGTTAAGGTTCTTTCGCCATGTTGCAGGCAGCATTCTTCTCCTCTCTCTTCACCGTACTAGTTGCAAGTGTCTTGGCTCGGTCCCCAATATCCCTCCTCATCTCTCCTTCAGCCCCACACATCTCCACCACCGAATGCCTCAACACGTCTTATCTCGGAGCATATGGTGGTTCCCTCGAAACCCAGAACCACATCTACTTCCTCACCGAAAACTGCCTATACGAAGCCAGCACGTTCGACGGCTTGAATGAGGGACACATCCGGGAACTACCTTCACGGGACGATGGGCGTATCCTCTGGGTCGGACAATCAGGTCTCGACCTTCGATTAGCAGATCATCCCGATGCTCATATCATGCTCTCCAACTGGAGACGTATCGAAGAAGGCTTCATGGACTTGACGTGCCCTGAAGAAGGTGATCATCACGTTCAACATGTTTTGGGCCAGCTCGACAGGAAACCGTCACTCCCGTACCACGAAGCTCCAACTTTGCTTTATATGGATCTGAACTCGATCATCTGCTACGTTCCCGAAGCTGTCCTCCCACTCATCGACACGTTCATCCCACATCATCTGGTCGCGGTCGCGTTGCCCCCGATCAGCTCAACCACCGCAGGCTACGAAGCGGTTCCAGATCACCTCGTCCAACGTCTGGCCAATATCACTGCGAACCTTCATTTCTCGCCCCAGCTGGACAGGATCATCACAGAGGGTATCAAGCTTGACGACATACGCCGAAACGTGAGATGGTTGACAGGCGAGGGGCCGAGTAGGATCGATTCGAGGCATTCTTTCGCACCAGACGCCGCTATAGTCGCTAAATGGATTAAGTGTTAGTCTACCTTATCTCCTTCTAATTTTGGCTGATTGTCTTCCAGCCAAACTCTTAGCAATAGGAGCCAACTGTACACTCGAACCTTTCATCCATGGTTTCGCTCCAAACGTAATCTGTACCTACCCATCCCTCCTCGACTCTTCCGAGCGCGTGATACTCTCGGCTCACTACGATTCACGAGGCTCGTTCGGGATGGTCAGAGCTCCCGGAGGGAACGATGATGGGTCGGGTTCGGGACATCTGTTGGGTATCGCAGAGGCGATTTGGAATCAGGAGATCAAATTTGAGAAGAGCGTTACGCTCGCTTTCTTTGCTGGGGAGGAGCAGGGGTTATTGGGCAGCTACGCTTATGCTCGTGAGTCGGTACCACTGGGGCGCGATCGGAAAGTTGATTGAACCTGATTAATGTAGAACAACTACGCGGGATCAATGCGACTGTCCTGCTACATGTTCAAGCGGACATGCTAGCGTACCATGACGTGCGTTCCCTTCCTACTCACCATCCACTCGCTGACTTGTGCTTTCCAGTCCGGCGAACCGATGCAGATCGCTTTACCTGAAACGTAAGCGTTCTCCGCGAGACCCTTGATTGATGTTGAAACGTCCTAGCATCGGTACACCCGAAGCAGCCTACCTCATCGGCAACCTCTCCCAAATGTACTCCCCTGAGCTTCTCGTAGGCCGAACCGCGGCCTGTTGCTCAGACCACCAGTCCTTCTTGATGCACGGTTTCCCAGCGACTCAGGTATACGAGCGAAACGGGTGGATTATCGATCCGATGTACCATAACTCCGGAGATGTTTCGCAGAGGGAAAATTACGACTTCGGACAGGTCGTTTCGATTGCCAAGGTTACTATGGCGGCGGTATTGACGGTTGCAGGGTATAGGGTGTCGGAGCGAGGAGTAGACTTATAAGGAGGAAAGCAGGAAGAAATGTAATGCATGGATTATAGCTACAATAGATGCTACACTCACACTCATCTGCAGTGCGAAGGAGGAAAGCAGGAAGAAATGCAATGCATGGATTATAGCTACAATAGATGCTACACTCACACTCATCTGCAGTGCGAAGGAGGAAAGCAGGAAGAAATGCAATGCATGGATTATAGCTACAATAGATGCTACACTCACACTCATCTGCAGTGCTTACTCTCCTACACCGCCACCGTCTCCGCTTCATCATTATACCCTACTAAAACCATATCATTGAAACCCAACTCCTCTTTCTGCTCAAAAGTCCTCTCATACTCTTCAATGACCATATTGGGGTCAGGATCAGGGGCATAAAGGTTCTGGAGGTACGAGTTCGAGACCGGATCGTCCAATATCAAGGTGAAAGGTGTGGTAGCGGACATGCAATCTTTCAATCCTTTCAGGAAGGTTTCAAACTTTCGCTCGTCGCTCGCGATCTCTGCGTCGACTTGGCCTATCCCGGAAGTTGTTGAGTCGCCTGAACGGAAGACTTTAGTGCTGAGCTCGTTGTAGATCTCGTTGAGGAGACCTTCGAGGGTTGTGAACCGACCTCCGAGGGTGCCGGGTTCGAGGATGAGGTCGATCTCAGGTATCTCGAGACCGGCAGTATCGGACTGGTCACGTCAGTCGTGTTGGTCGAGACTCATTCCCACACCAGACTCACCTTCAGCATATCCCGACTGAGATCCTCCTCATCCTCCACTCTCAACGTAATCTTCTTCCCCTTCTCCGAAATCGCTCCGCCAGACTTGATCTCGTTATCCCGGTATCCACAAGCATAACAATTCGTCGCCATGATGATGATGTTCTACGACCCGTCAGCCACATCCATACTCAGCGAGTAGCGGCTAACCTGGAAGTAAGGAATATTAACCTGCTGCATCAGAGTTTCCAACTCGTGTCCGCAGCTCGAACAAGTACTCGGGAAACTAAACACCTCCTCCGGTACGACCGTCCCGTCTTCCCTCTTTGACACCGGAACTCCAGCTAATCGGGATGCAAAGTCTTCCGCTCGGTTCATCTTATGATCCTCAGCTATCATCGGGCCTCCAGCTGTTTCTTGTTCCGGCATATCGTCTGGTCTGGCTACCAGACCAAGGGTGACGTTCTGCTCGAAAGTCCGGTTGTACGCTCGCATATTCCACTGCGGATCCGAATGACTCCCCTTGAACTGGAGGAACGAGTTGCCGGAAGGATCGTCGATCGAAACGGTAAAAGGCTTAAATGGGATCTCCTCGGCTTCTCCATCACCCCGCTGCTTCACGGCTTTCCGTACGTCATCGTCATCCATCCCTAATCCACCTGCATCATCCTCCTCTCCTTCGTCAATCCCGATCAGATCCCGTAGCTTCTCGAGCATACCATCGATCTTGGTGGCTGTTTCTTGATCCATCACTCGTCGAACAGGCTGACCGATGTTTAGATCTCGAATGGTATCCCGGAGGATCCCTTCGACAGTGGTCAGTTGACCTCGACCGGGAGGGATGGTGAGCTGATACTCGGGGAGTGTGACGGTAGCGAAGGAAGATTTGACGAGTTGCCGATCTAGATCTGTACGATGGAGGAGATGCACGGTATAGTTTACGCCTTTCGCTAAGATGGTTGTCAGCTTGACAAGCAGGACTCTTCGCGAAGCCCACGTTGCATCTCTCCCGCACTCTGTATCTCCGTATCTCGATATCCACACCGCTCACACCGGAAACTAGAAACCACAATCTGCTTGAAGTATGGGATAGTGGTGAGGAGTAGCCGGGTCACACCCTGCCCCTCCATCAGCTGGACATACAGGAGGTCGTTGGGAGTAAACTCGCCTGCTCATGACACCGCATACAAAGACTTTCTATCTCCTGCGTCTCTCTCTCGGCTCCTTCCTCCTGCTCCAAAAGAGGTGGCGCATCCTCCTGGAGTCGTAGATCATCGTCGTCGACATCGGCCAGAGCATTTGTCCGACTGGCGACTTCGCCCATCGTGGGGAAAAGGTTCTCTCGTTCGGACATGATGTAGTGGAACGTTGAGGATCAGTAGACGGCGCTAAGGCGAGTTGTCAGCTCAAATCTTTCTTGAAATATCTTCATCATGGTGGAGGAATAGGTTCAGACCGTTGTAGTTAGGCATATAGGAGGGTTTCACAGCTTCTCCAGAGGGAGAGCTTCTCAAACGCAAATTACGATCATCATTGAAAGAATATGTGGGAGCTTCCCATGACCGTATGACCCACCGGGAAATCTCACAAGGAGAACAGGTTTGTGTGTTGGAGATCAAGAGTAGCCGAAAATGAAAGAATTTGATCCAGATTTAAAAGACAAAAACCGTTGAAGCAGAATCGCTCTTACATAGTCAGTGAGCATAACCTCTCGTACAGTATATCTTTTTCGCCTCCACCCCATCAACGAGACCTTACGGCAGTGTGGCACTTTTCCTGTCTTTGCGGCTATAATATCGATCTCTCCACGACGTCAGGAGGTCACCCTTTCTTAGACGTCGTCCGCTCTTGAGAACGGTGGGCCAGAAACCTCTCATCAACTGCCCAGAACCCTTCACTCGTTTCTCATCCTGGCTTATCTCTATTCTTCCCTACAGTCGCGGCCACGCGGAGACGGCGAACATTGGACACGAGATCAGGGGACATTCGACCGATATGCGTAGGACGACGACTACCGATCTCCCTCAAATTGTTGACGACTTGGCTCACCAGAGCGTGGTCCCGTCAGTCACCGTTACAGTAGATCAATCGTCACTGGACCGCCTATTGACTAGATGGTATTCGTCCGCAATTGCGTGCCTATCTCCGGGAAAAGGAACGGCAGAGACACGAGCTACCATTCAGGACTCTCTTTCAAAGGTCGTAATCCTCGAACGCACGTCGATCGGCAGGATCGCAAACAGTGCGCTACCATCGCTTCCACCCAGTGTCTCGGGGCGATCAGCAGGAGTTCAAACCAAGGGATAGATGAGACGACGCTGGCAATGGATCGAGAGATTAGTCGACAGATAAGCTGGAAGATCTCTCCTGACACCGCGGGACGTCACTGACAATCAGCTATCCCGTTGGGCGGTACTATCGCAGGCCGTGCGGATGAATGAACGAGTCCACCGGAAATTGCGCGGAGTCGCGGATTTGACGTATACCTCTGGCTTATCGAGGGGAGTTCATCGGCATGGGGCGGAACCTGAGTCTTGGGCTTTTTGGTGCTAGTGTCGGTAGTCTTGAACTGAAAATCGGGGCGTCCTTGGACAGTCAGAGATTGATGCTTGATTCTCGACTCAGGGTGAGATGGTGCCTGCTGGGAATCGGTCCTGTGTTCGGGGATTGATAAGTCCGACAGGTTCGGGAGCATTGTGTCATGCTTAAGCCAGACTAATAAGTCCAGTAAAGTCGGCGTTTATGTCTGGTACGCCTCAACCATTCTCATCGACAGGTCTCGGCAATGGGAATGACACCCTTAGGTTCGCTGCGTCTTGTAACAACTACCACCTCATCAGTACTACAAGATGAGCCTTTAAATGTTCAACTACATACCCGGTCCACGTCCATAGGTGGAAGATCTAGCAGCATCAACTTGGCCTCCGATCCATCGAGCTCTTCTAGCGTCCTATCGGAATAGTCTGTCAGCCTTAGACATCATCCTAGAAGGCAGTGGTCTCACTCCTTACAGGTCGAAAGTATCGCCACGCACACATAGCAGTGCAATGCAAACATATCGTCCGAAGCCAGATACGCATCTACCGAGATCAGCCATCGTCCTCGTTTCAACGTAGGCAAGCTAGACCTCACCCCAGAGCCTGAGAACATCGCTCAACCACATTTCCTTCGCGAGCATCGTGCGAAGCCAGCTCATCGCGATAGTAAGGTAAGGAACCTGTTCATCTTCGAAGTACGACCATAGTTCCGGGATGGCGAGGCGGAAGAGGGTGAGTAGCGAGGCTAGGCGTGATGGCATTGGTGGAAAGCTTTCTACCCATTATCAGCCTCGAACTTTCGAAGATCAAGGGAGGGAATCATACCTATTCTCTGCATAAGCTTCGATAATGCGAGAAACACCGCGACAGGTCTTGTGAGACAGCAAACGAAAGGGGTGACAAGGTAGACCCAATCCTTCTCGCTTCCTTCCAGTCCCCTACTGACCTTTCGTCGGTACTCTTCATCCCGTCCTTGCTGCTTCTCGGCGTTCCAGAATTTCCCGAGAACTTCTTCGAGCATGGTCAGGTAGCCATGTCTGGATGGCGGGGAGGATGGAGGTGGTGGGAGGAATCGGATGAATTGGGATCGAAGGGTGAGTGCGTCCTCCGAGTCTGAAGGGGGAAGGGCGAATGACGGGGTGGGGTTATAAGGGTCCGGTTGGATGTTAGGTGATTTGGTACTCGACTCGCGGATATGTGTTTGAGAAGCAGGAGGGGGTTCAGCGGTGATTGAGCTGATCAAGCCTGCATAGGTCGGGTTGAAGAACCGGTGGGTATGATGTGCAAGTGCGGTCTTGAGGAGGAGGGAGGTGACGTTTGATGGAAGGGAGGAAAGTAGCGATTTGTAAGATGCGTTGAGGTTGATTAGGGAGGTTATTTCGGATGTCTTGTCCTCGGAAAGGACGTTGAGAAGATACATCCATACTTCCTGCCAAACTTCAAACGGTCTCGTGTGCGGATGGACATAGAGACCTACACCTCGAACCCGGGAAGAAATGCCATGACGAGCGTGTTCTTGAAGCTTGCCGACTTGCACATGCTGCTCGGCGTTGAGGAGCTAGGGGAAATCAGTCGCACAGAAGGACGTACTGTACCAGGGCGTGACAGACCTCCACAAAGTCTTGCAGATTGGTGCTCATAGCTCCAGACTTGTGATGGGTCGATAACTTCCTCTGAGCCCATACCCTTAGCCCTCCTTTGCTGGACCATAAGTGTATCTTCGTGAATGGTTTGCGTGGTGTCGCCTGCGAAAGGCTTGGGTGGACGTGGCATTTGCTTCCGTGTCAACAATGAAAGGCGCGAGCAAAGGCAAGACTGTCAAGTCGTGTAAAAAGCTGCATCATGCGGCTCATTCCGATGTGAAGGCGATACTATACACAAACATAGCCAGTCAAGGTTGTACTGAACACCAAACAATGGGGACCCCTCTATAATGCGGGGTATGCTACAAGATGAAGCATCATCGGTATCTTAAGGCTCGGTCATCAGAGAGGTTACAATAACCCACATTCACGGAGATTGACTATCGTCCCTGTCAGTATGTAGCTCATCAAGCAACGCTCATTGCTCACCCTGGATGATCACATCATTAATCGCCGAGATCACGAACGCCAACGCCCTGGTTTCCGTCGCATCGGTGTAGTGCTGCAATGAAGTCAGTCAGAGCCCAACGAAGCCGGACAGGCAAAGCGTACCGCATAGATTGATTTGGTCGGGTTTCGATTCAACCCTACGAACTTCTCCAGCAAGAACGAGCAAGCCGCTTCATAGTTCGATCCGCCTTTGTATTCTGGGAAGGTCAGATTGAGGGGAGATGTTGGGAGTTTTGCTCGGAAGAGATCGATTTTGTTGAGGAAGAGGATGATAGAGGTCTTCGTGAACCATCTAAAAGGGTCAGCAGGTAGTGAGAACAGGAGGAAGAGGACCAACCTGCTACTTGCGACTGATTCGAAGAGGGTCATAGCCTCCTGCATCCGGTTGACCGTCTCATCCTCATACAGCTTCTGATCGTCTGTAGGAAAATGAGCCACGCGGATTGCCTAATTAATCTGAGACACTCACATTCGCTAATGGCAATGAGGAAGACCAGTGCAGTAACGGAGTCGAATATATTGAGCCATCTGATCTCGTCAATACCCATTCCTACCTCGTCAAGCATCATCACTCACTTCCGCCGTTCTGACCGCTGTCCTCCGACGTCGAAGAGCTTGTACGTCAATTCTCCAATCTTGAAGTGCGTCTCGCTAATCGTCCATCAGCTAAATTGTCCTTCCAACAAGTTTCTAATGACATACGTGATACCAGTCGTCTTCACTCGTGCACGCAAGATATCGTGGTCAGTCGGCATATAGCTCGCTTGAGATATCCGAGAAATCGCATCGAAGTAGCTGGTCCCACCCGTCAGCACCCCCTCCCCGGCTGAATTAGGGTACTGCTCACTATGGTGCCGAATCGTTCAATTGTAACTCGTTTCTCCTCGAGAAAGCCTCTCTGACACCTTCGTCTCGCCATAACCCAAGCACAGCATCGGCCAGCTTGGGCGGGAACCGCTCTCCTTCGATCTGAGGTGATGCGGACATGATCAGGCTCCATCGGTCATGGTTAGAAGGGTTGATAGGGATTTCCATGAGCGCAACCCCCTCCAGCAGTACCCTGTCGCTCTGGATTAGCGATATCTTACTTCATGCTGCGGTGTTGAGACGTACCGCATGGATTGCACCGTGTTTGAGTATACGATCTCTCGGTAACTGTCTCTCTCTTCCGCATCATATGGTCTGAACTCTGATCAGGTCCAGAATGAAGTGTGACCGACAAGAGGGACTCACTTGTTATATATCAGCCGCATCTGTTTCAACACCGTCGACTTCCCCGACTCTCCCGCACCGAGCAATAACATCTTGATCTCATTCCGCAGTTCCGCACAATCTCGTTTCAACTGCTCCTCAATCTCCTGATTCCCTGATGCATCATGAATTGAGGAAGCGATGGGGGGATAAGGTAGAACATACGGGCTTTCGCAGCGACATCCTCAGTGGATTGGGTACAACCCATCTTGGAAGGATGAGGGGATTTGATGTGTATCGAGGAGCGGCGAACGGAAAGCGGGAATGACGCAGGGAAGCGAATAACCAATTTTTAGAGCAGCGAGATATACGAGCTGAAGTAGAACGAATGTCAGCGCAGAGTTCGTAAGGACCATCGCTGGGGTTCCTTCCGGGAATGATCCAAAGGCTACCAGACTGAGTCCTGCTCACCTTGCTACTTGTCGGAAGGAAGTGAAGGAAGGTAAAAGTCTACTGTTGAATTCTGATCGAGAAAAAGCTGCTTCCCTCGGGTCCGAGCCAGCACAAATGAATGGGGATGATGATAGGGTAGGTCTTTTGATCACGGCAAACGCCGAGATTGACGGTGTATCTGGATACGAGTGATTCTCGAAGAGGGTTGGCGAAGGAAGAGGCGTTAGGACGCCCCCCTACGTCGGTCCTCGACGTCTTGTATCGCTTCCACAGCGCGGGTTGACCGAGTTTCACCGGAACAACGACACGCTTTTCCCGACGCACCGACCGCCTTTGTTCCCCGCTCGGGGAATTAATGAAATACTAGTTCCGAGGATCAATCCGACGTCACGTTTCGGCTGATGTCGTCAAAAGCGGATGAGACGGATGACAATCGTGAGAAGTATGCGAGTCCTGGAGGAAAGGGTGCTCGGCAATAGAGAAGTATGAACCTCCCTCGGATGCAAGTTTGTACAGATCCGTCCGTTTTTAACATTCCTACTCTTCACCGTTCCTTCACCAGCCTCCCGAGATCGACAATCGAATAGGAGAGCAGCGCGTTTCGGAACAATACGATTCCCCGTTTATGCATGTGGCGCAAGCTCGGTAACTTATGTGAAACACGAGGGGCGTGCTGAACAATAACCTAAAGTCCGTGCCTGAGCAGTCAGGTGTTCAAGACTCCAGCCTGGGGATACTGTATTCCGCTTAATAGAGCTGGAGTCCCGATACGCCGACCTGATTGCGAGGATGCACATTCTTCTCCCTGAGTCGAGGTTCGATTTCTTCTCCACAACAGTTTGACAATCTATTCATGGACTTGGGAGAATGAGAACGGAGGACTTGCGCCCTTTCTGGCACTGTGATGTGCGTCAAGAATCGATGACGCTGGTTGACGTAGAAGACGAAGGAGCCACATAGTCTGACTGCCTTTTCCCCGTTTATCGGGTGTAGGGTGTCAATTGAGTAGGCTCTCTCAGCACGCCGTCTGAGTCTCTGAGATGGCATCAATCCTGAAACGTATAGGAATGATCGAGCCGGAACAATTGCTTCAGCTTTGGCCGTCTCCTGGACGAGCTTTTAATCCCTCAGCAAGTAAGTCAGCACCGAATTAGCGGTTATTGTGTTTGGCGGTAATCCAGAGTCGTTCAATGCCATTCGCAGATCTTGTATGGATGGCCATTGACTGGGGTTTCAGCGATGATTCTACTTCGAACATCAGGTAGATTCAGCGTCACAAAGCCTGGCGGCTCGGAAGTCGAGCCGCGCCTTGCTTGCTACATGTGATGGCGATTGGATGGCTGCGTACATTCGTCACGTCGGAAGCGTCCAATCTCATAATTCTCGCGTACTCCTCCCTGCACCACCTGGAGTATCCACGCCCGTCGCTCTAGACGTCATTGCCGTACCAGGTCCTCCTCCGGGCTCAGTCTTCGGTAAAGATGTCCGTCCGGGAGCGGGGTCGTTCTGCTTCTGTGCTATTCGTGCTTCCCCTGATGCATTCACGATCAGTCTAAATCCCGAAACGATGACAAGGGACAGTAGTCGGAAGTAGGCGGAAGGACCCACGCTCTAGCTTCTCGGTCGGTCTCGTTCCTTTTTTATGTTGTTCACGCCGCCGCGAATCCATCTGCTTCTTGGCGTAGTAGAAGCTCACTCCCGCGGCCACACATACTATCTGCCCGACCATGACGTCAGATTCCAGATCCTGCACAGCCTTGTGTGGTGCCGAAAGGACAAAGGATCGGACGTACACCCCAGCCATAAGCCTATTGATACCCCGGAATTAGTAGGGCCGGGGAGGGACAAAGTGATCATGACGGACCACTGATCGTGCTGTATTCATCTTGGTGTGATTAGGTGGCTCGCCAGGAGATACTCGTGATCTTGGAGTGCTTTTGCGATAAGTTGTAAAGCCAAAGACTTGTATGAGAACTTGTTTGTCCATCGTCAAGGATCTGCCAGGAACTCACGGAATATCAAAACCACGTGGCTGTGATCGAATCGGATCAAAGAGACTGAGTGATTCCTCTTGGCGCGTGCAACATCCACCTCCCCCATAACCCCGATGTCAGCCCCGGTCAACCCTCCGAGACCGCCATCACGGAAAGGGCCGAACCCCTTCTTGCTCATCGGCCTCGTCGTCCTGAGTTCCGTCTCATTCTACATGATCACCGAGACGAGGAAGAATGATCCGAGGTTGAAGGGGATGCCGAAACCTAGGGATGCGCCTTCTGCACCGCCCAAGGGGCCGGAGACTTTGCCAAGACCTGACAGGCGGAATGTCGAGTGAAGGGAAAGTTGCTGCAGGGCACGGGAGTGGTCAACGAAGTATCAGTGGTGGAGTTTCGGAGGCACATCGTCAGTATTAGACGAGAAATCACCCTTTCTGCGATCAGAGGAACTGACGAGGTATTCAGGGACATGTGATGAGCGCTTGAGCCATGTCGACGGAGCAGATCATTAAACACTAATAGACCATCATCTTCATCAACGCATGCAACGCTTCACAACGCAAATCAGTCCTCCATCGCTCTCCGTCGGATGATACCGCTTTCTCCTCCGAGGAACCTATCGAAACATTGTCCAGCTCAGAAGGACGATGCGGAATGACCATCGAAGTCATCGCCACTCGGAGATACTCTGATGGAGAGAAAGGATAATCACGAAAAGGATGATCGCTCATACGTATCGAAGGACCAGAAAGGATCGGCTTCCGTAGCACTTTTCAACGCTCAAACCTCGTCGTCCGTGACTATTCACTTGCCCACCAGCTGAACTATTTTCGATCCAACTACACCTGCAGTATCTTATCTCAGTACTTCAAACCACGATGACAATCGATCTTCATGCATCCACCAAAGCCGAGCTCTTCACGACTAATGATCATCCCGGAGCCGAGTCGTCCCCCACTGCGTCCGAGAAGGCCTCAAGCTCGAGCGACAATACGTTTAACTCGATATCCGCATCTGCGGGATCAACTGACAAAGTCGATCCGAATGTCGAATCCCTGCAGATCACGAAACTGGGCTCTAACCTGACTCCGCATACCCCATTGCCGACTGTCAATCCTTCTATCATGGCTCAGCACGGCTCGGTCCTTTCTAATCCCAAGGCCGACGGACTCAAGATCGACTCTTCGTTCCCCTTCCCTAAGGCGCGAGGCCGACCGGCACGCACTCCTGAGCGCTGGAACGACTCGCATGATCCTCAAGCTCATGACCATGGGCATATCAAGGAAGACCCGAGCGAAGTCACGCTCCAGAGCACGCAGAAAAGTGCGCGGGTGATCGCCCTCGACTTTGACGATGTCTGTTGCCAGAACATGCTGGCCCCGGCTGAACAGCACAACATCCTGCATGGAGGAGATAGGACGATGTACGCTCGCCCTGGCTTTAACGAGCTGATGTAACAGAGATGACATTGAGTCGTACTACCTGTTCCAGGACCGTGGATGGGGCTCCCATGCGGGTGAGTCCATTATCTTCCCTTGCGATCGGTCCCCTTCTTGATGACTGAATGCAGATGTCGCTCGGACGGTCCATGGTCTCGGCAACATCCTGCCAAGTACCCTTCCTGTCCCAGGCTTCGCCGACGCCCTTCGAACTCTTCACGCACTCGGTCATCCGATCCACATCGTCACAGCGAGGTCTGAGGACAACCGCGTCTCCGTGAACGAATGGCTCGCGCACCACGGTATCACGATCGGGATCAAGGACGATGACGTGGTCGCCGCTGTCTGGTTCACCAACGCTTTTGCCCCGACGAACCCGGATCTTCCCGAGAAGGGGAATGAAGCGAGAGAAGAAGAGTTCAATCGGGAGCTAGAGCGGATTCGGATTGAAGGGATCCGGAAGGGTTCGGGTGGGTTGAGCAAACTTCGCGTAAGTCCCCCTTCGGAGCAGCGTCCGTGGAAAGCGGTACTGAGAATTACTCCAGGTGCTCCGTGCGATCAATGCTTCGCTGTTCATCGAAGACCATCATGGCAACCTTGAAGCGATCCTCAAGTCATCGCCTCAGATCCCGTGTCTCCTTTTCGGACAGTTCCCCTGGAATCGGTCCAAGCGGCGCGTGAGCAGTTCAATCGAGCTGATGAGTCATGAGCAGTGGAAGAAGGCGGGTTTGACAATCCCTTCCGAGGAGATTGTGGAGGGAAGTGGACTGTTCCGGACCAAGGGTTGGGAGGATGTGGTCAGATGGGTAAAGGAGTGGGACCGAGAGTAGCGGTGCACGATAAGCAGGTTGAGGTTGATTGCAATGGTCTAGGTTTGATCAACTCCTGCCTTACAGAGCGCTGTCTTCCACCCCTTCGAGCCCAGCGTGCATTACCATCAATCAATGTGTCTCCATATCACTTCATATCCAGTTGCGATCAGTGAACTTTTGTACTCATCTCATCATGCATTATAAGTTTATTATACTCTCTCTACATCCGACATCTATAGTTCACCCCACAAGTATCCCATCTACTGCATATCTATCTTTTTTGCTCAAGCCAAGCACGACCGTCCCTACCCATGCTACCAATAACTCGTCCTCCCCTCAAACCCCAACTTCCCCAACTTGTCAGCCTCTTCCGGAGTCAAAGAGAACGAAGCAGCCCTGGCGTTCTCCCCAGCCTGCTTCGCGTTTCTCGCTCCACCAAGTGGGATCCCGCCTTTACATATCCCCAATTGAGCGCGATGGCCGAGACCGAGACGTCATATTTCGCGGCAATGGAGCGCTTTTCATTGAGGAGGGGTTGAAGTTGAGCGGGTGCGAATTGACTACTAAACCTGGAAAACAAAAGTGAGTATCAGCTTTGATTTTTTTTTCCCCGGAGACCGGTTGATATCGACTTTACTGCCTCTTCTTTGGGATCGGGTTTGAAGCTGTGTATTTCCCGGTCAGACGTCCCCATCGCCAGGGGCGAGTCTGACAAAAAGTAATCAGCTTGAGGGCAATCTGTCTGGTTTGGGGAAAAGCGTACAAGCAAGCAAAGCGATATTTTCTCTTCTTCATCTCCGCAAGCAAACCAGAAGTCTGGGGTAACTGTCGAAGAAGGCTGAATTCCACTTGGTTCGAGGCGAGGGGCACATCGTATTTAGCGAGAACATCCGCACTTGGATCCTGAAACGTCATTCAGCCGTCTCCCTAAAAACTTTATGATGAGTGACAGGGAGACTTACAGTTCTTTGGTACTGAAGTCGGAAACTCCGACGGCTATGACGAGACCGAGCTTGACGCATCGAGCAAGCTGTTGGCCCATGGATTCCATCCTGTGGAAACTGATGTTGGCATGGATCTGCAGGAATATTATATTAGGTCATAGTAAAAGCTCGTGTAAAGGATGGCGGCATACTTGGTACGGATCGATCTGCTTGACGCCGAGTCGAGCGATGGATTTACGGCAAGCAGCGACGATTTACAGGGGTAAGGAGGAGGAAGTTTGCCGGTCGAGGGAAAGGCAGGTGTAAACCATTATCAGCTGATATTGACTGATACCTGAGAATACTCACACTTCGTGTTCGATATAAAGCTTGTCTTGAGCGAGCTGGGTCCATCTCGGAACGGAGTTGCCCAATGATAGGTTTACCATACGTATCACTAAATAGTGCTCTGAACTCCTATACGGATTATGAATATCTTCTCGCTCTTCCCCTCGCCGTAGACCTCGCTGCAGGCTATAAGCATGATACTCTGATTGAAGGTGGCAGCAGAGCTCACGCAGTATCGTAAAAGGTGAGGCCTTCGACTTTCGAAGCTGTCCAAGCTGCACGGATCTTATCTATGTCCGAATCATTGTGTGATCCCATTTCGAGTCGCCCCATGACCACGTTCCTGTGAGTGGACATGAGTACAGTGCCGCGGATACAACGTCGAGAATGGCAGGTATTGAGGGCAGGTGAGAGAAGCTTACCGATAGCCATAGGAGGAACAGGAGTACCGCCGATCAAGGGCTGAGCAGCCTTAGATGATGACATAGTGGATGTGATAGCGGTTGTCGGCATAGATGGAAGAACAGACTCAGTTGGAGGTGTCGATGGATTGGATGATTAGCTTGATCAAAGGAATATGACGCTATCCAGAGCACTGGAAGATCCGAGTTGCGGAACGTCAGAACCCCTCTAATATATACACGAAGCCTGTCTGGCCATTGACCGTATCCCCTCGTATGAACATTGCAATGACGCAGCGTAGATATCGGTACGGGCCAAATTGGCAGCTCTCGTCCGAGAAAAGCGGGGAAATAACGGAGGCTGGAGTCATCTCCGTGACCTACTTAACGCACCATCTAACGGAGACTGACCTCATCTTCCGTTGCGGTTCCACCGGTCAGTGGCCAATTATTTGATTCTGACACTTCTGATGAGGTCATCCAAAATCCTCATTGTGTGATCCTGGCTTGATCGTGCGCTACATCTTCCGCCTGCTGCCTCAACTTCCGCTGTGACCGCCTGGCGAACTCCGCAGACTCCTCTCTCGTAAACCTATCGGAATCTCATCAGCCCAGCCCTATTAGAGTAGTATAGCCCAACTCACCCATATTTAGTCCCTCTGACCTCCGCACTCGCCTCAGCAAGCGCAAAAGGGTTGAAATCCCGCTTGTGATCGAGATCTGCTAGTGAATGGTTGACGAATCGGTGGGTCGCTTCGTCTGCTCGGACAGCTCGGATTACGTCGAGGAATTTGGCGGAAGCTGGGAGTCGCCAGTAATCCTAATTCACATCGTTAATCACGACTCTAGCGAAGAAAGTATGGAGGATTCACAATCGCGATTCTGGGAGCAGGGACATGTTCCCACTCTGGCACGAGACCTCGCTCAATATCCTCAATGCAATGGGTACTACGACTTCATGAGCTCGATAGCGGGTAAGTTAAAGGATGGACGTACTATGTACGGACCGCCTCCTCCTCCAGAGCACCAACGAACCGATGTGCCATTTTCGGCGAGCAGAGATACATCAGGAAGAAGGCGTTATAGAACGTCCCTTGAGCGGCGAGGACGAGGGCGCGGGTAAGAAGCGTAGGCTGGGAAATGGTCATGAATGTGCTGAGGCCGTCAGCCGGGTCGATCTCCGGAAGAAGGTTGTACATACAGGAGGTGCATCCGCTCGTTCTCTGCCTCCTCCAGGAGGGTATGGATCCATCCGCCATCCCGTCTCTACTCCCATCAGCTCCACCGATCGACAGAAAGATAGCTATCTGACTCGCCAGTAAACGCAAACTCCTGAGATGTCGTAATGTGCCCCCAACCATCCCTGGAACACCAGCGATACTCTCAAGTAGTATGATCCTCAACAACCAGCTCTTATCGGAAAGCAGCAATCCCTTCTGGCGTAACTCGGCGACAGGTAGTGGCCGCTGAGCGAGTACGGCATCGGGGATGGGTTTGGCTTTGTAACCTGTAGCGAAATCAAAGACCCGTCTACCCACGATCAGCTTGGCATCCACAAGGAAAAGAGTGAGCGAGGAATACCGGAGTAGCTTGACTGTTCCGTGGGCGACTTTGTCGCCGAATGTCACTGCTGGTCGATGAACGATTTTGACAGTGGCCAGTTCCTGCTCGCTTCAGCTGTGTACTGAGCGATGCAAAGGAATAAACCCGCGGTATCAGTATAGATCGGGTTGAACAACGTCCAAGCGCCTGTCCTGGACATATCGGTAAGGAAGTTGGTCGTGATCGATGTCGTCTGATCTGTCCAAATGATCAATATCTTCGACGGGAGCTTGATATCGTATGGCGCACCTTGGTAATGCTTCCCCTCTGCACCTTTGACTTCATCACCAACAACTTGAACCGAAGCGGAACTCCTCTCCTCGCTCTCCCTCACATGAGTCTTCAAAGCCGTACTAGCATGATGAGGTTTCCCAGCTTCGACCTGCACGCGAGTGGCAACATGGAACGCTCGATTCGGTACTGCTCGTAGGAGTATACCGACAGGTGGTCGAATAAACAAAGTAGGTCGAATAGCGACAGACATGATGATTCAGTGGGTCTGTATAGCAATCGATGTGTTCGTACGTGATTGTAGACGAGTCATGATCACGGATCGTCACTATGGATATATAGTTAGATATCGCGGCTGAGGTCGGAATGTGGATGGGACGGAAGTCGGAGGTCATGAAAGGTGATTCGACGCGTTCAGTCCGGATCTTCCCCCGGATCCTCCCGAGATCTACACCCTTATGAGGGGGACCTTAGGCGGTGTTTTCTGGATGTGCTTGGTCGCTGATTGTGCTGTTCGAGCAGTCCGTCGACAAGAGCTCGATCACGTCTCGATGCTACACCACAGACTGAGGCTACAGCTCCCGAAAGAGAGCCTACTTTTCTGGCCCAGCATCCTTACTGCTCTTCACATTCCGCCACGTTTCACATTAGCCACCTCGGAAAGAATCGGGCTTCGAGGCGGAGCATTAAACGGCATCAGGATTGTGCTATGAGGTCTGAGTCTCATCGCCAGCCCACGATCTCGATCAGTGGCGACTGCTCTGTGCACGAAGGGCCTGCAGAGTGTACGCATCTATTTTCTACGCCGTGCATCATTCCAAACTCATGACATCTACATCGCCCTCATCCATCTCCCGCCACAGATTACACACGCCACCGCAGCTTCCAACACCGTCTGGACCACATAGTCCCCTCGATCTCGGCTGATCTCTTTCGCGAACCGTTTCCAATCCCGATCTCGACCATCTTGCGTCACTGCTATGGGTAAGGGTCGATTACGATCGGGAAGGAGGGAGACAGCGGGACATGTGGTGCAGACTCGATAGGACGGGTCGGTTATCAAGATGTTGGTGATCGAGCATCGAGCTGGGTCCATCTCAGCTCTTTGGCATGAAGTGCGAAGACTGCTCACCCCACTCGTGTCCGTTGCTGCATTTACCACAGAACAGCTCGTCGAATACTACGCCCTGCCCACAAGCAAGACATCTTTCCGTCGCTTCCGTGTCCGCTAGATCCGCTGGAGCCTGGTTGATGCTGTATCCGACTGAAAGGGTGATGATCTCCTCAGTAATATCGGCCAATGCAGCACCATTCTTGTAAGACTCGTTGACCAAAAGCTGGACGAAATGTCTATCTGAGCTGTCGACAGCTAAAGGAGTTAGCGAGATCCTAGCCCAGGAATTGACTCGATGCTTACGGGCTTCAGGTATTGCTTTCTTCGCAACCCATCGAATCAGAACCGCGGTCAGGTCGCGCTGTATCGCGGCGAAGGTGCTGTTCGCGCACCGTCGGAAGTCGTCCTTTGATCCACTGAAAGTGCTCTGCGAGGTGGAGCGATCAGATGGGGAATTACCTGCGCAACCTAAACTCACAGCACACCATATAGCCAACACAAGTCGTAACCGCTTCCCATCCAGCTCCTCATCACCCCAGATAGCCGCACGTAGGCCATCAGCATCTCCACCCCTCGCTCCGGTTGGCGACATCGTGAACGATGAGCTGGTTCTAGCCGCATTCTCCCTGGAGCAGAGTTCGAGCAGTTCCTGAGTGTGCGCTTCTGGTTGAATCGAAGACAATATGCGAAACATGTGTCGCATGAGTAGCCTAATGGAGGCTGTGTGGAGTACTTTCGTCAGCCTGACCAACACATAAGACATACATCTCGGGGGCGTTTCGATCAGCTTTCGGAGGTCGTCCAGCATTGAGGGCCTCTGTCCCGGAAGACCATCGCTCAAGTCCGCTAGAACGAACTCCATGAGACGATGCCCCTCCGTAACGCTGTCCAAATTGTGAAAGTTGATCGTTCTGCCGAATGATCAATATACCGTAAAGGCTCAAAAGCAGGCTTACTCGACGACCCAGGTGAAGATATCTCCGCCATCATCCACGGCAGAGAAAGCGCTCACGAAAGCCGAGATCTCCCGATCATCCTTCGGCGCCATTCTATATCGATCTCGAGCGTATACAGCTTGGTAAGCGAACTCGAGGAAGGCATCTCGGCAGACCAAGCTCAAGCGAATCGATTCGATCTTTGCGCTGAGCTTGGGAGATGATCGAAAGTCGGCGATGAGGTGTTGAGTGAAGGATGAGAGGGTGATCAGGAGCTGATCGGGGCCGACACTGTGGATGCCTGCGATATACGTGAGCTGCTTTACAAACAAGTCGGATGGGTAGAACTGACCGATGCAGGGTCCCAAGGCATTCGCGCTCGCCCAATTGCCTATCCTTTCCAGTCTGACCGTCTTCAGCCCTTCCCACGATACGTCATTCTGCTTCCCCTCGGACCAAAGGTGAACAGATCCAGGCTTGGTCCACACCAAAATATTCTGCTGCTGGTCAAAAATGCTGTGACTCTTGTTGGATGATGCACTAACTTCTATCCATCTGATAGCAGCGATGGCCCGCTTGTCTCCTTGATCGAGCTGACGTATTTCCTCTACATCCATTTCCCATCGTAACACTCCGCTCTGGCTTCGATTGACCGTGCGCCTGATGCGAAGAACGGCTACCGAACCATCCGTCCTAGCCAGTGCGAGGTCACTTCCACCTTCCAAGCTTCATCAGTCCCTGGTCCTTCCCATATGCATTGCAACAATGATCTTTCATGACTCACATTTTTCATCATTGGTTGAAGTCCATTTTGACCATACGATGCGGCTAACCCAGCCCTCTCTAACCTTGAGATTCGCAACTCGCTTGAACCTTCGTTCCGATCCATATCTTTCAACACTGTTAGCAAAATGAGCGGGAATGCATAGCACACCCTTACGACCAGAACGAGATCTTCCCAGAGCGATTCGCCAGAGCCAACAAGCTCCCATCTTGCCCTAGCATACTGGTTGTAGGTAGCGCGGCCGACCATTGCATACCTGACCATGATCCTTATCAGGATCAGGTCTGCTCTGAAGTATTACCGAGGGCAGACTTACAGATGGACCGCATTTCCAGCATGTTTGGCACGTCTAGGCCATCTTCATCGGGAGGGGGATCAAGTAGAGCCTTGGTCATAGCAGTCAAGTCGGCGATCTGCAGCGGAATGTCAGGCCAGCGCGTTATGACAGTAGATTTTGTCGGGAGACATTGGATCTCACCTCGTCCCAATGCTTAGACAGGGGATCACTGCGCGGTGCGTATATCGAGACTTGTCCATAGCTTGTCATGATTGCCAAAAGACACCTGAACAGCAATGATTGGTCAGCTCGTGCCCAGCGTGTTCTAATCGAAGCATTTACCCGCCTAGGTCATTCAGGCCTGAAGGCGACCAGACAGCTGCTCGCACCGTCACCTCTTTCTCCACTATCGTTGAAGAACTGCCATCTTTCTCGCTGCATCAGCTTTCAGCGCCTTTAATATAATCGACTGACCTCCTACTTCCGTCCACCCATAGTATATCTCCCTTCCTCCGTCCTTATCCACCTCAATCCCCGTGGCGTACCACCTGACTTCCCCCTGCTTCGGTCGTCTCACTTGCCTGCTGGGTGCAGCTCCTCCAGCGATCTGCAGATTACCTTCGGCAGCACCATCTGAGGGAGGTTCGATGCCGTTCAAAGCTTCCGCTTTCCGTTTGGATTTGTTGACAGTCACTGTTGGGTGTTCGAGGTTGAGGGTCGGTTCGACTAGTCGAGCCGGTGGAGGAATTGAAGAAGTCAGATATGGGGTCTACAAGCGGGAAACTTGTCAGAGAAGTTCAATTAGCTACTCTTCTACTGACAAGAATGTTCAAGCCCCTGCTCGTGATGAACAAGCACTGCCCATCATCACTCCAAGCGACATTGCCCGAGCTGGTGGAAGGGATGATGCCCGGGAACGACCGGGAAGTCAGGATCGTCGGCGTAGCTTGGATATTCATTGCAGCCCAGCTTTCGGCCTCCTTTAGGGGGAGTGACGAGGCTAAGGCCTGACCATAAAATGCCTACCCCTTGACTATGTTGTTTCCGGAGCCAGGGACCCCTTACGTAATGAACCAAAGCTGTGGCGAAACCTTAGAGATTCCTCTTATCCCGCTGCCGGGAAGCCGAAGACGGGATCACTTGCTATGTGCATGAGAAAAGGCAATAACCATCGTTTGCTGTAATTTGAAAGATTGGATAGTCCCTCGTCGTTTCGCCTGTCATTCTCGTCTCGCTGCAGGTCGTCCCGTTGAAGAGCGGTCAGCGGTCAGAAGCGAGCATCGATCAAGGGCCGGTTTCCCAGAGGTCCTTCGGCTCCCTCTTGCCCACCCTGATCCGTCAGACACCCATCAGCATCAATCCCTTCGAATCAACAGATCCTCACCGAATTGCAAATAGTCCCGGGTGATACGACGCCGGGCCTACGACTAAGCTCCTAATATAGACGGACACGATTACCGATCATCAATTGACATTATTGAAAGGTGGGGGTTGGAGCACGATAGACAACAAAGAGGTAGACTCAAGAGCAGGATAGCTGGAAAGGCAAAAGCTGTTCGAACTTTCCTGGCTGGTGAGCTTGCATTCGACAGTTTCAGGTGAGTTGGAGCTGACTGGAGTTGGGCAAGTCGCCCAGAAGTTGCTACTTCCCGCATAATCCATTGTATCCGCGCATATCATCATGTCAGCTCCTTCTCCACCTTCCTTCGACCACTTCTTCAGTGATCAGCAACAAAACCAACAGTATGACCGCCAATTGTCCCGTGACCGTCAGTCATCCTCGAACTCCACCGCAAATTATCCCTACACCCAGATACAAACGCCCTTCAGCAATCCTTACGCTCAGCACCTTAGTGACGATGCCCCTTTGACCGATGAACCTCCATCACTCAGTCGTCATGGAAGCAATGCATCACTCGCTGAGTACGGTAGAGGGCGAGCGGAGTCACTGGCCGACAGGATCAGGGGAGTGAACATGAATGATATAAGCGGAGGAGCAACCAAGCAGGACTCGTTGCCCTTCGATCCCGTATCATCCAGTACTCTCATTGCTACAGCACCTCGGTCTTCCCATCGTGTATCACCTGGTCCTCAAGGGGACACGAACGGCGCACCGATTGGCGAGACGATGTTTGCTCCTCATGCCCAATATGACTACAATTCGAAAGGCAACGGACAACGATTTGATCATCAGCAGTGGAGCTACGGTGGAGACAACAGCTTCCAGCAGTACTCGTCAACGAGCCAGATGGGGGATACGAGTCCTTTCCCCACATACGAAGGCCAGTCTGCAAGCATAGGATTTCAGGGTTCGGGCAGGACGTCTTCAGGTAACGACTCCTTTCTCTACGATTCCACCACAGCCAGCTCCAACCAGCAGAATCATGGCTCATGGAGTCACGAATTCCTCGGCGAGAGCAACAATATGGTGGACTACAGTGGAGGTCAGGGAGGCGGGATGCAAGAGACCGGATGGTCGGGTGGAAATGGGATGGAGGGTATGGAGAACTTGCTCTCGACGGAGGATGAGGAGCAGCTGAATGAGCTGGCACGGATGTGAGTAGCGTTTCATCTCGGCGGTGTACAAAGGACCTGTCTTTGACGCAGCATACCGTGACTGACTTAATTTTTCGCTAGAATGTCTAATCCTGGAACGCCTGGCTCTCGACACCTCTCTCGTGAGCCCTCGCCATTTGATCAGGCGATATATGGTCAATCCGAACATCACCATCAGAAATCGCCTGAACCCAGCTCTGGTCACCAACGAACCGACTCGATGTCCCGATCAGTCAGCCCATTCGCGCAACAGTACATCTCGCCTTCGATCACCGGTAACCCGCAGCGAGCTGGCAGCCTGCCTGCATACAATAAGCCGCAATCGCCTCCGGCTTTGATCATACCTAGCCATCCTAGTCCATCTCCATCACCTGCTCTTCCTCCATTAGTGACCACAACAGCAGCTCCAGGTGGAAACAACGCCAGAAGCGGTGTCCAGCTTCCCGCTCGGAACGGCAACACCAGCGGTGGCCTGCTTCCTCCCGCAAACCCTGCTCTCGAACATTTGACTGGGATGGCGGGGATCAGCCCGATCGGACCGAGCACTGATGGTCCGATGATCTACATCCAGCCGAGTACCCCAATCAGCGGGCTTAAAGAAGGGCGAGGGGTATTCGATGCCGCAATCAGGCGAGGCATGGGTCAGCAAGCGCAGCAAGGCTCAACTGCACAAATGCAAGGACAACAGGATGGACAACAGCAGGACGACTTCAACGTCCCTCCGCCCGCGTCACACCCCCTGTCCAGGAACTCGTCAGGTAATCACTACAGCCAGCAGAACAACCAAGGCGGGAATGCCGTCCAGCAGAACCCCAACTTCTCGACTTCGATGCAGATCAGCGGTACGCATGTTTGGAGTCAGTCAGGTGATGCGCAATGGGGCGATCTTCGACCAAGCGGACAGATGCGACCTCGGGCCAAGTCTGATTCATACATGGGCGCTTCGGCGAATGACCTCTTCGACCGGCAGATGCTGCTTGCTATGGCAGGTGGTCAGGGGAACACGAATTTGGAGCATGCTGCGCTTGGCGAGAGCGCGAACGATTTCCGGAGTAACATCGATACCTGGCGGGCGGCGCTTATCGGCGGTGAAGGTCAAAATCAGCAGGCACCTGTCCCGACCCTTGATCCTCGCAATCTCCCCGGAAATCAAGACGAGAACGCTTCGCCGGACTTCTTGCAACAATTACAGATGTCTCAGCAGTATTCACAACTTCAGGCGCAACGAGACCGTCTTCCATCGCTGAACACAAATGCGCAGACCAGTGGATCCGGTATCTTCAAGTACGAACCTGGCGAGTTCTCCCCGACATCCCTTGCATTCTACCAGCAGCTAGGCATCAATCCAGCTTCAGCCTCCCAGCTTGCCGGAACGTCATCCGCTCCGTTCTTCCAGACGAACTTCCAGAACATACCGCAAAACAATTGGCCACATACCGCAGGACCCGCTGCGCAAAGCTTCCTTAATCCTGAGCAGCCTGGACTTGGACCGCGACGACGCTCGTTCGCCGAAGGTACCAATCATCCGGCAGCTGGAGCAGGTACTCCGGGGTACGGGATGGAGTTCACCTCTCCGCTTGGTCCACCGGGATTACGCGCTACTTCTCCCGTTATGGGTCATAGAAGGGGTGTGCAGAGCGAAGATATAGGTCGTGGTGGTAACGGATGGGGCATGGCAGGTGCCGGATCGACGTTCGTTTTTCCTTCACTCGCACTGGACATGGCTGACTGCTCGACAGCGCTGACTTCCTCAATTCCATCACTGCGAATGATGGAAGCCTCCTCCCACCTTCTCGGGGACGGTCCAACTCCCACTCGCGTCATTCCTCCGCATCTTCAGCTCGCTCCGTTTCCCCAGCATGGTCCATATCGTCACAAGGCTCCTCGTACGGGGAGCAATCGCCGCGGATGGACATGATGGATGAACCTGCTGCTGTGCAGAGGCCGCATCAGGAGAACAGACGGAGGAAGGTGGCGAAGATGAAGGTTACGTCGATGGCCACAGAGGTTGCTAGTGCGAGTCGAAGAACGAATGATGGGGTCTTCGTGTGTCCAAGTGAGTTGGTAGCTTGATTGGCATTGCGAGACTGATAGGGGGTCAGTACCTGGATGTGGGAGTACCTTTACTAGACACTTCAACCTCAAAGGGCATCTTCGGTCACATAACGATGAGCGGCCATACAAATGCCTATACGATGGGTGTCCAAAAGGTGTGTTCTGGCGGGAAGCTCAACCGCATCTTTTGCTAATGATGAGTAGCTGTGGTTGGTTTCGCTCGGCAACACGACTGCAAGCGACATATGCTGCTACATGAGGGTTTGCGGCCTTTCGAATGCGAAGGCTGCGGGAAGAAATTTGCTCGTCTCGATGCACTCACGCGACATTGTGAGTACCATGGATGTGACCTGATCGGTGAATGACGCTGAAGCTGTGACAGTGAAATCTGAACAAGGTCAAGAATGCGCCGTAGCCCATCCTCTACCGACAAATCCCGATGGTACACCGATGTCCGAATCGCAATACAAGATGTACCGACAGCAACAAGTTGGAGGAGGACTTGGCGGTGGCGGAGGCGGGTTTAAGCGCGAGCCGAGCTTTGGTGGGTATCCGAGCGGGGATGATCGCTTGGCGGAGGAGGATTTGGGGAATGGGAGTGGGATGGAGGAATATGATCGGTACTGAGGGGAATGGAGGGATATGGTCGGTACTGAGGGGATTATGGTAGATGGACGCCGATCATGAAAGGGTCGAAAGGGCGTGGACGTTGATCCATCAATTACATCGATTGGTATTTAATTGTTAAATTATATCGAGAAAGGATCGCTGCGAGATTGTATAGAGGTATACTCATGTAGTATCGATACAGTTTGAGCGTGCCCCGAGCGTGCTTGACGCCTTGCTTCCAAATCTTCACGTGCTGATAAAGGGGACTACTTTTAAAGGCAGGTCTATACGACTTCCACGCCTTACCGCGTGCCTATTACTTAGATCATACTCAACTCTTTCACCTTGATTTCGTCCGATGAACTACGAAACTCTGACTATTATAAAGCTCAGCTTTAACAACTACTTGAAAGTTACAAAGCCTCAATCTTCGGACCGCCCGATGAACAACGATAATCACATCCAGCCTGGCAGAAGCATGGAGTATGGTGAAGGCGCAGGCGTTCATAGCGGCATCTGCCCCGGATGTTGATTGCCTTACCAGATGATTGGGATATGTACCTTGATAATGGCAATAAGGCAATTTAGATTTTGCCGAATTTACACCGTCCTATCCGACTTTATGTGACTGCAAACATTGCGGTCCATTCGACCATGTGGGCCCATACAATAAGAGTTATTGGCGACCTGAATGTTGAGACAAAATACATTCACAAGGGGTCAAAAATCTAATCAAACACTCACTGTCTTTACCGAAGTCCCCATGCTTCCCATGCTCTCCCGATCCTACACCCTCCTATACGTCCTCTTCCCCGTCCTCTTCTTGACCAAGATCATAGTTAATGAGGGTCCTGCGCGGACGACACCCAGAGCAGACCGCCGAGCTCGGCTGAGTAATGCCGAACGGTTGAAGCGGGGTCTAACCACCTAATCCGAGGTATAACGCTACCAAGCCACGACGCCAAAGTCTGCCGGATTTGGTGGGAGACATTCATGTTGATGGCCTCGTAGCTATACGACCTCGAGCATCGTGAATGCGTCGATACATGCTGTGATACCTGAAACACTCCGAACCTCCCCACCACCCGCCCAATACCACCGCATCCGTTTCACGCCTGCTCTACAACACCATCCCTCGTGCCTTCTCCTTCTTCAATGGACAATCGTTTCTTTCGTTTTGGGGCTCTCGGGGTTGGTTTCATTGTGAACGATCTGTTTACCTGCATAATGGACATTGTTAGCACATTAGAGGAAGACCGCATAGTGAAAAGCAAAGCAGTCCGCGTCTCATCAATCGCTAACTTACTAGATCGCCGGGCAGAAATCGATGTGTGTGCTTGTCCGTCTTCCACCTAGACCAGCGACTAAAATGATACGAGCACTTCATCTGCTCGGCAATACGATGAGACCGAATGGTCGTGAGGGGTCATCCAACCCATCGTGGTTGAGTGATGCGCCCTCATCACTGCCATGGCCTCCTCCGTCAAGATCGGTACCATTTACTCCACCTCATTCCGCCTCTCGAGACGCAGAGGAGCATGTTGCCCATCTGACTCCAGCAGAGAGCGTCAAGAGGAGAAGAGCGGTGAAAAGGAAAGTCCAGAGAAGCGATGCAGCATACGCAGGACCGTCCGCTGCCGAAGCGGTCTCGGTATCGCCTAGGACGCCGGCAGCGAAACCTCGTAATCGGAGAAAAACCGCTTCTACGCTACCTCCAACGCCTGATAGCCTGCCTCGACATCAAGGAAAGCGAAAAAGAGTCCCGATTGTAGAGATTGGGCCCTATGAGTCAAAGCATTCTGGTCAGATTGAGAGAATTGTCGCGCAGTCGGAGAAAGGCGTCGTGGAGCGGGTCGGGAAGATCCACCTCATTCAAGGTTTGTGTAAACAGTCTCCTTGTTTCATGCCACGCCGCAGTATATGAGGAAGAGGGAGGAGATTGACGAAGCGAGGGAACCACAGGTGGTGGGCGATGCAGTGTGCGATGCAGTGAGATTGAAGGGCCGAAAGCAAGGCCTGACGTCGACCACAAGAGCTGGTCCTGCGGGATGAGTGCGGTGGATTGAGTAGAAGCTCGACCTGTTGTTGAGCTGACGATACTCTTGAGCTGCTCGGTGTCTGTGAGCTGACCATACCTCGTCTTCGCAGAGCGACTCCGGCACGATCCATGGCGAATGCTGGTCGCTACGAGCCTGCTCAACGTCACTTCCGGACGAGCGGCCCGACCAATCTATGAAGAATTGACTCGTCGATGGTCGACACCTCAGACTCTCGCTCAAGGTAGGTCGAACCTCTTCATGAACAGGATAGCATTCTGACCGAATGCCAAAGCCAATATGGAAGAACTAGTCACCCTCCTCTACCCGATCGGACTATTCAACCAACGCGCTTCTACGCTGGTGCGTTTTAGCCAGCAATACATCGATCTCGGCTGGCCGAACGTCACCACTGATTCAATCACCTCAGCGACCGAACTTCTGCCATTGCCAGACGCTCTGGATGTAAAGATATTCCACGGAGCTGGGATCTATGCCTCAGATAGTTTCAGGATATACTCGGATCTGCTTCCTGGGAAGGGGGGACCGGAGAAGGAAGGACGGTGGTTGGAGAAGAGGGGACGGGCTTCAGAGAGGATGAGGCAGAAGGTTATTGAGATGGAGGAGGAAGGAGAGATGGCAGGGGTGGAAGGGGTTGCGGAATGGATGAGCGATGAGGAGGGGGATGATGGCGGTGACGAGTGGAGGAGTGTGCGAGCGAAGGGTAGGTCTTCGCTTCAGCTCTAGTACGGGGCTGATGAGTTGCGACTAAAGATAAGGAGCTGCGGAGATATTTAGTACGTACCGTGGCCCACCTGCTAATGAAGCATGAGGAGACTTACATTTGAATCTAGATATGGAGATGGGGTCTCGAGGGCATCATATACGATACCAACTCTGGCCCGGCGATCGTGCAGGAGCGAGATCGACGGAGATTGAAGGCACTCTGCGCGGATTGATCTCGATCCGAGAAACGCTTAGTATGCGGCAACGAGAGGAGGTGAGGCGGAAGGAGCGAAAAGAAGGGGTAGCGGGATGAGTTCAAAACGCGTGCTGTCTTGACGACTTAGTACTCGCTTGCTTTTCGAAAGTAAACGGCTTGCATGCTATCGATGCATACTACTTGGATAAGACCGGGATGAAGGTATGGACTGAGGGTATCTGGTTGGAGGTATCTGCCGACAATGCTCGATTGGAGTGGTGATTTAACTATAAAATGATTGAGTGACGAAGCGAGTGAAATATGACTTTTTGATGAAGCGAAAACAAGTCTCAACGAGAACCGAAATAATCAATGAAGACGGGGAAAAGAGGAAACAGAGCGGACCACGGCCGCAAAAAAAAAGCAGGACAGAGCCTCCGAATCAGCTATGTGGCATCCGGCTTGATCCCAAAGCAGATATTGAACCTGTTGCTTAGCTTGTCGAGGACGACTTGGTCTTCTGAATGGCTTGGGGCTTCATACGTCCCCGTGGAAGAGTAAGAGCCATGGCGCGTTTCGTTGGCGAGGGCGGCGATAGCTCCTGTGGGTGGCCGATTTCAGATCAGCTCAATGTCCGCTATCAAGGGACCGATCCGACCTGATGCAACCTCTGCATGGATCAGTATGGTTTGAGAGCCTATGGAAATGCTCACGAAACACATCCCAGTAAGCCGGGCTCTCTTTCCCCCTCAACTTGCTCATGATCGACATCAAGGCGAAAAACGGTCCGTGCCTCGAATTCACGAAGTGGGCTAGGCCATTTGGCGTGACGCATGATGTCGAGTGCTTATTGAAGACCGGTGTGGAGACAGCTGCTTGACAGAGGGCAAGGAGAGCATAGAGTTCGTGAGCGGACCTAGGGCGAAGCTGCGACAACCGGTAATCAGAACAATAACACATGGGAAGCACCTACTTCAGCGATGAGTTCAGCTTGCGCAACGAGGCTGATGGTCACTGGTCGTTTTCGTCCTCCAGTGAGGGCACCGCCCGCCACAAAGCTGTTCTGACGGGCTTGAAGGATCTTGCGAGCTGTTTCGGGAGATGCTGCCATCATATACTGTGAAAAGAGTCAGTATTCAGCCATCTGCTTGGCCAGTCGGTCACCATGTAATCCTTCGTCCTGCCGTCGAACCGATCAAGGAGGATGTGAATGGGCTGCGGGTGATCCCGTGGTAATGCTTCTGCTGGTAGGAAGTCTTCCACGATGGCAGGCGTCACGTCCTGATGTACCGCTCAGCTTAATATGTGGGAGATGGATAAACTTATCCATGCCACATTGTCAATCCGTATCACCACTGTTTGAGCCAAACGCACTGCAGCAGGGGATGGCGTCACTTGCGGAATTGTCCGTGTAGGTGCATGAGACACTTCGGTCTGAGCGTCTGCAGCAGAAGCTTCGCCGTCATGCGTAGCAACCTCAAAAGTCGAGACTTGGTCCATGCAACCTGCGCATTTCACGGGTCGGTGGGAGACAGAGGCCGCCGAAAAAGAAGACGAGAAGCAGGACGAGCATACAACGTCCTGACACGGTCCACCTTCCGTCAGCTCGTTTTAGCTGAAGAAGCACAATCGCTCACCCCGCACAGTAGCATTCTCATCATCTTGCCGGTATGCTTGTCGTTTCCGCACGCATGGCACATGGACGAGATTGCACACTTTTTGGCGATGAGTGGCGGATCAATACTCGCCTTCGACGGGTATACGTGAGGAGTGTTCTGGGCTACAAGTGGCGTGATTGACTCAATTATTTCAGTCACCTGCCTACGAGGAGACAGGGACACCGACGGCGAGATTGACCAGATTGTTGGACGCGAGACCGCCTGGGCGTGGCAGGTGGTACTGCATACGGGGCTCTCAAGCTTGGCATAAGGTATTGGCTCAGTATCTGAACCTGAGGAGAGGTGACCCACAGATCAGCGATGACTCGATCATCGCAAGCTAGCTTACCAATACTTCCGGATTGACAGCTCGCCTATATACAAGGTCATTCTCGTCGTTGACCAGTATGATCGGTCCCCGTGGTCCTTGCGACTCGATCAGGCTGTCCTCGCTCCAATTGCTATCCGAGTCCGCCAACCCATATACTTCGAAATCCGCCGCCATGGGAGCCGAATATCCGACCCAGTCGATTGGGATTGCTTCATGTGAAGGAGATGGTACCATTGGACAAGAGTTGGACTTGATCGGGGTAGGCGAAGACTGTGTCGAGTCGGACGTTCGATCAAATGGCTGAAGCGCACGGTCCTTCAGTCGACTTGTTGAAGCGGAGCGGAAAAGACTTGACGCGTTTGATCCAGAGCCATCGCTTGAAGAGGTCTCGAGGCGTTGTGGAGTCAGACGACCGATGATAGTAAGCCTTGGAGTCTCGGGGCTTCTGTACTATAAGGTGGGATCAGTAAAGAGTGGAGGTGGCTTCGAACATCTGCATGAGTATCGGAAGGGTCAGGCTTGTGATTTGACCCGGACGTACCGTACTCTCAGGCTTGAGACTCCTTGCTTCGACACGCCTTGAAAGGTAAGACTGCCTCGCTTGAAGGTGGTGTAGGCATAATCAACTCGGCAACATCTGTACAGCGGGGTTTATCATGGGCCGGTTACAAGCGTTCGAGCACCGAGCGAGGACGGCTTCCCATTATAGGCACTGAAGTAATAAATGAAGTACACCCAATATACTAGATGATCTCCAACACCCGGTCTGTCCATTAAGAAAGGTGTATGGCACGATTAAACGCTACTTTACAAAAACATTGTGAGACTGAAAAGGACTGGAGTATTCCTTTCTTGCTCACTTTTGGCTCCGCCTCGCTCCGGCGGAGTTGCCCGACTTTATCCGGGAAATCACGTGACCATGCTTTCCATTAACAATGCGGCGCCGAGGACAAGCGTTTTGCTAAACGCTCACAATATACACCCATTGGCTAGCGGTTGAAGCTCAAGAGAAGACAATATGGCAGACGCTAAGTTCCTCAAGTATGTCGACGAGCATCAAGATGATTACATCAATCGTCTCTCGAAGGCCGTGTCTATCCCTTCGTATGTCCACCTACCTAAGGCCTTGGTATCACACCCATTACAATCGGTCATTGTATGAGTTTACGTATATCGCGCTGATGCAGCATCCCTATAGCGTTTCCGGTGACCTGAGGTGAGTGGCAACTCCTGTGATTGAACATTGACTCATCACCTTTCACAGCTACGCCAAGGACGTTGTCGCCATGTCGGACTTCCTCTTGGAGCAACTCACCTCCCTCGGTGTCAAAGCCGAGAAGCGCATGATCGGCACTCAAAAGCTCGACGGCAAGGAGATCGATCTTCCACCCGTCATCATCGGGGAGCTGGGAAATGACCCAAAGAAGGCAAGTTTGCCTGGATTTAGCTCCTTTGTAGCGACTGACATCCCGCCAGAAAACGCTTCTCATCTATGGTCACTACGATGTCCAGCCCGCACTGAAAGAGGATGGATGGCTCTACCCTCCATTCGAGCTTACTCCCGATCCGAAGGGTTCTGGTAGACTGTATGGACGGGGATCTACTGATGATAAGGGGCCTGTGATGGGTTGGCTGAACGTATTGGAGGCGCACAAGAACCTTGGTCTGGAAGTACCGGTCAGTGCTGGTCCTGAGCCATTCTTCCCTGCTACTCTCGAGTAGGTGAATCGAGGCTGAATGGGCAATCCTAGGTCAACATGAGGATCTGCTTCGAAGGTATGGAAGAGAACGGTTCGGTCAACCTCGACAAGTTCATCGAAGCGGAGAAGAACAAGTTCTTTAAAGGGATCGATTGCGGCTGCATCTCGGACAACTACTGGCTCGACACCAAGACGCCATGCCTGACGTACGGTCTGCGGGGAATCAATTATTACGAGATCAAGATCTCGGGACCGGATAGGGATTTGCATTCTGGAGTGTTTGGCGGGACAGTGCATGAGCCAATGACCGACCTAATTGCAGTCAGTGAGTGTTATGGAACTGCGGTCGAAAGCATCACTTAAGCCTTCCGTCTCTCAGTGTCCAAGCTCGTCACGCCTACCGGAGAGATTCTTGTGCCTGGGGTCAAAGAGATGATCGCTCCGGTCACCCAGGACGAGCAGGAGAAGTTCGAAGTGATTCACTTCCAAATGAAGGATATCCATGATGCGATCGGAGGTGAAGTGACAATCAGCGACAACAGTGTGAAGACTGTACGTCTACATCATCCTCTGATAACCAGATCTGACGAGGTCGTAGCTCATGGGTCGAATGCGTACGTAAACTATGCTGTATGCCCGTGCGCCACCTAATGAGGAGCAGGCAATCCGAGCTTGTCACTCCATGGTATCGAAGGCGCATTCTGTACGTGAATGCTTTGAAGTGGGAGTACCGGACCGCCTGACAATTGTCATACAGCTGCTCCTGGCTCGAAGACTGTCATCCCCTGCTCCATTAAGGGTTAGTCACGTATCTTTCACATGTATGTTTACGTTCCCGTTCTAGGCAAATTCTCCATCCGACTCGTCCCGAATCTTACCATCAAGAGTGTCACCGATTGCGTAGTGAAGTGTGTGCAAGACGAGTTCAAGAAGCTTGGTTCGAAGAACAAGTGTGAATGCTACTTGACGCATGGTGGAGAACCTTGGCTGGTGAGTCGTACCTTGTACTGGTTATAGCCATAGCTGACCGAAATCTTAGGCGGACCCAAACGTAGGCCACGCTTACTGTTGTGTGATATTTGGGCTAATTCAGCTCTGACCTAGCATTACTCCTACCGGGCCGCTCACAAAGCTACCGAGGCTGTTTACGGGCAGACCCCTGACTATACACGAGAAGGAGGTGTGTCGATGATGGAAGCGGTCCAGGGCAAATGCTGATGGTTCTGGGAGGCTCAATCCCGGTGACCCTTGACTTCGCCAACATCCTCGACCTGAACATACTACTCTTACCGGTCGGTCGAGGAGATGACGGTCATCATATATATGCTTCATTCAGTCCCGATCTGACCCCCTTTCAGGTGCTCACTCAACCAACGAGAAACTTGACACCGACAACTATATCAGGGTGCGTCGTTCGACGATCTTATATTTGATAGCTGACATCGGTTGAAGGGTACGAAGCTGCTCGGGAAATACTTGTACGAGCTGGCTGCTGCGGAGAAGTAGAAGCACTCTTGCTTGCATATGCGAGGACATACGATCCATCATCCGAATCCAGCCAGATCGAGCGCACTGATGTACTGTGAACTCGGCTGCAGATCCTCGTCGTCATCATCCTCCTCTTCCTCTTCTTCCTCGTATTCATCCTCGTCCTCGATCTCCAGCTCATCCTCCATCAGCTCTTCCCTGGGCGAGGTAGTCATCTCCATCGGCTCATCCTCCTCGGAGACGGGCAGGGAGGACTGCGTAGGTTGCCTACTGATCTTCTCGGGACTGGATGATCCTGCTGAAGAAGCTTGTCGACTGAAGCTGACTATCCTCGACTTGCCCAATCCAGCTGGATCCGATGACTCTGCGGTCAAGATAGGCTGGTTCTCCTCGCCTGACAGTTTGTCCCGTCGTGATGAGACTCGTGAGAGGGCATTCGCGTTGTTCGACGACGTGAGCGGCGGTGACTGTATCGAGGGTGGGATAGGTGGAAATGTAAGGCGCATAGTAGGGTGTTTGCGAGCAGTCAAAGGATGAGGGAAGGGTAGTAATTGGTCGAGTGTCACTCCCGCTACTCCAGATGTAGTCCGCTCGCGAGTGGTCGCCCTTGACATTGAGGGCGAGACCGCTGAGATAGGTGTGACAGGCCATAACCAAGAAGGGTAAGGGGGTACAGGCAACTGGAAGGTCGAATCGGATGAAGCGAGATAGCTCGTGATGAACGGTATGAGAGGGAGGAGGTCCTCGTGGTCTGGTTCAAACCGGCAGATTTCGTTGACGATGCTGTCTTGGTGCCATCCTTGAAGCTTTCGGAGGCAGGCTATGATGAGAGTCGTATGCGAGATTCCGTCGATGTCGGCGATGTATAAAGGATAGGCGGATGGGTTTAGGATGATCTAGCACATATTAGCACAGGAAGAATGATAAAGTGGTGTGGCGGGAGCGTAAGAATGTGGTCATTCGCGGTGGAGACCTGGATACCAGGATATACAATATCGGGCCCGAGTAGGGGTACGGACCGATTAAGGAGCAAAGGAAGAAGGAAGACGCACCTTCAACACCTCGCCCACCTCCGTCTTGCCCATACCGAGACTCTCTTCAGCCATCTCCTCCGCCTTCACCCATCTCAGAACGACACCTCGTTTCTTCGCCCAGATCACCATACCATCATCCGCTTTAAGCTCCTTCTTACTCTGGTAGACTATCGTCCGTAATCCCAATCTCCGGATGAAAGGAAGATTTCTCGCTGCCGGTATCGATCCCCTATACAAGATCTCATTGTTCTTGCCGTCGTTGGAAGGTGTGAGTGAGCAAGCTGCGATGGAATAGTGATAAGGGGTGGTCAGCATGGATCGTGGAGGTAGACGGGCTTCATGGGTGGTTGATAGGGGAGTTAGTCTAAAACCCCGGATATGGTACCGCGGACTTTTATTAGCCGTACCTGTGAAGAGTACGACGCCCCTTTGTTGCCATGTCGAAAAGCGGGGGCTATACGAGTAGCTGCTGTCTGTATCCTTATTTCTCTTTTGCTTTCTAACTTTATTCAAGACTCGGCGTTTGCGTTCAGCCGCACAACATGCTGGTCGGTTTTCCAACGGGTCCCAGTGTTTCCTCTGCCTAGGCATTTAGGACATCAGCTCAATCAACCCGGTGAAGGCGTAAACAACAACTGATCACCATACCCCCTTTCCCTCATCCCCAATCATGCCGAAACCTACCTTCTTTCAGGCAGTCCTCCGGAAACCGACACGGAAGTACGCCGACCCATATGCACCCTCACCTTGGGCAGATTACCCGGTCGGTCTCCCTTTCGAGGATAAATGCGAGGATCAGTCAGACCCGGACGGTTACCAGAACGGCGGAAACGGTTATGACGGGTATGAAGAAGAGGAGTCGGATAGTGAGGAGTCGATTCAGCCACGAAAGGCAAAGTCGACAGTCTCGGTGGCCAGTACACGCAGTCGACGACAGGCGCCGGTGGACAATCATGTCGCCTATGTGCGGGACGGAGCGGAGAAGGCTGGACACAGTCGACCAAGGAGAGCTGGGTCAACGGTTTCGGTGGTCAGTGATCAGCAGTCTACCATGTCGACGAAGTTCCCTCAACCTGTCAAGAAGGCGAAGAGCAGCGTTGCTCTACGAGATGGGGCTATCGTCAGGGTCACAGATGACCGTGATTCGCGAAAGAAGAAGGTTCTAGTCGATGGCAACGCTCCCGGGCTTCCATCTCGCCCCGCTAAACCGGCTCTCACCACTAGTACTACCAACCCTGTTCCGCGGCGAAAGACGAAGCAAAAGTCCACCGAGGAGGAGATTGCGCCCCGTGCTGCGTCAGTCAACCCTCCTCCGCCAAAAACCGTCAAGGCTCCTCCAATTCCACAAAGCGAATCCTCATCCTCGAAAACTTCTTCAATCGTTTCTCAAGCTCCGACAAACCACCAAGCCGCCATCAGCAATGCGAGACCACCACCTACTGTCACAGCATCACCACGTCCAATACCGGAACAGGTTGTCGCTCCGCTCACACCACCCAGCTCTGATAGGTCAAGCACCCCCTCATCGGTCGCTCAGCAAAACATCAAGTTCCTCGCTCCTTCTTCGCTTGTTCGCTCTTCTCCTGTCCAGATTGACTCGCCCACCAGTCCGCAATCCACAAAGTCCACGGCGGGTAGCACCACCAGCGATGAGGGCGCGGCTTTCCATACTCCTCGCACATCGCTCGATTTCTCTCATGCGATCGCGAAGCCTTCGCAATGCGAGGAAGCACAAGCACTGACACCGCGTGCTTGGCAGCTGGCTCCAGCCTTACCCAGCTTCCAGATCCAGCCATTCTCTCCTTCTGCATCCAAAACTTCATCCTCCGTGTCCAAAATGGATGGGTCGAACTCAGTCACATCATCTTCCATGTCAGCCAGCCAGCCACATTCATCAGCTCCTACTTCTTTCCGATCGTCAACGTCGGCCAGCCAACCCCTCTCAATAGTCCCTTCTTTATTCCTATCCCTCGGTACACCGCTTGCTTCAAGCACGAGAATCGCGCAGGTCGAGCTTGACTTAGCTACTAAACCACGTCCGACTGCTCGACCCTTGGCCCCGCCCTCCTTCAACTTCCTCCCTCCCACTCCTGCGGCTCTAGTAGATCCGGAATCCTCCCCGTTTCACTCGGAGCCGACATCATCTTCCTCTTTGACATCTTCCCTGCATCCTGATCGGCGATCTACTGTTCCACTCGTCCCTGCTTCAGGTACTGTATATGCCTCCCCTACCTCGCAGAAGGTCTTGAGTGCAGCGCAAGCTGTCCAGCAAAACCCCACGACAGCTACTGGCGACGTTGACGAGGTGGAAAGCGCTTCCGGGGTAGCTGGCTCAGACGCTGACGAACAGCCTGAGCCAATTGGTGAGTCCGCAGCGAGTAGAGGACGGAACAGGAGGCAAAACAGCGTCTCCCGACCTCCGTCGCGTACCGCTACAAGTCGAGATCGATCGCGCCCTGCCTCAGTCGTGCAATTGGGCGGCTTAACTTCTGTCGATGGACGAAGGCCTCATTCACGCCAGTCGACCGCGCGTCAGTCTGTGAACAAACCGTACGATGACTTTGTCATTCATCGTCATGAGTCAATGCATGGCTCCGAAGCTTCTTTCGACGGTCGATCTGTCCGAGAAGGCAGTATTCGAAGCAGTCCGAGCGGATACGGTAAGGGCGGATGGGCAGCGGCCGCGGCATCGAGGTCAGGAGCGACATCACCGGTGATGATGTATATGCCCGTGGAGGGAAACGATGGTTGGGCACAGTTCCAGCAGCCTCCTCGACAATCGCGATACACACCTCTGCCGCTCGCATCTCAGCCGGTGACCTTCGAGAAACTCCTCAATGGCGGGAACCAAAGCGGACTAGCCCCACCTTTAAGCAAGAACAACGGACGAGCGCCCTCCGCTTCGTCTCCGAGCGAGTATTCGCAGACTTCGGACGACGATGAAGGGGTGCTGCCGAGGCCAAGCCGGTCTTATGCCAAGAAGGAGAACGGGAGTGAGGCAAGTCAGAGCCATTCTGCCAGCCAGAGCCAAAGTCAGAGCAGCGAAGTGTCAGATCATTTGCATCCAAATGGTTCAGTACCCTTGCCGAAGAATGGTTACGCCAACGCTCGCGGTAACCCTTCGCCAATTGTGGCCTGTGCATCGGCACATGCCGTTGTTCAGTATCCGGGTCGACCAGAATCATCAATCTCTCGCACTGTTGCACAACCAGTCTCGAGACCAATGTCACCTGTCTCCGAATCGCGCCCAGCTTCGCCCTCCATGCAAGACGGCATGCCAAGCAGACCGTCATCTCGATCAGGCTTCGACGCGCCTTCCTTCCTCAACCCGGACACTCTTACTCTACTGCCGGAGATGTCGCTAGAAGACTCAGCCAGGACGTATAGCAAGGCGAAGTCCGAAAGTGGGCGAAGTCGGCGATCCGTCCAAAATGGCGGTCCGAAGAGGTCAAATAGCCTCTTCGGCGGTATAGCTCGTTCAGCCAAGAGTGAAAGCAGCTACGATGAGCATGATGAGGTTCCGGAGCTACAGGCGAGACGAGCTCAGTCCGCTCTTGGAAGTTGGAATGGCGGTGGTTCCCAGAAGTGGCAGGGGAGCAGCTATGATGAGGGACAGCTGATGGAGTCTCATGGCCGGGAAGGGGAGTCGGGAGGATATACGTGAGTTCTAACGTTGTGAGCGCGAGAGCACTTCTGACGTCTTTTAGCAATCTCATCCTGCCTACAGGCGCGTACAAGCCTCTGAAGCCCTCAAGAGCGGCTTCCGAGATCGACTCCCGCATTCTCGGCCTTCCCCATTCCAATATGGCAGCTATCACCATATCCACATCAGCTCACCGCGCTCATGGGACGCCACTTCATCTTCGGAATCAGCTCCCCCCGCCTGTCGACTTCTCATCCCACCTTAAGCCGCCAACAAAGGTCAACAACTCGCAGATCTTGGTGCAGGTTTATGCTGTGGCTGTGGATGAGCTGGACGTGACTATGCTGGACTCGAAAGGGAAGGGTGATATTGGGAAATGGGTGCCGGGAAGGAGCTTTGTGGGACGATGCTTGAGTATTGGTGCGGAAGAGAAAGAGATCGTCAGAGGCGATATTGTCATTGGCCTGGTGGACGTGAAGAGAGTGAGTCGCCCGACAGTAATGCGAGCCTAATACTCCTTGTAGAGCGGTATCCTTTGCGAATACATCCTCTGCGATCGCCGTCGTCTCGCTCGAGCTCCATATCCCACCGCTCTGACACTCGAACAAATGGCGCTTCTTCCTCTTCAAGGTATTCCAGCAGCCCGAGCGGTCCGGATGCACCTTAATCGCCTATCGCGCGCCCTCATCATGGATGCCCATACCGGGGTCGGCGCGCTCGTCTGCCAATCGATGGCTCGGGCCGGAGTCAATGTCACTGCTCTCATCGGCGGAGGCGAAGAGCATCATGAGGCGCAGTCGATGTGTATGGCTCATGGCGCAAAAGGTGTCTTGACGGGCTCTCCGGCGGCTGTCATGATGGGTTTGGATGAGGGTGGTTGGGATTTCGTGCTGGATACTCAGGGCAGACAGAGGGTATACGATGCGGCCAAGCGGATGCTGAAGGATGGCGGAAAGTGAGAGCCGTTCCCCGGAGTTGCGCCCAAAAACTGATCGGATGTACTAGGCTCACCTCCCTCGTCCCACCCGAAGCATCGATAGCATCGATAGCTCAGTCCCAAGCTCGCCCCTCAGGCTTCAAGAACCTCCGAGCAGCTTTCTCATCCCGGCGGAAAGAATCTAAATATATTTCATTCGAGTATCTCGCCCCTGCCGGGTCAGGAGAGCCCGAGGTTGACGGATCAGGTTTGGATTGTCGGGATGTTCTGGAGGAATTGAGTGTGACTGCTTTCAAGCCGGTGGTGAAGAATATCTGGCCATTGGAGAAAGGGATGGAGGCTTTTAGGGGGAGGGTAGGAACTTCGGTCGTGAGGTTGGTCAACTGAGCGGAGGGGACTACGTGAATATCTAGGACAGGTCCTGAACATAAGTATGTCCATCCTAATTATATGCCATACCATCATCACCGGCAGTGCTCGATATCGTACCTAGCTCAGAAAATTCACAGATACTCCATCTATTGCTCGGCACAACGGAATGTGGCATGGGTACTCGAGTACTTGATTGTGGCGCTTCGGACCCCGGCCCTGATGGATTGCTCCGACCTAATGGATGGGTTCTAGCACTCCTTCGATACCCATTCTCGTGACGCCCCTTTTCTATCTGGCGATCTCTCATGCAGCATAGACGACGCTTCGCCAATGAAGCAGCAACAGCATCCCTAGCCAATGTTTACGCTGCTGATGAAGCCTTCTTGATTGATTTCGTTTCTACTCCTACCTTCCTATAATACTTACTTACGGTCTTTACGCTCAAACCTCTGACCATCAACCACTCTCCTCACGGTACCACTTGTTAGCCACTAGCTTCTCCCATTACTGGCTCACCCCGACATGTTCTCCCGACTCTTCCTTATAGCCTTGACGGTCCTTCTGCTCGCATACCACGCATCAGCTCTTCCTCCAACGAGGATGAAACGAACCGATGACATCGAGCTGAGCAATGCTGACCGACTACAGCGTCGTGGTCTTCCGATCAAACTCCCTCACGGCGATACGACCCTACTGGACCTCATGGTATGTGAAATTCCATACGGCTTCAAAGTCTAGGTTTGAGCTGATCCTGGAGATGCAACAGCTCTCTCCCCTCGAGGACCCACTCAATCCGAGCCTGTCATCATCCAGGTATCTCAGGACCCGTTCACGACCGCCTCGACGGCCAAGCGATCTCCGAGCAAACGAGACAGTTCCATCCTCGGTTATCTGACATACGACGCAGAAAGCGGGAACTTCAATATCGGAACGGTCCGTCGTTTTCCTCTCCAATCTGGATGATTCTCATGCTAAAACTAGTCATCAGGATCCAGTAGCTGCGACTGGGTTCACAATACCCAACACCGGTCCTTCCTCGACTAACCTGATAACTTGCCCTAGTCAGGGTGGAGCCTACTTATCAATCTCGCCTATGACTTGGTCTGGAACAGAGGCTGGGATAGGGAGAATGTAAACTGATCCGACTGGTTCAATCTTCCCACAAGGTCAGACGTAGGTTGACCGAGACCTCTTACTCCATCACATCGCCCTGTCCAACTCAACATCAACAAGCCCCCCTCTCCCAACCCCCTCTTCCCCCCGTCGTCGTCTTACACAGAATGTCACTGATCCCTTAAATCGTCCCTTAACGCCGTACAACTCCTCCTAAGCTCAACAACAGACGGGGGTCAACCCGCCGGTAAAACCCTCCAAAACACAATCCGGAACATAAACACCTTCCCAGGTCAAACGACATTCAATTACCACAACTCCGACGGCTCAACGGTCGTGCCAATCTTTTACGAGGATAGTGGTCAGGCCTATGCGGTTCAAAATGTGGATGGTGGTGGAGTTGGGTCTGGGTCGCAGGTCTATTTATCTTATATCACTCGTCCGGCGGCGGGTTGAGCGGTCTGTCGAGAAAAACTCTTGAGTGCTTTGTTCTGATACTTCATTATCTCCTTTACCTATGCTAGGACGCATGGACCTTTTCGATAGACCGTCTACAGATTGCCCACTGACAGCTCCCGCTGCACTGCACTAAGCATTATCCTCCTTCTCATACCACGTACAAAGCTAAGTAGCTTGACGGAGCTCGACTTCAGTAACCCTCGTTGCTCAGTCCATGGTACAGTACCTGTCTGGATCAACGTGCAGAAATGTAAGCCCGAAAATAGAACATATCCTGTGAATTCTCATCCAGGCCCTCCAAAGGTTCCATACCCCTCCTCGTCTCCTCTCCGCTCAATCTCAGCGCCTCCGATCGTCCCCGTCAAAGGCATTCTCAAAAACCTCGCACTTCGCGTCCTTCTCACGAGCGGACCTAGGACTGGCGCCCTGTCCAGAGCATCAAGGTTCAATCCCGCATTCATACTCAAACTCCTAAGTGGGACTATCCGACTTGGCGAGAGAGCGGGTGGGAGGTCGATGATGGATGAATCGGATATGGTGGAGGTGCTGTCGGAAAGGTCATCGTCTAGATGTTCACCGGATTCCTCGTTCAGGTCGATGACGATGTCTGAGTGGTTGGAGAAGATGGTGTGTTGGCTTGGATGTCTGGATTGACGTAATGATCTTGGACGAGGGGAGGTGGTTTCTTCGTCGTAGGAGAAGGTTGAGGTCAGGTCTTCTGGTGGTAGACGGAGTGAGAAGGGATGTATCCGAGTTGCAAGTGGAGACAGTCGAAGGAGTAGCAGGAAGAGCAGCTACGAATAACCCGCTCAGCTCGTACTCTCAATTGTCGAAGCTTACATACGTATTCGAATGCAGCCATCGATGCAATCTATCGGTACATCAGCCTCGTTGTGCATCGACTTTCATTCAATCCGATTCGGACTCACCGCAACAAGGAAAGTCCCGTTGTTCGATATGTCCGGACGGCCACCCGCTCCCTCTGAGAGTCTCCTAGCTCGTTGAAGCTGCGAGGCACATCCTTCCCAGACAGCTGCGCCGATCGTAGATCCGCAAACAAGCGTAACCCATCCACCTCGATTCCTCCATCTTTTGCTGGACCCCACCATCCCTCCAAGGACGGCGAGACGTACGATCGCCAGTAATACAATGTATCGTGCGGAGGCGTACTTCGTGTAGTGCTGGACGGTATATCCGAAATCAAGCAGCGCTGTCAGTGGGAGGGGATAAGGGTAGACAAGGTTGAAGGCCGAAGGAGTGGTTGTTTGTTCGTGTTGGGACGAGGTCGAGCTTACCGACATTTGCGCAACAGAGGTCGTCGACGACACCGAGCGATGATGACGATGTGACATCCTACCCGAGGAGACATGGCGGTTCGAAGCCTGGAAAGAAGAGAAAGAAAGAAAGGGAGTTTCGCCAGAATGAAACGGGCCGTAGACGCGACTGTCTTTCTGTTATGAATGATTATTTCTATGCTTATATACAGGCGGTCTCAGACCGCTTCTCTACCTACATCCCAATGCCATTATGCAGTATAATAGTCTACATAACATCCCTACACTGTCCATCATCGTCCAGTCACCCCTTTGGCCTTGCAGGGTTACCGCCAGATCGCCCTCGTTGAGCTATCTCCCGCTCCCGCCAAACCCGCGACACCCCCGAATGTGCTGAGTCTCGATATGGACGGTCTCGAGTTCAGGCTTGGTAAACCTCCACCAGCCACGACTCGAGGTAGTGTACCCATACTTGTCGATGGACGAGGCCCCCCAGCGGGTCTCGGTAAACCTGGCGCGGAACCCATGACCGATACCCTTCGGCTACCTTCATCTGACGATTCCGCATTCGCCGTAGTCTGTTTCAAATGATGAGCACCAGCAGCGGTAAGCGAGAAAGGTATGGCGGGGATCGATGCCGATGACAGTGACGTGTCGAAGATGGAAGTCGAGCCAGATGGTAGCGGGAGCATGCTATTCCGACCTCTTCGGTAAGGACCGACATTGGATGATCTCTTGGACGCTTTCGTGGCGCTTGACGGGGCGCGACCAATGGATGACTTCCGTCGGGAGGGAGAGGTGGAGGTGACGGGAGAAGGTACAGCGATGGCGAAAATGTTCGATCGGGAAGCTGATGCGGCGGTCGGCTTGAAGAGGGTGGATGAGCCGGAAGTAGGAAAGATACTCGCGTTCGCTTGCGGGAGCTGGTGTCGCTCAGAAAGGGGTCCACGAATCGATCGGACAGGAGGGGCCATAGTCCTGAATCTGGAATGACTAGGTCCAGATTCCGGAGACGATTGTTCGGAGCTCTCCTCTCCAAGTGTTCCCAGAGCGCCGACCGTCTTCCCCAGGAAGATCCGGTTCTTCTTCCACGCTGGCATGGGTGGCGCCATTGAGGGGGTAGGAGCGGATTGAAGAAGATTGAAAGGTTTTGGCGCAGCCACAGGAGGGTTGATCTTGGGCGGAAGGACAAGGGGTAAAGTAGGAGGTAGCAAGCTACCTGACGCCGGTTGTGGTGGAGTCTCCTCCTCGTCATCCCATTCTCCACTCGCATCAGAGCTTTCGTTCTGAGGCGGTGTCAGGCTGGAAGAGCTACTAGAGCTCGTGAATACCCGAGCTGCCGGTGCGATAGCTGAGTCGTCAATGTCGCCTTTCCCTGCTTCGTCTCTCCATTGTAAGGGCTTCTTCGTTTGAGCGGGATCTCGAGCCGTGACAAGGATCGGACGAAGAGTCATTTTGCGGGGAGAAGCTGCGACTCGACCCAGGCGACGGGGGGATGAGGAGGTCTTGCCAGCAGCGAGTATTCGTCGAATATTCGGCGCAGCACGCAAGCCGGGCTGCGGGTTACTGGGCGCTGTAGACTGTCGGCGAGGAGGATTGCGGAGCTTCGTAGGGTTTTGAGAAGGTTGTGGTAACGGTGGCAAGGGGGAGCCCGAGAAAGACGGTATTCCGAATATCGAGCTTAGAGCAGACTCGCTCGATTTAACGAGCCTTCGAAGCGATTCCATCGATATCTGCAGCGAGTCCCGACCAGCGGTCTCGTCAGAGCCTGTGAGCTTGTCGGTCTCAGCAGTGAGGGATGTAATCAATCGGTGCAGGAGCGCGGCAGCTCGAGCGGAGTCTTCCGCTTGTTGCTGAATCACCTGGCGATACCCTTTCTCCCGCGAAGCCGCTACAGTCAAGGCGACTTGATCGCGCTGACGAGCAACCTTGAAACGAACAACTTCGAGCTCGAATTTCTCGAGTGCATCACCGAACGTGCGGACCTCCATCGTCTTAAACAGCCTTTCCGAGATGTCGGCCTTGTGCGCCTCAAGCTGTACCGCCGCTTGGACTTCTTGATTCAGTCGATACGCGTTGTCCTGCTGCCTAATGAGCGATTGGAGATACTGTTTCTCCCTCTCGATCTCGTCGACCGACCGGTTCTCCGAATTTACTTCGACTGCCTCGATGCGCCTCTTGAGCGCGGCAGACCGTAGCTCAGCCCCGTCCCAGAGAGCCCGCTGCGTTGCCCCTGCTCCGATCGACGGTGAGTTGCCGTCCAGCTCGCTGCGGATACCCTGCAACGCCTGGCTGACATCCGCTCTCGCCTGATCCAGCTTCTTCTGCTGATAAGCGCTCATTTGAGGAGGACCTTCGAGAAGCTTCTTCTCGAGAATCTTGATCTGCACCTCCTGCTGCGCGATCGTCGCAAGGTATTGGGCAACAGAAACGCTGACTCCAGAGGTGTTTCGCGAGATCTTTGTCGACACATTCTTCGCCCTGTCCGCCCAGACGAGAGTGTTGTGCGTGTCTTCGATGTCCTTTGAGCTTGGGGAGACACAGACGATCATGACGGTTCGACAGTTACCGCCAAGGGAGAATTTGAGCATCCGAGTGAGTTTGCTGTTCCGATACGGCACATGAGCCTTTTGACCTTTGGAAGGCGCTTGGCACAATGCGCTGATGCAGCTACTAAGAGCAAGGAGGGACTTGTTGATATTCGCGCCCTCCTTCATTCGCACTCCCATGTTGCGAGTCGCCGCCGCTCTCTCACTTCCCGCCAGGTCGATGATGGACAGCGTAGCCGATGAGACGGACTGCTGGAGGAGCTCGAGATCCAGATCCACATCGTTCGAATGGGTTTTTCGGATTACATTGATCTGAAGGACCGCGTGAGACCGGGACGAAACGCTATTGCTTGCGGTAAACGACGTGCTTCGCCGCTCATTGCCGATCCGGACAAGCTCCATGACCTCCTCCACGGACTCCGGTCGTTTGAGCTTGACCTTGTCGATCCTGACCCGCTCCTTCTCGTTCTCCAGTAGCTTGAGACCGCCCATGGGACACGCGGGGAATTCATCGTTGAGGAGATCGCGGATGTTCTCGTTGTAGATCTCGACCATGGACAGCTCGATGTATGTGTCGAAGTTATCCTTGGCCACTTCGATCCGCTCGAAGAGTTCGCGCATGATACGGATGGTGACACCGGGATCGGATTGATTACCGCTAATAGTATGCGTTTTACCGCAGCCAGTAGCCTACAGATGGTTAGCAAGTTTCTGGAACTTCAGGAAACAACTCACGCCGTAAGCGAAGACCGTCGCATTGTATCCATCCAGCACCCCATCCAGCAGCGGTAAGGCAGTCTGCTCAAACACCGTCTCCTGCGTCGCATCCATCTGGAATACATGATCGAAGATGTACCTAGCCCGTTCAATCAGTTTCTGGCCAAAATATACAGCTGACAAAGTACTCTGCATACTCACCTTTTATCCTTGTATCGCTTCGCTCCCGGTTGTCCCCTTTTTGTTTCCGACCCAACTTCCGGCTTATCAAAGTCAAGCTGTCGGCTATCCATCACCTCTGCAGCCAGCTGATCATCAGTACGAACTCAAGATATACCAAATCTGTAGGCTCCACGCACCGACGACTTCTCTCAACGAGCCTCCCGGCGGCTTTCGAGGGGAACATCCGAAGTTGCCATCACCGAGAAAGAACGGCTGGGTCGAGGGTTGAATGATGTAAGGGAGCTCGTTTAGGGGGTGCCAAGGTCGAACCCGTACTACGACATCGTCAGACTACTTAAGGATCACGAGCTCAAATCGTTTCTCACCGCATATCTTGATAGCATTGGCGTCCATCGTGCTCCCTCGCCTACGACTATCCCTCTCGTTCCCCTCTCAACCCAGGCTCACCAAAAGGATTTGCTGAGCGCTTCGCAGGTTTGTTGGCTTGACCCTGGAAATCAAGCAAACGCTTTGCAAAAATACGACTGCGTTGCCCTTGGTATAAAAGTGCTGTAAGAGGATATTGATCTCTGAAAGTTGGGACTGTACCGAGAACACTTCCAGACAAAGCAGTTGTTGTGGCCGGCTCTGAAAGGCCAACCTTCGAAAGCGAGGCGCGTGTTGACGCATGATAAGCGGGCTCAATCCACGTCATCCTGCTGATTTCCTGTTGCACTCCGCAATAACCTTTCTTTGCCAAAACAGCTAGATAACCATATATGCTATCAAAAGTGGGGACCATCTCTGGCCACAGCACTGATTGGTCCGTCCGACTGATAAGACCACAGCGGTGAAAGTAGGCCCTTCCCGTTGCTGTCGAGGTCTCTACATCCCCCATCGAATTCAAAAACTCGAATGCCGTTTGGGAGTTACCAAGGTCTCCTATAGTGAGGTGATGGGAGTCATTATGTGGGGAGAATTGTGAGCACGAAAGGTATGCAACGGAGAAGCAGAGAAACGCCGTGCAGCATTTCTGCAAGAAACAAAATGCCAAAATGCCATTCCATTTCGGCCGGGGATGTACAGCGGCACAAGAGCGGAGATCTCGAGCTCGGCCGAAGGATCTTGACCAATCGGGCGTTGCCGTAGTTCACCTCCTTCAGTCTTTTCGGTTTAACATCTCTAAGTTGCAGTAAAACCAGTCTCTCCTGCAGTGTATGAATTCGCACTGCTCTCGTCACGACCTTCGGCTTTACAGGTGAGTGTAACTAGATATCATGCGTTTTTATATCTGAATCGACCTCAGCATTCTTGTTTGAAAACTAGGAAAGATGCCCGCTCCAACCGTTGCTCCCCGTACCCTATACGACAAAGTCTTTGACGACCACGTCGTCTACTCCGGTGAAGGAGACACCCTCCTTTATATCGACCGACATCTCGTCCATGAGGTCACCTCGCCACAAGCCTTTGAAGGGCTTCGAAATGCCGGCCGACAAGTCCGGAGAACCGACTGTACGCTTGCCACGGTCGACCATAATATACCGTGAGCTACCAGACCTTTCTTGATTCATGGCTAACACGAGTGAGTAGCACCGTCAATCGGAAGAACTTCAAGAGTATCTCCACCTTCATTGGCGAGCCGGACAGTCGGGCACAATGTGCTGCTCTTGAGGAGAATGTGAAGGAGTTTGGTCTGACTTACTTTGGGATGGATGACAAGCGCCAAGGTACGCCCTTCACATATAGCCCACGCTGCTAGCCTTATCTGACGTGAAATATAGGCATCGTCCACATCATCGGCCCTGAGCAGGGGTTCACTCTTCCCGGTACGACCCTTGTATGCGGTGACTCCCATACATCCAGTCCGTCATTTTACACCTACCCTGTTCGCTTGGCTGACAATCATGTAGCACACGGAGCTTTCGGTGCTCTTGCATTTGGTATCGGTACATCCGAGGTCGAGCATGTCCTTGCGACCCAGACCCTTCCTCAAGCCAAGTCCAAAAACATGCGCATCAATGTTGAGGGCAAGCTGCCCGAAGGCGTCAACTCAAAAGACATCGTTCTTCACATAATCGGCTTGATCGGGACTGCTGGTGGTACTGGTGCTGTTATTGAGTATGCCGGTTCGACCATCCGCGCTCTGAGCATGGAAGCGAGGATGTCGATCTGCAATATGTCAATCGAGGGCGGTGCTAGAGCTGGGATGATCGCGCCAGACGACATTACCTTCGAATACCTTAAAGGTCGACCACTTAGTCCGAGATATGGAGAGGAGTGGGACCGAGCGGAAGCATATTGGCGATCGCTCAAGACCGATGCCGGATCGAAATACGATATAGAAGTCGAGATCAAGGCGGAAAACATCATTCCTACTGTTACCTGGGGTACCAGTCCGCAAGACACAGTTCCCATCGCCGGATCCGTGCCCGATCCCGCCAACCTGCCGGACGGCAAACGCAAAGACGCCCTTCGCTCGCTTCAATACATGGGTCTCACTCCGAACACCCCGATGGAGGAGATCGAGATCGACAAGGCTTTCCTTGGTTCTTGTACCAATGGCCGTATCGAAGACCTCCGATCCGCTGCACGGGTAATCATCGCGTCAGAAAAGAATGGCGGCCCGTCATCTGTTGCCGAGGGTATCTACGCTATGGTTGTGCCTGGTTCGAGTCTCGTCAAACAGCAAGCAGAGGCAGAGGGTCTCGATGTTATCTTTAAAAAGGCGGGCTTCGACTGGAGAGAAGCGGGATGTTCGATGTGTCTCGGCATGAACCCTGATCAGCTCCAGCCCCAAGAGCGTTGCGCCAGTACCTCTAACCGAAACTTCGAGGGACGACAGGGTGCCGGTGGCCGAACACATCTGATGAGCCCGGCCATGGTCGCTGCTGCCGCGCTTACCGGCCGCCTTACCGATGTTCGCAAGCTGCAGGGCACGCATATCAGCGAGGATGGTGGATTGAAGATTACTTCGTACTTCGACTACCTTACTCCCGTTACGGTACCTGCACCGCGTGAAGAGCCTACGGAGGAGACGGAGGCTTCCCACACACCGGTCAAGGCCGCTGCCGCTGCGTCGGCCGGTCTACCGAAGCTCAACGTGGTCAAAGGTATCTGCGCACCGATGACGGAAGCGAACATCGACACGGACAAGATCATCCCAAAGCAATTCCTGAAAACCCTGCTTCGAACAGGTCTTGGGTCCGCGCTGTTCTGGCCTCTACGATATGACGTGAAGACTGGTGCCGAGGTTCCCGACTTTGTGCTCAACAAGGAACCATACCGGAATTCTAGTCTCCTCGTCTGCACAGGTCCGAACTTCGGTTGTGGCAGTTCTCGGGAACATGCACCTTGGGCGCTTAACGACTTCGGTATCCGTTGCGTCATGGCGCCGAGTTTCGGTGAGATCTTCAAGACAAAGTAAGCGAACCCTTAGTGCAAATGGGGCTGCACTGATCCCTCAATCAGCTGCTACAAGAACGGTATGCTTCCTCTCGAGCTTCCTCAATCCGACTTAGAGGCACTATACGAGGACGCAGTCGCCGGTCTGGAGCTAGCAGTAGACCTTGACAACGAGTACGTCGTCCGAACCAACGGCAAATCCGCCGTTCCCTTCAAGATTGATTCCTTCCGCCGACATTGCCTGATCAACGGGCTCGACGATATCGGTCTCACTCTGGAACACCGAGATTTGATCGAGAAGTTTGAGGAGAAGCGATCGACTGTTTGGCCTTGGTTGGACGGGGTGGGGTACTCGAAGAAGGGTGGAAAGGTTGTGGCTATGCCGGTCAGCGCGGGGACGAAGAAGAAGATGGAGTGGTGAGAGCAGGACGCAAGAAGGGCATCTGGCTTCTTCACTGCATGCACGTCCGATTGCGTATGCGTCACCTATTTTGGGTGTTAAGCAGGTGTTTTACGCAAGAAGCATCACCCGCGATAAGTTCCAATAACAAGAAGCATGACATGAGGGGGCCCTAGTGAGGGAATCGGGACTCTCAGCCGAAAGTTAGTCATCAGTCAGTGACCGGCAGGAGGCCCAAGGTTTTGTAAAGAGCGAATAATGCCTAGACCGCAGCGTAGTCCATTGTGGACGTCTTTGCGATCTCAAAAAATGCATAAGGCGACCACTCCGTCTAGATCGTATCCACTCACGCGTGCACCACTGAGCCCACCGGATCATTCGTTAAATAAGGAGGTCAAAACAGAAAAGAAATCTTGATATATGTGCTCTTTCGCGTAGAGTCTAACGTCTCCGACCAGATTATTGTTTTCCCACGTACGGGTGTCGCTCACCATGTACATTGCGTGCTCGACACTGCGGTGGAGCCTGGAGCAATGCATCAGCTACGGATTCTGGCAACTCAAACCGAAGTGTACCTGGAGACCTGGTGACGCTGCGGGTTGGTGGCTTGGGCCGCTTTGCCCTCCAGTGCTCGACGCTGACTGCGGGTATCCAGCCTGACGTGGTCCTGAAGAGGGTGGCCTTCGCTTGTCGGAATCGATGGAGCTTGAGCAGGAGGCTGTGTGGTCGAAGGTGCCGCAGCACTCCTCGCCGAAAGAAGCTGACCGGTGCTTGTCTTGAGGGATTTGCACGTGTCTTGCGCTATGTCCCTGTTCTTGAGTTCTTCCCCGGATAGAAGGTCGATCATCGTGCTGCAGCGATCGGTGATTTCATGGGCGACTTTCGGAGGAATGACCCTTTCTGCTTGCGCCAGGAATCAAGGTCCTTGATCGTCTCCTTCAGGATGCTGGAGGCCTGAGAAATCTTTTGACGGTCCTCGCGTTCAACTCCCCAACCTCTGGTGCTCGTCAAGGTGTCAAGCAATTCCCCGAATGTCCCCTTCAGCTCGTCGAATCCTTGCTCTGCCACAACTGACGTGCTGACTTGAGCACCTCGGTCGGAACGGATGTGGCCGTACCTTCCGGGCTTGGGGAGGAGCGTCTATGTGAGTTGTCCATGACGTTTCTTGATCGTTGATGTGAACGCAGTTGTAAGATGTACAAGCGGACTTTTCTTGAAATGGCACATCCCCAGAATCCATGGTGTGATAGTAGCACAACGTCAATCCAGGCGCAGGTCTCACATTATCCGTTGTAGACCGCCACTTCAATGGTGGGCCAGGCAATTATCGACCTGATTGCTTTTAGACGACAGGCACGTAATACCGCCTACAAGCTGTTGAGGCCGCCACACATGACGAGTATTGATCCATACAAAATGGTATCACAGCTGATATGCAAAGGAGCTGATAGATTCCCGGAATGTATTACTCAAGCCCTCCAAACGACTTCTGCACACGGGTATAGAGTGAATCGAACATCATCAAGCTTTCGTAGCCTAATTGATGGGGATGCAGCAAATTCTACAATAATAAGGGAGAATATTTCTGGGTGGCGAATGGAGTCGGACCTTGAGTACGGGCCGTCGGGGGCGATGGAGGCTGTCTCCTTGCAAACGGAAATGTCTCCCTTCCATTGATTTACTTCCCGCCGCATTTTCCCCCAGACGCAAGATAGGATTTGATAAGCAGCACTTTTGTATCTTCACCTACAACATGTCACGTATTGGTTGCGAGGCTGGATTGGGACATAGATGCTCATAAGTAGCCACAAGACGTCATGACTTACCTCGCGGTAAGGGACAAGACAGTTTTCACGACCATGCACCTTCGTGTGCCCCTTGAGAGCTGCAGGAGCTATGGCAGAATCAGATAGGTTCGATGATTTTCCTCAGCACAAAATCAATTGCGAGAGTGGACAAGAGCTGGATCTCTGAGAGAGAGGGGTCGATATGGTACCTAAGCCCGTAGTACCTTTCTTTCCTGGGCACGATACCTGACGGGATGATGACCGGATCTAGTGACAAAAAGTAGGTAGACTTGCGTACCCCGCAAAAGAGTCGTTAGATGAGGCAAGTAGTCGGGGAATGCCAATTTTGGTATTCATTTGGCGGAAGGGCAAACAGTGGCGAGCCAGTAGCCGGTGTATATACATCCGTGCATCTGTCCATAAATCCTCCATGTACTCCCGTCAAGCCACTTTGAGCGTAACCCCCTCTTGGACGAACCCTCAGAGCTACACCGCCATGCTCGAGCCATCTTTCCCGTTGCGTTGTAACAAATATGTGATCAGGGTATTACAAACCTTACGTATGGGAACCTGGAGGGAGGTCCAAGAGAGGAGAGGGGTTGGATATATCTTAAATACAATATGCCCGAGACCATACTTGTAGGTGAGCAGCTTCACTTCATAGACAACTACTCTTACACAACCGTGACAGTCTATGGGTCTCACTCAGAAATACCTCAGATAGAGTCTTTTCGTTCCGCCTCAAATTGGATCGGATACTGACACCGAACAACTCACTTGGAACCAAGCACCGTAGTTCCTATCAAAGAAATATCCGCGCGATACATCAATGACTAGAAACGGAGCGGGTAAATTGGAGTCTCAGAAGTACTAGGGGGCTGGTAAACGGCGGACAACTCGTCCCGTATCATTTCATGTATGAGCAATTGGGGGAGGCTCGAAGTCGAGGTCAGCGCTTCCGAAGCTCAGTGAAGGGACTACACGTACACGTAGCGTGGGCTACGCAGTGGTCGAGCTGAACCTTAGGACTGGATGGACATCAAGCTCTCCGACGTGTGCAGCCGAGAAACTGTGGCTCCTACGGCCACTGCGAGGTCTGCGAGATCCCTCGGAACGTTTGACTGTAGGTCCAAAACTCCAAGACCTTCTGGCAACCCCTAAGCAACGTGTCCGTTGACGGCATCTCCTCTGCTGAATGGCTGTCGATGGCTGTCAAGGTGAGGTCAGATAATTCTTTGACTGTTGACTGGAGTTCTTCGGCGTCCAACTGGTCACGGAGCCCATGTCGAGACCTCGCAGCGGTGTGGTTGGTTTCAGGCTTTTCAGCTGGGCCGCCAAATGACGGAGACTCTCGATGGCACTCCATGAATCCAACGTCGAGGACCACCAGAGGGCTGCTGAGCCGGAAGTCATCGGTTGAACAGCGAGCTGAAGAAGGAAGAACCAGCAGAAGGCATGTCGCAGCAGATCTACGTACTTGATTGAGATGTTTTTTTTTCGCGGAAGTGGAGAGAGGAAGAGTGATGAGGGTGGACGCGTAATACTGCATAAATAGGCGTGCGGAGCTAGGAGCGGACTTATTCGAAAGCGCTTGTGATTTCTTGTGAAAAGAAGAGACTTTCCACACCCTCAAAGGGCGGTGACTGGAGAAATTCCACGATGTGGCACTGCCTAAAACCGCGTCTCCCGTAGGGGAGAGAGTAAAAGGACATGTGTAGGTCTATAGACGGGACTCGATTTCCCCGCTGCATAAGACTTGGGACGTCCTCTTTTTTTCCTTTTGCAATCTCGGCAACGTCTCCACACATCTCGCTGCGGATTGTCTCTGTCAATAAGTTATCGGTCTACTAGACTTGAGACGATTAAACAGCTAATGCAGTCGCCGCGAACCCTGCACCAGATGTGGCCGTTCAGCACTACTTTACAATATCACACAAGCATTATCGACATCATATACAAGTCGACACGACGTAGAGGTAAAATGAAGGGAAATCGACGGGGGGACGGCTATACATGCGTATATGAAGGCGAGGGTAGGTGACGCGCCTTGCCGGGATCATTAGCCTTCGAAGTGAGCGGATGTAGAGCACTGAAGTCGTGTGTGAGCGGAACGGCCATGTGGTGGAAAAGATAACCTAGGTCGCGCATGGGTACGACAGTGCTCAAAGTTGTTTGCGCTTCGACAGCCAGACCTGCCGTAGCCTTCGGTAGGAAGTCATGAGCTGTGCTCCTGGGCAGAGCTGGATGATCTCAAACCCCTCTCTCGGCTCTGGGCTTGTACGGATTAGAAATGACCTCCTCGTCTCGAAAGACCGGCCGGCTACTTCTCAACGCGATTTGAAACTCGTTGAAAGCAATTTGGAAGTGGTCCAATAGAGCTTAACCTTCGTCGGTGAGCGCGAACTTCAACTCGGGTATGGAGTTCTGTATTCTGGCGTAGATCTCAGACACGGCTTTCCTGTCATGCTGCGGGATTATCAGGAACCTTCCCGACCTCAGGCCCTGTGCAATGGTATCAACGATCAACGATTCTCTTCAATTGGTGAAGGAGTCCCAAGACCGTGTCGAATGTGTCTCCCAGATCGCCTTTGAGGAGAGTTCTGGCGGACTTTAGGTGTAGAACGAGGGTCCGAATCGTTCGTCACAAGGATTCGAGTGCTTGGATAATGGTCGACTGTAAAGAGTGTAACTGAAAGGTAAGTGGCTGAGAGACGGGAGTATTTTTGGAGTGCAATGAAGGACGGCTAAGCCAGGCCATGTTGTGGTAGGTCTCGGAGTTCTGTATGTGGATCTCATTCGGTGTTTCGAGTGAGGAAGAAGGGGAGGGGTTATGGGGGGCGACATCGCAGGATCGTTATGCTATAAGTCTTTCGATTCCATCGTAGTAGCTCGCTCGAACGCCTCACAGGTTGCAATGAAAGGGTGTTTCGTTCCAGGTCTTGAACGGAAGGTCTCACTTCGTACATGTATGCGAGTCTTGGCCTCCATTCTCAGTCCGCCAGATAAGAGAGATGCAGTGAATATGCATACATCCATATATACCTGTCCGTGCGCACCTATGTGACCAGTCTCTTTCGCTTATATCGCAAAGCTGTCCGAAAATCATCGAAGATTCCCTCGTCTCCACCGGATGCTCCAATTTTTTCAATCCCCAAAATGCGCTTCATGGGCTTGCAATCACTGTAGAGCAAATCCCGATAAGCCCACCTTTGTTTGAACATCGCATCGTGAATCCCTTGTCCTCTCGGCCCAATCTAGGTATCGGATCCTAGGTATCGGATCCTATCATCTCACGTCACACGTCTTCCATCATACACCTCACGTTTGAAAACATAGAGAGCGTCATGGCCTTCCAATCAAACTTCGAGGATCCACGCTTCGACACAGAATAACGGAGAAGACTCAACCTGCTCAACGGACAAGAGCTATTTGACACGTTCATCGCGTATCTCGTGTGTTACCTCTCGCTTCTTTCAGCTTGTTCAACGTCATCGCCTTCCATCTCATTCGGCCGAAACAACCCACGACACTGCACAATGGAGACCATCTCACCTCTTGAAGATATAAAAGCCGTCTTCCATCTCCCATCTCTCTCTCCATCTCACTTCCCCATCTACCACTCATTACACATACCGTTACTACATGCCTTGACCACCTGCTTACTTAACCATCTACTCGATTACATGATGAAGGGCTTCCTCATCTTTATCACTTTGGCGCTCGCCAGTCTCGTCGCAGCGGCACCGATGATCACCGATGACATCGCCAAGCGCGCTGAGAACGAGTAAGTCAAACTTTTTTTCACTATCAACCGCTTGAGCTTCGCCGGGGACTTTGACTGACAGTGATCAAAGCTACAAGATTGGCGGCTCGGACCATCATCTTAGAATTACTGGTCAAGACGAGTAAGCGATTCTAGCGGAAGGCATTCTCACATCAGCTAAATGAGTACCTTCACAGCCATCCTACCAAGCGCGACCCTGAACCGTGCAATTGGGACAAGTACGTCGATTTTGATCCCTTCCTTCGTCCCTATATTTCAGCTGACATCGGGTAGCTGCGGCCAAGGTCGTGACCAACACGAGGAGCGTGAGATCGTGGAGGTCACCACCGGCGACAGGTGACCTTCGATCCACAACTCGGCAATGAGAGCTGACTCTGTGGTCATAGCCATCATACCAAGCGCGACCCTGAGCCATGCAATGGGGACAAGTGTGTCCCTCTTTGCCTCACTCCATCGGGTAAGACGACTGATTCCGATCCGATCAGTTGCGACCAGGGTCGTGATCTTCACGAAGAGCGGGAGGCGCGGGAAGTCGTGGACGTGTCCTTGACGTAAGTGGCGGCATTCGCAATCGATTTTGTCAAGTCGCTCACTACCGTTACGCAGCAATGCCACCAAGCGCTGCAACGGCGATGTGTAGGTCTTACTTTGGTCGCGCTGTTGATCAGCTCACCAGTGACAGGTGCGATCAGGGTCGTGATCTTCACGAAGAGCGGGAGATTGCGGACGTGTCCTCGGCGTAAGTGACTCATATCGCAATCCGTTTGCCAAGTCGCTCACTACCGTCACGTAGCAATGCCACCAAGCGCTGCAACGGCGATGTGTAGGTCTTACCTCGGTCTCGCTGCGGATGAGCTCATCAGGGACAGGTGCGATCAGGGCCGAGACTTTCAGGAGGCGGCAGCAATCGATGAGAGCACAGGCTCGAATGAGTGAGTCAAAACATAGATGGCGAAGCATCCATCAATCCATGTACCATACAGTACTCATGCCAAGCGTGACCCAGAGCCGTGCAATTGGGACAAGTACGTCCTTCTTTCGGTGAGACTGGTTACGACGACTGATTTCGATCAGTTGCGGGCAGGGTCGTGATCTTCACGAGGAGGCCGATCTCATGTGAGAAACGAGGCTTGCGATAGAGCGGAATGAGTACGTGATGAGCTTGATGTGACCGGGATGCCGTGTGTTTTGGTTGCTAAGGTGACATGTACGAGAAAGTAGCGTATTAAGATGTAGCGTATGAGTGATGCATAACTGAAACCAAGAAGTAAGCTCCTCCCGGTTTGCAAATCTGAGCAAATATACGTACAGCAGTCTCAAGTATTTGCCAAATTCCCCATGTAGGCGTCATAATGTTACAATCCGCTTCATATCGTTATTGGATATCCATCCCTCACCCGTTCTCATATCCCATCCAGTCTCGGAAGTGGCCAGCTTGAGCGCGGCAGTCGCGACTTCGGTCGAAGTGATCGCTATTCGAGACCAAAACTTCACCAGGTATGGCGCGACGTAGTGGAGGTTCATCTTCTTCGTGCCCGACATCGTCGCTGCATGCTGTTCTACCATCAGCACGAGCCCAATCAATACTGCCCATAAGCATAAAAAGAGGTTGGACACACACCTCCTTCGTTGGGATGATCCCACCCGCTCTCAGACAGATCGTCCTCAACCCAGGGCCCTCCATCCCAAACAGATCCTTCTCCAACCGCCCCTTTATATTGACATAAAGTCCCCGACCTCTCTCATTCTGATCGACAAAATCACCAGATAGGCAGATGAGCTTGAATGGACGAGCTTCGGTACCGAGAGGACGGAAAGATTCAGCAGCATGGATAGGCCAGTCTCTTGTGATCCTGCTCTCTTCAACAACGAATCTCCTGTAAAGTGAGACGGACGGACCGGATGTACTCCTGCCGGGTGAACTCGAATTGCCCACATCCTAGTGTCCAGATGCAAGCTGAATGATCCTTCACCGCATCTAGTACGAAAGGAGATAGCTCGTCGAACCCCTTTGGATGCTCGGGTGAGGGGAGGAGGATGGTTTGTAGCTTCGGATGTGTAGGAGGATTGGGTGGTCGCCGGGTAAGGACCGTGATTTGGGTGATCTGTGAGGATGCTAGAGCTTGTCGGAGGATCTCGCTGCCGGCTGATCTTCGTTACCACTCGATCAACGAAGGAAGCCGCTCACCGTTACCCGTAGCACCGGTGAGGATGATTTTGGTCATGCCAGCGCGAGTGGTGAGTGAGTCGTGATTGTTCATGTGCCTCGAAGCATACTTAAACAGAATCCAATATCAGATATCGAGCCATGTACAAGTCCTTTGGCACAAGATGACCTCGGTATCCCGGTCAAAAGACCGTCGGTGTCACGAAGCTCCACTCTGTCTCCGATCATTTGCCCAATCACACAACGTTGGACGAGATGCTCGACGAGGTCGACGACCTGAGTCGACCTGTCATGTCGGAGACTTGACTCCTATATAACCACATAGCCGGGAGCCAGATAGCTCCGGTCAATGACCTTAGCGGCAGAAGGAAGTGATCTTATTTTACGATATTACCAGTGGTTATGGAATATTCATGACAACGAGGCGGGCTTTGTGGTGCAGCGGGATGTTCAAGGACTCCACGCCGCTTTTTTGGGGCGACGTGACAACGAGCGGAGCCTGGTTCCCTTGCAAAGCTTTCTTGTTGAATTCATGACGATAGGCAAAACCGGATTGGCGGATGGCGGATGATACCGGAATATCCCATGTGCCACCAGTGTGGCACATATGGCGAGGGCTCTGCTTGCCTTCCCGCCAGTCCAGAAGCTCTCGCATAGCGATAGTAATGAGACCCGGACCCTAGTAGTATGCAATAGGTAGATGTTCTTTCATTGACCAAGAGCGGTCGCTTCGCGAGATATGAGGTGAAATGCGCTCATGCTAGCCTATGTTAAGCCCTAATTTCTAGATGAAAGGCTCGGAATACAACCCTGAGAAGCGAAGCTAATAGACGAGCGAGGCAAAGCTGAAGCAGGTTGAGTGATGCATACGATAATGTTCGCTATTCCTATCAGACTAGTCTCCTCCCATCCTCCTCGGGAGAAGTCGGTAAGGACAGTATCCGATGCGGTGGCAACCACTCTAGAGCCTCCCGCATCTTAGGCATCTCCTCATGCACGACCTCGCTCGGCGTCTGTCCAGCGCCTTCGGGATCGATGATGGATCGCACGAGTTGGATGATCGGGTTCATAAGCTTATGTCCCAGCTCGGGACCTTCGCGGATAAGGACCTATAGCAGAATGTCAGATTGCTCAAGGATAGTAAGAGATGACGAACGATGACGACTTCAACTGCGATGAGGGCGATGATGATCAATTCCATTCGGTGGCCTGATGCCTGTGACGCGATTAGGAAGCAGTCCTACCAGCTCTGGACCTTCGATGACTAACCTCAGTGAGGAGTGCTCGCAACGTGCTCTGCACTTCCTGCGCGTAGTCGATCTTCTTATTGAATGTGTCAATACGCTCTTTTATCTCGAACTCGGTCGCGATGGAGTCGAAGTATGCTGGATGATCTGTGAGTAAGAGTGTTAATCGCCTGTTATTGAGAGCCTCACATTCAAGCTCGGGTTCGGACCAGTATATCTATTCGTTGTTAGCAATGGGTTCGACGGATGGCGAACAATGCACGTCAGGTGTCTCCTCTAAACCTCCTCCTCGCGTATTCACAGCCATCCGCAACGTCATCAACTCGCCCAATTTCCGGATAACCTCCCGTCTTCCCATCGGCTGGGCTCCAGACCTCTCCAGTGCTCTAGGTAGTGTCGAGACTGACGCGATATGCCGATCTAGTCTGTCTTCTAAGACTGAGAGGGAGGTAGATCGGGAAAGAGAGAGGGAGAGAGTATATCGAGCGAGTAAAGAGGCTAGAGAAGGCGAGGATGGGAACGAGGATAGCTCGGGTGGCCCGCCAAGGAGGATTAGGTTCCCTAAGACATGTGTAGCGCTGCGAAGACATCGTCAGATTCCGTAAAATAACTGAGAAACCGGCTACTCACGCTGTGGGGTCGACCACGAAATCCACCTCCTCAACCTCATGATCCTGCACAGCCAATCTCTCGACTTCAATACCCGCTCCTTTCCGCCTCAGCACTTCTCTCAGGAACGCCCTTCCCTCCTCCTCCGTCATTCCCCATGTGACGAACGAACCCGAGTTGAAGACCCAAATCTCCCCACGATCCCCATACCCAAAACCCATATCATGCACATCCCCATCTTCGTCCACCTCCACATCCATCAAGCCCAAAGTAGGAGGTCCGACACGTCGAACGTCTTTCCCGCTGATGAGCCGTTCTGCTCCACCACGACCTTTCCAAGGACCGATGACCAATGCCCGTTCTCGATCACCTTCAGGAACTTCATCCCACCTCACATCGAGATTCCGGAGAGTGATACCCAGACTGACGAGATCGTACTTCTCCGCTGTGGTATGCGCTATACACTGTAGTACCGGACCTCGAGTTGAAGATGGTGCGTTACGTAGGGGTTGAGAGGCTGCTTCAAGTCGCCGTTTGGGAGGTTTATGGGATTGAGGTTTCTTCTTGCCTGATTGCTGAGGCTTATACGAGGAGGAAGAAGAGGCTTCGGAGGAGTTACGTTCGTGGCGATCGTGATGATTTGAATTTCGGTCTGTTGAGGCGAATCGTTGTGGGAGGAACTGGATTGGAGCTAGGACGGTAGGTAGAGAAAGTGGTCGAAGGCAAAAGGAGCATATTGGCGCAGCACCACCCAAAGCGGCTCGAGCAAGATAAAATCCAGATTGATTCAGCATATTCGACCGTCGTGTCACAAGTCGAGATGGGTGTCGTTGCGTAACGCTTGGATAGTGATTGCGAAACTCGGCCGTTGCGGGGAGTGAGGTAAGGCCCTAAATCGCCCTCCCCGATTAACCCGAATCTGTAGTGACCGGTTAAAACTTTAATGGTGATCCGGTCTTGGACACCAACTCCTCTTTCCTTCGTGATATCAACAAACTTGTCAACAGGATAATCCCTCGATACTCTTTTCAGTTCCGCGCTTCCGATTTAACTTTCTCGCGATGTCCGCACTTGCCGCTAGCATCATCCTCCATCCAAATATAAGCCAGAGCTTGGCAGTTCTCGCAACGACCCTCGGTCGGGATAAGGTAAGTTTTGTCGCGTCCTTTCATGTGGCTGCATATGGGCCTCGTGACGGACTTACGTTTCAAGGGTGGCTCTCATCACCCCATGCATAGGTTTATCGACTGATCCAATACCTTGCCCGACTGATCGCTTGGTCCTTCCTGCGACGCGGTGCTATCGAGGCTGCCGATAGGTGGGATGGGCTGAAGAACGGTTTGGCAACCGGACGACGTGGTAAGCACAATGTCCTTCGTAACTACTTCAGCTGCAAGGCTAGGACCTTTAGTTGCTCACTCTTTCAATCACAGTTATGCGAGTCTTCCGACCTGTCGAGTTCATGCAAGCTGCGACGAAGCTCGCTCAACGACCTATGTACGCTACTTCAAATCAGCTATTCGAGTAGCTGGTTGACACTGTCATCGTAGTACCAATCTTAGTGGACCCGGACGGCTTGCGCAGCTCGCTCAAATCGGTCGACAGCTAGGCTATGCCGGCTTTCTTGGTTCCGACATGCTAGTCTGGCTCGGTACCATCCGGTTCATCAGATACGATAAGGCGTATGTGCCCCCCCCCCCTCATCCTCCCCTTCCTCATACGCTGAAACGTCCACAGTCAGCTTAAGCGTATCCAGGACATCTCGATGCGATGCTGGCTCACCGGAATCGCACTCTCCCTTGTATCGTCTTCCGCATCGCTGGTCAAGCTCCGAGCGGATGGACGGAGATTCGCCCTCAGCAATGACATTGCGAGACGGGAAACTGGATCGGAGAAGTCGTCTGAGGATAGGGTCCGCGAAGAGGAGGAAAGGCGGGAGAAAGGGAGGGCTCTTCTGACGTAAGCGTCATCTCAGTACTGAGCCAGTAAACATTGCTGACCGATTAAATAGACAACGGCAGACACTGCTCTCGCAGCTCGTGATGGACTCTTGTGATATTTGGATCCCGGCGACGAACCTGGGATACACGAATCTCAATGACGGGGTCATTGGTTTCCTTGGGTCAGTGATATCCTGTTGCGCTATCTGTCAGATGGGTCGGAGAGAATATCATTGTTGACGCCTACACTCACAGAGCGACAACTTCGTACATGTCGCTCCAGACGCAATGGCGCAAGCACAGCGCCGCGGGTACGCGAAAGACAGTCTGAGGGGAGGAGAGCGGGACGTTGCGCTTGTTCCGATAGGTCATCTTACCTGATTAAAGACAGATAGGAGTTTGGATGCATCCGTCTCTACGTTAGGTCCTTTTACCTCATGCGGGCTTCTTGATCTTTAGCCTGCCATTGATGTTACCGCTACTCGAGATTGAATCTTACCCTCTTGTCCGCCTTCTGCCTGTTTCGTCGCGACATGGGGCATGAGAGATATATACAATCAGAAGCGCTGCAAGAGAAAAACCATGCAATCCAAGCAATGCGACTTGTCCACGTTTGACCTTACCGTCAAGCTGCTCTTCCGCCATCCACGCGTCCTGGTCACTGCGATCCATCCACCCTCCTCAGCAACTCCTCAATCTCCGGACCACCATCCTGAAACATCCCGTCAAAACTATCAAAACTCTCATCACCCGCTCCATCCGAGCTTGGATCAGTATTGGTCTTGCTCGTGTCTGATCGGATAGTCCCGGTGGCTGGACCACGTATCGGTGGTGTTTGGGCAGCTCGTCGTGGAGAGGATCTGATTGGTTGGACAGGGAGAGGTGGTCGGAAGGCTTTTTGGGACGATGATGGGTTGGGTTTGGAGCGGAGACCTAGACGGGGTGGACCGGGCTTTTTTGGTGATACAGGCTTTGATCGTGTCAAAGGCTGGATACTTGCTACTGAGGGCTTCGATATCACTGCGGGTTTCGATAACGTCGAAGCTGTTGAGGACTGCTTCGATGAGATCGACCTGTCCTGGGGTTCATGGCGGTCACGAGTGTTGGTAACGGTAGGCTGAAGGATAGTCCTGGCTGATGAAACTAGGGTCGAAGCCTGCCTGCCTTCCCCTCGTCCATCCATCTGGCTCTTCCTAAAAGCCGATCCTAACGCAAACTTGGCGAAAGCTTCCCCTAATAAAGAATCAAGCCTCGTCTGCGCGTCGGGGTTTGCGGAACCTGCGGGGCAAGGAGCGCTGTTTGTTCGACCGAAAGTGCCGGGCGAGTCAAAATGATTGGTGGAAGTGGGCAGAGAGCGATGAGTCCGACAAGGTCGTTTACGAGGCGGTCTAGACGACGCTGGATGGGATGCGGATGATGTGGAAGGGGAGAGGAGGGAAGAGATAGGTCGAGGTTTGTGCGTTGGTGTAGGTAGTTCGAGTTGATCTGGAACAATTATCAATCTTCTTACGTGTAAGGTGATATCTGCACTGACCGTTCTCGGTGGCCAGAAGAACAGCTCTCCTCAAACCCTGATCATGTACCCATGCTATCGATATACCTTCCTCCTGCGAGCTGTTCTCCATCTCCCTCTTCCGTCTACTTCGTGTGTTTGGTGTTTCCATCATTACAAGCTATATTGTTCGCCCTTCGCCCTTCACGATAAGCAAGCAAACGACAAGAGTCATAAGGTAGCCATGCAATAGAAATAAGCAAAAGCAAGAAGGCGAGTACCCAGAAGATCAACGTCAGAATGTGCTCTCAACCTCCAGGTGGTTGGACCCAAAACCATTCGCGCCCGACTGCTGTTTGCCCCTCGATGACGTGGTCGACCACGGAGGTAATCCTATCACCGCGCGAGCGGTGCTCCCTTCGGGACATGGCGCTTCTTGCACTTGATTAACTCATTGCTCGGCTCTTCAACCTAAAAAAACCGGCATTTGCGACTTGGTAGCGCGCTCTACATAATCTTCTTCCAGGAAAATGTCGTTAATTCACGCCCTGATTGCTCGCAGTACTACGGTCCTAGCAGAACACGCCGCTGGTTCCGCCGAACTCAAACCAGGTATGTATCAGCTCGCTTTCATCTGTCCCGGAGGGAGTCCGCTGTAGACTTCCTCGGCCATGAGACGCTGAGCTGATCAGCCTCGACACAGCCGCCCAAATTACCATTCTGTCCAAAATCCCACCAAACAACTCCAAACTCACCTGTCAGTCCACTCTCCCACCTCCTTTCACTTTCACGGAGCTGACCCCGACATCTTTCGCGTACAGACGTATGGCAAGACCGACTCATCCACTATGTCTCTTCAGATGGGGTGATATACTTGATCATGGCGGATGATTCGGTCGGACGGAGGATGCCTTTCGCTTTCCTTGCTGAGGTTGAGAGACGGGTAAGTCGGGGTTCCTGGGTTGGTAGCCATACACGCTACTCGTAAAGTCAGAACTCGACTCACAATTCATGTCTAGTTCACCGCGATGTTCTCTTCTGATGTTGTGGTCTCGGCTGGAGCACATAGTTTAGGAGAGTTTGAGCCGGAGCTTGCACGGGTCAGTAACCTCACCTTTGCGTAGTAATCCGTATTGATGCGGAGCCTTCGCTAGCTGATGCACCAATACACCACGGCCCCACCTGCCGACCCTCTCAAGCAAGCCCGAACAGACCTCGACAACGTGTGAGTCCTCAGCCCGACCATGTGCCATTCTACAGACTGCATCGCCTAGCTGGCCGAAATTCATGGTGCTCGGGCTGACACCCCTCGTATAGCAAAGACATCATGGTCCAGAACATCGATTCCATCCTGCAACGAGGTGAACGTCTCGACCTTCTCGTCGACAAGACGGATACACTCGCAGGACAGGCTTATGCATTCCGGAGAGGTGCACGGAGTGTGAGACGGCAGCAGTGGTGGCGGAACGTTAGGATCATGGCGTTGACGGGAGTTGTGGGTGTGGTGAGTTAACACATACAAGGGATGGGTCGCGTGTTAGCTGATCGTGTGTTGCGTATTGCAGTTGATATTGTACCTGTTCATCGCGCAGTTCTGTGGAGCGTCCCTGACACATTGCCGTTCGTAACGCTTCGGGAGGGTTTTGCTCGGACTACCATGCATTGTTGTACAGTGTGCTCGCGGATCCAGGAGGTCGTCAAGCGAGCTCTTTGTCTCATTTAAATATTGCGTGTTCCATTTCGTTATGCATGCGGCCCTTATAGCTCCGCCAGAACCCCCATCGCCAAGCTCTGCGTCACCTGATCCCCCATCGCCTTCTCCACAGCCTCCTCGAGATGTCTCTTCGGGTCGAGCTTGCCAACATGCCGTGTCTTGAGCTGTTCGGCGGTGAGAGTCGCCTCTTCCTGCACTGATTTCGTATATGACGCGGCCAGCGAGAGCATCTCCTGCGAGATTCATTGAATGACTGATTCTGATGAGGGAAAGGTCAACCCACCTTCACCGCCTTTTCGTTCCCCTCCTTCAGTTCCTCGAAATCCCGCATCTTTAGCCCTTCCGTCCATCCCCTCTTATGCAAGTTCAGTAACATCCCCTGCTCTGCCTCCGTCTTCCGATAATCGATCGCCAAGCCTGCCTCCATTAGCTAAAATCTTAACCTGAGTTCACCCGACTCACTGTAATAGTGCCGATTCAGACCATGTATCAAAGCTTGGATGCTCGGCTTATTCAGATGCCCGATATTACTCGTCGTCTGCCGTGACTCTTGGCCTGCGATGAGAGACTGAGGGTTGATAGATCGGAACGCGTCGATGACGACTTTGCCTCGAACGGATTGGATGGGATCGATGACTACTGCCACGGCTCGGGAATGGAGTTGTTCGAATGACTGGGTGGGAGTCATCAGCTTCATCTCTCATTTAGGACAGTCAAATATGCTGACCTGCTGGGTATTGATATCGACACTGGAGAGCCAGCATCCGAATCCAGGGTGAGAGTGGTACCATCCAACAACCATCTCAGGCCTAGGTAATACAAACATGGTCAGCTCTTAACTTACGTATGATCGACTCGATAGGGACAATAACTCGCCGCCCAGTCTGCTTCAGCATATCAAGCATCTTCGTCTGGAAGACATGATCCACACTTTCGACCGTCACCGTCGTTCCAGACTGAGGCATTGCGAAGACATCGACGCAAGAGATCTACGCTTCGTCAGGGAGGGCACTTTTGATGGTCATGATGGGAAGGGCGACGCACGGTGTACTCATCGACAAACTCGCCCAGCATAAGGCCCATCACCTCCATAGGTACACCCGCTCGACCGTGCTTGAGCATCTATCTTCCGGTCAGTCGAGCTCAACCAAGCTTCATGTGGTCCGAAGCTCACTTTGAGTAATGCAAGTGAGGAGATATGGACAGTCTCGCCACTATGACAGCGTAAGCAAAAGAACCTCCATGAGCGACTGAGTCTGGCTACAAAGCAGGTCTTTCCACTCACTTGTCGGCTAGTAACGTCTCTCCCTGTGGCATCCCTCTTCCACCGCCGGAACCTCCTCCTCGTCCGCCTTGCAGAAGGCGCATAAGATTTGGATCCATGGCGCTTCGGTCGAGCTATATAAGTGTAATGATCGGGCTACAGCTGTTTTCGGAGGATCGAGCTGTTTTGACACCACTGGAACAGATGGTGGAGAGCGGGAATATTCTGAATATGAAGGTCAACGATCGACACGCGAGCGGTAGCGACGGATATAGGCGCAAAAACAATCACGCCTAGCGATTCCAGCCGGCCCTGCACGGCTTGATCCGCGGGAGGTCCCCTCTCGGGATACAAAAGGATCGCTGCAGCGCAATTGTATGCTGTTGAGACGCATATCGACGCATGCTTCGACCTCATATATGACAGTCGTCCGACTGGTTGATGGTCCTCGTCATCTGATCTCCGCTCCCTCCCTTGTCCTCAGGCTTGCGCTCGTCGTCGCATCTACCTGCTTCACCTACGCAGAGGCCAACCCGAGACATGTCTGATGTAGATCATCTTTCACTCATGATGTTTCTCCGGCTCATCCCAATTGTTAGTACGAGAAGATCAAAGCTCGAGCTCAAGCTGCTCAACGCGAGAAGGAGGAAGATCTTAAGCGGGAGCTCGTTGCGAAGGCCCAGAAGGACAAGCAGAAGATCCAAGATGAGGAAGAGGTGAGCATTCTCTTCGTCATCCATGAGCTTGTCGGCTGAAGTACATCCCGAATGGTCGTAGAAGCGGAAACGATGGGAAGTTCAAGCAAAGGAGGCCCGACGGCTTGAGCTGATGCGAGCGAACCAAGAGCTGGTGAAGCGGCAGCAAGCTGGGTCCAGGGACGAGAATGGCAGGGTGGAGTATGATCCTTTCGCCGAGGATGAGCGGAGGCCTGCATCAATTAAGGACTTGGCTATCAAGGTGAGCCTTTCCGTCCTTTATGGGATACCTCATGCTCAACAAGACTTCAGACAGCTGTTAGTGCTTCGAAGACCAAAGCTGTCGTGAACGGCAATGGTCACGCGAGCACCTCTCGACCCGCACCGCGAGCAGGACCTTTCAAAGCCTCCTCGTCCACTCCGAAAGACCGTGACTCTCCGCCTCCTCTCGGTCGAAAAGAGAGAGCCGTGCAAAGGTTCGCCCAATCGGCCAAGAAGTCATCCGCCGCGGACAGTATCTTCTCCGTCCGTGCGCTCGTCGAAGGTCGTACCGGTAGCTCTTCGCCTGTCCCACCTTTCAACGGTTTTGGACGATCTCCACTGCCGTCACAGCCTTCGAAGCGTGGTGGAAGTGTGAAGGACCGGATCAAGAAGCAAGCTTTGGTTGAGGGATTACGGAAGCTCTGTCCGGACCGAATGACGAGGGATCGAAGGACCATCGACGAGATTCACAAGGACATCAAAGCGAGACAGGGCGGTGACACTCGGCCGGTGAAGCGGTCCAGGAGTGTATCACCTGTCAAGAGGTCAAGAAGTGTCTCTCCGGTTAAAACCAAAACCAAAACCAAACCACCACCTATACCTTCCACCGCTCGACCTGCTCCAACCACTTCCAGCCTATCTCGCAATGGTCTTCCTCGTCCAGGGCCTACTTCCCCGGGCACGAGACGCCGCGCATTCTCATCACCTTCCACATCATCATCCTCAACACCTCCATTTCGACGTAAGCGACCTCGATCCCGATCCCCACTCAGCATCTCAAACCAAGCAGACATCTCAGCCGAGATCCAAGCCCTCTTCCGTCGTCCTGGCCGACCTGTACCAAAGCGATATGCTGACTCCGACGACGGGTCGAGCGATATGGAAGCTGGGTTGGAGGATGTGGAAGCTGAGGAGAGGAGGACGGCTAAGATCGCTAGGTTGGAGGATGAGAAGGCTGAGAGGGAGGAGAGGGAGAGGAAGTTCGCTAAAGAGAGGGCGAAGAAGGAGAAGATAAAGGGGAAGGTGTAACGGGGCATCGGCAGGAGCTTTATGACACTTACGGCAATATGATCGATTGGAGCTTGGAACGATGTTGTCGCTTGACTCTTTGTACGAAAGCATGGAGTGATTGTCTTATTTATTGTTAGTCCTTCAGGTTGAGGGCAGTAGACGGATTGTAAGTTCAGCAACGATGCGCGCCAGATGAGCCTCAAATATCTGAGGCACTCTGGTTCGCGTGGGTAGCGATGCATCACGGAAAGACTAGAGTCTCACCAATATCACAGACCACAAACCTTCCCTTCCCCTTCCCCTCCTCCCTCGCCACCTGCTCCCCGTCATCCCCTACCCACCTCGCCGAGACTCCCATATCCCTCCTTCGTCGCCCAAACTCAATTCTCGTCCCCCTAGCCTCATCGGCATCACAAAATGTTCCCCAATGAATGCCCAAGGTCCGTTCAGCAGAGAGGATGCGGTGTATCTCGAGTGAGTCTGCTGGTGAACAATGAAGGGAGGAGGTTAGGGTATATTGGTCTAATGAGAGTGAGAGGAGGTTCCGGAGGAAAGGGAGGGAGGAGCCCGTTGAGAGAGGTAAGAGGGCGAGGGTGAAGGGGGAGTAGAGGTTGGCGATGTCTGATTACAAGATGACCGTTAGTGTATTGCTGAATGTGGATTTCGTGATGAGCGCACCTTGAAACGCTGGACAGACAGCGTCTAGGTCACCTTCAGATGCAGTAGCATACCGGTATCCAGTATCGCTAGAAACCCTGTAAGCAGCCGCAGGTATTGGCTCGAGACCGACTCACTCACCCACCAAAGAAAACTTTAAACCCCTCCCAACCTTTCATGCCCGGCTCAATGGCGGCCTTTGTGTCCTTCTCCTCTACCACGCCGGCACACCAGCTACCCCATAGCGTCGTCATATGGTCAAATATGCCTCGTCCTGTTCGATGTTGAGCAGGCGTGAAAGCGATTTTGAGGTTGAGATCTGCATCGGGAACAACGCTTGGTGCCGGAGTCTCGTGGGGTGGATAGTGCAGCGATGGTTCGGGCGGGACAGTGGTATTCGGAATAGACGGAGGGGACGAAGGGAAAGACAATATTGCTTCGTGGTACCAGTCGAGTTCTGTCACTCGGGTGTCAGGTATACCGGAAGAGGTGAACCAAGCCTTCAACCCTGAAAGGTCGGCTCGTCAGCGACGATCCCATTTTCGCAAGCTGTCTGTCTCAAAGTGGAACATGACACTGACCTAAGGGGACGAAGAAGTGGATGGTCCGCTCATGATACTTCCACAGATCTAAAATCGTATAGAAGTCGAGATGATCGTCTAAAACCCTTCGCTTCAGCTGCAAGACCCAATCCCAAGCGAAACCCCACACAGTGGTCGTGTGAAATACAGCAGACATGCAATTCCGGCAACTCGGAGACAACACAAGGCGGGTCGAGGTGTCGCGCTGGTCCAACATACTGCGAGGGTGAACATCTATGATTTATTCAGTCAGCGAACAGGTCGTGGTGTCTGCCAGCATCGTTTTGCTACGCTGGGACGTTCAACTGACCGATACGAGAAGATCGGATCAAAGACAATACCGCACATCCCCTCTCTCCCCTTTCCTCTCCCCTTCCAAGGGATCTGCACTAGCACACCCGCATGCCCCAGCCAAGTCACACTCGGTTTATCCAACTGTGCTTCATCCCAACGAGGCGAGACAACCTGGATAGGAAGATCCCGCCAATCATCCTCGAGGTCTTCTTCGTGCCATATCGAAAACTCTGGTCGGATGTAGAGTCTTGATTTCGCTTTAGCCGAAGGTTCAGGCTCAACTAGCGGCTCTTCCTCATCCTCTACTTCCCCTTCACCGTGATATGGTGATGGTCGGCTCAAGGAGCGATATGGACCAGCAGATTTCGACTGAGCTGGTGCGATAGCTGCACCTCGCTGATAGGCTAGCCAGGCGTCACTGAGCGACGCTACTCGGTAGGATTTCCAAGGGTTCAGGAAGTAGCTAGGTGTTTCATCCAAAAGTGAGACTTGGGTCTTCCGTTTCTTTGGTCCATGGTGATCCGTCCTCACCGCGGAAGATGGAGGTAGAGGAATCACAACCGGGTATTGGGGAATATCCATTTTGGAGATTGATGAAACGGGATATTTGATCCACGTTCAATTCCTTTCGTCATTGCTTGTTCTACATTCAGGCACAGATAGCAGATATGAACTTATTCGAGCCCTACCCAATAATATTCGTTGTCAGCCTCAGTTTCACCGTTTTCCAATAGCAATCACTCAGACCTCACTGTATTTCCACCAACCTGGAGTCAATTGTTGTCTTGGTGTCCAGCGGTGTCTTTGGCTCAAGCTAGTGCAGTGACATGTCGCAAGCAGTGCCTACTCCTTCGCTAGAGCCTTACCTTCGTGCTCGAGCGATCAACCCTTCTCTCATACCCTCACATCCACCTCGAATTGCCCGCACACAAATCCGACCTACCGATGATACAGGCGATACCGACTTCCTCGACTTCCTACGCAGTCTTTTGCGTCTGGCCTTCTCGCCGTGTGTATCTATACTCTTGACCTGAGTAATGAATGCTGATTCAAACAGAGTCGTTGTCCCGTTGCGAATCATTCAACGGACCTTGACTTCTCCCTTGACCATCAGTCTCGCCCTTAAGCTCGCCTTGCTTGGCTTCCTCACATTTGGATCAGCCATCTTCTCGATCTTAGCAGTCGGAGCGTTCTGGTACTCTTGGGGAACAGGTGGCGCGGTCGAGGTGGAAGGATGGCTGCAATATGGGTAAGCTCCTTTGATCACACAGCTGATTCGCGGCTCGTGTTGATGCTCGGCCAGCTCGAAGATCCACCGAACACCGCACTCGCTCATCTCTCTCCCGGACAATCGGTTTCAGGAGGATTTACGGTACGATGTCCAGGTTGAGATGGAGCTTGTGCGGCCGACAAGGGGTTCCGAGGAGATGGGTGAGTGATGAAGACTCCGGAAGCAATTTGCTCGCTTCCGAATCATCGCAAGTATTCATGCACCATTTTTCAGGTAACTTCATGCTCTCCCTCGAACTTCGATCCGCTCGTAACGCAGACCTAGCGATCATCACCGCTGCTCAACCGGTAAGTCTGATACGCCTTTCTCTGGCTCAGCTAAATCATACTTTCAGTCACTTCCACCTCCCGCTCTTCCTGCTAGCATTCTTGCGATACCGTCTATTCCTACATCATACCTCCCACCGTGTATCATCCCTTGGCCTTTCCGGTCCCTCTGCCCTTCCCGTATGTTTGGCTATGGAGACCAACCAGACTCAAAGATCAAAGAACGAAGAGCGAAGGGGACATTTGCTAGTCCGGCTCAAGGGAAGCATGTGGTTTTGCTCAGGAAGGAGCTCATGGAAGGGGTCATATTGAAACCGGGGAGAGGCGGAGATGCTGCTATAGGATCGGTCTTTGTCAGTATAGGTGAATCAGCATTGTGCCAATCAACCTTAGTCGTCGACCACTTGTTGCTCGGGTCTTGGTGCTGACGAATACTCTCACGAAGGACGAGAAGACTCTTTCACGGAGACCAACGAGAGTGGTGCGCAATGCAGTGTACAGCCTCGAGAAGTACGAACGACAGGGTGGGTAGTCGTACGCTTCCTACCCCGTCCAAGCGGTGTTCGGTAAGTATCACGTAGTAGTCGTTACAATATAGATGCCGATAACGATCTAAGCTGGTTCCTCGCCTCGCACCCCCTGCCACCGCTTATCCTGCTCCCTCCTGTCTCGCTCTCGCTAGCCCTTTCGTCTTCACTCTTCGCATTCCTTATCATTACCTACTTCACCCGTCCAGCCAAGTCATCCAAATCCAAGGCGATCAAAGCGAAGCCCAGCGGTCAGCCGATGTCAGAGGAGGCACTACTCGCCGAGAAGCGGAGAAGAGTGTTTGAGGAGCGGGATCGGGAAGAGCGACAAGAAGCGGAGCGAAGGAAGAACGAATGGGAAGAAGTGGAGAGCAGCGCGCTTGGCGGACTCAGGAGGATGCCAGAGGGGATAAAGCGGAGTCGCTTGGGAGAATCGACTATCGGAGGGGTATGTGGAATACATTGACTGAGCAGGTTTAGGACTGATCTCCCAAAGTCTGAAACGACAGCACCGACGGTTATCAGTAGCTTTGCGCCAATCCCAGAAGCTTCCGATGACGGCACGGAGTCGACGGTGACGGAGACGAATACCGAGTCAGGGATTACGCAAATGGGGGAGGACCGGGGTCGAAGGACTTCCGAGGGGAGTGATGGGTGGGAAGAGGCTCGTTAGTTTGGTTGACTGAGCGTTGTATGAGTCGATACACGATACATGCGAAATCCGCCCCTCCCACCCCATCTAGCCAAGCGAAACGACAACGACCGAATTGCCGCAAGCGTACCTGCATTCGTCATTGGTCTGAGGGAGAGAATCGTGACCAATCTTAAGATACAACATCATATAGTCGTCCGAAGAAGATAGGCCCTTCTTTTACTTCCTCTCGAAGCTGTCCCGTGAATCCCGCCTTGCCCGCCGCTCCTCATTGAATCGTCTTCCTAAACCAACCCGAATTGACTGCATATCCGCACAACATCCCAAAGAACGTATCTCCTATGGAGAAGTACGATTCGAAAAATGACCGGATGGAAGGATTTTTTACGAGGGATGTATGAGGTCTAACCCGAATTAGGTGTTATGAAGCAGGTTCATGGGGGACTTACGCAAAGCCTGTGGACTTCTTCACACCCGCTATGAGGGTTGATATGGCTATCAGGTCGAAAGCGAGATGTGTGAGACGACCGAGTCCGAACATGGTGAGCGGAAAGGAGGCGTCCTTACGGAGCGGAGGATATTGAACTGGGTCTGGGCAGTAGAGGGATAGTAGAGTCGGTCGTACCGGTGAGTTTTGCCGCGTCTATAACAGAGGATTTGGCGTTCTGTTGTGTCTCTCCAGCAGTATCTGAAACAGCGGAGGATTTGTACCTGTGCTGAAGCCAGCCTTTTGTTTCTTTGTAACGCTTAGCACCGGTACCTGACTTCTGATTCCGCTGACAAGGTCTGATCCGGTAGTCAGCTAGATCCACGTCATTTCGTCACATGGGAAATCTTTTGCTGAATGATCCAACAGATTTTATCTCGCTCGCCGGTTCTAACCTCCACCTAGATTTGGATATATAGCCTTAGATGTAGAGGATCATCCCAGACATCACCCATCATTTATCAGATTGGCAATAAAATCCAATAATCCCAGCACCATGTCCGAACCTAACGGTCATTTCACCAAATCCCCTCTCGCACCTTTCCCCTCAGTCGGCGTACCAGGTTATCAAACCTTTATTCCCCAACAACCTCAAGCCATAGGCTCACTCCTTGACTCGGAGAAGTTTTTACAAAACGAGGACCCGCCAAAGCTTTTCGAGCCGATCACGATCAGAGGTGTGACTTTCCCTAATCGTGCTTGGGTAGCTCCGATGTGCCAATGTAAGTCCACTCATTTAGAAAGATCAAATGACAAAGCTGATTGAGGACAGACTCGTCTGATTATGGACATCCGACTGACCACCATTTCGTCCACCTTGGAAGTATGGCGATGCGAGGTTGGGGGAGTATCATGGTTGAAGCATCTGCTGTCGTTCCTGAGGGCCGGATCTCGCCTGAAGACAGTGTCAGTCCTCCGTCCTCATATTCATTGAGCGACACTGACGGCATCCCAGGGCATTTGGCAAGATTCGCAGATCGCTCCATTCAAGCGAATCGTCGACTTCGTCCACGCTCACAAGGGCAAGATCGGGATTCAACTCGCTCATGCTGGTCGGAAAGCGTCCACCCTCTCCCCTTGGGTTCAACGACTTGCGGAAGAAGGAGGATGGCAAGGAGGATTGGTCTCTGAGGAGAAAGTCGGAGGATGGCCTGAGAACGTGATGGCTCCTTCGGCGATAAGTTTCTCTTCTGGACGATACCCGGAACCGAAGGAAGCGAGTGCAGAGTATATCTCTTTGCTGAAGCAGGCTTGGCTCGATGCGACGGAGCGGTATGTCTGGAGCTCTCTTCACAGGACGGAGCTAATGCTACGACAGCTGCTTGAAGGCTGGGTTTGACTATATCGAGATCCACGGAGCTCACGGCTACCTCTTCCACGAATTCACCGACCCGATCACGAACAAGCGTACCGACCATTACGGAGGCTCCCTCGAAAACCGCTTACGTCTCCCTCTCGAAGTCGCTCAGATCGTTCGTCAAGCATGGGACGGTCCGCTCTTCTACCGAGTCAGCGCAAGCGATTGGCTCGACGATGTGCTTGGGCCGGAGAAAGCACGTCCAGGCGAGAAGGAGGAATATGCCTGGTGGGGGATCGAGCAGACCACCATTTTGACCCAAAAACTAGCGGATATAGGGATCGATCTCATCGACGTCTCTTCAGGCGGGAACGATACACGTCAAAAGATCAAACCGGGACCATCGTATCAGGTTCCGTTCGCAGATCACTTACGGAAACATACCAAGAACATCATGGTCGGTACGGTTGGAATCATCACGGACCCTATCCAAGCGAATGATATCATCGAGCATAATCAGGCGGATGTCGTATTGTGTGCTCGGCAGGTTTTAAGGGATATCGATTTCCCTCTACGAGCTGCGCAGGAATTGGGTGTCGCAGTTGCACCGGCTGTGCAGTACGAGCGGTACGTCCACCTCATTTGTCCAGTCTGGCTGCTGATGATATCACGCAAAGGGCTTGGAGCCGAATGGTGGTCAAGCGAGAACATACTAGCGCTGCGGCGAATCACAAAGGCAAATCTGAGGTCGAAGGTGAAGAAGGGAGGGAGAGAGAACGGAAGACTGAGGAGAGGGATGCGACGGGAGCTGAAGTACCTAGGGTGGCGCGTGAACCCCCTTTGTTAGTCCATCAGTCCATTCCGTGAGAGGTTGGGTGAAGCGGAGAGCGGTGAGAGGGGATAGAAGGGGATAGATTTGAGTAGCTGATAGAATGTGCGTTTATACTGTAGATCTCGCCTGTGAGAAGTCAACAGTTTGCGACGATGGTGCATGAGGCTGAATGTCAGTCGTTGGGAAGGTGTAGACGATAGAAGGGAAATCACAACAAGACAACCAGATATGTACATGCAAAGTCGATCAGGTTGTGCAGGGTATTCAGTCTACAAAGGCTTATAACTTTGCTTTGAGAATCATCTCCTTCCCCAATCCGGTTCCGCTACCTCGCAGAATTCCCTCTTGTTTCAATCTCGTCTCCACCCAGTCCTCTAGAGCCTCGACCAGGCCGTCCAGGGTTTTTCTCTCCATACCCGTTCTGAGGCATATTCGAACCCTCTCACCTCCAGGCGGTACGGTCGGCGGAACGACAGGCCGTGTCACGAATCCCTTGTCAAGGAGGAATGTGGAAAGAGCGTGTGGAGTCGGCGTGAGAAGACCTAGGATCGGTGATGGTGCGTCCTGAGAAGCGCGAGATGGGAGGTGAAGGATGTGTGCTGGTGTTCGGGAGAGGATCGGGATGAGGAGGGAATGAAGGTGGATGATCAGGGCGAAGAGGTTTGTCCGAAGCTGTCGTGAAGTATCAGCGAAGGGTAAGAAGCGCTTCGAGAAAGACGTACTCTGTCGCCTTTTTCGCTCTGCAGTAAGTCCCAGGCGCACTCGAGCGCGATCAGGGTGGAGTGAGGCAAAGCAGTGGAGAAGATGAGCGGTCGAGCGAAGTTGATGAGGAAGCTCCGGATGGTAAGGGAACATAAGAGTACCGCTAAGATCGACACGTTAAGATCGACACGTTCAGCACAAACGGCTCGCGATGGGCTTCGAGGAGTCGAGTGCTCACCGCCAGAGCACCCAACAGCTTTCCCAAAGGTCATCAACCTCACTCCCACTCTTCCCCGTCCACCTCCCGCTTCACCTAGCAGATGAGCGACTCCTCTCCCTTTGTCCCCGTATATGGCAGTCGAGTGAGCCTCATCCAGTACGACGCATTGTCTCTCTCTCGGTATGTATCCGTTCAGGACATCCAGAATCTCCTTGAGAGGTGCGAAATCCCCATCCATCGAGTACAGCGACTCCAGCGCTAAGAAGACTGTCGACCCATCATTCCCAATCCTTCTCAATACCGTCCGCAACGCTTCCACATCATTATGCGCAAAACCAACCCTCCTCGAAGACGGAACTCGTGAAGCTCGAAGTCCAGAGTGGACGCTAGCATGTACCAATTCATCGTAAACCACCCAATCATCGCTCTGGGGAACAGCCGAGAAGAACGAGACATTCGCGTCCCAGCCTGAATTGAAGAGCAGTGCAGCGGGGGAATCAAAGAATCGAGCGAATCGGTTCTCGAGTGATGTGTGCGATGACGTCGACCCGCTGAGAAGACGGGATCCTGTTGAGCCGAGGATTGAAGGGGAGGTTGATAGGCGGTCGAGGTATGATTGGCGGAGTCGAGGGGAGTTGGTAAGGGAGAGGTAATCGTTGGACGACTACTCCGAGTCAGCAAGATGAGTTACGGTAGGAGGAGGAGAGCTGAATCTGCCCAGGACTCACAAAGTCGACCAGGCCGGATTTCGAGGAGGTATCATACTCCCTCAATTGACGATATCGTCCCTTTCCCTTCCTCTCCTGCAAGAGACCTGCGAGTCTCCCATCGAGGCCCATAGTCATCGCCACCAATGACTGGACCACTCTCAGTCGCTCGTGGTCAGGTCTCTTGTCTTGGTCGCGAAGCTCAATGAAAGCACTCATGGTCCACTTTGATGGACAGAACGCAACTTTCCCCAACAATCGGTACCCCAAGATAACCGGAGGAGCAACATTCCCACGGACGGCGAGACAGAGCTCTGATTTATCCGGAGTACGATGTCCTGGTACCCGCTCTTGATACCGGGTGTCCTGCCGTGCACAAGTGAATCACACAAGGTCTTCTGCGCCGTTCTGGGTCGTCAACTAGATCTATCAGGGTTGGCGGTGCATGCTTGGTATCCAAGACTCGTGCTATAGAAGTGTCCGACCACGTCGACCATCCCACATAGGTATTTGTCGGGTCAAAGCGAAGTCAAGACCTCGTCCGGAGAGGTAGTCAAGCGCAGCGACTGAACTGGGCAGCGCATTGAAGTATGTCTTCTCTGGCTTGGAGAAGTGTGATTCAAGCATGTAGGAGAGATGCCGGTGGCTATGACACATCAGCTGGTATGACGAGTATCACAAGTGTCGCTCACAACAGAGGGAAGATAAAGCCGTAATCGATGGAAAGGTTGACTAACTGCTCGACAGCGTGCTTCGGTGTCTTCTCGTACCCTGCAAACAGCGCAGGACTACTCCATCAGAGAAAAAGATACCGGGGTTCGGAACGCTCACTTCGCCAGTAATCCCCTCGCACCCATTACCCCTCTAACCCCCGTCTCCTCCCTCATCCTCTTCGCATCCCCTAAATCCCAAAGATCGCCATTGGCTACGCAAGGTACTTCGCCCTTTGTAGCTTCGACAGCAAACTTGATACCAGGTAGAGAGACCGGTTCACTCGACGCCTGATGTCTTGTCCGACCGTGTATCGTGATATGCGAGACATTCACCTGTAACGCCGTCTTCACCAGTTGATCCGTCAATCTAATTCATCAGCCGGGTATCTAGATAAAAGATGGGATAGCGGCGCACTGAAGATCCGGATCCACCCGAATCTTGATACTAACAGGCCAACCCCACCCTAACCGTCCCTTGACAGCCCGGACCATCTCCCTAACCAACTCCGGTTTCCTGAGTAGAGCACATCCAATACCCTCATGATAAGCCCATCTCTGAGGACATCCACAGTTCAGGTCGAGACCATCGACATAAAGTGCTATGAGCTCTGCGGCGTCTGCTAGTGAGGTAGCGTTTGGTGAAGCGAATTGAGCGGTGAGAGCTCCTCGGACTAGTTGGGAATGTTTCGTTGGCGGGTGAGGGGTAGGAGGTAATCGAGAGCTAGACCCTGGCTTGTGGTAAGTCACCATCTCCCGATCTTCGGGATGTCCGTTCGTCGCTGTACTAGGAATCGAGCCGGAACTACAGCCAGTTCTTTTGGGTTCCATCCAGAATAGGCCTCGCTCATCTTGACTCGTCGTGAAATCGCTTACTCTCGCAGCCTGAGATCGGCTAAACTCCTCGGCGAGCATCATGGGTGTATGAGTGACGTGGGTTTCGTACAGTGAGCAGAGGTGTCGGAAAGGGAGTTTGGAGCATCGCACAAGAGGAGCGAGGACGTTCGTGGTCTCGAAGGTGTTGAGCATTGATTGGACGGGGAGGATGGAGGGTTCAGGGAGGGAGGAGTAGGGATCGCCATCATCATCCTCTTCTTCAGCTTCGTGAGGCATGTTTGAGTTATTCCGGGGAAGGAAAAGGTATGCTGTTAGACAAGAGGATCTTCAGTGTCAGGTCGAAGAAGCAGCGAAGTACTCAGGGGTGGTAGGTGCTCTGTTTGGTTCCGCCGACCTGGCCATGGTTTTAAAGCTGAACGTTTGGTCTGGTTTTGCGAGCCTGAGAAGTAACAGAACGGCAAGATCCGCTTCCGGTGAAGTAGCGCCAAAGGCTTTCGATACAGTAGAATAAGATCGCTTCTGGAATGGTACATGCGAAATAAAAACAAGATGTGCGGTAGTAATACAGGTCGTTGCCGTTCTGCTCTTTCTCCTCGACCACCTCCGACACCAGTCTCCTGATCCTGCATAACGAGACTATCCCTATCTGCGGACATCTTTCCTGCATCGCCGGTTCGTAAAAGTCGGGAATCGACGGTGGATCACAGCGGTGTAAAGAATAAAGAAAGTGATAGTGGTTTCGTCAGCTCTTGCCCTCCGGCCGATGGAGAGGAGCAGGAGCCGGCTCATCATCTCGGCATGGGCAGGAAGACTCACTCCAGCAGTACCCTCGCCTCATTCACCTTCCCAGCCAAGTACGGCGAACCTCCGCGATCCGGATGATTCGCGAGCATGAGTTTCCGATGTGCGTCCTTCAACCGGACGGATGTGATCGGCTCTCTGAAAACGGCACAACGGCGTCAGCAGCGAGAAAGATATGAGGCAGTCCCGTCACAAGTCTCGAGAGCCCGGCGAAGTGGCTAAGAAGCTGCGAGCGAGCTGACTCACCTCAACCCCAAAACCTGTTGAGCTTCCGACTTATCCATCTTCGCCTTGAAACCTCCCTTCAAGAATTGTTCGGCTCCCCCTCTACTCGCTCGAAGCATCTGGTAGACTACTCGACCACCGAGACCGGCACCGAGGATACCGAGACCGAGAGCTATTGCGCTCATCATGTGAAGGTGATAGGCGGGTTGGAGCGGATGGTAGAAGAGATGATAGAAGAAGCGACGAGAATTAGGATCCCAATGAACCCAACGAAGTGGGAGTACTTCTTAGTCTCCTCGTCAGGCGCTAGATGTTCGGTAATGGAGGCAAGTTGTTGGCAGAAGTGGGTGAGGAATCTAGCAGTGGCAAGGACGAATTCTAAGATCGGCTTGGTCGTCAACGGAATCAATTCAACCGCCACAGCCGCCAATCTTTAATTTCCGGTAGATGAAACCCCAAATCCCGCGCTAACCGAAACTGAACATATACATTTGCCCAGATACCTTTAAAAACAGCGATAACACACAAAAACTCATCGCACCGACATCATGGCGCCCGTCAAGAAATCCAAGTCAGCCAAGACGTCCGAGTCTATCAACTCTCGTCTCCAGCTAGTAGTCAAGTCGGGAAAAGTGAGTGTGACGCTCTGACAAGGTGGAGGAGTTTGGAGCTGATTGGGTTTCAGTATACTCTCGGTTACAAGCAGGCTTTGAAGCAGCTTCGATCTGGAAGGGGTGCGTGGGACTGGAGCGAATCGCTGAGAAGGTCTTGCTGACGTGACACCTTGCACATCTCCTTCGTCCGGCACTAAAACTTCACTTGTCCCATAAAACCAAATTCGTGGCAACGCTGCTTGCATAAACGAACGCAATGTCGTACCCGTAGCCAAGCTCATTCTCATCTCGAGGAACTGTCCTCCCCTCCGCAAATCCGAGATTGAATACTACGCCATGCTGTGAGTCATGTCAGGAATCAGATTGGATCTTCTGCTGACTTTTGTAATAGGTCTAAAACCTCCGTCCACCATTACGACGGTTCCAACGTCGACCTTGGGACCGCTGCAGGAAAGCTTTACCGGGTGGGAGTGATGAGTATCCAGGACGCCGGTGACTCTGACCTTGTGAGTCTCGTTCTTACCACTAGTAGCACGATTGCTGATGAGATCGCAGCTTCAAGTCGAGGTTTCATAGGGAGATGCATTGTATCTATCAATCTACTCACCAGTCAACCGTTTTCAGCCAGAGTGATGCGCATTACCCGCACCTCAACGCCACGGTTCAGCGCTGAGTCCCTGAAAGTCGGGTCATCTGGGTTCATTGGCTTGAGATCCATAACGGCGACGGATAAGCTGTGATTTGCTACGAGCTGTTTCAGCCCAAAGCAGCGATGTTTTGTCAAGCAAAACTGACTACACGCAGCGACGAAGGTCTCTAGAGTGGTGACGTTACGGACTGTTGCGGCTAGGACCGCAACCTTTGCACAAGATTCTAGCAGGAGCTGGAGGGTTGCGACGAGAGCGAGCATGATATCAGGGTCATAGATCTGTCTGACTGTCAACTCAGCAACGTGGAAGCTTCGGATCGACAGACGACATCTGCAGCTACGACTGTCCGCGACCGACCTGCGACAATCTCATGCCAGACCTGCGCTCTCTCTTCAGGTGTTCGAAGCGCATCGGTCCAGTCAAGCGCGATAACTCTCGGCGGATTGCCAAGGTTGTCTGACGGCAGGTGTCAGCTTCTGATCAGCAGAAGAGGGCGACGTCATTGACTGAGCTCGACGTTTCCTTTTAATCTCGCTAAGGGCGTATGCCGATGTGTATCGAAATCACCGCCACCGAGGTCGGTCGCGATGACGTCCGCTCCGAGCTGAGCTAGTAGGATTGAGAGGAAGCCAGTCCCTGCGCCAAGCTCGATGACGGGAGGCAGCGTGTGCTTTGTGGAGGGATCATTCGAGATATCGGTCAGGATGCCAGGATCGTGAAGGATATGATGTGCGAGATGTAAGCTGTCTCCCATATATCAACGAATAGATCTGGAACGTGATAGTAACAGTACCTAGCCGTCCTGTCGGACTGTCAGTGACATAATGGGGTCCCAATGAGGGGCTTTCCGTACCATGTCCGCAGTCCCGTTGTACCGGCCTGAATAGCTACCTGCTCCTCAAGCAAGGTCACCTTTCCCTCTCCTCGGTTTTGTGCCCAAATTGGTTGATCGTACAGGAACGTGCGGTATGACTGCTTCGGCCTGCTTGTGTCATCCTTCGCAACTGTAAACCTCCGAAGGCTGAGGTACATATCGGAGGGTGAAGAGGAAGGATCAGAGATCATTGACTCCGCCAGAGCCTCATATATTTGATCATCGACCTCGTATTCCTGCTCCCCTTTAGCACGACACATGCGGCTGAGATATAAATTAAATCTCACGTCCGCATTTTCCGGATCTCCTACCTGCAATTGCTTGACTCCTTCCTCCAAGATGATTACGATACGCTTCCAGAAGGACCGACGATATCCCCGTTCAGGCTGGACATCATGGATAACCGGGTCATTCAGGATATAGTCGACGAGGAAAGTCTGGTTAGCTGGAGTTGCTAGTTCTTCAGGAGGGGCTAGACGGAGTAGATAGGATGGATGGAGGGAGTGATGTTGCCTTCTGAGTGAGATTAGAGCCGGCGGGATCGACGAGGACATTGAAGAGATGGCATGCTTTTCGGAAGTGATATTCGGAAAGAGAGGTGGACATGGGTAGTGGAGGTTCCCCATGTACCCCTCGTTCTTTTCCTTGATCAGTCATTTCAGTCATGAACTTGATTATTCTCCTTCATTGTTCGATATGGGCAAGACAGGTTGTTCAGAAATAAGAGGTGGTTCTTCAGTTTAGCGAGGAGAAGGTCCGATGTGGAAGGCTTAAGAGAAGCGGACTGACCTAATGATCTTGACTGATCCTCTGACTCAATCCGATATCAACCAGCCACCAAGGATCCGGAAGACTGTAGCTCGATTGACTGCGTACCTAATATCTGCGGGTTAAATTAGTTCGTACTGCTGGTGCTATCGCCAGTCCATCAACGTCTCCAGGAGGACCGCCAAGACCTGTGCGACGCGCTCGAAACCATGCTACCCGACCGAGAAACTCATGATCTCCGATCTCTGGATACACAAGCATGGTTGCCTCAAGGTATGTCATCACGTCTTTGATCGGCTTAGCTGAAAGCTCATAGTGCTCGATATGCTTCACCACCCTATCTCTCTCGTATGTCATCCTTAGCTCACACATACTGCTTCAGCTGATTTTCCTCCCAGTTCGGTTTACATCGCTCCTTCCCCATTCTCACCACACGATCGAAAGCTCTTCTGAGCGAAAGATGTACCCAAGATCGTACACACGAGCATCGTCGACTCCGTCGTCTTACGCACAGTCATGAGTGTGTTGCTTCATCGCCTTCTGACCGGGACTGATATCGGTACAGACGCACCTAACCCGACAACCACCCCTCGAAAGACCGGTTCAGCGAAGAGTATCCGGTTCAAAGGACTGACATTGAGATCGAAAGCGATCAAAGCGGGTCTTGGTGCGTACCTCTGCAAGGGATGAAGCTGAAGAGTAGAGGCGCCGAAGCTGCAGACCAAAGGGTTTGACGGATCGGGTCGTTGTGGGTCATGCACAGGGTAGTCCCCTGAATTCGTGGGATATCATCCACGCGATGAGTGAGCTCGGATAGTCACTTATTTGGAAGCTGCACTGATCATAACAGACGTTCAGAGTCAGGTCTCTTCCCCTATCCGCGATAATCCAGCTATTCACGCTCAGCTTACTGGTTCGACGGCGGGCTGGACCCCTTGGTCTAGTCGACCTGTCACACCGCAGCTCACCGGGATGAGCCAGACGGAAGTAGCGAAATCCGCTAAAGATAATGATGGAGTGAATGTTGAAGCGGATCTGTGAGGTTTAAGGTACACGACGAAGCTGACGATTATAGCGTGAAGCACCTGATCAAGGTGTTCCAGCTGGAATCGGTCGATCAAGTCGAGGTGTCACAGGACCCGGTCACGTATCTGGGAGTCGGTCATGAGACAACTATAAGGACGATGGCGACACTTGGCTCGAGACGGGGTACGGTACGAAAGAAGCGAGCCCCGCTTTCGGAGCTTTCCCCCAACCCGCCTGGTCCAGGTCGACCTCCGATGCAAAGAGGTCACTCGGCAGCTGAGACTGTAAGAAGCAAAAACTCCTGATACCGCCAAAGCCCTACGCCTTGTCGAATCCCTTCTACCAATGGCAGCTCATCTTTTTCCCTTACCTGCTGCAGAAGAGGACGAGCTGGACCTCCATGACGACGTCGAGATCGCACGAGAAGACCTCGTACGAAGCCTGGAGGCAAGTGGACTGGAAGTGGTCGTGAGTGATTATCACATTTGGTCTGATCAATTTGACCCAAGTCAACGGGTTGATGCTATTCGAGGAGGTGACGTAAGCATCGTTTCTCAGGGTTTCGAGTCCAGATCTCGTTCAAGGTTATAAGTGGACGCGAGAGATGTGAACGGTGTCATACGCCATCACTCCACCTTTCCTACATAGATATACTCTTGAACCATTGATTTGACTTGAGGAATTCGGATTCGATCGAAATGCCTAACGTCCCGGAAGAGTCCAGCTTCCTACCCCGTCCCTGCTCTTGCAACGGACGTGCCCTTCAACTCGCCAAAGTACAGGAAGATCAAAGCTGAGCTTGATAAGGTTCCCAATCTGCCCAGACCAGTAAGGCCGCCCGAAATCATTCTGCAGGGTAGAAAGAGCTGAGTCATTTTCCCGTTAGAAAAGATGGAAGAACAAATATGAGTGGGAGATGCCTGTAGTCCATCGGATCTCCATAAACATGCTTGAGCGGCTCTATGCGGTGAGCTGGCCCTTAACCTCGTTAGGATCATGGATGACGATTCATGATGGTTGTATAGTATGCTGAATGGGCGGTTGAGCATGATGATCTGGCGAAGTACCTTGCTTATGCCGAGATTGTCATCTTTGGGATCTACAAGCATCATCAAGCTGAAGGTGGGTCCCTTTTACGCTCAAGGGCCGAGGCCGAAGTTGATTTTTGATGCATAGAGAGCTTGGTCTTCCCTGAATGGACAGAAGCATCTGGCTTGGTTAGTAATCAGTTATCAAGCCCATCCAGACCTCCTATCGTGTTCAATGGCTGATACATGATCTCCAGGACATCTGGACACGTAATGTTGAACAACACCCACACTTTCGACGAAGCACTCGACGCAACATGGCTTGACCTCCGTCGATGCCGTACAAACCTCACACCTACTCCACCACCTTCCACCCATCGAGATAGCCGATCTCGACCTATCCATCTATCACGGACTTCGATCCGACCAAACCTTTCTCGGCCGCAGTGTTGAGAGCACATATCGATACCTACCTCGTACCCCTCACGAAACATCTCCAAACGGAGATAGATACCCTCAAACCGGAGTTCATCGAGAAGATAGGGGAGAAGGAATTCAAGAGGGTTGATAAGGAGGTTGAGAATCATCTCAGGTCTTACGAACCGAATTGGTCCTTGTGCAGCCTCCTAGGTAAGGGTGTCTTTTATTCAAAGAAAGGGACTATACCGAGGCTGATGCACAAATAGAAGCTTCCGTCGATTCGAAGCTTTTGAGTAAATTCTTTCCTCTACCTTATATCGTCACTTGGGTTTTGGTCAGGCATTTCGATAGCTTGTCGCTGTAAGTAAATCGCTTGTTATGCCATCACAGCAGCAGTAAAATAGTACGTCTCGCAATCGCGGGGTTTCTTCGAGTTTGAACTTGAAGCTAATCACGTCGCAGCTTAGTGAGTTCGGAGCGGGAAGAATTGGGGTTTCTGGAGGTATTGTTCGTCCCCAAAGGTAAAGCTCTTCGTGTCGCTACAATGGCTCCCAGTGCTGATTCTTTCCTTACCAGAACCTGACCTTCTTCGGAAGGGCTTGAGCGGTAGGCGGTCCGTCAGCGGGGTAGTCCGGAATTCATCGGTTGCTATAGCTTTGGACTGGATATCGGCAGTATCCTTTCATGAAAAGCATTGTATACGTTGTACACTTCTGGTCGGTTAGCCAAAGTCGAATTGTATGCGAAGCTTGGGTGGTCTTAAGCTAGGAGCGTTTTTTGCCGAGGAGCGAAGCGCTCTTATCGCGTGAAGAGGTGCCACGCCACCTGTCACCGCGAAATACCCGCATCAGCCTATCTATATACAGTATATGCGCGTTCTAAACCTACCTGCTTACCCCGCTTGCATCGTCATACTCAAAAGATCGACGCATCACCAAAATATCATGTCAGAGTGAGAGATATCAGCCCTAAATAGGTGCAAGCTAACATCGAGCAGCTTCGCCCAAGCCGCTACCCTTCCCAGGCCCGGAGGTTCCGCCGGTTGCTCGTGCCAAAACGACAAGGACCACGACACCTGCGCGTGAGTACCTCATCGGTTGAGCACCTCACCGGTTGTCACCTCAAAAGGTGGATTATATGCTAACGATGCTTCGCCATCCTTCATCCGATTACGCATCCCTTCATACCGACGCTCGAAACACCTCGTTCCCGCCTAATCCTCCTATCCTATCTGCATCCCTCCTCTTCTGATACCAATATCTTCTGACCCCACTTCGTTCCCTATCCCGCTCACAGTTGCCAAGCCAAGCACGATTGCCAGTGCGCTCCGAGCGAGTGTACCTGCGAGAACTGCCCTCACCCTGGGCACAACGCCGCTCAGAAGACCAAGGATGAATCCGGCTGCACGTGAGTCTACCTCCTTCTTTTCGTATCTGAATAGCTCCAAACCGGAAGTTCGGACGAATGAAGCTGATCATGGTTTTTGGTAGATGCGGCGAATCGTGCCATTGCCCACCTGGGAACTGTACTTGCGAGAGATGCCCGAGCAACAAGGCGAACAAGTAGGAAGTGGCGGTGTGACTAAGATATGAGACGGGGATCGACCTTTGACGATGGGGTGGTCTGAGCAGTTTTCAATGATGGATAAGCGTCATGCAGAATGATATGAGAAATGTCCTTGATGATCTGACCGCTTCTTCAGATCAACTGCAAATTCCCTTAAGCGCACTTGTACAGCAAAGACATGACATCTCCAATCAATTGGGCGTAAAGAGTACGCGCGCACCGGCTCAGCCGGGCCTCCCGACGTCCCCATCCTGGCCCCTGCTCGTGACAGCTGGGCGAGTCCGGACGTCTCGATGAGACGCAAAATCCTCGGGTGGGGGTCATCATCGCTGGTAACGAAATAGAGAGGGGATTTATATACACAAGAGAGCTGTGATTTTTCTGGAATTGGCGGAGACAGAAGGGAGAGAAGATGTCGTCGATAGATGAGACAACGCGCTTAATTGGGGGAGGTGAACGGGGTCCGAAAGGGGTTGATCGCTCCCATGAGAGAGAAGACGAGAGGGGAGGAGCGTGAGGATGAGATGTGGGATGGATGGCCCATTGTAGCTGATGAAGGAGGTCAGACCTCGTTCGGACAGAGCTTAGACATGGGTACAGTCTGCATGAGAAGTAAATATACACCGATCCTATCACCGTAGTCATCAGCGATCCTCCAACTTTGGGTTCCTGCTATCGTACCTTTCCCCCTTCCCTGGCCTCCGTCCTACCTCATGCTAAGGGTGTGATCATTCTACCCGCATATCAGCTTTTTCCGCTCTCATACCTCCGGGTGGTCGGTGACACTCCTGGGCATTCAGAGTATTCAGGCAGCTAGCTCACTTGATCAAAGAAGGTTGAGGAGAAGAGTTCCGATATCCGATATAGATGACCATTGGGATCCAGCCGACTGTCACGATCGTCTATAAAAGGGATTGAAAGGATCAGCCTGCGCTCGACCGTGAAAACCATTGAAGTTCGGCTTCGATCCAGAAGAGCAGTACAGACCTTTGCAACTCTACATTTGCCGGCTAGTGTCAGCAGGAATTACCCGTCGGAACAGAAAGGAAAAACAGATATATAGCTGGTTCCAAACGTACCCGATAGCAGCATTGAATCTATCCTTAGTCTCGTCCGAGAAAGGCATGGCAAGCTAGAGTTGAATTGGGAAGGTATGATAGCTTCAAGTTTGGCAGTAATCTTTATGGTTCGAGATTCATCGAATAGACGGAACCAAATGTGTTTCTGCTGGGAAAATGTCCATGTGGCAGGCAACTCGACCTCAGGTCTGTGCGACTATCTTCCTCTCCTGCTCAAGTCTCAAACAGAGAAGGGTCTGAAGCAGTTCACAGATACGACGTGGCATACCGCTATATCTCCGGCACAGCCCTCTTCGGTCTCTGCGCCAAACACCTCTCCACGCTCAACTCGAACGGTGTCTTCCCCCTCCATCCACCTCTAGCAACGACCATCGGTCCATTCTTCCCCTTCAACATCCCAATCCCCTCTCCTAACCCAGCTTCGCTAGCGGAGCTCGAACCCAGCAGACTCGAATAACTATGAGTCCTGCTGCTTGTTCTTCGACCTGAATTACCCAAAGTCATATCCCGCATACTCCGGATGAGCGATTCATGTGCTTCGCGATAATCCCCGTTGGTCAATCCGATCCCGGAATGTCCTTCACGCATGGAGTTAGCGGAGATCTCCCACGTTGGTCGTTTGATCTTCTTTTGCGGGAGAAAGCGGGAAATCAGGTGGGCTGTCTCGGCTGATGATGATGGGAAACCGAGGGATTGATGGTAGAGAGCAGCGTCGGTCGTGGTTGGCCGCTTTGACATGACAGCTGCGACTTCCAAGGCGGTTTGACGACGTGAAGATTGTGGTGCCATTGCGGGAGCGAATGCGGATGTCTTCGGTGGCGTTCTGGGTCTGGGTATTGGAAGGCCAGTCAGAATGCCTTGCAAGCTATGTGCGGATAAAGTGGAAGCCTTCCTTCGTCCTAGGTCAGGAGCAGTAAGCTCATGCACTGGGCTGGTCTCCTGGACGTCTTGAGCATCTGATGCTAGACCAGTCGCAACTTCTCGATAGACTACAGGAGGCGCTTTCGGTGGATGATGCATGCTGGGTCCTCGATCCCGCTTGGAAGGTGAAGGGACCGGGCTGCCAGGCAGGGAAGTTCCCACAATCGGAATCATTCCACTACGGTAGCCAGTAGGCGAGTTAAGGGGGTGTGGTGGAGCGCGGAGTGAATGAGCAGAGCGAAGTGAAGAGTTGGACGTTTTGTGACGGAGACGGGATGACTCCGCTCCAGAGCAAAGCCGTATGCGAGGCTTCGACGGCCGGGACTCGGAGGGTAATCGGGCATGAGGAATAGTCGAATCGATAGAGGAGATAGGCGGAGTGGTGTCGGATCGCTGAGACTCGGTAGTGGGGAGAGGAAAGGATTGGGTTGAGACAGAATGCGCGTTGGGAAGTCCGCTACCTTGCGTCGATCGCAGTCGCATCGGTGCCGGCGGTCCATTCCATCTCGCCTCCCCTGTTACCGAAACACTATGCTCCTCCTCGTTTAATCCGCGACTGGCAAGGGATCGGGCCGATTGCTGATGCTTCAACTGATGCGCAGGCATGATGTGCATCGGATCGTTCCAGTGAGGTGTTGCCCCGTTAAGATGGGTCTGCATGACCAATTGCGGGTCCGCTGCGTGGACACTCCCAGAGAATCCCGTCGTCTTCCTGATCTGAGGATGGGGATGATTCAGTTCTGCCGGTAAGGCTCCAGGTGATGACGCGACGTCATTGCCTCCTTCTGGATCTGCCGTCTCCCCTGCCTTTGCAGTCTCCGATGGAGGCATGCTAACTGTGCGCCTGAGACCGTCTTCCTGAGCTTTTTCCTTTCCCTTGGCAGGTGTGACATCTCCCTCACCACTCTCCCATCCTTCTTCGCCTGAACCTGCTGAATCCACTTCGGCTCCGCCCTCGCTCAGGATCTGTACACTCTCCCCGCTTCGCTTCCGATCCTTCTCCGGTCTTTTGTCGATGGAAGTGCGCTTCTTCTCGGAAGTATTGGAGGTGTGGCTGGTCGTACGAGACAATCGAGGAAGATGCGTGTCGGAACGAGTGGCTTCGGGCAAGACTCGCTGAGCGGTCAAGTACTCGTCAGCCGTATCAAGTACCGACGAGACGTGACTTACCTCACTTGAATCCTTCCGTTTACTCTTCGGCTGATCTAGAGCATGCATAGCCAAGCCAGATGTGACAGCCCTCCTCCCCGACTCCCCATCTGACAGGCGACGGCTTGGCCCCGGAACCGCATGGTTCGCATGACTCGGGGGTTTTCGCTTCGTATGATGCGCCTGTTGTTGTACGGCATGTGCAGATAAGTGGGAAGAGTTGCGTCGTATGGTTTGATGCACATGAGCATGGTGAGCTGATGTGGTGGCCGTTGGCGAGATGAGGGTCGTTCCTGAAGACATCGACATCGCGAGAGTTCCAGGATTGAGCGCTAGATATTGGCGAGGGTTCGGGAGCTAGAGACAGCTCAAGCTTGGTCCTAGTTTACGTGGATTAAACATTATCACGGGACTATCAGGGACTCGGGAACCGGCCGGAGCTTGGGTTTGGTGTTTCAGCTGAGAGCAGATGGTTTCCCCTCATGCATTCCGGCAGCACCTGCTTTTATCATTCTCCGGGTATCGTGCTTCGAACTGTGCATACTGAAAACGAGACTCCTTATTCACCTTGTCACGCTCTTTCTTTGTCCTCTTTGCCCATAAGTAGCCCTCTCCCAGGCGTAGCCCTCTCCCAGGCGATCGTTCCGGTTTTCGTCGCTTTTCATCGATGTTCTCAGGGTTATGAGACCTTTTCGACCGGTGAAGCTAGACGTAATCGGTCGACGAGCTCGAAGTGTTTATCGTAGCTTTGCTACCCTTGGTATCCGTCGAGAAGATCCTTCTCGAATATGGGAACGTCGAGTCCCGCTCACACCGGAGGCAGTATCGAGCTTGGTCAAAGACGAGGGAAGTCAGCTCGCAGTGGAAGTAGAGAGCTGTGGGAGGCGGTGCTTCGTGGATGAGGAGTATGCTCGAGTAAGTCTGCTCAAAGAGCTTGCCGAGCTGATGGGACAAACAGGCAGGAGCGAGCGTAGTTCCCAGCCTCTCGACCAATGTCGACCTGGTGCTCGGGATCAAAGAGCCACCCGTCTCCGAGGTGCATCGCTTGATCGAGTCGGAGGAGAGGAAGAGGACGTGGATGGTGTTCTCACATACACATAAGGGACAGGTCAGTCGCGGAGATTCTGCTGAAAGAAGAGAGCTGATACTTTCCAGGAATATAATACACCTCTTCTAGCAGCATTCGTCGACGCAGCGAAGAGGCAGACCTTGATCGATTATGAACTCCTCACAGCGCCTGCTGAATGCGATAGTGGATTGAAGCGGGTGGCTGCGTTCGGGTGGTTTGCTGGCGGTATTTGTTAGGCCCTGGATTTTGTAATCGCTGACCTTGGAATGGTCAGCCGTTGGAGCAGGAGAGGCGTTATCGATGACCGGATTGGCTTTGCTAAGACAAGGTGAGGCGACCGCCCTGTTGGTGAGCATGTCGTAGCTGTATGCAAAGCTGACGACGATATGCAGCATCTGGCTAGACCTTATACATTCGCCTCCTTAACAAATTTCAAGGCTGCTCTCGCAAAGATCGGTGATACTTTTCGGTTGGCACCAGTCGTGAAAGAGCCGGTGGTCATCGGACTGACTGGGTCTGTCTAAGCCCATGAGCGACGTGTCATCGCTGACAGTCTTATCAGGGCTGGCAATGTGGCGAGTGGAGTGATAGACATGCTCGATGCATTAGGTGCTCGATGGATTGATTGGGACGAGCTTGCGAAGAAGAGAATAGCTAGTAAGAGATCTCGCAATATTCGAGTATCTTGCCTGATCGTTACGAAAAAGGTGATCGCAATCAGATCTACGCCTGTGCTATCCCTCCGTCCGCTTACTTTCTTCGACATGATGGTTCTCCGTACTCCCGGAAGGAGTACTACGCCAATCCTGGAATCTTCCGCAGCATCTTTGCCGAACGAGTGAATCGCATTTCATTACCGATTGAGCGTGCTGACCCTTGAAGATTGCTCCACACTTGACGACCCTCATCAACGCTGGCGGCTGGCAAAGCTCGTTCCCTCGGGTCATGTCCAGCGAAGATCTTTACAATCTCATATCCTCTGCTGTCGAACGGCAGAAGCTAGTGGCAGTGCAAGATATCACTTGCGACATCAAGGTCCGTAAAGCTTTTTGTTTCCGTTTACACTGTCTTACGGAGATCAGGGTAATCTTGAATTTGTCGACCGGCATACCAAAATCGATGCACCTCACTTTGTCGGACCTGGTGGTATGCTCATGAGTGCGATCGATATTCTCCCGACCGAGCTCGGTAGTTTCTTTGTATTGAGTCAATTCGGCACACGTCTGACTTGCGTAGCCGCGGATGCGTCCAAGTATTTCTCTAGTCGGATACTCCCTTATGTGCGAAACCTCATCTCGCCTAATCCTTCTTCTCAAGGAGTAGATCACTCCCTACGAAGGGCGACTATCGTGCAATCCGGTGTGCTCTCTACCGAGCATGAATGGCTGCAACCACGAGTCGATGCGGTGCGAGCTACGAAGTCATCCTCTAGCTCAACTCGCCCAACGCGAAAGAAGGTCCTTCTCCTTGGAAGTGGATTGGTGGCGGGTCCAGCCGTGGAGGTGTTTGCTGCAAGTTCAGATTTGCAATTGACAATTGGTGAGGGCCCGGCGGAGCTCGGGAGCTGTTTTTGATGGCAATCTGCAGGAAGCAATAACCTCGGGGAAGCTAGGGCTTTGGCTGGGAATGCTTCCAATGTGGAAGCATTCAACCTTGATGTCGCAGACGATGCCGCACTTGCTCAGGCAGTCTCAGCTGTAGATGTGGTGGTCAGGTGGGCTTTCACCTCCGATTGTGATCGCCTCCACCTGACAAGCCTCAGTCTGCTGCCCGCTCCTATGCATCCGCAGGTGGCGAAGCATTGCATTAGCCACGGAAAGCATCTTGTGACCGCTTCGTACATTTCGCCAGACATGGCGGCTGTTGATCAAGCGTGAGCTTTTTCTGTCCCCAGCATTTCTAAAGTTGTTAATACATCGGTCGATAGAGCGAAGGAAAGGGATGTCCTGCTGCTCGGCGAATGCGGGCTCGATCCTGGTATCGACTCCATGTGTGTCACCGTCTCGTTCACGAAGCATGTGACTGATGGACATAGGGCGGCCATGCGTATTCTCGATCGCGTCCAGCGTGAAGGCAAGCGAGTCTCCTCATTCGTCTCGTGGTGCGGCGGCCTGCCAGAACCTGCGGCGAGCAATGTACGTTGAGGAGCCGTCGAGCCATACGAGTTTTGATCAAGGAACAGGTACCGCTAGGCTATAAATTCTCTTGGTCCCCTCGAGCCGTCCTCACAGCGGCCCTGAACGACGCGCAGTATAAGCTAGACGGCAAGGCCAGTCCACAGCAGTGAAACCTGGAGGTGGAAGCTGAACTTCACCGCAGGTTCAGAACATTGCAGGCGATAACCTGCTCGCTTCGCATTTCCCCTCAGTGCCGCTTTGGAAAGGTCTGGCGCTTGAGGGTATCGCAAATCGAGACTCGTTACCTTATGCCGATAAATATGGGCTGGGACCGGTGGACGGCTTAAAGGATCTCTTCCGAGGTACTTTGCGGTGAGCTTGGGCAGTCTGGCAGTCATTGAATGAGTGAATACAAGCTGATTGCTTGACAGGTATCAGGGTTTTTCGAGGCTGCTCGACTCGTTTCGACAGCTCGGACTGCTCAGCTTACGTCCTCTCTCTTCACTACCAGACAACTGGACAGAGTTCCTTGCTGGGAGCGTTACGAGAGCAATGGGCACTTCTCGCCATCTTCAACAAGCTGACGTACCATCCGCTGTTAGCGATCTTGTCGGCCCTGAGGAAGCCGAAGAGACGATTCAAGCCCTTGAATGGTGACTGTTGCCCTTATACGATGCGGCACTTCGCTCACAAGAAGTTATAGGCTGTCTCTTCTTCCCGGCAACAGTCGGAGCAGTCAAGCCATATCTCGTCCGTCAACAAAATCCCTGACACCTATCGATCTTTTCGCTCAACTCCTCTCTACCAAGCTTGCTTACGCTCCTCATGAACGCGACACCGTCCTCCTTCACCATACTTTCAAGCTGGTGTCCGATCACCCAGACCCGTCTGTCGTCCCTCAAACGGTGACCGCCTCTCTGCTGTATAACGGAACGGAAGAAGCGAGTGCAATGGCTACGACTGTCGGGAAAACCCTCGCTTTTGCCGCATTGAGAGTTGTTGATGGGGACATCAAAGCTCGAGGTGTCAGGGGACCTTACGAGAGGGAGGTATGGGAGGGTGTGCTTGACAGGTTGGAGGAAGCTGGCGTTGGAGTTGTTGAGAATTGGTCATGAGCAGGACTTCAATCAGGCAAACATCAGCAACAATGCATGAGAGTCGATGTTGTCAATGTCAATGCCATTGCCATGACTATGCGATGCGATGCTACAACGAGTATTTGCTACAGATACTCGATATGCCAAGAAGAGATTAGATCGCGGTACCACCTTACCCCTCCTGACTGCTGGCCCGCCTGGTCGTCTCTCACCAAACTAAAAATCTCCCTAGTTCCGCCTGGCGTGCTGGTTGATTCAATCTCCTCCATCAACTCCTTAGCGAGACCTATTGCCAGACCTTCATGTGCGGCGATTTCGATGAGGCTGAGACTCGGCTCGGCGAAGGTGGTGGTTGAGGGTATCAGCCGCTCAAGCAAACGGGAAAGGATGTTTGATGGGGCGTAGTAAGGTGAGTAGAGGACCATGAGAGATGAGGGTAGGGTGAGTGATCTGATTGGTGGGGATGTGAAGGTACGGAGGTGAGGAAGTATGGAGATGAGCGTTGCAGGAGGCAGTAGCGCTACTCTTCCCAGATTAATAAAGGATGTAAATTCTGACCACAAAGTCAGGCGTACCTACGCCCCTAGCCCGCATCCATAATCCCCAAACCTCATCCAGCCCGATGACACCACGACTACCCGTACCGAGCATCAATCCCGCCTTCCCCTCTCTTCCAGTCAACAAAAAACCCAACTCCTTCGCTAATCCTTCATGATACGCTCGATCGTCGCGGACCATATCTTGCGTTAATGCCGGTGCAGGTAGACCAAGCTGCACGAGGGACGTTCGAATCAAGGTCGCTTCCTCCTCTGAAGGGTTAGGAGTGCCGGACGAGGCTTGTTGAGAGGTAAGCCTAGCGTTGAGCGATTGAGCGAGTCGGACCTAGTTCGGACATCAGCTTGAAGGGTATACTCAGCGCCGCAGGACGAACCATCTCGCCAGCTCGGACCATGAGGACTTCGAGGTCCTGGAAGGCGGATTGCATGTTCTCATCCTGGGATTTGGTATCGAGGCTGATCGATTGCATGATCCCGTCTGCTTCCTCATCAGTTCACTCTTAATAATATTTGGTGCAGCACGCACCTATTCCTGCACCGGGTCGGGGGGAGCTAGTCCCGTTGACTCCGTTAACCGAGCTGAACGAACTTTCTGATCGATGCCCTCGCTTCGTCCCTTCTTCCTGAATCCCCAGATCAGCAATTAAAGCTTCGGTCCACATAGGAACATACACCTCTCTCCCACGCCCTCCCTCCCAGGACATTCTTCATCCTTCGATACGCCTCTTTCTCACCTCCTTTCCGAAAGCTCAGCCTCACCAGATCCAGCTCTTCCTCCCCGTTGACCGGTCTCATAGTAGAGGGTAGCTTCTTTCCTCCGGGCAGGGGTGTCGAGCACATCTCGCAGCTCGCCATGGATTTATGGTTGAGGAAAGTACAAGCCGGACAAGGTATTCTCCCATCTGGGTCGTCTACAATCACACGTGGTGATGTAGCCGGTGCTGGTGTGCCTGTTCTTGTTGGGGGCAATGACGAGCTAGACCGAGAAGTCAAGAATCTCACTCCACATAGACCACACCTCGTCTCTACGCTCCGCGCCGAGTCGCTCGATGATAGACTGTTGACATATCCGCAGACTCCGCAAGTCCAACCGCTTTGTACTTCGTGACTCTCCAATGAATGTCCGTTGACTGAAGCCTGTTGCCCGAGGAAGAGTGTAATCTTTGCAGATGATCGCATGAATCCGGTGTAGAACTCGGTCTGGCGAACATTGGATAGCTGTGTTTGCAGAGCGGGAGGGATTCGAGAGGTAGAGGAAGAAGGAGTTGAAGGGTCGTGGACGAGGATGAGTCGATGAGTCGTGAGGTGGACGGAGATGGATTGATAGTCTGGTATCTTATTGTTTCTAAGTCGAGTTCGTCAGCTACTACTCGGAGCGAAGAAGTATAGGCAAGTCCGATAAGTACCCTTCATACAGGCCAACACCATCCCAACCGCCAATCCATTCCTCTCCAGCTTCGAGGGACTCCGAGACGCTCGCTCCCGTACGAGGAGGGTTCCATTTCCGCCAATAGGTCGGTGAGAGGCCTGAGGGTAGATTGTTGGACATCCTACACCTACGGAAAGCTGCGGAATTCGGATTCTTAGGAAAGCTTTCAATCTTGATTGGCGGATTGACGCAGGAGAATTCAGCGATTCTCACTTTTGTTTTCCCTCATCTTTCTCCTCCGTGCATCGTATCGTTCCCACTCCTTTTGCTATGTCACAAAGCTCAGCCAGTCATCACGCAAATGACAACGGTCACCTAGGAGTACGCGATCCCTTAATCCTATCAATCTATACCGTCAACTCACTGATCGGTATCTCGGCCATGCCTTTGCCGCCATCAAGAACTCTAATCTTTCTCATCAACACAATCAAGAACATGTTTGCTGATATTCACATGCTGTCTCTCTCTTTCCTTTGCTGTCCATTGAATTTAGCTTCGATTTCTTTTCTTCCATATTCACTCCGGTCGACCCTTGCTGCCATCGACCAGTCTGTAGCTTCTTTCTGCGACCGGGTGACCATCACTAAGGTCACATACAATATCGTCTCAGTAAGCTCTCAACAGAACATGCCATGATCCGCACGCTGACGGTCACTCTGAATCCATACACTCATTCGACTGGATCCAAGCAAGACGCTACCGGAGTACCGACCAAGAATGTCTTTGATGTCCGATATGGCAACCCATCCGTCAAAGGAGAGCAATTCTCTAAGTCGAGCTCGATCAACCCTCGAAGCTGATAAGATGACAGGGGTGCTCCCCCGGAGACTCTCTCATCCCGACATGCTTGACCGCATCCTCTCCTTCGCCACAAAACCGACTCTCGCCAAGGTCATGCGGGTGTCTCACGCCTTCTATGATATCGCTGGTCCGTCTGTCGACAAGCGGCTGCGAGCCGACATCCATGCAGCTCAAAACCCCTGTTTTGGGATCAGCATGGGCACTACTGTTGAGAAACGAGCCTCTACAATCGCAAGGCGGCATTGCTCGAACATGTTCAGATCTCGAGCTAGCAGGATGCCAACACGGATATCTAGGATGGCGACACGAAACCGTTCCAGGTCATGAGCTTTTCGGGCTTCACGCGAAGAATGTCCGCTTCTCCCGTCTCCATACCGTTAGGATCCCAGATATCGTTCACCTCAAACATTTCGCCGCCTCTCTCTTCAACTTCAGTCAGCCGGCGATAGTCGGCCTCGATACCGGCCTGAGGCTATATTATCGGACACGACCATTCCCACCTGTCCATTGGCCTTCCTCCGTTCATCGACTCATACTCCACATCCGATCGTTATCATTCAAGTATCAGTCCCATGCCTTCCGGCAGCTTCGTGATCTACCCGATAGTATCCGGGACGTGATCGTCGTCCTTCACACTCCACTACCGAAGGAATCGTACTAGGCGGGAACGAGGCGGAGGGTTCTTTCGCGAACTCTTCAAAGTCTTCAAGCGGCTCATCTCGGAGGTGTCCAGACATATACGATCTGCAACGCGAACAAAGCCTTCGGTTCGACCAGCACGACCGTTTCTGGAGAACGGTCACCGTACACTGTCAAGGCTTCCGTCCGGGACTCAGTCATCCGTGACGGGATTCGTAAGGGAGTACCCCAGAAGGAGGTGAAGGCAAAGCTTGATAGGATTCGGTTCCTGAACCCGGAAGATGATTCCGAGAAGGAGAGCTGGATGGGTGAGTATCATTGGATGGAGCCGGAGACCTGGTCACATGAGGATTAGGAAGCTGAGAAGTATCGGTAAGCCAGGTTATTTATGGTTTCGGACTGCGTTCCCCTATGAATTACATCGTGTCGATAACACCTGCGCAGAGCTTGCATCAATGGAGGGTCATTCCTAGCATTCCGAGGTCAGATCGTCCCCCCCCCCCCCCTCGGCTGGGTGAGCATTTCAAAGACGAAAGTCCAGGAGGGTATCGCTTGACGGCGGCGGCGGCGGCGGCGACGTCAAGCAACTGGAATTATATGATGTTGCATCTGACGGTCAATGGGAATCTCTTTCCGGACTGGCTAATCGCATTCTGCAAATGATAAGCTTCCACGCCAATGACCTACTATCGGAACAAGAGCTCCTCACAAGTATTGTGAAACTCGTTGTCGACCTCGTCTTTTTGAGAAGCATATTGCTCTACCACGACCCAGAACGAATGCACTCGTGCTGCATACCGAGCCTACGCAGACAGATCCCGTTACATCAAATACACCAAATCCTTCCCCAGATCGAAGGGGTACTCTGTCTCAGTCGACCAAATGACCTCGAAACCTTGAGCAGCGTAGAAGCCCTTCTGTCGGGAAACGTCAGCGTTCCCGTGTTCCAACCTGTCTCTCGAATAAAGTTTCCCCACGAACATTTGATTCAGATCGCGTGGTTAAAGCCATCGTCTTTTCCAGCCTCGTGCGCGATAGGAGCCATGGTATTGATCAGTGCCGTGGCGAGCCCCTTCCCACGAGTAGATGGTAAGGTCGCGATAGAGCCCAAAAAGTTAGGTCTCTTGCATCATGATATGAGGGAAAGCTTTCTCGAACTCTTGCTTCGGTTTGCATTGCGTTCTTGATACCAAGGTCAGCTCAAAGCCCGCTCAAAGCGAATTTGCGACAGGGCGAATTTGGTGACGAACAGTGACTTCACGCCACTCCTTCCAACATCCTGACCTGGAGTTCTTCAACTACTCCTCAAATTTCTTTATCTCTTCCCTACATCCCCATGTCAGCTCAGGACGACCAGGAACGTATCCTTGGATCGAGCGAGGACCAAGGACTCACGTATATTCAGCCTTCTTTCGATCAGGTATCCACCAAATAGGCACACTCAAAGGCTCTCCACCAATCTCGGCAACCCAAAGCTCCTGGCTGCCAGGCGATACATCCCTTCGGGAAGCTACCCTCCTCGCAAAGCCTCAAGATATCCCAGGTCATTCTCGACGATCATCACCACGTACCTATCTGAGAGCCTCGGTTGAGTCTTGGAGTTCCGTTTGTGGTACAGAGGAAGCTCACAGGCCCTGTAGCCCTCACTTATGACGTTCACGAGCTTCTCCACGACCTCGGCTGCGAAAGTTTTGTCAGTGAATTAAGCAGTGAAGAGAGAAAGACTTTTGCGGTGTGGACTCGTCGAGCATCGGACATGTGATAGCAGGCGACTTGCACTTACTCTTACTCTGACTCTGCCAGATCCCCATACTGATTCCCGACGAACACGGATCGATGATAGCTTTCATTAAGCGTTGACTTTTCGATTTTGTCGATCTTCAAATTCCGTGACGCTCCTCGGTCGTCCGGGCTTATCGACCTAGCCTTAATGGGTAATGAAAAACTTCCTTTTCGTTCATGACATCGGGCATCATCAAAAGACGCCACTGGGCCAAACAAAAATCCATGGCAAAATCGAGCTGAAATGCATGAGAAAAGAGGAGAACGCCTGGGAGCACATATCGAAACATCATGGCCCTTCACTTCAGATTCTTCGGAGGCAACTTTGCGGATGAAGTTTGGCACGGTTTTACCCAGACAGAAGTGGGATTGAACTTACGTCTCGAGCATCATTGCATTTCTTGATCAGTGATGATATGATGTCCTTCCGAACGATGCATTTGATGGATCAATACTATGCTTACAAGGTATCTCAAGTGCTGGGTAAACCTAACGCCAACTGAATTTGAGTAGATATATATCCCTTTCCATCCCCTTGGAATGCCGAATTCGTGAACCTCTTGAAAACGCTATCTCCCCCTGGGACCGCTCCTCCACCTGACGGTTCAAGGGATTGACTCCGGTCGAACACCTCCTGCCAAACCATCAGAACTTCAAACCGGTTCGGATGTGAAGACTCACTTCATCACTTGATATTAGAGGCGTTGATTGAAACATGCTCCGGAAAGCCGTCGAGGGTTGACTCGAGGGTTGACCAACCACCGGAGGACCTCTGCTTTGCAGATCCGGTATGATGGCGAGGATCGCGCCAAATCGTGCGGACTTGTCCCAGTTGATCAACCCATCTTGACCCCGATCTTCAGGCCGCGCTGTTTGCAATCGATTGACCATACCAAGTATCGATGTCCTGTTTCATCAGCGGTGGCCCATATCTCCGCAAACTCGCTCACATAAGAGGAATAGCTGCTTGCCCGTTCGATACATTCGCCTGCAAAGCTCGGCGGTAATGTGCATATCCACCGCCTGGATCAAATAATTTCACGTAGCCCTGGAACTCTTTCGCAACGCTTGGCGCGACCTGAACGAGCTGATGAGTCTGCGATAACCGCTGCACCGACGTATCCCGCATGCCAGATGTGACGGCATACAGCGTTTCGTAGTCATTGAGCTGACGAAGGTGTTGAGCGATATACATGAACCGCTCATACATCCGTGCCCGGTGCTTCGGCTTGGAATTGGTGAGAATGAGCGTGATGACCCAACTTGATAGATGGTTGAAGAAGACGATCGATTTCGTCACAGGAGTTTCTCGCTCTTTACCGAAATCATGCCGAAACACATCCCGAGGCTGCCGTCAGCTTTGACATTGGATCGTGACCTACCCGAATCGCATTATACAGCTCCCACTGCATCCTGCTCAGTTCCACGGCGACCGTCTCATACTCGCTGTCGAGCACGAAGGCTGAAGCTTTGTCCAGACTTGATGATCCAGCCACTGATGGCAGCCCATTTGGCCTGCTCTTCTCCGTTGTCTCGCTCGACGCGAAACGCTCCCAGCCACTTCTTTTTCGACGGATCACCGGAGTCGCAGCGATGTCTACACCAAGGCTCGACATCGAAGACGATTGCCTAGACGGTGTTGTGACACCCCTCGTCGTCGGAGTATCGATTTCCGATTGTTCTAGGCTGGATACACTGCCTTCCGGTATCTCTCCGTCAACCGACAGCTCAGGATGCGATGCACCATTGAGTTTGGGTGCGATTGGTGGTATACCCCTAGGTGACTGAATTGACCAAGAAGCATCGATGTCAATGACATCGGTAAGGGTCTGCTCAATTCGAACAAGATCGGCAACGAGATGACCCATGAAAGCGTGCTTGAGGGCGATAGCAAGGACTTTGCGGTACAGTGCCTGAGCTTGCGGATCCTGCAGATCGCCGGGGTAGTGGGAGATCCAATCTATCAGGGCACTGGTCATCCTATACTGAGTCAGTACTCAGTCACTATAAATGCGTGTGACGGACCTCATCAAAGCCCAATGACGGGAATCCTCTCGCATGTCATGCCTCTCCACCATTTGGAAACGGTCAAGAAATTCGGACACGACGTCTCGGGGCTCGCAGAAACGTCGAAAGGTAACGAAGAAGCTACGGGTCAAGCTCTCATCTGCGAGTATATCAGCGATAGATGGGATTCGAACGGACCGGAGTCTCACTTGCTGTGGAGATGATAGCGGCGAATAGCTCGTTTAGTAGTTGGTGAAGGCTGATGAAGCGGGGTGTCTCACTAGTACCTCTCATCAGCTTGTGCGCGTGGGCGTAGCGCCGTGCTAACATCTTGGCGGGGGGCTGGCTCATCTCCATCAGTCCAGAAGATTCGTTGACCATGTGCGAATCTGGTGAGAGGATTTCGAATTTGGCGGGCTCGTCCTGATTTTGTAGATAATTTCGGAGCATCGAGGGGGAGCTAGACGGATGTGAGGTCACTGTCGAGTGGACGATCACTGATTTGCTGGGCACGCTGCACTCCTGCTCCGGCTGAGTGGCGACTTTATCGGCCTCGGAAGAGCGCTCGCACTGCGTTATGGCGGACGGGCCATCGAGATGCCGAGTGATCGGATTGGGCAGGGGTACAGCAGAAGAAGCGAATGATAGAACTTCGTCGCGTGCTAAGAGGGTGTCAGCTTGGAGCTCTAGCCCGGTATGATAACCTACGCCGCGGTTGCTCTAGCTTGTACAGGAGCCATCGAAGACCGTTTTGTATCTTGCTCTTTCCTCCAACAGTGCTCACGGTGACTTCTATCAAACCAATGTTATATGGCTCTGCCAGCGCATTGATCCTCGCAGGATCTACTACCCGAGGTTGATCCGGATCTGACTTGCATGCCAATACAATGGAGGATAGTCTAGCAGTCGAGATGCGATCTAAACGTTTAGCTTCGTTGGAGGCGTGGAAGGGAAAGTCTCACCAAGAGTAGCATCGAGGCCTTGCAAAGTTTCCTGTCGGGTCGAGTCGTAGCATAAAATGACCCCGGATATCGGAGGTAGAGAAGAAAGCCAGACATCTTCGTCATTGTCAGACAGATTGAGAGCGGCGATATTCATCTCCAACATGTCAAGTTTGCCTGGGTATTCGAGTTTGCCGCCTGGTTGGACCTGCGAGGAGTAGGACGATACTAATCGTGATTAGAGACGGTCTGTAAGGTTAGGGACCGACTTACTGATATGACCGCCGGGATATTCAGCGAAGACCGGCTCGGAAGAATTCCAGGCCTTGAGCGCCCTTCTGATGACAGTGGATTTGCCAACACTCGTATGACCGACTACAGCGATGACATAGTCTGCGTGGCTATGGGGGAGTGTCTGGTCTAGTCAATGCGAATCAAGCGGTGTGGGAACCTTCTCACTTTTCGCAGCGGAGTCCTCCCTTGAACGTCCGAGACTTGTTCCTCTGCCAATAGCTCTTGCTTCCGACTGCTCTCCGCAGTAGTAGTCGAGCTCTGCCTCGAAGGCGTCGATCCTGGTGTCCGTGTCGAAGATGGAAGCTGCGATTCAGACGCGTGAATTGAGTTGGGAGAAGACTTGGATCTCGAGGAGCCAGTATCCGAAAGTTCCATCATCGCTTACCGAGCCTTCTGTATCGCTTTTTGATCTCGCGAGAACATCTTGATCCGTGCCGAAGCCAGAAGTGCCGCTTGTTCTGGAGTGACAACGACGTTCTGCGGTAGGGTTTGAACGCGCTTCTTGCCAACTCTTGGTCGACCATTTTGATCGGTCATGATCAGAGAGGAAAATAGGGGGAGGTACGCCTAGATGGCGATCAAGGGAAGGTATCACGGGGCTCTTTATGCTCATGGGTTATATCCTGTAAAGATGTTCGGTCGAAGACGAGATTCGTGAATGACGGAGATGATGCAGTCTGAGTAATCGTGAAAGGATAATGGGGCACAAGGGAGGCGCTGTCTGTAAGGGACGATCATAAGCTCCTGCATGGTGGACTATAAGAGTCGAAAGGAAGCTTCAGGTTTCACAGGTCGTCCCCAGCAGCGACCCGACCATAGTTTCACGTCTCTCCGAGCGTGACTCAACGAGCTTATGACGGGCGTGGCGCTAGGAACAAGCGAGTTGGAGGTGTTCCAAAGCTCACCTCATAGCTCTCCTGGTGTTCAGTCCATTTCGAATTCGAAAATGAGGATAGACGAAAGCACAACAATTCACGGGACAGGAGACGAACAGCTGAGATTGCTCAAGCTCTCCGAAATCGTCAATAACAATGTCGGGGACCTGAGGTCACGTGTTCGGCCTCACAGGAAGTACTGTTAAAGCTGAGCTTTATAATAGTCGGAGTTTCGTTCATCGGACGAAATCAAGGTGAAAGAGTTGAGTACGATCTAAGTAATAGGCACGAAGTAAGGCGTGGGAGTCGTCCAGGCCTGCCTTTGACAAGTACAGCAAACGGGGGCCTGAGGTCACGTGTTCGGCCTCAAAGGATGTTCTGGGGCAGCTTGGACACCGACCAGCCAGTACAAAAAAACGCAAGCAATATGATTAGATCAAATGCAGGCTCCTGCCTCATCCCTAAACCTGGACATCGACATCGATGTCGTGTGCATCATACTTCCACTCCCTCCTTCTCAACAATATCCCGCTACAACTCGACGTTTGGCCCGACGAACCTGCCCCCAATCCGACAACGTCTAAAACCTCTCATCCCCTTTTTGATCAAATGGTCAATCATCACATCCCTAGCCGTCCACTTACTACGTATACGACATCGATCGCGCGAGGAGCTAGGACGGTGCGAAGCTCAAGCATCAATACTGGAGAGCATGATTGACCGCGTCCGACGAGGGGAGATCCTCTTAGATGAGGAGATACGAAGGGATATGGAGATGGTGGGATTGAGGGAGAGGACGGCTTTGACGAGGATTGAGGCTGGAGAGATTAGGGATACGGCGGATGTGGGTTGGTTTGAGGCGGTTTTTGGGAGGAGGAGAAAAAGGAGGGATCCGGTTGAGGAGGAGAGGATGGCTGTGGATGAGTGGGCGGAGAGTGAGTCGGCCTTTCAGAACGCTGGCTATCTTCAATCGAAGAAGAAATCAAACAAATGCAGCTGCTGATGTTCTCTCCCTGGGTAGTCATACGGGAAACAACCTCATCTACCCCTTCATCAGCCTCAATACTAGCGACACCGCATCCTTCTCCTGAGGAACGAAGAGGATATGCTCGTCGAGCACCTTCCGCTACAGTCTATCTATGACGTTTATTGCTTTGTCATAATCACGACGGACGGACTACAGCTCCATCCGTCCGAAGCAGGACTTCAAACAATCATGTTCCGCTGATGTCTTCCGTGCATTTGAGAAAGAGCCCTATCGATTCGAAAAGAGCAATTCAAAATGCAAGGGCTGTCGTTTCCAGGACCTGATCAAGCAACACCTCCTTTGACACCGCATGGGTCATTTGTGATCCGCCGGAAAGGTAATTTTGATGTGGGGCAATGAAAGAATGATGATGATCCCAGGAACCGTCAATATGCGCCGCCGTCAGCTTCCCGACTGAAACGGGTTTTGATGAAATCGAGGGTGCTCACGTGTGTGCTGATCTTTTCCCGAAACCGAAAATGTATCGGAGCGAAGATGGGCTACGCAGCTGTTCCTATCAATCAAGAATGTTTCGGACGCAATTACCTGAAACACGGAGCCGCGCCTTGAGGATAACGATAAGGCGAGGCTTGATCGGTGCCGCGGCTTTTAACTTCCTTTGGGGATACTTTTTTGGATCCGAGGAGTTAGCTCAAATGACGCTCGAGCTCTGACGAGGAAAAAGCTGATGGAATGTAATGACTCAAAGGACCCCATGATAGCCCTCTTTTAACTCGATAAAAACTGACGGAGACTCCTCTTGAAAACAAACCCACGACAAAGAAGCATCTTCTCATCCTCGCCCTGAACCCTCTCTCCATATCGCTTCCGAAACCCCGAAACGATTTCTCCCTCCGCCAGGCTAGCCCCCCTTACAAAAGGCCCCACCTTTCCTTTCTTACTCCAGACAAAGCGATCTTCTTTCCTACCCCAACGCTCCTTTAAAACCCCAACGCTCCTTCGTTCTTCTCCTTTGTTCGTCGGTCCCACCGCTCAGGGTAGGTCCGCGTCATTCACAACGGAAGGGAATTAAACTCATTCTCTCCATCGGATCATTGTGGAACCAAACAAGCCCTCCACCTCCCTCGCCACCATTTCCACCTTTCCTCAGTCACCATGGCCCGCTTTCGGCTCAAGATCACAGAGCCTACCACCACAGTCGCTAGCTGCTCAATGCAGCACGACTCCGACATCCCCGCCCTCGCCACTCTCCCCGAAAAGGGGAACAACTCCATCGCCACCCACCCCGATCCCATCGCCTCACCCGGGGCGTCAACCGAACTGCTCTTCCTCCCCGTCCCGGTGAAACCTTGTGGGAGAAAGCGATCGAATCCCAGGGTCGTCGCCGCCTCCGGTGTCGAGCAGGTAAGTGCTCGTCCCACTAGACGCGTGTGTTTGTACTTAACGCGTCATGCAGTGCGCACGGTGCGCTCGACCGCAGGTGGAAGGCACGCCGTTCTGCGTCTTCGTGAGTGATCGGGAGTGGCGACCATCGCGCAATGCTGATAGTGATCCATTTGTGTTCTTCGTTCATCAGCATGCCTGCACGGCTGTTAGTGTCTCTCCTACCGGCTCAGCGAATTAGCTGATTGCACAACCAGATCAACGCAGACGGCTCTCGGTGTTGCAACCTCGTCGACAATCCGCACAACACGCGAGTCTGCACCTACGGCTGTGATTATCTACTATCTATACAAAACTCGCATCTGACCACCATAGACCATATGGAGAACGGCCGTTATTCCTACCTCGAGGACGCATTAGCCAACCGTCGCGGGATCGATCGCCTCGAGGCTGAACGGCGCGAGGAGGAGCACATAGACCACATCGACTTCTTCACCGCCAACTTCTCAGCCGCGACTGCCACCAACAGCACCGCCACCACCGCCTCAACTACGACCGCGTTATCGCAGGAGAACTCGAGACTGCGAGCTAGCTCGGAAGAGCCTAGAAGAAAAGAGGAGAGAGGCTGGGGCTCGCACGGGGTCGATGCTTGGTGGGTTGGCGATTGGGGGAAACATAAGCGGCGGTCGAGGTCGATAGAATGAGGGTATGGCGGAAGCTTCGGGTCGGCGTGTTGTACTTGTCAATGTTTCCTTGTCACAATCATTGTACTGTAAGTCAGCGAGTCGAGTCGGATTTTATAGTATGTCATGATACAATTGCTGGCTGCTCTGCTCTTGCTGCTCATCAGTGCCAGTATTGCCGGTGTGCTGTTGCCATGCACTCCTGCTGGATGCTTCTCGACATATGCCGCGCTGACATGCCATGCGATGCTGGATGGCTAGTACCCTCCGGTGTACCTCTGTCCACTGACCCTCGGGTCCTCCTTCTTCGCCCTCCTCTCTTCCCGATCGATCTCTTTGCCCCACCCTACAACCGGCCCACCACCCTTCCCGCTAGCTCTCCACTCATTCTCCCAATCCCGTCCAATAGTCTCATCCTGCTTTCGCCTCTTCTGCTTCCGAGCTGATCCAGGAACAGGACTACCCACAGAAGAATTAGGTAGACGTTTCTTCCCAGCTGGTGCACCCCGGCTCATTGCGTGATTCGCCATCGCTAACGCGGGATTGGCGGGTTTCTTGGGTTTGGCAGGAATCGGTGAGTCGACAGGCAGGACGAGTTTGCCAAATGCAATCCCTTTTGCAGGAGCTGAAGCGGGAGCGGGCGACATAAGGTGAGAATGCGAGAATGGAAGGTGGTTCCGCTTTGTGTTGCTTTGAGCAGGTCGTCGATCTGAGTTCAAAGGCCTCTTGTGATATGGTGTGCCCTTTCCGCGGGTTGACAACCCATTCGACCTTTTCGGACCGTTAAACCAATCATCTTCATCCTCGCGAGGTGCGCCTCTATCCCGATCCATCATCCGCTTTCTCTCCTTCTCTCGCGTCTTTCTCCCCGCCATATCCCCTTGGGAGCCTTTCGACATGTCTGGTAGTTCGCCGTCGTCATTCCATCTTGCATGTGTGGGTGAAGCCGTCGACCGTGATGAGCCAGGATCTGCGAATGGACCACGGGTGGACATGGCAATGGAGAATGCGGAAGGGACGAAAAGGCGGGCAAGTGATCCGCGCCGTTGTTGGCAGTCCTAAACCATGTTACAGGTGCTCGCTTGAGTTATGCAAGGTGAACGCACGTCACCAAGATGCCCCTCTTTCGCGCAATTGTAGCACCACTCCTCCCTCGCACCGCCTCCGATCGCTTCCTTCGTCCATCCTTCCGCTCTAGCCTTATCATCCTGCACAGATCTTCGATCCTCTTGAGAGCGATAAGAATAGATCCGCCAAATCGTGGGACAACCCTGCGTCAACAGCTCAGCCTTTATACTACGAAGAATCCCGAAACTCTGCTCACGTTCTCCATGTGATCTCGGCTCCCGCAGCGATCACATCCCTGTCTACGAGATGAACGTGAAGTAGGGTCAGGGCAGTCCTGCAAAAGTCTGATCAGCTTTGTCGAACATCCGGAGCCTGACATACCGCTTGTCGGTGGCCCCTTTGGCCACATCCGAAGCATACCAGAGCAGAGGGACAGTCCCTTCGCTCATGCTCATCCTCCGCACCACATGTCATGCACTGCCAGGGTCAACCACCAATCCGTGCATGACCAGGAAACACACCCACGATGATATGAGGACAGTCTTTCATTCGATGACCAGGTCGTTTGCAGTTCTGGCAGATCTTACTTTGATCGGCGGTGGCTAGAAAGGTCGCTTCTGCGGTTTGTGGTGATGAGGGGTCAAAGTAGCGAGCTACCCCCTGAGATCGGATCAGTCAAACCAGAGTCAAGACTTAAAAAGCGAACGAATCTACCTTGGAAGTATCGTCATCAAGGAAGTGCAGTCCTTCCATCATGTTGTCCCTGTCTCGACTGTTCCCTTCCCCTTCGACATCAACCGTTTCTCCAGAAGCCTCCGTCGTAAGTGGAGCGATCGTATCCAGCATGACATGTGACGGTAGGAGCAGGGTATCCTCCTCAGAATGCCCACCGTCCTTTCCTGCCTTGTCCGACCTTTGCAGGTCAACCTGTCCCGATGTCCCTATTTTGGGCATCATCGAGGTGCCGAAAAGTCCTGGTGGATCGAAGTGCTCGCTTACGCCATCTGGAGGTGGAGCGTGGTTTCGTCCGACCGACGGGACTGACGATATGGGTCTAGGTTGCTCAGCTCTGACGATATTGCCTGATCGCACCGGAGGTTTGTGAGGCGAGTGTTCCCGAGAGCGAGGGATCGGTGAAGGCCTTTTGCTCAGACTCGCCAGGATGGATCGAGAGATCTGTGTGAAGGCCGTGGGAGTGTAAAGCGTCGGAGGAGTAGGTAGCCGACTGGGTCCAGCTCCTGGACTATCGAGCTCATCGGCTCCAGAGAAGCGGACGAATGCTTCCTCGATGGGCTGATCTCTAGAATTCGAATCGGTGTCCTCCACGGTCAAGTCAATGACGCCGGTCGATTTCGCTGTTGGCGCCTTTCGCCTCCTCCGATCTCGTTTGCCCGGTCGAGGTGTCTTAGGAGTGACGGGTGGAGTTGGATTTAGGACAGCTCGGGCTTTGCCTTTGATGCTCAGCTCTTTTAAGGGGCTCTTCTGGAGCAGGCGAGTCATTGTCCTAACGCCTCCGATCCTGTCGTCTAGAGCCAATATGCAATCTCAAATCCTTTGAACTCCTCGGCGCAAGGACAGAAATAAATTGGATAACAAAATGACATGGAGTTGACGCTTCTCTCCGTAGGAAGTGTCTGACCAAAAAGTTGAGTAGAAATTCATCAGAGTTTGACCAGTCTCACAAGTCTCACCTCCCTCCCCAGCTTTCGAGTCGAACCGTCGACTTTCACCTCAATCATCTTCTTGAAGACTCGCCCCCAGGAAACGGATATTCCCACCGCTCATCCACCTTCAACTTCGCTCCTTCATACCAATCATTCAGCTTCACCTGCCTGAAACTCCTTTGACGCTTTGTCGTGACCCTTATACGCGTTGTGAATCTTCCAGGCTTGGCCGTCATGCCGTTCAAGACCCATGACCGTAAGAGAGCTTGACTCGGCCATTACCACTGACCTATGCTCGAAATCGCTGATAAACCATTATTAGCCTCGGTTCCTATCCACATCCCCACATCCGAGCTGAACGTTCTCGACTTCTGGCGAGAGATCGACGCGTTCAAGACTTCGCAGAATTTATCAGAGGGCAAGCCGGAGTTTACGTTCTTCGATGGGCCTCCTTTCGCGACAGGCAGACCGCATTATGGACATTTGCTGGCTGGTACCGTCAAGGTGAGTGGAGCTATTCACTATAGTAGCTGGATGATTCGCTGATCTTGGGCCTCAGGACATAGTCACTCGGCATGCTCATTCGACCGGACATCATGTCGAGCGTCGCTTTGGTTGGGATACCCATGGCCTTCCCGTCGAACACGAGATAGACAAAACCCTCGGCATCAAGGGCAAGGCGGATGTCATGGCTTTGGGGATTGACAAGTACAATGCTGCTTGTCGGGAGATCGTTATGCGGTACGCTGGAGAGTGGAAGGACACGGTTGAGCGGATGGGACGGTGGATCGATTTCGAGACGGGGTACAAGACGCTCGACACGTCTTTCATGGAGAGCGTTTGGTGGGTGTTTGGGCAGCTTTGGGAGAAGGGGCAGGTGTATCGAGGATTGAGGGTCATGCCTTATTCGACGGGGTGCACCACTCCTTTGAGCAATTTCGAGGCAGGCGAAGATTACCGGGATGTGAGTGATCCAGCCAGTACGTACCTGACTTGCTATGGAAATTGGCTGGCTGAAATAGCTCAACCCAGTCACCATCTCCTTCCCTCTCGTCGATGACCCTACAACTTCTCTTCTTGCTTGGACGACCACACCGTGGACCGTCCCATCCAATCTCGGTGTCTGCGTCCACCCCGACTTCACATACATCAAGATCTACGACTTTGAGCGGAATCAAAACTTCATCTTACTGGAGAAGCTGCTCGGTACCTTGTACAAGGGGTACGACCCCAATAGGAAGCCAGATTCAAAGAAGAAGGGGAAGGAGGAGGCACCAAAGTTCAAGATCGTTGGAAGTTTCGTGGGGAAGGATATGGTCGGGTGGAGATTTACCCCAATCTTTGACTATTTCACAGAACAGGTTAGTCGAATGGCCTGCAGCCATAGACGAGTTAAGCTCACTCGTGCATAGTACGAAGATAGGGCCTTCCGGGTGTTAGCGGATACCTATGTCACGGATACAGCGGGTACCGGTATCGTCCAGCAAGCACCGGCTTTCGGGGAGGATGATCACCGAATAGCTTTGGCTCACGGTGTTGTGCGGGAAGATGAGATCCCTCCTTGCCCTTTGGATGAGGCGGGGCGATTTACTGCTGAGGTGCCGGATTATCAGGGCATGAATGTGAAGGTTTGTCGTTCTTACAGGTGTTCCGCCTCGACCCCAGCGAGCGAAAGTACGAGGCTGATTCTCCCGGCGTAGGAGGCAGATCCCATCATCATCAAGGACCTGCAGAAGAAGGGTCGCTTGGTTGCTAGAGGAGACTTATACCATAGCTACCCGTTCTGTTGGAGGTAGGTCACCTAACGGGACTTGCCGCAATCAGTCACTGATCTGCAGCAGATCTGGAACGCCATTAATTTATCGGGCTGTCCCTGTCTGGTTCGTTCGGGTCGCCAATATCTCGGACAAGCTTGTGGCGAACAACGAGAAGACAAGATGGTGATCTGAATGTAATTGTGAAGCGCTCTTTTGCTGACCTCTCCTGTGATCAGGGTCCCGGCTAGCGTTGGTGAAGGCCGATTTGGAGGATGGCTCAAGGGCGCACGAGATTGGAACATCTCGCGGAATCGATATTGGGGAACACCTATACCGCTGTGGGCCAGCTCGGACATGGAGGAGGTCTGTCGCATCGCCCTATTGGCCTATAGCGAACTGATTGGTTTAGATCGTCTGCGTCAGCTCCATTGAACAGCTGGAGAAGCTTTCGGGGAAGTCGGGAATCAAGGACTTACACCGAGAAAGCATTGACGGCATTATTCTTCCATCTCGGAAGGGTAAAGGGGAGCTCAAGAGGATCGAAGAGGTCTTTGATTGCTGGTTCGAGTCAGGCAGGTGAGCCATTCGACGAGAAAAATGTTCTGTTGCTGATTATGAGTAGTATGCCGTACGCGCAAAATCACTTCCCCTTCGAGAATAAAGAGCGTTTCGAGAAAGGCTACCCTGCGGACTTTGTTTCCGAGGGTATCGATCAGACTCGAGGGTGGTTCTACACATTGCTGGTCCTCGGTACGCACCTGTATAACACCGCGCCCTGGAAAAATCTCATCGTCACCGGCTTGATACTGGCCGCGTGAGTCTGCCCGATACAAGTCGACTTGTCCTGACTTGGCGTTAGAGACGGCAAGAAGATGAGCAAGAAGCTGAAGAATTACCCTGATCCGATGGAAGTCGTGTCAAAGTATGGTGCCGACTCTGTCCGACTATTCCTGGTCAACTCACCCGTCGTGCGTGCCGACAATCTTCGATTCCGGGAAGAGGGCGTCCGAGACATCCTCACCAACGTTATTTTGAAATTGATCAACTCGCTCAACTTTTACCTCGGTCAGGTTGAGCTGCTCGCCCATGCCGGCGAAAAATTCGTCTACGATCACGATGCTCCGAAGAGCAAGAATGTCATGGATAGATGGATATTGGCGAGCTGTCAGACCCTGATCAAGCATGTTGATCAGGAGATGGCCGGTGAGTCACTATCATACTCTGTGTTTTTCAAAGGGCTAACTTCGAACAGCGTATCGATTGTATACGGTTATCCCTAGATTACTAGATCTCGTTTTGGACCTCACCAATTGGTACATACGATTCAACCGGACCAGATTAAAGGGTTCTGGCGGACTGGAAGATACCCGAGCTGCACTCAACACCCTCTACGAAACCCTTCACACCCTCTGCCTTACCATGGTAAGAGGCTTTCCTTGACCCCCAGCTCACGCTGACCAGCTCACAGTCCTCCTTTACCCCATACACCAGTGAGATAGTCTACCAAAGCCTTCTCGCAACAACGCCTCCCCGGTCACATCCCAGACAAGATACTCGATCCGTCCACTTCCTCCCCTTCCCTCCTTTCCGCGCAGAGTACTTCGATCCCGTCATCGAACGGCAAGTCCAGCGATTAAAGACAGTCATCGAGCTTGGCCGGGCTATTCGAGACAAGCGGACATTGAAGGTCAAGGTGGGTTCCGCTACACCTTCTCATGGAGGTGACCTGACCTTGTTCCGTCAGATGCCACTCAAGGAGCTTGTCATTTTTCACCACGACCGAGAATACCTCGATGATGTCCGGTCACTCGAATCTTACGTCGCAGCCGAGCTCAACGTCGTCAATGTCACTTATACCTCGGACGAGTCTTTAGTAGGTATCAAGTACAAGGCGAATGCCGATTGGCCTACGCTCGGCAAGAAGCTACGAAAAGATATCGGCAAGATCCGATCAGCGCTTCCCAACCTCACCAGCGAGCAGTGCAAGGACTTTGTAGCAAAGGGGAAGATCGATGTTAACGGAGTCGACCTCGTCGTCGGTGATCTCGTCGTCACGCGATACGTCGTGTCGGGCGACGGGGAAAGCCACGAATCGGCAACAGATCATGACGTGATTGTTCTTCTCGATATACGGAAACATGTCGATCTGGAGTCGCTGGCGTTACTCCGAGCACTCACTTCACGAGTGAATAAACTGAGAAAAGAGGCGGGACTGAAGGCGACGGATAAGGTGGACATCTTCTACCAGTATGATCACGGTGAGGAGGATGTATTAGGTCCAGCGGTAAGGGAGAACGAGGAGCTACTGGTCAAGCAGATCGGAGGTTTGCCGGTCGAACTGAGTCAGGCGACGGAAGGGAGAACGATGATCGAAGTTGAGAAGAGGGCGAAAGGTTCGGAAGATCTGAGTAGGAAGGAGCGGTTCGTGCTGTCATTAGCGGAACGACAATGAGGGATGTATATAGATGGCATCAGAGTGTCTAGCTCACGATCAGAGCTGGATGTATCCTGACTATTGCGGCGTCATCTCAAGTGGAAACCAAGAGACATTAAAGGCGACGAATCCGGACAATTGCGGCGATATCTTCCGCACAGCGAATAATAATACACTGCACGAACCTCAGCCACCATCTACGGCTATTACCGGGTCTCAGATGGTGCGTTATAAAACTGATCTATTGAAAGACAGAACAATGCGATATGCATTACCGATGCACGATGCGATGATAAGTGATGCTCTTCTGACTCAAACCTCCGCCGGCCCTCTTTCCCTGTTTCCTGACAACCCCCCTCCTTCCCCCCTCTCTCCACTCGCTCCCACAACAGATCTTCTTTCCCAACCCTGTATCTATCTCTCTCCCAGTCGGACTATCTCGCTCTTCCCCGTCCTTCCCTTGCCCCTTCCCCCTTTTACTCCTCCCCGACCACCCTCCCATCAGCACGGTGAAGCGATCAGCTCCCCGCCCACCACATACCATCGAGATCCTGGAAAGCTGGCAGATCTAATCCTCGGACCCCTAGACACTCCATCAACCTTTCTTGCTCCGTCGCCAACCAGCCCCTCTCAACGACTTGACTGGCAAACTTCCACCCTTTCCCACCTCCACTTCCTGCGCTGAAGCCTACACGCTCTACATCGCCTAATGCGCTGACCGTCCCGTTTAGAATGCCCAGTGTCTCGCAGAGACGACGACAAAGAACACCGAAGGGGTTCGCCTTGAAGTCATACCCCTTTCCGACAGTATCATAGATGATCCGAGTGATAACGCCGATCGCACCGGGTACAGATCGCATTTCCGCTCTGGTAGATAACGGAGCGAGGAAGGCAAGGGAGTACAAGGAAAGTGCAAGTGATTCGGTATGGCCGAGGTAATCTTCCATGGTGTGCATCGCTTCGAATGATCGCGAAGAGGAAGGGAAGAGACGGATCAGTCCGGAGAAGAGAGAAATTATCTCATCTGCTGGGGTACGAGCGAGGACTTCCCGATTGGAATCCGACGCGGCGAGTTTGCAAAGGGCCTCGAGTGCTCTATTGATGGACAAGACGTGCGGTGGCGGACCATCGAGCATGGTCGCTGGTGGGCCATAAGGCGATTCCTTGGCGAAAATGTCTTCCCAACCTGTACTCAGGAATGCCGAGATTAAACGGAAGATGGCGAGGGTGGCTTGGGATGGAACGCTTCTGAGGCTGATGAAGGCGCCGACATTCGTTAAAATACTGACGACATCACGACGAACACGCGCATGCTCGAGAATGGAGTACGGCTTCATCGAAAGATCCCCTGGAAATCGGCAAAGCTTGGCGTCGGATACGGTAGCGAGCAGGCGGAGCAGTTCGGGTCGAGATGCCATTATGGCTTGGTTCTCCGGCAGCAAGGAGAAGTTTCGGAGGATATTGAGGCCGGCGAGGACGATGTCTGTCTGTTCACCGGTGTGCTCGCTCGGTCGCTGACACTTTGATTTCTCGTCATCCACCACGCCGTAATCCACGTCTTGGCCAAGTTGCTCAAGTTCGACAAAGCTCAATCGGTGGAGATCCGCGCTCGCGTAGATGCCCTTCAGCTTGCTTGACTCCGCCTGATTCTCCCAAGCCTCAACCCCGTTATCGCCGAAAGCTGCCTCACTGATCAGATCCAGCAGCTCGAGGTAGATCTCGGGCAGGTGTTTCAGTGGTAGACCCGCTATATTTTCCTCCGGATGAGGCATCGATAGCATCGATAGTACCGTAAGTGCGTAACCGAGCTCTCGAGGGAGGCGAGATCGCATTCCCATGAGGATGGCTTCCATGTCAACTATCCCTAACTCGTGGATCGATCGAGCGAGTTGGCCGAGATTGTGTTTCGGGAAGGTAGAAGCTACCGCCCGCTCGTCCCATCCGCCAATTGTCGGAAGCGGCGGATGTAAGGGTGTATATTCCACTCGATATCGGGCTCGCTTTGGTGGAGGTGTAGGTGGGCGAGCGGTTGGCGGAACAGCGGGAGGGACGGTGGCGGACGCATGAGCGGGGATCGAAGCGTTTGATCCTGCTTCTGCGGAATCGATCCCTGTTTCTGCATCAGCTAGAGAATGAGGAACAGGCCAATCAACTCACCCCGCTTGTCCCGCTTCCGCTTCGCTCCGGAACCGATTGAAGGCGTGTCTGGTACCGCTTGGATGATGGGTTGAGGGGGAGTTCCGACTTCTACTCGGATGGGCGTAGGTACCGGCTTCGAGGAGACATTTCTGCTCTTTTTCTGTTTCGGGGGAGGCGGTCTCACCGATCCTTCTTGCATGTAATCCGGTATTGTGGGGTTCGTCTCCATCTGTTGTCTTGGCGAAAGAGCAGTTAAGGCGGAGGGGGTCGGCGCAGTGGTAGGTGCAGGACTAGGAGCAGTTGTTTGGACAGGTGATGGCGCAGGAGCCGTTTGAGTGCAATTTGTAGTGGGCGGTAGGCCAGCTGAAGCCGCTGCGTGACGCTGCATCGCTACCTGCTTGATGCGTCCCATGTGCTGCTCGAAAGGCTGCAGCCATGTCATATAAGCTGTGAGAAGAAATTGAATGGTGTTCGTCGTGATTTGAGGCGAGACTTCGGGATTGGCGTTAGACGGCCGTGGCAAAGTGGCAGGCTCGGGGAGGGGACTGGGTAGGTGGATGAAGTTGAGGAAGTTTTGCCACATTGGGCTGTCCGCCGACTGCTTCATCACCTGAACCAGTTAGCCAATGTAAGATCAATTCACTCACGTTGGTGATACCCTGATTTCTCATGACAAACATGAACAGGTCCAGCAACTCCAGCCATTTATCGCCAACCTTTAGAGCCCCGTCCCTCTCGCCATTATAGATTTCTCTCGGCGAAGGGAGGTTATATTGCTTATGAAACGCGTTAAAGGTGTTCATAAACTGCCGTCGTTGTTCAGCCCGTTGATGGGCCGGCTGAGGTTTAGCACCAGGTGGTTGTGCAGGTGGACGGGCATCTTGTGCAGCAGAAGGGGGTTGTTGTAACGGTGGCGGGGGGAGTGACGAAGGCTGTGATTGCTGCTGTTCCTGGTGTGACGCCAAACGCATTCGCTCCTGCTGACCGAGCAAGAAACCTTTCTGCTGCTGAGTCAGCTGTAAGCCGGTCGAGCCGGGTGCTGATCCTGGGCCGTTTGCCACTGGGACTCCATTAACGCCGACTAGTGGACGAGCGGGAGTTTGTGGTCGATTGGGGCTGGACTGGCTGGGAGTGGATTGATGGAGAGAGTGAGGAAAGCCGTTTTGTGAGGATGGAGTTGAGGGTCCTGCCATTGCATTCGCCGAGTGAGGTGTAGAGCTTTGCAGAGGTAGCGACGTCGCTGTGGCTGCCGGCGAAGGGACGCTACCTGAAGCTGGTGAAGGTATCGAGATCGAGCCAGGAGTACCGTTAGCTCCAGTTTGTGGCGTTTGAGGCTGATTCCCCCTAGCTCGTTGAGCATGAGAGCTCTGCAATGCTTGCAACTGCAATATGTGACAATCAGCTAAATCACCAAATGCCGGCAGAGCTCTCACCTGCTTGAGTATGGCCTCCTTGCTAGCGCCTTGCATGCTGTTCATCATGCCCGGTCCTCCCATCGCATTCGCCATCGCTGCCCATTCTGGGCTACCTGTGGACAGCTTTCTCTGTGTGCCTCCTGCCTGCAAGCCTTGTCCACCTGGACCAGTCCCTGGAAGCTGAGCACCGTTCTGTTGTCTTGGCTGCATAATCGCCTGCTGAGCGAGCGCAAGCCGTGCTTGCAGCTTTTGAGAGTCGGATAAGTTACCGTTGGCATGCTGGGAGGAAGAGTCTGGTCCAGGGATGCTGGGGGGTCCGAAGGAGTGGGGTGGGTACGGTTGAGATTGAGGTAGTCGACTTGGACCGGCGATGGGTTGCTGTGATCCGAAAGGTCGAACGGGATTGCCAGGACTGGAGGGGAAGGGGTTATTGGGTAGTCTTGGTTGACTACCGAGATATGGGGAGGAGGTAGATGGACCTGCTTGTGAGTTAGGGGGGAGGGTTCCGTGAAAGTATGCTGGGGATGTCGTATGGAGAGCTGAAGGTGTTCTGCCGGGATGGTCGTGATTGTTATCGGGTATCGAGATGGACAAGGGCGTGGACATAACGCCCTAGTCCGCTTTAAGACGCGTCAGATTATGTTTCATCTCCAGTACATGATTACACACGAGGTGGACCACCTCCACTTTGGCGAGGATCACCCCAACCCAGAGCCAAGCCTCGTTCCCTTGCGATATGGGACGGGATCGCTCCGGATCCCAGCGGGTTTAATCAGGTCCCAGTCGATTATTGCGTTGCGGTAAATGTTGTGGGGGCGCTGTGCGGGGGTTGATGGCCGGAATGGCCCGGGGGAAGATTCGCTGGTTAGGACAAAGGGGGTTTGCGTCGCCTCCTGATTTGATAGATTGTCGGAGTTTAATCCGTTTTTACCGGCCGAAGCCCGTCCGATTCCGATAGGGATTGGCTGGATACCCTATCTGCTCCCTTAGTAGTTGCATTCATTTCACTCTGACGTGACCTTCGAACGCAGGCGGGAACACATCACGGGAAAGGGGGTCGTAGAAATCCGGAGTACCAGAAGCGGTATAACCGAGCTAGTTGCGTAAATCCGAAACGCCGCTTAACTTCTCGGGTGGCAAATCTCGATTACCAAGCAGCCGCAAAGACGCAGCTACAATGGGCAACTTCTTGGCTAGGGTTAGAATCTTCCATTAGAAGCAATCCAGTTGAGATGTCGATGGCTTAGATCTCTCGATCATCCTCATCAAGCTTCAGGCGTTCAGCTCTTGCAGCTGCCGACTGTAAGAAAAGCGAATCAATTCGAACAGCGACTAGACAGGATACCGCGTCCGCGTCATTCTCTGCACGCCCCATCTTAGCTCCCAGATCCCATTTTGGACTTTGACAGCTTTCCGCTTTTGCAAAGCTTTTCCCCGTCGAAACGTTCGTTTCCAATCTAGCGTTTCCACCCCTTTGAGTGTACACCGCATCCTCCTTTCATCACCCCTTACTCGCCTGACAAGTTCCCTGGAAGGACCTATTACCGCGGAACATCGATCCTTGTGAAGCCCTGGACCCTTCGTAACCACCTCCAGGTTTACGTGAATCAATCACCATGGATCCACTCACCCCCAACACATCCGCTTTCATTTCCTACCTCTCCTCCGCCATGGAACAAGAGGACAATGTCCCCAAATCATTTCCACCCTCGGCCTTCTTCCCTATGCCCGTACCCGGCCGCGACACCCCCGAGAACACTCCGCCTTCATCCAACGAGCAGTCTCGCTCACCGGAGCAACGCGCCCAAGCCGATCAGAGCGTCTCCGACGAGTCTCATGATGACAGCCCGCGTGAGCATGGTGGTGGAAGGGAGAGCGAGCAGGGGATACATAAGCGGAAGGCGGGAAGGACCACTAGGCTAGTAGAGGAGGATGAAGACGATGATGGTGAGTCGTCTCGCCCGGATCATACTGACAGGTCAAGACTCCGGCTCTGACCTTGGTCATGAGGATAAGCGGCAGCATGGCTCGAATGCCAAGAATGGCCAAAGCGGTTCAGGCCGAAAGGGGCGGAAGTCTGACGGGAACGAAGATGGTTCGGGGAAGGGTACGAGAGATGTTGGCAAAGCTGCGAGGCGGAAAGAGCAGAATCGTGCTGCGCAGAAGGCGTTTCGAGAAAGGCGAGAAGCCAAGGTCCATGACGTGAGTGCTGCCTCTCGGTTCAAAGCTTGTCCTTAACTATGAACAGCTCGAAGAAAAGGTAGCCGAGCTTGAGACTAAGTCGTATGGCGCAACTGTCGAGAATGAGAACCTTCGAGGGATCCTGAAGCGATTACAAGAGGAGAACGTCGCGCTCAAACAGTCGGCGTTCTCCTTCTCCATGCCACTCGGGTCCGGCAATTCGCCCGCGGTGGCCAATCGACAGACTACGAAGCCACCCTCCCCTCCCAACGGTTATGGCGAAGAGGGACTACGGAGCATTAATGACCCTCCCCTGCCTCGACGTACTGGTTCGGACGAAAGTCCTGAGTCGCTCGTTTCGCTTGGTAGTAACAGCGGTAGCGGTAGCGACATCCTCAGCCAGAACCAGCTACGCGATGCGGACGCTTTCAACCCCTTAGCTGTCTCTTCTTTGGCTGGATCTATCCCGATACAAAACAGCACCCAGACTCGCTCGGCAGGTTGGCCATCTAGGTCGAACTCGGACATCTCCCCGGTGTCATCGACTTCTGAGAACAAGTCAGACATCGATGCGCTGTTTGCTAGCTTCTATCCGAACGGGATCGACGCGTTCATGTCGGGTACGCAGCCTCAGGGTTCAACCAACAACGGGATGCAATCAGATAGTAAAGCACCGTTCGAAGCGCCGAGTCCTTTCAACTTTGCGAATCTGCAGCCTTCGTCTTCGTCGTTCTCTCAGTTTGGAGATAACAACGGAAAATCCTCCTTCAATTCCATGGCATATCGAGATCCCACACCAATCACGGCGGAAACTTTCGAGCCCACGCAGCCACAGCGCTCTCCCGACCCGTGGTCCTCTTTCACCGACACCAATGTCAACGACTTCCTAGCATCGCTCACCGGCGCAAACAATGACAACGTTGAGCTTGTCAACGCAGATGACGACTTCTTCAACACTCAACTCCAACAAATCCTGCAACAAAATGGATCTGGCAACTCTCCCTCAACTACTCTCGCACTTCCCCAGAACGGACCTTCCTTCAGCCCGACCAACTACCTCAACATTTCACCATCACCTCTCAACTCCACATCGAACAATGCTCAATGGCCCGTCTCGCAACCGACTGCCTCGGATACCAACTCTACTCAATCGTCACCCGAAAGTACCTGTCCTTACCAGAATGGGGATACTCTAGGCCATGGTATCAGTACACTCGGAGACGCAAAAGCTCCGGAAGAGCACGTCTACATCGTCGATACCAATGGGAAGGTTATCCAGCCTTCCGAGATGTGGGTCAAGCTGGGGCTTCAGCACGAGGTGAGTAATCCTTTCTCCCGACTCGTATCTGGATCTGATCAGCACCGCAGCAATATGTCGACCACCTTGTGATCGATGACCTGTGCGACCAGATGCGGGCAAAGGCGACGTGTAGAGATGGTGAGTTTCAGGCCATCCGGCGGCCGGACTCACGGTGCTGACGGGTGGAAAGGTGCTCACTACCTTAAAATGGATGACGCCAAGGTTATGTTCAGCACTTTGCCATCTGATCACCCGCCAAATCCCCGTTTGCGCAAAGATGGGGTTACGAAACCCATGGACGAGAAGTAGTTCGTTCGGCTGGTCCGTTTGATTAGAGTGCCTTTGTGTCTGTGATCCTCACCCTTCCGTGTATGTATGTCATGCAGGTCAACGGCTGCAGGAAGGTGGTCTGGTTGACCACGAGGAAGCGGATGATATGAGAGAACATGCCTACTCAGAGTTAAAAGTTACACCCTCACGGCCACGTGTGATTCCTGAAAAACGTTCTGAGTGCTATCCGGTCTCAAACGATACAATATCTCTCGCCTGGTACATACTTTTCAAGTTTCGAGTCCAAGATACAAGATGGGCGAGCCCAAGACTTTGACAGCGTACCAGCAGACCTACCATTGGCGGGTGAGTGGCGGATCCCTTCAACTAAAAGAAATGATTTCAAGCTGATGTATACTGGCCAGAACAAGAATTGCGCTTCATGGGCATATGAATGGATGAGAAGTTCCCTGCCCGGTACGAAGGTCGACAACGGCAAGCAGAGTGCGGAAATCACCGAGGTCACGTCGGTCAGTGGGGATTGTGATCTCAGTCAAAGGAAAGGGAAGTGAGTTGGACGTATTTTTCCTCTCGTCCTGTTGAGATCAGCTGACGAGGCGGAGCTAGGCTTCTGACGATCTATGATCTTGAGCTAGAGATGAGTTGGAGTGGAGTGAGTGAGGCTGGGAGTGAGGTTAAGGGGACGTTGAAGATTCCGGAGGTTAGCCATGAGGCTATAGATGGTTTATCAGGTTATGTCGTACGTTACATTGATCTCTCCATCTCCATCTCGACCCTCAACCGTTGACCGGTAAACCAGTTTGACTTCAACCTCGACTCGTCCTCAGCGTCTGGCGAAGCTCTTGTTTTATACCTCCGAACAGCCTTCCCACCCGTCCTGAAGGAGAAATTCACCTCCTTCCGCCCAGCCCTACTAGCAGCTCACGGAACACCCGACGGTCCGGAACCCTCCCCTTCAGCTTCAGGCTCGACTACACCAAGCTATACCCCTGCTCCACCTACCAAACCCGAAGCTGTCGCCCCAAAGACAGCTTCATCGACTTCAACGACCGGCCCAGGGAAGAATGTGGGTAGTACGGCTACTGTGGAGGTGAAGGCGACTCTACATGCTAGTGCGGAGGATATTTGGGGTTTGTTGACGGATGAAAAGAGAATTCCGATGTGGTCACGGGCGCCGGCGAAGGTGTGTCTTTTGGAATGTGTGCCGCGGAAGAGTAAGGAGCTGATCCAAGCAGATGAGCTTGACCCCTGGCGGTGCGTTTGAGCTGTTTGGAGGGAATGTCAGAGGGAAAGTCGAGGGGATTGACGTGCCGAAGAAGTTGGTGCAGTCGTGGCAGACGAGAAGTCCTGGTTGGCCAGTTGGTAAGTGCTGGTCCTCGGAGAAGTTCGGGACATGCTGATATGACATGTAAAGATCACTATGGCATGATGACCATCACCCTCGATCAGGGAACGGATTCCACTGCTAGTGAGGAGTTCATCTCTCGGTTATGAGGATACGCTGAACCTTGCGAATTAGTCAACTTCACCCTGGAAGGCGTACCGGTGGGTCAGGAATCAGATATTGAGCGAGCTCTAGACACATTCTACATCCGAGGGTGAGTGTCCTATCGAAACAATCTCGGCTTGTTGCTGACGCTTCCAGTCTCAAACAGATGGGGTTAGTATCCTTCTCTTCCTCACGTACTTTCCGTACCACCATCCCCAGACCAAAAAAGGGCAAGCGGAAAGCGCCTCCCAGAGTTAGTATCTGGCGGTTTTTGCCATCGTCACAGGTTTTAGGCTACGGTGCGATCTTCGCTCTTTCCGCGGTCTTTGTCGGATTGGTCATCTCTTCCTTCTCGAGATAGCGTTGGGATTATGACTGATGCATCGGTTCCTTTCGGACAGGTTGGGTACCTACCTCTGATCTCGGCTTGCCGAAGAGGTTTTACAATAGCATGGTCGTCCATGGTGTAGATCTGCAGGAGATGAATACTTCTCAGAGTGTCCCGTTCCAATAAGCTGGCTTGTGAGCTCTAAAACCTGGACAAGCGAAGAAATGGGAAGACAAGGTGAATTTCCGGGATTAGAGATCCGAGATCTTCTGTGGTCGCTCGGGCTTGTATACATATCGAGGGCAATACGGGGCCGATCATAATCACAACACCTCCTGGTCATCCACCATGGCCGGCCGACCTGCATCTCGTAACCGCACCGCATGCCTCGCCATAACCATCCACATTGCTCGATCAATAAACCTCATCCTCGCTGTCATCCTCGTCAAGTCCGAAGATCTTCTTGATGTCGGCCAATGACGCCTGCTTATCCTTCTGCGCTCCGCCTGAGAGCGAAGCATTGACCAAAGCGGTCTTCGAACGCTCTACACCGCGTCAGCCTTGCTCCGGGATGCCTCAGGATCAGGAGCTCACGGATCTTCATGATTCGCTTTTCTGTGATAACGTCAACAAAGATAGAGCGACAAGAGGCGATACATACCGACTGTCCCCTTGATGATATACCGAGTCACAAATACAGGCTTGTTTTGACCCAGTCGATGAACACGGTCGATGGCCTGTTGCTCAATGGCCTCGTTCCACCATGTGTCCATCATGAACACGTCTAGGCGGAGATCAGTCAAGTCTCGTGAAGCTCATCTCTATTCATGCGCATAAGTACTCACGGTTTGCCATGGTCCTGCAATGTATCGTCAGTAATCAGCGATATCTAGTAGAGCGCGACTTGCAAATTCAGTCCGACACCCCCTGCCTTGAGCGAGATGAGGAGGATCAGAGGTTCGCGAATCTTCTTGCCGAACTCCTCGATAGTCGCAGCACGTTGTGCTAGACTCATTGACCCGTCGAAGCGACTGCGAGAATTAGCAAGGTCCTGCCTGGATCAAAGCTAATAACGCTCACAGCCATCGGATGCCAGCCTTGTTGAGCGTTGTCTCAACGAGATCTACAATGCTCAGCGCTGCTGTCAATCGGCAAACAAGGCGTTCTCACCCAAGAAGGAGGTAAACTGCGAGAAGACAAGCACCTTGACCTCCGGATCTTCCGCTCTCATCACTTCAAGCTTTCGTACCAACGCTCGCAGCTTGGTACTCGAAACGAGGTCAACTTTGCCGATAGTCACCGCTGTATCGCCTTGGGAGGAAGGCTTCCCCTCTTCATCGGTGTATTTTCCGGTGATTGGGTTGATACGCTTCCTCCGACGCTGCACTGAGCGGAGATCGGACAGCTTATATGGACCTTTCCCGCAGATTGGGCAGTTCGCAGGTTTGTTCTGGTCCTCGCATGTCCCAATGTAGTTGACGATGCAGTCCTGGCACCTGGAAGATACTCAGTACAAGACTGACCCATAAGCAAGGAACATACCCTCTATGATAGCAAGGTAGCAAGACCTCGTCGAATATCTCACTAGTGCAAAGGAAGCACTCGGATGCGTCCTCCGCTTCTCCAAGCTCCTTGAGCACTTGCAAAGCATACTGCGTGTCGGAAGGAGTCGCATTGACTGTATCGCCGTTGAGACCGCCAGCGTAGATCGCTATCATCTGCTTCAAGCTCCCAGTCTCGTCGCGACTCTCGGCATCGAGCAGTCGATCGCCCATTTCTTCTTCATTTGAGCCTTTGCCTAACACGAGCAGCGGGTGATCGACGCATTGCCGCAGTCTGCGAATGTGAGCAGAACTTCAGCACGAATGCGACGGCTTACTTCATCAGCATAGCCAAGATGGAAGTGTAGTTTGACATCGCTCGGCCTTCAGCATCAAGTTGTATGAAGTGACGTTTGGCTCGATCTTCGAGATGCTTGTAGATTTGGCGTTCCGGTCGCGAGAAGTCGAGGACCTGTGTATCCGTCTGTACAATATCAGACATGTCCTTGAGATGATTAGTAAACAAACAGTCTTCGGCGGTAAATCCACGATGAGGCGGCCGTCTCGATCGCGCATGTTCTTCTCGCGGCGAAGTAAGCAAGACTCCAGGATATATTGCACGACATTGAGCGCTTTCGGGTCTTGGTTGAGAAAGGGCACTGTGACGAAGCTGCGGTTGGTGAGCTTCGATACGCCGGGACCTAGAGAAGGGTTCATACCTTCGGAAGAACCTGTAAACGATCATTGTCAGCGCTGAGCACGTCCTCTGTGCCTTGACTTACGAGTAGTGACCCCAAGGCTCTAGACGGAGGAAATGCCTATACAATATTTGAGCTCTAGTGGACTATTTTGTTCCGGGGTGAACGCACAGCAGTGAGTACAGATCGTCCAGCCGGTTGACGATCGGCGTTCCTGTTAGAGCCCATCTTCTCTGTCCTCTCAGCTCATAACAGGCCTTCGACACCAAGGCTGTCCGATTTTTTATGTTGTGCGCCTCATCAAGGACGATCCGTAGGAACTCGTCTGTCGATCGTCAGTCTGGCAACAATAACGAGCAATTCCTCTGACGGTCGTAGATGCTTCCTCCTTCATACGATGGTTTATCCTTGTTCTTCCTCCACTTCTGGTACTCGCTGGCGAGGGTACCATAGCTAGTGATGATCACGTCCACCTTCTTCCTGCCCTCTTGGGAAAGTAGTCGCTCGATATCGGTCCGATCGTTTCCATACCACATGAAGTTGGTGATTGAGCCCTTGTCGGACATTTTGCCGAGCTCCTCGTGCCATTGCGAAGCGAGGGACACAGGACAGACGACAAGGGTCGCTCGAGGTGTTACTGCAGTAGCCTTCGGAGCCGTTGGGACCGCTCGCCATTGGTTTGAAAGGGTAACTTGGAGAAATTTCGGTCGCTTGAAGGCGGGTTCATCGTCTTCCTGCAGAGCAGGGGGAGACGTGGAGGAAGGTAAGTCGCCCTCGCGGTTGAGGTGCAATAGTGACGCCATCATGCAGGTTTTACCCATCCCTGGGCAATTTTAGCCAATAATATCCACATAAGAAGGCCTCTCACCCATTGCATCGGCTAGAATGCCTCCTTTGGACTTTGTGTTCGATACGGGGAATGTCAAGCTGAGCTCCCCGCTATACGGGTTCCAATAAAATTTTCGACTGGGATCGACGGACTCGTCATCATCCTCGACCTCGATGGGACGGCCTTCCGGGTGTTCTTTTCGGAACGCATACCTAGCAAGGATATAAGCGGAGAGCTGAGCAAGTTTCCCGATGCTCACTCCTCCCAAAGCGGATGAAGACTTTGATCTCGGACACTCGAATCACCCGTTTCTCTCGCATTCATCCAGGTTAGAGCTTGCTTTTGATACGGTCGAAGGATGTAGAGGAAAGAGTAGGGCGGATCTGTCTCTTCGAGGCGATTGTCACCCTGTTGAGCTCTTCGATTGTTCAGCTGCCGACATAAAGTCCGCCAATTAACTCACTTCCGATAGATGCTGTCCAGCTCGTTCAACTGCTCATCATTAAGCTTCTCAGCTTCGTCGCCACTGTCCTCGTCTTCCTCATCATCACTGTTCCGTGCCGATACTCTGCCCTTGCCCTTCCCGCCTGATGAGTTACTTCCCTTGGAAGGACTCGCACTACGACGTGAAGGTTTTGCTGGAGTCGAGGTGTCGAAGTGCTTCAGCGAAGTCTCATCGATCACTGCCGCTCCATTCTTCTTCTGCGCCATGAGCAGCGCATTCGACTGAAGAGGCTTGACATCGATACGCCCTAAACTGGTCAGCAAGGGGACGAAGCGGGATATCCGGTACATACCAAACAATAATCCCAAAGCATCCTTCCTCTTCCTCATCGCTTCCTCCTCGGTGGTCTCCTTCTGCTCCTGCCAAAATGTACCGTTCTCCTCCCGGCCTTCCTTCTCGACGGTCTCGAACGCCTTTCGAGCGAGGTAGACCTTGACGTTGAGCAGGATGGTAGCGCCGGTAGACAGGATTTGAGGACAGTCTATGACATGGCCTCGCAATGAAACTGCAGATATAAGTCAGTTCGTTACAGATCCATACTGAACGAGGACTCACTAACACCTGTGTCGAGCAGATGGACTAGGAAGCCCGCTTCTCCAACGGATAATCTGCCGACTGAAGGTGTCAATTAAAGTCTCCACCTCAGCATGCGAGACGTACTCTCTGTGAGGCGAAAGGATCAAGCAATCAGTGCGTATCTCTGCCGGCATCACTGGACGCACCGAATCCTCTATCATTCCTGAGACCGTAATTATCAGCCTGAAACCGGAATCCAGCTTGGGCTCGACCCACCGAAACCGAATAATCTGGTCGACCACAGGCTTCGCAGTAGGTTTCTTCGTCGGCTTCCTGGCCATCAGCTCGTTTTTGAACATGTCACATCGCCTGAATTCACCGCCGAGATCGCCTTCTTTCCCACCCCAAGAGCACCAAGCTTGACCTGTTTCCCATTTGCCCCGACCTTCCCTTTCGCATTGACGACCTTCCCGTTAACCAGCCTTGCCGGACCGACTTTATTGATACTCCTTGTATTGTCTTCCGCCCCTTTGGCAGGTTTCGGTCTCTCGAAGATGACTTTGCTACCTGGGAGACAGTAACCTTTCCCTTTGGAGAGTGACCATCCTTCACAGACGAATTCGCCTAGGTAGCCGGATGCGAAAGAGCTGGGGATTGTGGTCGACGGTGAATGGGCGGGAGAAGGGCGTTTATGTGTGGATGGACCGGCTTGGGAAGGGATAGTTAGGGAGGGAGTCGAGTCGAGGGGGATGATATCACTTCCTTGGGAGCCGATCAAGGGCTTCGAATCGCCATTGCTGTGATTGCTTCCGTTCTTTGCAAGGCTGGAGTGGGAACCATCTCCCTTGATTGCAGTCGAACAAGAGCTAGGACCGGCTAAGGTCGTCGAAGAAGGTTGATCTATAGGTATCACATCGTCTTCTTCCTCGGAATCGGAGGCTGGGAAGAACAGGTCAGGTTCCGATTTCGGTAGACGAGTTTTGGGTGGAGGTGAGACGCTCATCATCGAGCTGTTTGCCTCAACTGATCAACCAAGGCGGAACAGACATCGACCCATGGTTAGGCTAACCTGAAGAGCGATGGGAAATTGCAAGTACGCAGAATCTCATATTTCATCGCGTCCATCGCGACAGACAAGCCTAACCACGTGACGCAATGATACCTCCACTTTCTGATGAAGCAGGAGGTCCAGTATAGCCCCCCGCCATGTCTGAAATCCATTTCCTGGACATACGGAAGCCATGCATCAAATCATCACGTACATTACATAAAAAAAAACATGACGAACCAAAAGTGGCGTGAACATGTAGGAATGCTGAACCGGGAGATCATGCCTAGAGGAAAGTGCGTGTAGTTAAGGAGATGCGTGTGCAAGACATGGACGATGGTTGAAATGTATAATGAGGCAGTCAAGCGAGCAAACGTGATTGACCGACCGGTCCATGAGATGAGGTGGTATCGGATGAGTCCAGGCGATCATTGCCAGGTACCGTTGCGTTGAGTGTCGGGATGGACGACGTAACCGGGACCAAAGTCCTGCGGGGCGTAGCCTGGATGGCTCATGTATTGCGGCGCGCCATAGTGCTTGTTCGGCATCGTCGCGTAGTGCGGTACCTCAGACTGGATCTCGATGTAGTCGGTGTTGGGGAAGACACCGGCCGCAGCGGCGTGAGCTGGTGTGATGGGTGTGAGGGGCGGCACGGTCATCGGCATGGACATCGCGCTCGAGTCGCCTGACTCGGACATGTCTGGGGAGATGGTCATGCCTGACAGCGAAGAGGTGAAGGGGCCGAGGGAGGTATCGGACCGTTGACGAGAATGTGAACCGCTACTCGCCGAGGTATAAGGGGAACCAAGAGGAGAGTACGCCTCGCCAATGATAGGGGTGATGCCAAAGGCTGAAGCGGCGAGACTTGTTGGGCGAGATCGTCGGATGCTAGCGTGGGAGGAGCTTGCTCGGGTGAGCTGGGCGGGACGTCGTGGCGAAGGGCTAGTACCATGATAGGAGTTTTGTCGCTGCAGGTTGAGCGGGGCAGGACGGACCAGGCGCGATACCTTGCCGGACGAAGGCGACTGCATGCCCGGCTGAGCGAGCAGGTGAGGAGACGATTGAGACCGTTTCCGTGAGCCTGGGGTTGTGTCTAGGTGGACGAGGTCGGGCTCGGACTGTGTGGCACCGATGCGGTTTGGCGTGCTTATCGGTGCAAAAATAGGACTCGGCTGGTACATCTCTTGACTGCTCGAGTCCGACGAAGAGAGAGTCGCAGCCGACTGCGAGCGGGACAGCATGAGCGAGCCATCAATTGGCGACACCATGGGGTATGGCGCATTCGTGTAGGGGTAGTAGCCAAATCCAGCGTGCATAGGCGAGGTGGTAGGCTTACCAGCAGCCTTTCGACGTTCCTTGAACTGCTAAAGTCAGGCGAGTTCACGCATCTATCAGACGACACACCTTGTCCAGCCACTTTGCCGATCCCTTGAAGCGCTCTGACGGGAAGCCGATCTCCTTGGCAATAGTCCTGGCTCTTTCGCGAGCAACATTATCTCGAATGTCCAGACCATTGGCGATCTGCTGATCCATCCAGATGTCCATCTCGGCCTCGATGGCGGGAAAGCGACCGCCGACAGCCTTGAGTGGCTTTGGCGCAGCTGGCATCTGAACTTCCTGTGGACCCGTCCAGCGGTGTCCTGACAGGATGATCTTGCTTATAGTACTCCGGTCGACGCTGTTGTCAGCGCGTCCTCAAGGGAACACTCACCCATACTGCCTCGCGATATCCTCCTGCCTGAGCGAACTGTTTGCTCGATGCAGTTCGACGATGTTCCGCTTGTCCGTGTGGGTGAGCTTGACCTTTGGTCGCGCTTGTCGTAGCTCGGACGACGTGGAACCGGATCGAGCGAGAGACGCGACAGAAGATGCGACGCTTCCGGTAGGTGAACCGTTCCGACTTCTTGGTGGTCCGTGGAACTCATAGGATTGGGGAGGCGGCGCGTAGTACTGAGGGGGAGGCGGGTAGATCTGCACGCCAGTAGGATGCATGTTGACGTACTGAGGCATGAACGAGTCTTGAGATGAGCCACTGGGGTAGACGTAAGCGGCGTTAGGGGGATAGAATGCGGTCGATGGGTCGATGAATCTTTGCTGTGCCATGAGTCCGGGATAGACCATCATGTCTTGTTGGAAGGGAGACATGAGGGGTCGATGTGAATGCGATGCTCGAATGGTCTCGTCGCCATGTATATTGGGTGGACAGGGGAATGATGATGCATGGAGGGGATGCTGTATTTCGGGGATGATGGGTGTGCTGTCGTCTATAGGGGCAGAGGGTGTCGAATGGTCCATCGGCGGCATAGGCATGAAGCCTTCTCCGGTATAGTCGCCATATGCAAAGGCGAATGTCTCGTCGACGGGTGAGATGTTTGTATATGTCCCATCATGTAGGTGTAATGAGCCGTGTGGTGTATTGGGGGAGTGGGCATACGGGTCATGATTGAGATATGCGGATGTGGAGGTGAAGTCTGCCATGGGATTTTGCTGTGCATGTCGTGTGGGGGTGATGGAGGATGGTGTTGCTAAGTGTTCTGCTTGGAAGTCTGATGCATTGGTCATGATGAATGTAATGCTGCGAGCATCAGCGAAGTGGGATATGTGGACTCACCCAGATGACAACGCCTCTATGCCGACGGGGACCTTGACCTCGACCGCTGTCGCCGTGACATGTACACAAGCTGCAGAGCACGAGCGAATACTGGTGCAGCGGATCGAGGTGACAAGGGTGTGAGATGACCTTTGGTCTTTTCAAGCGACTACTGCTCGGGTTAGTTGGAATCGCGGGAGCTCGACGAGCTAGCCTTCTAAGTCAAAGGCCGCTACCGAAAGGGAAAGGCAGAAGAACTCACATGGGTCCCTGCGACCCCACCTTTCGCGGAGTCCGAGACTGACGCCGCGAAATGTCTTTTAAAGTCGCAGATCAATGTGCCTTGCACTGCAGATCGACATCACCCGAGCTCGAACACGAACAACCCACCAAACCCATCGAACTCGCCTTTTTGGATCAAGAAGAGAGCTATCAGACTTAGTCTCAATCAATTCTCGGACCCCGTCTTTAGCGCCTTTAACCTCCGACAATTGAGATGTCGTACGCTAGGGACTGTTCGACCGGACGTCGTACTTGCCCGGCTTTGACAATCCAAAGAAAGAAGTTGGTTGCGTAAAGGCCAAGACGTGAGTGATATGTAATATGTCCAACCGATGGGACAGATCAGGGCTATCGAGCAGTCCCATGCGCCGTTAAAGGCGTCTTCTGGGTAAGCCTTTCAGCTGCGCCGGGTGTTTAATTTCGCTTAGCTCTGACCAGGGTTTGTACCTGTCCGGGTAAGAAAGCTGCCGACGTAGTAGCGTGACGGAGGGGCTATGCTTCACACCACGTTTGCTTCCCCCTTTTCTGAGACAAAGGGAAAGAAGGGCTTCCGGTATGAAAAAGCAACGACAAGGTTGGACTAGCCGAAAGCCCCGAGCTATACCAGTGCTTACCATTCGTCATACCCCTACAGCCTTAAGTACTGCGTTCGGAAGCCCGGCCATGCGGTGAACTAACAGACAGCGCCGTGCAGTACTACTCCGGTCATCTTCAGTGGTATTGGATTATATGAACTTGATTGCGTATACCGATTTCTCGCCAACATCGTTATCCTCTGTCCATCCGATGGGATCCAACATGACTAATAACCCTATTTCGGAGACGGCTGCTAATCAAGGCCGGACTGACGAGGCTTCCTTCTCCCGAAATCTGCGTCACGCCTCGCAAGGTTGAGGGTCGTAACAAGAAGAACCTAAACCTCAGGGGTAAAAAGATACCTTTTTCCCTTGAGCTAATAGACCCCGGCCTCCCTCTATTTGAACCGACGCGTTGGCCGAGTCACCAGGTCGATCTCTGTCTTGTTTCCTTCGTTCCAAGGGTATGGGCACAAATCTTCTCTCGCAAGCATCATTAGGGTTGTGTTTGAGGGACTTATCAAGGGTGCATAAGGGTGCCAACACTTGACGCCCTTGAACACCTACGAAAGTCCTGTCATCGTTAACGCGGGCTACTACAGTGGACGCAGGACGATAAAAATGAGTTCACGCGCCTCGTCGCTACGCATCGAGAAACAAAGTGGCATTCATTGGTGACCTTGCGATTTCGCAAAAACACCTACTCGTCTCAGGAGTTTCCTAGCAATCCTGAACCCCTCGGAAGCGAGCAGCACGGGATGACGGCAATTTCATAGGCATGATTAATCGAGTTACCGCAAAAAGTCTGACAATCCCGTGATCACACAACGCCATCTCGGAAAAATCTGCGTTGTCATTAGCGGGACTGTAAGGTTAGATGAACGTCAATTGTTTCACGAGACAGGATCGAGTACAGATGACGATATGGACGGACTGCGAGGTCTAGCCGCAGATCGCCGATGCGCGGTATGATCGAGATGCGCGCAGACTACTCTCAAACGGATCGACATTCTGTCAGCTCAAGGTTCAGACAGCATGTCGTGACGAAGGGAGTGAACGGGACTGGTTTACTTCGATCTTCGGGGCTGGAAAAAAAAACAACGGTGCATACTGTTATTATAGTGCGAGTATCATCTATCATTATGCTGACTCGCGGGAAAGAAGACCACGAAGTTCGAACGGGTTAGCGATATCTAACTGGTATAATTGTGCGGTATGGAGGACGTTGCCCCTATCCAAGATTGCTCATGGACTTCGAGCGGGCTTCGAGCTTAGTTGTAAGCTTTAATCGCAGCGAGGTATGTCTGTCCCGACTCGCTAAGCACTACCATCAGATTTATCTAGAACAATCGTCAAGAGTAAACCACCTCAGCTGTCCATCCTTCATCATCGGCCAGACGTCCCCTAGCCCAGCACCGTTCGAATACGCATATCTCGCAACCCTCGAATCCGATTCAACGATCCCACAGCGGTATTAATGAAGCTGTTGATCTCCCCTTGATCGGTACGAGGTGTAAAACGCGTCGAGTCATCGATACAAGCAGACTGTCGAGTCAACACGGCACTTGACGACCTCTCTCACCTCGGTGATCCACATCGGCTTCCCATATGTATTCCAATAATGATCCAGATCCGCATGTATCCCATCCGCCGAATTCTTGTTGATATGTAACTTTGTGATATCCCACTGACGTGATATCTGTTGGGAGAAAGGGGTGAACCAAGTCTCGGCTGCTCGGGGACACATTGATGGGGAGATGAGGAGGGAGCCGGATGTCCCGTGTGGTGCGATGAGAGTGTTCCAGATCCCGGCGGCTAAAGCAAACTCATCAGTCGAGTGTACGTTCATTGGATGAAGCACGACTGACCGGTTGCCACGTCGATCCCTGCGCTACCTGACGTCGAGCAATCCGGCTCCTCGAAACCTATTACAAAAGACGGGTTCCAGTACATCGCCTTGAAGTATGTCATCCTCGAAGCATCAGTTCCATCAACCGTCCCAGCACCCAATAGCATCGGGACGGCAATTGACGAGCCAGAATGTCCAGATGGATTCGCGGACCAGTCTGACTTATCAGCACTCATCACCTGCGACGTAGAGCCGACCGACCATACCACCATCCGATGTGGTCTTTCATGTAGTCGTATGCGTCACCGGCGCTGAGACCGGCTTTGATCCCGTTGGGTGTATGTTCGTGTGAGGGTTTGACAATCCTACCGATAGCGAGACCGATAGCCTAGCGCCACTCGACGACGCAGCGGCGGCATCTCGACTCCTCAAGGACCGCTTGGATAGTGGTCGACCACTGGCTGATAAGTGGTCCAGCTTGACTTCGACGACATCGGCTTCCTCGTCGTGCTTCCGGGCGAGGTTGTCGTGCTGTTGGCCGTAGACTGATCGGCGGTCATGTCGCGTCTGACCTGAGGCAAGGAAGGGGAGGAGCTGCAACAGAGCGAACATATTTACGGAGGTGATCATCCTGTCAGGCTTTGATTTAATTGTGAGGACAAGCGCAGGGATTGAACATTTACATAGCGAGGGATATACCTTATCAACAACAATGTTGCTTGTTTGATGATTGCAACCTCGACTGGTGCAGCTTCCCAGCCCAGACGAGGATATGCTTCCGGAAGCGGCTGACGGGGATCGACTGCCAGCTCGGTCCCGGCAGACTTGCTGAGAGACGGAGAAGGACAAAGCGGGAGCAGATGATAAGGTCAGCCCTCACCCATGGTGATGCCTGCTTTCGAAACTTCGTCGTTCCAGGAGTGACAATGGACTGCACAGCCCCGAATGGTATATCCTACGCGTTGGTGTATGGTCGAAGGTCATTGCATTTATAATGCTGTGCTCAGAACTACAACTTCTCCCGCGGTCAACCCACCGACCTAGCTCCTGACGAGCTCCCCTCGCCCAGCTGAACAGCCACATATCCATCACCTTCACCAACCAGTGACTCTTCACTCGCCATCGCAGCCCGTTGTAGTGGCACACCAAGCGACGAGCTGACCGTCCTGGAGGACGTTGCAGAGGTTGATCTTGCCATTGCGGAAGATCCGGTCCCTTCTGTATCGCCAAACCCGCCATCGCTTGGACCATCTTCCGGCCCGGTCGCCGTGACGTCGTCCCGGTGTGGGTCTGGATCGAGAGCATTTGGAAGGCCCTGGTAACGGGCAATTGGGTCGGCCATATGACAGTGCAGCGTATGAACTGCTCACCGAAAGAGCACCCGCATCCGGAACTCGATCTATCGGTGAAATCCCTCGATCTTCGTATCCCGACTTGACTCGGTTGTTGGATGTGGATTCCCTGATCAGCACGTCAGTCTAAATACCGAGTAGCCTTAGCATGCCCGAACCGGGCGAGGACATGCGATGACCCACCGTATCTCTGCTCGCAAATCCTCAACGCCCCAGCGGTTCATACTCCCGAACACGATATTCCGCCGATAAAAGGAAGCGCCAGGTAAAGTAGTGTCAGGTGGTCCAAGCATAGCATGAGCGTGTAGATGACGGTGTGGTGATTGAGGGTCCTCTACTCTGGGTCAGACAGTTAATTCCGAATAGGATAACGTACTCGTGAACGTCCCGACAAAACCTACTGATAAACGTTTGGAACTGTCACCTCGTTCTGTGTCTGCGGAGGCTCGGGAGGAAGAGGAGATCGATGTGAGGAGGTGGCGGGATGTGTCTAGGATATGGGAAAGGAGGGGAATGTCTGCGGGGCCCTAATGCAACGCGTTAGCCTCCTATTGCGCTTTGCCAGGATGCTGAGTATCCTGCTTGGCCGCGAGGTAGACCTACGAAGTCATAGATCGATTCGAGATGCCGGTTGACCACCACTATCAGGTGCCGTCCTCCATCATATAACCTCTCCTTCCCCGTTGCAGGGTAAATCGTGATCTCCTGATCCTGATATAGAATCTCCCTTCCATTTGCCATTCTCGTTTGCGACCCCGATGAACTGCTCGTCGAAGGCTGTGGGTAAGGCGACGTGCTCGAGCTGGCGTCAGGATTCAGAAGCTCGGTGGAAAGGTTTGGGGAAGGTAATGGAGAGGCTGAAGGTGATATTTCAGGCTGCGCAAGGGCTGATGCTGCCGCTGCTACGATACCGCAGAGGACACAGCCGGGATGACGGACATGTGCTGAAGCAGACGGACCGCGCGAAGGGGATGGTTGAAAAAGGGGTCGTGAGGGGGTGGAAGGAGGGCCATCACGTAAGGTTCGAATACGAAGCGTCGCGAACCGTCCGTCGGGTGTCGATTGATGAGCCAGAGGGGAGGCCAAGGGAGTGGACGGAGCTGACATGACGCGTTGCTGCGCAACGGATCAGTGTGATGGATGATGAGGGTGAAAGAATGCTCTGTACCATGAACTTTCTGAACCGCTTCTCCGTCTCCGAGAGCTTGCAGATGATGATGGTTATGAGAGGAGGTTGCGCAGCTTAGGTTTAAGGTGCTCTCGATCTGTTATGTAGATGATGGGCTTTGGTGAGGCTAGCCTAAGCGAGTGAGGCGTGAAGTGACTGCAAAATACAGGATTGTCGTTTGTAAGAGTGGAGATAAAGGATATCTTTCGCAGAGATATGGGTTACCGATTGTGACGTACAGTCCGAGAGCTTGGGGAGGAATCGCCACGTGGCAAGCTTCGGTGCCCACGCTGTAGGCTTCATCCAGAGTCTCCTGAACGGTTCAGCTGAGAGGTGATAAGCTTAGCGGGGCTCAGAAAGTAAGCCGGGGGTATCTGCGGTGACTATGATCAGATCCAAGTCTCGTCCCACGTTCACGAGCGCCGAGCTCGAGCTTCAACTCGCCCAAGTTGGCCATCCTTTAGCCAGTTGTCAGGCAAGAGCTGACGTTCCCTTAGGTCACCCTCGACCCCTCCTCATCCACCTCAGAAAACCTCGAAGCCCTCGCACCAATCGTCAAATCTATCCAAGATAGTGACAGCGAGCAGCTATACCTCCGAAGTCTCGATACCTTTGTCGAGGAGAAGGAGAATGAGATTGAGCGGATATGTGAGGGCAACTATGAGGTATCTCATCCTAAGCTCGCCGGTCACCACAGCTAACATGGGGAAAGGACTTCGTGTCTTCTGTTTCGACGCTCTTGACGATACGGCAGGGGACTGTGCATCTACGGAGACGGATAGGGGAATTAGATGGACAGATGGGTGATGTGGGACGAGCTCTGGGAGAAAAGGTATGTGATCGATATCTAATGGCGACTCAGCTGAGCAGTTTACAGAAAAGAGCATTACTGGAGCAGAAGAAGGTCGCACGGAACATGGACGATGCGATTGAAACACTTCAGACATGTCTGCGATTGCTGGATCTCGTTCATCGGGTTAGCGAGATGATCAGAGAAGGCAAATACTGGGGAGCTCTCCGGGTCAGTGACTATCTTCCGTAATGCGATTCCTAACGCTCTGGCTAGTCACTGGAAGACCTGCTGCACCTGCCACCACCTTCGATATCTCAAACCCCCTTCTACGCCCACCTCCTTTCCTCCCTGCCTTCCCTCAGATTATCGATCAAAGACGCCGTCACCGCTTCTACCAAATCGTGGCTGTTCGATGTCCGCGAAAGCGGAGCGAAGGTCGGGGACTTTGCCTTGGAGCAGATGGGGAACCGAATAAAGAAATGGCGGGCCCGGCGAGAAAAGGAGGGCGGAGTGAGGTTGGCGAGAGTCGGAGGAGCCTTAGAACTGGTCAACAACGAGCGAGTCGAGTGTGATTTCTGCGGCTGCTAAATGAAAAGAATGATCCTGACAACGGAGCTTAGTCGATGCTCTCGACAACGAGGAGATCAGGATAGATTTCCGACCACTGTATCAATGTATACATATTTACGAGGCCTTGGAGTGCAAGCCGGAGCTGCAGCGGAATTACCAGGAGGATCGAAAAGTGAGTTAGGCGTCTCGAAGATACGAGAGCTGAATTCATACTCAAAGACACAAGCGACCCTCATCCTCGCTTCTCGCCTGTCCACCACTCCAGAAAACCTTATGAACACCCTCCCTGTACTGATGCAGGAGCTAGTCGGCTTCTTCATCATCGAGGCGCACGTCTTGCGCACGATGCCCGACTTCCGGTCTCAACGGGATGTCGACGAGCTATGGGACGAGATGCGCAAGCGGATAGTGGAGATTATGGGTCAGGGATTGAAGGGATGCGCGGAGCCTGAGGTGTTTTTAGAGAGCAAGACGAACGTGTTGCTGTTTGTGCAGACGCTCGAGGTGAGATCGAGCGCTTATTGAGGAGTAGATGGCTTATCAGCGCAGGGTTACGGATATGACATTGCGGAGTTGAATGGACTGCTCATTACGCTCTTTGAGCGATACTCGGAGCTGTTACTACGGAAGTTCAGCACGGACTTCGATCAGGTAGGTCGTTTTCCCTGCACTGAGAATGTAGCTTACTCAAAGCAGATCGTTTCCAACGACGACAACCAACCCATGATGGTCAATGATCAAGAAGAGTTCGACCAGGTCTCGGGCGTCTGCTGGCTAGCAACAGGAGAAGCGGAGTCTCTCGCCATGTGAGGTGCTCACCCATTCCACCGCACAGCGCACTAATCACCACCGCAGGCATGGCTTCCCTCAATCAATGCCTTTCTCCCAGACTTATCCGATGTGTTGCATCAACATCCGTAACTTTGTCGACCAATTCTATCAGTTTACCGACGGAGTCTCGCAACACCACCTTGACATTGACGAAGTCTTGCGAAAGGTACGATTCGAAGAGGAATTAGGCTGACGTCATGTAGTCACTTGACGGCCTCTTGACGGATCACATAAGCGCTCAAATCACCAAGCGGATACGCGGCATGTCGAACCTTTCTCAGATCGCTCAGATGTTGGTGGATCTGGAGCACTTTAGCACGGCTTGCGACGAGCTGGAGGGTGTCTTGATGAATTTGAGGTGACTTTCGCTTTCATGTGTCAGCGGTAAGCTAAGCGTATCCAATAGAGCATCGCAAAGAGGCGGTCCAGTCCGGTTGGCCTCCTGTCAATCCTTCGCTAAATCCCTGGCGACCGCTGAAGCCCGGATCGACACCGTCATCGCGTCAAAGCTGGAGTCGTTCCTTGAGCTCGCAGAATACGACTGGCTCCCCGCTCGACCTCAATTCACAACGAACGAGCCCAGCACCTATGTCTTCGAGATGATCACCTTCTTAACGGCATACGTCGATTCCGTTCTCATCGGTCTGAACGATACGATCAAGACGAGAGCGTATCAGAGTGCTCTGGCTAGGATCAACAAGTGGATGATGGTGAGTAAGCAGGATTGGTCTTGCTGATAATGCAGGACACGCTTTGTGGGAAGGAAGTACCGAGGTTCAACGAGGCGGCTCTGGCGAGCGTGCTGGCGGACGCAAACTTTGTCGAGGCGGAGATCAGGCGGCTTGGCAAGTCCGAGCTGAACAACGTCTTCGATGAGGTCAAGCTTGTGAGTGAGAGGGGAGACCGGCTGTCTAAGCTGAACTTCCCGATCAGACCATCAACATCGTCCTATCCGACGCCATCTCGGCTTATATGGAACCCTCGATCCGGCAGATGTCATATGCAGCTGTCAGACCGATACGACTAGCGGTGATCTTGGCGAAGCTCGGGAAAGGGGCGGCTGCGGCGGGTGGACCAGCCGCGATGGGCCGGTCGGAAAGACGACGGAGAGAAGCGGACGAGGTGGCGAAGCTAGCCAACCCGTGAGAGGGAGACAAAGGATAGATATTGTGGTCCCATGCGAGGTAAGGACTTGACCATAGCAGTTCTGGGCAACCACCTACCCTATCGGATGAATGGTATCCAATAGCCTCTCTTTATGCATGGTGATAAGCTGCAGAAATGCAAACAGTCAAACGCCGTCGGCTATGATCGACGAGGCACGTCGCTCATCCGCGAAAGCGTATGAAATTTCAGTTACTCTTACCCAAAAGAAGCATCATTAAGCTTCGCATTATCGCTCGTAGCCCTTAAGGTTCCCGATCTGTCCTTACTTGAGCATCATGATGACCAATCGGCGGCTCGCCTCTACCGTGTCCGGAGGTAGCTCTTCAACACGCAAAATCGTCCTAGTCGGCGCTGGATTCCTTGGTAGCTCCCCTCGTTACCATGCCTTGGTGTAGAGCTAATCAACCCAAAGGTTCGTATATCGCTCGAGCTCTCATAGCCGATCCAAGAAGTCGAGTCGTCTTAGTCTCCCGTAATCCCAAACCCCGTCAGTAGCGGTTCCCCCTCCAGCTCATTCACCCTACACCATACCGTATGAGTAATACCATCTCTAATCGCTGCTAACTCCCTACTTGTAGTGTACGACCGCCTCTCCCCACTCGGTAGCCAAATCCTTCCACCGGCATCAGCAGACATAACCTCCAGCGACCTGACAGCCCTCACGCAAGCAATGATCGGTGCCTCTGCAGTAGTCTCAATGGCAGGACTCTTGGTCGCTTCCCCGAAACAGTTTTATGAAGTCGCTGAGAAGGGAGCGGAGAATGTCGTGAAAGCTGCTAAGGATGCTGGAGTGGGGAGGATGATTATGGTTAGTGCTATTGGGGCGGATATCAATGGGCCGACGCCTTAGTGAGTGTGATTGAACGTTTTGGATTTGGATTGATTTTAACTGAACTGATGAGGGTAGTCAGAGGACCAAGGCTGCTGGGGAAAGAGCTTTTCTGGATATGGAACCGAGTGCGACGATCATAAGACCTTCGATCATATTTGGTCCAGGAGACTCTTTCTTCACCGTCGGTATAAACAGCTCTTGAGACTGGGATCGGCGCGCTGACGGGGGAGTAGAGGTTTGCGACGTTGGCGCAATACCTTCCCTTCCTACCAATCTTTGGCGGTGGAGTCGTTCGCTTCCAGTATATCTTGCTGGTGCTCAAATGTACGAAGCTAATGTAGAATCACGTCAGACCGGTGTACGCCGGTGACATCGCTCGAGCCGTGGAGATTTGCTGCCGGGACAACCCAAAAGTAGTCGCTCAGGTCGGAGGGAAGATCATCGAGGCCGGCGGACCTGACAGTGAGTCTCCGATCTCTGAGCCTGCTTTAGACCCATCGCTGAAGTTGACAGCTTTCACATATCGGGAGATCATGCAGCTCGTCCTGCGGTATTCCGGATTGGAAGGACGGAGAGCCATCATATCCCTTCCCTATTGGTTAGGGATGGTCCAGGCTTTCTTCCTCGAAAAGACACCGGAGAGCATCTTCACCGTCACTCGTGATCAGGTTTGCCCAACCTTAGCCTCTCCAAACCTAGGTTGACGAGGACGGCAGATCCGACAACTGCGGAATGACAACATCGTAACAGTATCCCCGACACCCCCACTTAACTCCCTAGATTTCGCTTCCCTCCTCACGGCTTTCCCCTCTTCCCTCCCGTCGTCCTCACCACCAGGCGATGCAGGTCTGAACAGCGTATACAATATCTTACCCTCGTATCTCGGTCCTCAAGCTAGTCCGGAGAAGGGGAAGAGAACACATGGACGTGGATCGTTGATGACTGGTTCCGGGAAGGGGTTCGAGGAGATTCAGAAGATGAACATGAGGAAGTAGCGACTTACTACGATCATGTTGTACTTTGTAAGGTCATACGTTACTGAAAGATCACAGCTACACGGAGTGTCGCATTTCGCGATATGTCATTGTCTCGATCAACCAACCGAAGCGCTCAGGAGTCTCCTCGCTGATGCTCCTGCCTACTCGCTAGCTGTCGTTGATGAGTCTTGAGCCTCTCCGTGATTCGATCCTCTAGAGTGAGCTCGACCACCTGCGAGCTTGACGTCATCAACACACATCACGGTACCGATGCTTTTTGGTTATTGGGGCTTACTGCGTCTTCTCGCTCATCTTTCTGTGAATACAATCAATCAGCCAAACCCGTCAGTTGTCAGTAGCTGGAGGTTGAGCATACCTCATTTCCTCAAGCACCCACTGCTCCCTGCTGATCACATCCTTTTCCCTCTCCTTGAGCTCCTTCTCCTTCTCCCGCAATCGAGACGTTGACTCGTTCAACCATTTTACATCCCTCTCGCCGTCATCCTCCCTTTTCTCGTCGATCTCGTCCTCAGCCTGGATCCTAGTATCCAGCAGCGGAAGGTGCGCCGCGTCGAGGGTGGACCTGAGCTGATGTTTCTCCGACAGGAGACGATCGCGAAGCAGTAACGAATGGGTCAAAGCGTCGATCAGAGGTATTTTGTCTATGTACAGCATTATCAGGACATGAACCGATCTGAAGCAGAGTACAATATCACAATTTCCCTCTTGACCCACACGTAACACCCATACTTCCCTCTCCTGACCGTCACCCTTGCTCCGTACTACGCTGGCACCTTCACCTGTCTCTTCAACAGACCACCATTGTTGACCCTGCAATGTTAGCTTCGTGCTATATAGACGAATCGCTGTGCTGTACGGGGCATTGAATGTGCCACCCCGCGCTTCCAATAGGGGATCAACCAAATCGGATGGGACGACTAGCGGAGCCAAGGGGGGTGGTAAGAAGGTGGACAGCTGATTGAGCAGAGCGATCTTTTCTTGAACCATCTGCTCTCGAGCCTGTCATCGATCAGTCTCGGAACACCGTGGAGCAGAGTTGGGGGGAAGAGAACCTGTACTTGAACGGAGGGCTTGTATCGACCTGAGAGGGTCGGTAGACTGCCTTTTGGGACCTCCAGGACGAGAGCGATCAAGCTGAGGATCAAGCTGAGCCGCAAGAGCGGATGCGGTCTGGCGAAAGACCATCGACGAAAAGATGTCGTCTGAGCCATAGCAGTGGGGTTGTTGCGAGAAGCCGCCGGTTCGTGCCGTGGGAGTTGAGGATGACGATTGAGGTACACATCGCCAAGTTGAATGGCGATGGGTGCCTCTTCATGTCGCTAATTGGATTGGGAGGCGACCCGGTTTGGGCCTGATGGCTGTCGATATTTGGTGGCGTACGCTGCTCCTGGCGTTGATGCGGTGGTGAGCGGTAGATCTCGTCCATCGCCGGGATGCTGAGTGTCTAGTGAGGTCATTGATAGGATCAAACTGTAGAAAGAGGGAAGAGCAAGAAGATCAAAACACGTTGCTGCGTCACAGCCTCGTGGATTAGGGTTAGGTCGGAAAGGACCCCTCGGGGGACGCGATCAGTGCATCTTCCAGGAATGCAGAGATCAGTATCAGAAGATGGGATCAGCACCCAACGTCAATGTGGTCAGCGGTGTTCCTCGATGCGCATTGCGCATATAAGCTCAAACGGGCTCGCTCATACGCGCTACTTCCTGCACCTGAACCATCACATATTCTCATAGTACAGGCATGACCGGCGCTGACGTCTCCGGAGCGAGCAGAAGTTTAGGTACGTTGAGAGCGACTACTCCGGCGAGTGACATGCTAGCGTCATAAATGTGAGCCAAATGGGTTTCAGAAGGGCATCATGCAGGATGTCAGTGAGGTTAGTTGACTCACCCAAGCGTGACAAGCGGTGAAGTCTGATCCTTCGGTGCTCGTAAGGGTTGCTGGTTCACAAACCCGATCACAGCGGATATCATCGCTCCCCAAACGACTCTGCGTAGACGATCAGCTCAAATCGTTTTGTCACTCAATGTCATCCTCAGGAGATCTGAGACGACTATCTAGCGATCTTGAGCAGACGTACAATGGATTCTTAAGGAACATCCCCGCTCCTGCACCCATCATGGACGATTGACTGAACCAATCCTTTTGTTCTTCCCATTCCGCCGAGAGAGGGAGGTGAAAAGGGTAAAGCCTGGCCACAAGGGTCAGCACTGCTCATCCCGCTTCACATCAGCAAGACCGCTCCGTAACCGGTGTACAAAGTTCGACAACAATGCAATGACAACCCACTTCTCAGATCGTGGATCGGACTTGTCATATACTGGTGCTGTGATCGACATGCTGAAAAGCTGCCCCTCAGCGCTGCTGACGATTTACAGAAAGGGATTAAGCGTAAGACCTCCCCCTCCTCGCAACTCCCCGACCGGTTCCATGGCCACGTGGAGGGACCGAGTCTGTTTTTGAGAGTCAAGGACTTTTGGCGTCGGGAAAGTCATGGTGAAGCCATCATTTTCCGCTCAAAGAGAGGTATCGACCACATCGGTAGTGGACCCTTGATGACTGCCTCTTCGTACCCGAAGATCAAGGTCGGCGTTCTTGGTGCGACAGGTGAGGACATCTTAACTCCTATATCAACCGCTAATGTCCAGGTAGGAACCGTTGGCCAACGCTTCATCCAACAATTAGCCATTCACCCATACTTCGTCCTTCATACTCTAGGAGCTTCTTCCCGATCTGCAGGTCAGCCATACTCAAAAGCGGTCCGGTGGAAGCTGGGCACACCCATACCTGAGGCTGTGAGGGGGATGGTAGTGCAGGAATGCAAACCTGGAGCGCAGGGGTTTTCGGAATGTGGTGTGGTATTCTCGGGGCTGGATTCGGATGTAGCTGGAGAAATAGGCAAGTAGGCGTGCGAATTATAGTCATTCATAGCTAACGACCCACTCTCGCAGAGTTTGCCTTTCGAGCTGCCGACCTCGTCGTCTTCTCCAACGCAAAGAACTACCGCCGAGATCCGACCGTCCCCCTCATCGTACCCCTCGTCAATCCATCACATCTCTGCGTCGTGAGACATCAACAGTCCCTCCTCGACCCACCCTTAAAAAAAGGCTTTCTCGTTACCAACGCGAATTGCTCAACAACCGGTCTCGTCGTTCCCCTCGCTGCCCTCGAAAAGGCCTTCGGTCCACTGAGGACCGTACTAGTCACCACGCTCCAAGCTATCTCCGGTGCTGGCTACCCTGGCGTCTCATCGCTTGATATCCTGAACAACGTCGTACCTTACATCGATAGCGAAGAAGAGAAGATCGAGTGGGAGACGTCGAAGATACTAGGCGGTGTCACACCCGATGGGAAAGGCTTCGATTTGCATTCGCATTTCCCCATCACCATCTCCGCACATTGTAACCGAGTCCCAGTCATTGACGGTCACACCGCATGCGTATCCGTCAAATTCGTTCGACAACCCCCACCATCCATCGACGAGATCTCCGAGGCGTTCAATTCGTTCATTTGCGAAGCACAAACCCTCGGTGTCCCCTCAGCTCCAGCACAAGCTATAGTCGTACATGACGCTCCAGACCGACCACAACCCCGCCTAGACATCGACTTGGAAAACGGCGCTTGCGTCTCTGTAGGTAGGATAAGACCATGTCCGGTTCTAGATGTGAAATTTGTTTGTCTGGTGGATAATGTCAGGTTGGGAGCTGCGACGAGTTCGGTTATTAACGCTGAGATCGCTGTGGGGAAGGGTTACATCTCATAGACATGCATAGTACCTGTTTGCGGCATCTTTCCGGCGGAAGCAATTCACAGTGACCCGAGCTCGATTGAGACCACTGCTCGGTCACCCGTTCTAATCCTTTCTTGAGTCTGCTCTTCCACTTTCCTCGAACCCTTATGTCTCGCTCACCAAGATGAAGACTCTTGGATACCCGTCTCATTTACCCTTCATCTTCGGTAATGGCGATGAACATGGCTTCCTCATACCTTTGGGGACCAGTTAGCTGTCCCCTTCCTCCGCCGATCGAGACACACCGAGAGTGGAAGTGAGTCTCCATTAGCCCTTAGCTCCTCTTTATCTACCTGAGCCTTGACCCGAGCTTACACGACTTCCAGGTACGAGATGCGTCGAGAAGCTCAACTCATCATACCAAACCTCTACCTCGGTCCCTTCCAATCCTCCATAAACCTACAACATATGAAAGGGATGGGAATCACCCATGTGTGCGTGTCTCCTAGCTGGTTCTCATCTCCTCAAGGTGTGTCGCCCTGGGAGATGTGCTGATTAGAAGACAGCCTTTGTATACGCGATCGGAAGGAATCATCCCTCATCTATCCTCGGTTTCCGACTGATTTCACCTATATGACCCTTGATATTTCCGACAACATGGTGGGCACCCTTCCTCTCCCGCTTTCACAACGTAGTCGCTGACGAACACCGAGTGTAGGACCAGAACCTCATCACCATCTTCCCGCAATGTAGGGCTTTTGTCGAACAAGCACTGTCATCCGGTGGGACCGTACTAGCACATTGCAACGGTTTGTCCACCTGCATCTGCTTGGACTGGAGAGCTGATGACCGACATGATAGGTGGGCTATCCCTCTCACCAGCAATAGTCGTCGGCTACCTGATGGGGAAATACGATTGGAATTTCGATCGTGCCCTCGCATATGTGCAGAGCAAGCGTTATTGCGTCAGTCCAATGAGCGTGAGTTGCTCTCCCCTCAAACTACCTGCACAGTCACAGCCTTCCCTTCCACGCTTCCACTAATACCAACAACCCGATATTGGCTTCAGTGACTGACGGCGATATGGTAGTTCCAGATCCAGTTGAAGGAGTACGAACCGATCTATCTCGCTCAGAAGATGGTCTCGCAGCATGGTTTCCCAGGGTCCGGAGGGAACAAGCGAAGTATGGTGGATGACGAGTAAGCCGCGGCCTCCTTTTACGAGTTGAAGAGCAGATTCCGACACGATGATAGGGATGACGATGACGAGTATAGAAGAAGACAGCCTGCGTATCCGGGCATTGCGATGGACTTTTCTCGATGAGTTTAACGAGGATTTGCAACAGGATACCCGGCACGGCGATTCCGATTTGATGAGATTATGTTGTATAGCTACGTCAATAAGCATGCATTCTTCATCTCAAATCGAGTCACGAAACCTCTCCGGATTCGAGAGCTTGTTCAATCGCTAATCTCGAAAGAACCGGCAGTACGTGCGATAGAAATGAGCGGTGGCCTACCGTCGAGCAATGAAAGGCGACATACTGGGGGATCCACTCAACTTGGTGGCTTGACAGGTACCGCAACAGCAGCCTGATAGTCTTTCGCATGTCATCAAGCCCCAAAAGAAGTGTACGACTTGTCTGAACCCAATATCCTGGCAACGCATATCGCCGCTCAGATCCACCCACCTCGCCTCACTCCGCCTTCTTCCCCACTCGACCTCTCGCTCCACGCCGTCGGCTGTCCGACCTGCCTTGGTGCTATTCCGATGGGGCTCGCGAAGTTACGAATCATAGGTTCGGGGTTAGTTCCACTCGCGATCGAAGGATGAGGGCTGACAGCACCGTCTGCTCGGTCAATCATGCGTAATCTGCGGGCGATACCATCACCTCGAAGTGGGTTTCGGACGGGTACGGGTGGACTCATCTCCTTAGTCTCTGCGTCGAGCCTCCGCTGAATTGGCGGTTGAGACGACGCCTGCCGGGAAGTGATGCGACTCGATGAACGGTACAAAGCGGGCGGAGTAATGGGCAAGGGCGAGTCGGTACTCCGAACGATGGGTGTGATAGGTCTCCGACCCCAGGGAACAGGTTTATCGGCTTGAGTTCGGAGGCAGGTGAAAGATGGCATCTTCTTGATTGCGGTGGGGCCCGTCTGTGGGAGGAGTGGAGGTAGAAAGATGATCTCGCCTTCCTCGCTGGATGGGCTATCATCTCGTTGGTGAGAAGCGAGGGAATTCATCCTGAGAAGGCGGTGTGCTGTTCCCGAGTGCGGTAGGTGTTTGGTCGCATTCGCTTCGTGATCGACGGAGGGGGTCGCGATTATCGTCCTATCCGAGCTTGAACTTGAGGTAGAACCCGCTCGATTCCTCATAGTGAACAACAAGGTGCGCTCGCTCTCCCCACCGAAGAATGCCGCACCTCCGTTACGGCTCCTCCATCCTGTACTCGGAAGGGAAGGTGTAGGAGGCGGAGAACTAGGTCGAGCATGCAGAGCTAGCCAAGCTTCTCGTGATCGCCAAGGTTGGTCTGGATCGCTGTCGGCCTCTGAAAGGAGCGGGGCAGAGAAGGAACGTGATCGACGGTGATGAGTCTTGATGGCTCGGGAGGATGTGGAGGTAGCAGGGGAGGTCATCCTGATTGGCGGGCCTAGGGTGATGGATAGAAGAGGGGTGGATGCACGGACGATCGGTAGCTAGCGAAGCATCAGGATACGATAGTCTACCGACCAGACGATGAACCTCACCTGATGCTCTTGTACCGGCAAGGCCATAGCTGAATAAGGTGGTTTAGAAGGCTTCGAAGATTTGAGGTTCTTGGTGGATCGTCTGTTCAGGAGAGGCATCCTAGGACTTGATCTTTTGTGTGTTTGGAGGGAATGTCGTGAAAAGGAACGTAGGGGTGTGTAGGGAAGAGAGGAGATGAAGATGAAGATCAGTCAAAGATTGAAGGTAATTAATCTCCCAAACCCAAAGGATCTCATCAGTTTTTCCCATCGACGCGACCCCCAAAGAACTCCTGAACACCCGTTCCTTAAACGTAAACGTTTCAAGGGGCTCGAAATCCGATTGTGATGGGTGGCTTGGAGTCGGGACCCTCGTTCCTGAGCAGTATTTCCCATCGGCTTCATCCGCGATCAAAGGCAGTCTCGCGGGGGATTATGCATGACTGAAAGGATGCTCTGATACTACAGCAAGTGCAGGTGAGTGAAAGCTCGACCGGTCGACATCTAAACCACAATCGCCATCGGCTCCTTCCCGTCCAAGATGGCGATCAAATCCAGGCGAGACCCATCGCGCCGACGGCCACGGCGAGGAGACCGGTGCTGATTTTGAGGACGGGCATGGCGGCGGACTTGGCGGAGGTGGCAGTCATAGAGGCTGATGCAGCTGCAGAGGTGGAGCGGGACGAGGAGGAGGAGCTAGTCACGGATATCGCGGCGGCGGAGACGGAGGACCTGACATCATCAATGGGTGTCTAAAGCTCAGTGAGGAAGCGAACTCACTTGACGGAGGAATCAGCGCTCGCGGCAGACATCACGGCGGAAGAAGCGGGCATGGAAGCGCTGGACACGGTCGAGGCAGCTGCAAGCGCACCGTTGGCGGCTGAGGAAGAGGTGGCCATCGTGTTCGTAGCGGACGAAGCCGCGGAAGAGGCGACGGACGCGGAAGTCATGCTGATCGTGCCCGTCAGCTCTGTTGAGTACGACTATAAGAGGCACTTACGCAGACGTAGTACCGCTCATGGATGACGAGCTATCGGTAAGACAGCTGGTGGTAGACCCGGGCTCTGGACAATCATCAGCATGGATCACTGACGAGTGCGAAACATCTACTCACGGACAGTCACCGCCTGGTCGTAGTTGATCGTACCGGTCGAGTCGGTGACCTTGAGTGATACCGAGGTGCCGGAAGCGATATCGACGGTCCAGGTGAGGGATGTAACACTCTGCTCGCCGAAATCCTTGCTATAAACCGATCAGCCGTCAGTCTTAGAACCGTCGTAAGGGCGAGTCGACCTACATGGCCGCAGCGGAGGACTGGCCACCGGGAATGGCAGCGAGGTAGTAAGGCGCTGTTCGTGTCAGCAGGGACTTCTTCGATGGGATAGGCGACCCACCTTGGCCCCCGGACCAGCTGAGGAGAACGCGCTGACATTCGATGAGCGAAGCGGGTGTTTGGATCATGAGCTGAGCCAAGGCGGTGCTAGCAGCGGCGAGAGCGATGTAAGACTTGGTGAACATGGTGAAGAGTAGGTAGAATGTGCTGAACGAGTGAGTGGATGGTTGAGCTGAATGAACGAATGAGGTTAGATGCTATGCGGTACTTTGCTGTGATGAGATGAGGGAAGAAGAGAGAGCTTATATAAAAAATCGTTTACTGTTTCGTAGGGTTTCGTCACGGCACGGTGAGTGTGGTCAGGGTAATGATCGGATCTCTTGCCGTACGCACGCGCTTATATGCAGCTCCCACATGCTTGGAATAGCCCGCTTCGTTTCAGGAGATTGCTTGAAGTCTGGGCCGGTCAGTCCGCTTGGAGAGTGATTAGGAGTTTTAGACTGGTAAGGGGCTTGGAGGTTGGGCTGGAGAAGCAGCGGTGTCTGAGATGAACGAGGCTGATGTTAGGCCGCGAGCGGTCGATAAGATCAAATGTGTATAAGTTATTGGCTTCGACACCGGACATACTGGGCTTTTCTATGGCGATCGCTGCATAGACGATGACGAGAAGACTGATGGGATGTCGCAGTCGTCGCGTTGTAGGTTGCGGAACGGAACCATTTTCGGCGATGAGCACAAAATCAAGGGCATTGTCAAGTACTTCGTACTCCACATGCAGTCCAAGAGCTATTACGTAATACCATACAGTCACTTCCCTTTTCGCTTCCAAGGGGACTGGGATCAATGTACAGAACTGAAGCAGAAAAATAACCCTCCGTTCCTGGAGAAGCTGAACTCTCCGGCTGTCAGAAACTCCTGCTTCTCTCGCTTACACCTTTTCCACAATTCCGAGAGATCAAAGTCATGGTCAGTCCCCGTCCACTTCTTCAGAACATTCTTACGCTGGAGTCGTCTCCCAGCGACGCTGATTCTACTGTGCCGTTCGCAGGACTTCACTCACGCCAACGTCCCCATATCCCGCGAAACCTGGGCGCCCCGCTCACCTCCCCGCCAAGGCGGACCTCCCCCTCCTCCATCCGGCTATGGTGCGGTTCCGCCTACTGATCCATATACCGAACGAGCTCCACCTCCCCCTGTACCCAGGGACGATCCGATGAACGGGAGGAACGGATATGGAAGGGAAGATCGGCCGGCGTACGGCAGGGATGATAGGACTAGGTTAGTCCATGTATCCCTCTCTGGCAAGGAGGTACGGAGGTGGACATACTACGGAGGAGGATCTGATCGCCGAAGATCATTTCCTTTGTCGAACAGCATCCTTAGTTCTGCGCATCCTTTGTGTCTGGTTGTCATAGGGAACAAAGCTGATATTATGACTTTACTTCCCCCTTCTTGCATTACTCGGCATCCGCATCGTTCCCCTATTGCTATATCATCGACCTATACTATGCGCACCGTAACCGACACCTGGCTCGCTGATGACTATGATCGCCGCTCCATCTCTCCTCGTACTATACCCCGCCGTCCGACCGTTAGGGAGGCTGCCTTTCCTCCACCTCGTCGTCCGCCCACCGCTCCTGCTCGTGTCGAACCCAACGCGGTGCTTGGTGTATTTGGCTTATCCATCCGTACTCGCGAAGCCGATCTCGAGGATGAGTTTGCGAGATATGGCGATGTTGCCAAGGTTGTGATTGTGTACGACCAGAGGGTGGGCTTCATCAGCTTCATCAGTAACGTGTCGCTGATTCTTGCTCATCAGACCGATCGCTCTCGTGGTTTCGGCTTCATCACCATGCGCACCACCGATGATGCAGCGAGGGCTATTGAGAAGCTCAACGGGCTCGTTTTGCATGGGAGGGCGATCCGTGTCGACTACTCAGCGACTCAGAAGCCGCACCAGCCGACGCCAGGCGAGTACATGGGCGCGAAAAGGCCAGGATGTGAGTTCCTCTTTCGTTCGTGCAAGCACTAGTCTTATGAGTCAGCAGACGAGGATCGCTACGAGCCGCGCCGCGACGAGCGGGGTCGTGACGATAGGGGACGTTTTGATAGGCATGATGACAGGCGTGTCGATGACCGCGACCGTCGCGACAGGTGTGTGCGAAGTTTTCACGTTTGAGTCTGGCTGATTAGGTTGCCAGGGTTGGCCGCCGCGATGATGACCCTTATGGTGGCCGTAGCAGGCGCGAGGACTACGGTAGGAGGCGTTCGCCGAGGTGAGCGGGGCGTTGTCATCTTGCAGGGGTATTGACAGTTCCCAGTCCCCGCAGGAGCCGGTACTCCGCTTCTCCCGATCGTCGCCCTCCTCCACCGCCACGCGAGTCCCGCGACTATGAAGCCCACACCCAGCCCGTCTCCGAAGCCCCGAGGTACTGAGCAGGGATATGAAGATTTCAAATAGCCCAAGACAAATCTCCTGTACATGTGCAAGAAAAGAATGAAAAGAAAACCCCGTCTCAAGAGCGAGCAGCAGTGCGAGCCGAAGTTGAAGTGTGCAAGCTTGAATGAAAGGTTTTGAAGATGGGAAGACCTAGAATGAAATCATGCCCATGTTCAATATAATGTCAATTTTGATTGGACTGAATGAGCAATATTGAAGCTGTGCTGCCGAATGGCGGGACTGATCAATACTTCTACAGCGCAATGAGTGTGATATCTGCTGATGAACTCTCCCCCTTTCAAAACCGCATGTCAATGACGCTTGCCTTTATATCTTAAGGATGTGGCATACCAGTCACTCCAGCGACTGTGATCTACATCGCTGCTTTGCCTGGACAAACCAGCTGAGAGTAAGGACACAGTTGAATAGGTATCATGTGTCATGCATGGAATATAAAGCCTGGTTCGTAACCGCCACAAAACCTGGCAATCCCTCAAAACTGCACTCTTCGCTTTCTCGCAGTGTATTTCGAATCTCGAGGAACGCTGTAGTATGACCATCAGTATATAGAGTGTGTCATGAAGATGACATGCGACGAACCCCTCCTTCCCTCTCGTCCTGTACAGCTCCTTCTTCTTCAAAACCCAATCCTTCGCCTTAACCTCCTTCTTCCCTTTCTTCCCTCTCCCTCTCTTCTCTCCACTCTCCTTCCTTCGTCTCCTTTCATTGCTGACCTCTTCCCTCCTCCTCCCCTCCTCTCCCTTTCCAACACTTATCTCCTCACCATCCAATCCCCTCGGAACTTCCTGCTGTCCAACCATGAGACACAAATACATCTTCCTAGCTTTCTTCGAGTTTGGGTAATCGACAACTAACCCACCGCCGAACCCCGCTCGTTGGGCAGATTGAGTGATGAGCTGGACTTGATCGTCTGAAGAAGGGTAGAATTGAAACACTGCTCGGGAAGGGTTACGTAGGGATGAATGGAGGGTTGTGAAGAATCGGATGAGACGTTGAGGTGGGGAATGGGAGGATGTGTCGGCGTTGAGAAGCCATTGGAGGACGGATACACTACGGAAGCCTTAGCCGTAGTTTTTCTCGTTGAGGAAGGTATAGAGATGTGTTTGGCGGGGCTTGTGTGTTACCTGATAGCGCCATCAAATGTTCCGGGTCGAAAACCGAATCCTTGTCCGATATCATGCAGGAACAGATCCCCCTCGACTTCCCTCTCTAGTGCAACCTCTACCTTGCATTAGCTGGTCCATATTGAGAAGCTCATTCGGGAGAGGAGGTAAGAGACGTACCTAGCATCGACGGCGCAATATCCATCCCGACCCAAACATGCCCTTCCTCCTCGAGCAACTCCCCGCTGAGCCCGCTACCACAGCCTATATCGAGGAGAAAGGCGGATCGACCAGGTGGGAGGGCGAGTAGTTCGAGTGCTCGATGGGTCATCTGGGATTGGATGGATTGGATACGGGAGCTGAGGCGAGTCAGCTAGAAGACCCATGCTTGAGACAAGGTTGGTTGGACACACTTTGAGGTGTATTTTTGGGCTTCGGTATCGCCATAGAACTGGAGTTTCACTTAATGACTGATTCGGAAAGGAGGAGCAGCTCACGATCTCAGGCGGAGATATCTCTTCGGGTCGTGACATCTTGCTGAAACTATTCTTGCTATCTTGAAGAGCGCCGAGTCTTCATGTGGTAGTTGCTCGTTTTCCCAAGCTGCAGTAAATAAATCTGGAAAACATGTTGGCCACGTGGTGAAATCAAATTAAACATGGGGATATACACAACATATATAGTCTCATCCCGCATAGACCCCCTCATACCTTGTCAAAACGTCCTTTGGAGTGTCTTAGAGGTACCCCGACATAACAGCTGACATGTATCGGCCGGTGATCTTCAGTTTCCCCGCTTCACCTGAAGCGCATACTCTCGACCTGAGGACAGGAAGTTTGCCAATCATTGAGCCCCGTTTCGTCCTGCCTCACCTGGACGAGCATGCTTCAGGAAGTGAGCGACTATTGGTCGGCTTGCGTGGGACTGCGATATTCGCTTCCGATCCCTTGGGCTTGACTCAGGCTATCGATGTCAAAGGCAAGGTCAAAGAACTTCCAAGACCCCCGGAGACGGGCTGGAAGCCGAGTGCGAGCGAGAATGTCTGGGAGGATTTGGAAAGGAGATGGACTGGACCGAGCACAGGACGTGTCTTCGGGGTGAGTCTAAGCGCTGATATTCGTCTTATTGACAAGACAAAGCCTTTGCGATGCTGGGATATCGATCAACCCGCCGAATCTCGCCCATCCTTCTTGTCAGAAGCGTCAACCTTCACCTTTGATGCTTTTGTCACCTCGTAAGTCCCGCTCTGAGTCTCTCTAGGACCAAGTTGACAGTTACGTACGTCGACTAGACTCGACCCTCCCATCAGCATACCTCGGTTGAGACAGCTACCGGTGCCGATCCCGCAAGACTCGAAGCAGCTGTTGGACCTGATGATCAGCGCGACATTGGGTACCACGAGTACTGACGCTTTGCGCTGGGATTCGAAGGAGAACCGCTTCAAATGGGATGAGGCGGGAGGCCGACTTGTCGGTGTGGAGCGGATCACTACGGCTTCGTAGGCTATATTGCCGGATCACGCGAGCGAAATGCTGATGCGCATTTATAGATCTCTCGACAGTTTCCTCAGTATTGGTACAGCTGTCCGACGGCTGGAGATGATCGTCGATTCGCAGAGCTCGATGTGAGTCTATTCAGACAGTCGGAAGCACTAACGATCATGTAGACCTTTGACGCCGACCCATCATGCCCTGCTACACTCAATCTCAACATACCTGACGTTCATCAAGCAGCGCTTGACGACGGCGTTGGGCGATTGCACGGTTGAATCGACGGCAAATTGGCTCAGATGGGGATCACGTTTGGAAGACCTACGGGAGATAACCGAGACGTTATGCGAGATCATGTCCTGGGTAAGCCGAAAGAATTGGCCATTACTGTATGTTAGTATACTAACTAGTCTACAGCCGCTTGGAGAAGCCAAAGCTCAGGCCTTGCCGTCACGGGGATCATCTGTCCTTTCACATCTCTACACCCACCTGCTTGCTCACCACTCAACAGGATCACCTGTTCAGCAGCGAAGTCCACGAGTACTCGCATTGGCCTACATCCTCAGCCAGGCATCTAAACCCTTCATGACCCTGCTACACCAATGGGTCGGTTTGACGGATTCATCTGCGTTGGACGATATAGGAGATCCCGACTCGCAACCATGGGCGGACCTAGGTATCTCAAGAAGCCAATTACCGCCTCGCGATGGTATCGATGTTCATTGGCAATACGAGTTTTCGGCAAAAAGGATGCCTACCTTCATCCCTAAGGAATCGAGGCGGACTCTCTTCGAGGCTGGCAGGAGCTTGAGACTGCTTCGAGACGCCTCGGATGGCCAGCATCCTTTGTGCGGGACGTCATGGGGTATCGAGGTCGACTGGAAGTGGGGAGTAGAGGGGTCAATTAGGTGTGTCTGACGCACTGGTAGATCAGTCACGGGACTGAGGGACCTCTTCAGCTCCAGTGCTCTTCAGGCTCATGCTCGCTGCGTACGGAGGGAGATCGACCATCGGCGTCGACCGATCCGGGACCGAGCTCGGCCTTTCCCAAGCTTGAGCTCCATTACCCGACTACGTGATCCGCCTAGGAAAAAAAGGAAGGAAATCCCCCGGGAGTTCTTGAACGAGATCATCCCGTCTACACCACCTGAAGAGGACGTTTTCAAGACGCAAAGCAACCTTGATACGCTCTGGTCTGTCTTCGAACAACCGCCTGGTTCTCATCTACGGTCGACATCAAAGCCAGAAGTATGGTCACCGACACCGCCTTCGGATCTTCATGCTTTTATCGAATATCACTCCGACTCGTCTCATCCACTCTTATCGTTTGACACCCCGACTTTACCACTGTTCATCTCCACTCATCTCCTTGCACCCCTGCTCTCTCATTCCACGTTAGTATCGACATCGCTGGTCTCGCTGTATCTGGATGACCTGAGGTTCCTCGTCCATCTCGATGTGCTGCGTGCTTTCTGGCTCGGCGGAGATGTCGGCCTCGCCGAAAGAGTCAGTGGCTCGCTTTTCGGAAAGGATGAAGCTGGAGCTGGGGAGGCCCTTGGTCTTGGCCGACGAGCGCGGACCCGCGTCCGTCTAGGACTCGGCGGACCTGATGCTGGTAGCGGAGATGGTGATTGGGGTATTGGTCTTGCCTTGGGATTGAGCGATCGTCAGCGATGGCCTCCTGGTGGAGCTGAGCTGGTGTATGCTCTGAGAACGACCCTTGTAGATGAAAGAAATGGAGTTTACGAAGAGAAAGGACCAGTTTGGGAGGGGATTGAGGATCGAATATCTTTCGCTGTAGAGGCGTTGCCTGAAGACGAAGCGGATGGAAGGAGGGCCAGATGGATGGATCCGCAGGCGATCGAGTGAGTGGAGTCCGACATATATGTGTAATGTGGAAAAGTAATCTGAACCTCGCAGGGCTCTCGACTTCCTTTATCTCGCATACTCGCCTCCAGCTTCCATTTCGTCGCTTCTGCCGACCTCCCTGATGGAGAAGTATCAGTCGATTCATAATTTTCTCCTACGTCTCTCTCGAGTCGACACCGTCACTCGCAGCCTGTACTGGGACATCGTACATCAGTCGGAGTCGGTCACGGAGCCGATCAAAGTCGGCGTGGATTCTGGTCTCAATCGTCTGCCCAAAGGTCACCGTCAACAGCCTCGACGGATGAAAGCGGTATTGATGTCCGGCTCGACTGTAGAGCACCAGCTTCACCGCTTACGATTCCGGATGTCCCACTTCGTGACAGCTCTCAGCCGATATGTACTGGACACGGCTATCGGAGCCAACTGGGATACCATGCGAAGACGACTGGAGAGGCTGAAGCGACGTGATCCCGCTCGAGGTGAAAATCGACCGCCAACACCATCAGCCGAGATGGGAGAGGACTTCGATTTCCAACCGATGAACGAAGTCGAGGACGACAACGAAGAGGACGACCACACGAACATCGGCCAGCTTCAATCCGTACACTCGCTCGTGCTGTATCACCACCTGACGCTCGATCGGATCATGCGAGCCTGTTTACTCAGCTCACATGCAGGACACCAGATGACATTCAAGGTTCTCATGGCGCTGTTTGGGCTTGTACTGGATCTAGGAAAGCTAGTCAAGGAGGTCGAGAGGGGTGTGATGGGCTTTGAGGAGGGTGAGGGAAGAGTAAAAGCGCTCGCTGCAGAGTGGGAAGAGAAGGAAGCGATATTCGTGAGTGACCGTCACCAGCAGAGCGTCCAAGCTTATACGGATTCATGGATAGCTACACGCGCTCGAGCGGCTCTCCCAGCGAACGCCCAAGCCACAGAGTCGCTCGACCGAGACGACGCAGGGGACTGTGACAGAGCATGATCTTGAGCTCCTCTTAGGCGTAGATGGTGCGGTGGACCAAGAAGGAGAGACCACATCCTATCGGCAAGGCGGAGGAGACCGCTACCTGCAGGAGCTGTTACTGAGATTGACACTGAGTTCAGGATCCGATGAGCGACGAGCAGGACGTCGGAAAGCAGATGAAACGATAATCTGAGACAGAGTCACTCGCAGCAGCTCGTGGGGAGGTTGTGTGTTGTTCATAGTATCGATGACATCCTTCACGTCTCATATGGCTAAAACATGACTAAAATACATGAGAGATAGCATGTCTGCTGATAGCCTATCCCGACCGCGACCACCGGTCACTCCAAGCTTATTAAGCCGATCTCACGCCAACACCTCACTCTCCCCATTCTTCAATTCTAAAAACCTGGCCTCGACTTCCGCCCCACCAGTCTCCTCCTTCGCTTTCTCTAACGCATCCTTCACTGTATACACCTTCCTCCTCAAGAACCAACTCACAAGCCCTCCACCCTTCTTCACTTCATCATGTGTGCCTATCCAGTACTTCGCTCCCAATACCTTCTGTGCAGTCAACCCGTTATGTGCTCCAAGGTTCAGTTGGAGTCCATAATCGATCGAGACGTCGTGTAATCCGTGAAGGAAGGCTAGGGTTTGGATTGGAGGTTTCGCTGATGAGACGGCTTCCAAGCTTGGTGCGTGAATACCGTGAGGTGTGTAGATGACTGCTTCGGCATCGCCATCGGTCCCATCTCCCCATGCTATCAGTATCGCGGAGTGATAATACAGCGCATCGGATTTGGTCTGTAATCGGCTCACATTGAGCCAAGGCGGAGTCGATTGTCCACCTGTTTCTCGCCAATCGCCGTTGAAGATGGGTGTTTCGATGACCGAGTCGAAATGTTTCCATCCTTCTACAAGGGATGCTGCTTTAGTTGCGGCGATGACTTTGGTCGATGGGGAACACTCGAGGAGGGTGGCTTTGTGGCAATGGTCTGTGAATTCGTGGGAGATGGCGATGGTGTCGATCAGTGTGGTCGGTGGTGATGATGTGGAGGTAGGTGGGATGTCGTTGGAGGAAGTAGAGGTGGAGATTGAGGCGGCTTCGACCTCTCGGCAGAGCTCTTCGACTTCGGCGATGCTGCCTAGAGCAGGAGCGATCGAATGCCATTGTCGACTGAACCAACTCGCTACGTCGCTTTGTGAACCGGAGAGCCAAGGGTCGAGGAGGATGTTATGCCATCTTCGAGGTGAATTTGATGAAGAGGATGGAAGGGGGATCTGTAGGAGCCAGGTGGTATCCGCGTTCACTACATTCCTCGTCAGCTTCGATCAAGCGAGATGAAGAGCGGTAGAAAGGAGGACTCACGGTGATGAAGCAATGGTCGTCGATCAGCCAGAGCTTGATGGACGAGGGATCGCACGTGCTCAAGCATCTCCGCTTTGGAAGTACTTTCCGTCATGATAGTCGAAGCAAGCAACCTTACTCGTAGAAGGTGGCCAAGAGAGACAAAAAGGATCGTCAGATTTATTGATATAAGTTATTGGACGGCTTTCAGTGCGGGCATGCCGTCACCGTCAAACGTTCAAGGATTGCCTAATCCGGGACATCCCAGAGGTTTCCAGATGATCATCAGTCTCCACAATCCCTTGGTCCTCCACATTCCTTGTCTAAAGACCTTTCACATGAACTGCATCGAACGACACATACACGTTGGAGCGTTAGGAGCACTATGTTACGGTCTCAACTGGCCTGGCTGGTAAAGGGTGTTTGGGTTGATGACCGCAAAAACGAAGGGGTTGCTTTGTGTCCCTCCGCTTTGATCCCATCAGTAATGAAGAGGGTCCGAGCTCTGACGCGTCCTTTGACCCCCCGACTTTTCCACCTGATCCCACTCTTTCTTCCTCTACATTCCTGTCCATCTTATTTTTCCAACCGATATCTCATTCAAGTTCTTGAGACACTAACCCGGCAGAACCTGTTTCATCTTTACGTCGCAACAAAGGCGGTGCCTTTCGGTGCCTTCCAAACGCTCAACCCCCTTCGACCCCCTTACTTCCGCTCACACCTCATCTGTATAGTGAGCCTTTTCCGTGCTTCTGCCCTTTGCCTGGTGTCGATACATACCCCTCAGGCGGTGAGACTGACTTTTGTTCTAGTAGGTTGGAGGAAGAAGGTTATGGAAGGAGGATCAACGAAAGTTCAAGCATAGATGTAGGTTGAATTCAAGTCGTGCTACCTTTCTCATATATCTGCCTACCGCGATGCTGCGAGTGCAGACAGGGGATTTCATGGGAAGGGCTGAGGCTGCTTGGCCTTATGACCTTATGAGGTCTTCCAAGAACTTGCAAACCCTCCTGAGACAGCCTCGCTTCCTCTGTCCTCTGCCCTTGACCTCCTTTTGTGCGGAGTCACGAGGATCCTGTCCTTCTTTCCAGCTCTCTAGCTAACTTCCGTATCTGCGCAGTAACTACTTCGAAGACGCAATCGAGCTTTCAACTCATATACGCTCACTCAACCATCATGTCATCATAAAGTATCAGCCCCCGTAACACCTTTATCTCCCGCACCGGTATGTCAGGTTCACGTCTCGGGCCCGTCGTCTCCTCCATACCGCCAGTCTCGCCCCACACGCACGTCCCTCGACCCCCTTCTGCCAATGGGCACAACTCTCACACACGGCTGATGAGTGATGCTGTGAGCACGTCTGGCAGTAGTGAGGGAGACAGTCGGAACGTTCGTGTTGGTGAGTTTACAGTCAACTAGCTGACCAGCTTTTCGCCCTGTCTGACTCTCAATGGCAGTACTCCGCATCCGTCCCTCAGATCCCGACGACACCAACGTGCCTCCTCGCTTTCGTAACACTCTGCTACACCCCATCTCCTCCTCGACCGTCCGCGTCGATGTGGATCCTGCTACTCTGGCTGGCCAGGTCAACGGTACCGCGAGTGGGGCAAATAAGCGACACCCTACCTTCGGCTTCGATCACGTACTCGGTGAGGAGTCTAGCCAGTTGGATTTGTATGATGTCACCGGGAAAGAGGTGATAGAGGACTTCCTTCGCGGGCATAACGCCACATTCCTTGCGTGGGTACTCTGATCAAATTACAAGTCGCTGACCAGGATTCCAGATATGGCCAGACTAGCTCCGGCAAGTCCTATTCTATGGGCACAACCGGAGATGACTCCGATTACTCTGGAGCCGAGTTCCGTCCCCGGACAGGCCTCATTCCTCGGACGGTCCAGAGCATTCTCGAACGAGCAGAGGATATTCGACGCAGCTCTGGTCCTGAAGCAAGCTGGGAAGGCCGCGTCAGCTTTCTCGAGCTTTACAACGAGGAGATCATCGACTTGCTCTCCGGATCCGGTATCGCCATTTCCATTCGGGAAGAGCGGGATGGGCGGATCGTCTGGTCTGGTGTGCGCGAAATGAAAGTCAAGAGTCTTGCGGAGGTTATGAACCTCCTCGAGGAAGGCTCAGCTCGGCGGAAAACGGGTGAGACCGACATGAACGCGACCAGCTCGAGAAGTCATGCCATCTTCTCGCTCACTCTCGTTCAGCGGAAGCGCGCTAGTCTCGTCACTTCGACGTCCCAGCCGATACCTCAGGACACCCCAATTCTGGGTCTTAAACGACCTTCATCGACCATCGGCTTCCCCGGAGGATCGCGATCTGGAACGCCTTCCGGCCGATCACCGACACCATCGGGATCTCGTCCTGGCCGGCCGACCAGCTTCACCGGTCTGCAACGGCCTTGTTTGCCTCGTCCGGGCTCCATGCACATTGCATCAACCGCCGGAGATAGCGAACTCATCGTGGTAACAAGCAAGTTCAATATGGTCGATCTGGCTGGATCGGAACGGCTTAAGCGGACAGCAGCGCAAGGTGACCGGATGAAGGAAGGTATCTCTATCAATAGCGGACTGTTGGCGCTTGGAAACGTCATCTCGACGTGTGCGTCTACTGAATATCACCTGCCAATACATACTCGCTAATGCTTTGCAGTGTGCGATCCAGTCAAAGCTCGGGGTCACATACCTTACCGAGACTCAAAGCTCACCCGTATGCTGCAAGGTATGTCCCACTTCGCTACGTATCCACAGGCTCTTAGTAATGATTGATCAGACTCGATCGGTGGGAATGCCCTTACTACCATGGTTGCTTGTGTCTCTGGAATCGAGTACAATGTCGGCGAAACACTCAACACGATAAAGTACGCGTCTCGAGCTCGGAACATCAAGAACGTAGCGAAGATCAATGCAGTCGAGGCTGGTTGGGATGATGTGGAGCACCTGCAGAACCTCGTCGCCAAGTTACGCAAGCAGATCTCAGCGATTGATGCGGACGCTGGCGACGGCTCGAAAATCTTGCCTCCTGTAAGCAAGCAGAACAGTATATCCGTGATACGGCTCGCCGAGCTACAAAGAGAGCACACTGAGGTGAGACCATCCTGTCCAGACATCTGATCGCCATTGACTGCTCTCATAGCTGTACGACCGGTATCTCCAGAAATGCACCGAGAATGTTCGGCTCACCACCGAGTTGCGGGATATCCGACCACAAGAAGGCGATGCTCTCGAGAGGTTCAACGAGACAGTCGAGCCGGTCATCCTGGAGTATGTTCCCCTCTGTCCCGCTAGCGAGCGCTAACCGTGATCAGGTACGAGAAGGTAGTCTCGGCTCTGAATGGGCAGCTGGACGAGCTTCGCGTCGAACTCGTAAGGCATTGGCCTCCTTGGTGTCCTCCTCTAATTACCGTGTAGACCGCCTTGCGTCATTTGTACGAGGAACAGAGTCGTCAACATTCGGAAGCTGGAGAGCGCCAAATGCAAAGCGAAAGCTACGTGGCGGAATTGCGAAGCCGAGTCGGTAAGCTCACGGAGCGTAATACAGCCTGCGAGGTGAGACATCAATTGCCTCCACTTCGGGGCCGGGATTGACAACCCCAGGCTTACGTGCACGATCTCGAGGCGAAACTCAAGGCGCATTCCGACAAAGCTGACTCGCGTGACAATACTATCGTCGAGCTCCAGAAGGAGCTTGGCAATTTCAGAGACAACAATCTCAATCTTCGAACCCATGCATCCGAGCTTGAGCAGCTACTAGCCAGATCCGAAGGCGATGTTGGCGTTTTGGCTCGCCAGATGGAGAAGTACGAATCAGAAGCAGCTCAGCGAGAATCCGCATATCGCAGTCTCGAAGCGCGACTTGACCTGCTGAGTGACCGGGAAGACAATAAAGCCCTGCTGAGGGAGCTGAAGAAGCGGGAAGGCCTCATTGCGGCCCTCGAAAGACAACGAGATGACCTGCTTGGATCTCGGGATCAGGCCAGTACCAATGGTACTGAGTATGGGATATCGGGCCTTCGGTCACAGCTTGCCAGTCTCAACATCTCTACTCCGAATGTCGCGGAAGCGACGAGTGACAGCGCGATTTTTGAGAATGCTCAGGAGATAATCAGGTCAAGCCGCTCGTTCGGTCCTGCCAATCAGGAGCTGACACCCCCGGAAAGTCCCGAGTCGCAACGGGACGGTCAAGCGTCTAAGAATAACGAGATTATCCAGCTGCAGACGGCTCTGAAGAGTCTGACAGCCCGATGCTCTGAGGCGGAATCGCAATCGAGTCAAGCCAGCGCTAGAGTTGCCGATCTTAGATCCCAGCTCTCGGAGGCGAAGCTCATCCACGCTGAGCTGGACGACGTCGTGCCGTCTTCACCCTCTCTTCCCTCATCTGTCCATGGTGACGATGCTAGTGAAACGGGCTCGATGCTGCAAACTCCCAAGGCATCCAGTCCTTCACCTTCCCCGACTGAGCGACGAGGCTCTCGCCGAGGCTCTACGCCTTTGCTCATTTCGGCAACATCAGGTTATACAACGGTCGGGAGAGGGCGGGATTTTCGAGGGGGGAGGGGTATTGGAGAATCAAAGCGAGTCAGGTGAGTGGAGACGATCTTGAATCAATCCCTGCTCATCAATCTCTAGACCACAATCGCTCTCTCAGGAGCTGTCATCGTCACACTCGCTGCCTGGGCCATCGCGAACCTCTTGGGGTGGACCTGGCCGTCTTCTGTTCTCTTCCTCTCCCAATAGGCAGAGCTTGCCGGTCATGCAGAAGCCCCAGCGCTCGCCGCAGTCACTCGAGGCGGAGCTCAAATTTGTTCATCGAGTAAGTGAGTCTTTCTCGGTGCACAAGCCCCTCCTCACAAATGGTTTCAGGTGGTAGAAGAACGCAATGAGGAGCTCAAAGAGCGGGAGGCATTTATAAGACAGTTGGAAGAAACCCTCCGACAGTCGCAGTCCTCCTCCTCACGCAAGTCCAGTACGATGTCCCTCATTGTCACTCCAGAGACGAGTCCAGAACCATCCAGCATTCCCCTTCCGAGCAGTCCCTATACGGCTCCTCTAGACACGACTGAAGCGGATCCCTTCGGTTCCTCGGTCTTCGAAGACATCTCGCCTCGTTCAGCGAACAGCTACAACGACGTCGCACACCCGTCAACCCGAACGAGCCGATCGGATTCAGCCAAGAATGAGAGCCGAGTACAGGAATTGATGAGGTGCGAGGCCACGTTTGAGTCCTAGTCTAGTGCTGATGGGGACAAAGAGAGATGGAAACCAAGGAGGCTTCTCAGCGGGAGATGATAGACCAGCAATTCATCCAGATTGCAGATCTTCAGAAAGCTAACAACCGGCTGAAAGATGAGCTGTTCGGAATAGTGGGTATAAATATCGTTATTTAAGAGCTGACCCCGATCAGGATCCTCGCACGGAGTATGGTAACCAAACTTCGAAGCCCCCGGTCGACAAGACGCCCGTCACAGCAGTCGACGTTTCCTCTCCACAAAGTCAGTCATCCAGCAATGGTCAACTCGACTTCAACGTCGCCCACGACGAACATGCGCGCGAGCTGCAGGCCTATATCAATGGTCACGCTCAAACGATTAAAATTCTGCAGCAAGAGCATATCGCTGCTATGGATGAACTGCGCCAGGCTTTAGCCAAATCGAATGCGGTTTCCGCGGAAGCCCTCGGGGCCGAGCGGAAGACACACGCCAGGATCGTTGCCGAACTCGATAAACTGCACGCAGAATCTATCGACTCCCTGCGGCGAGACCAGCAGACTGTCAAGGATCTGGAGTTGTCTGCGGTTATCAGTGAGGAACAGCGGCGGCAGCTGAAAATGAAGGCGGATCAGGCGTCTTTCGAGCTCTCGAAGGTGCGAGATGAGCATCAGACGCAGCGCAATCTCGATCTCCGACAAATCGCCGACTTCAGCAGAGCGAAGGCGGCAACCGAAAGTATCAGGCAGCAATTGGAGGCAGTCAATAGCGAGCTCAGGACCAAGGTCATCGAGCTTGAGCAGCGGCTTAGCCGGGGCAGATCACCAATGCCTCCGCAAGGTCCTCCTCCAAGCAGTCCCCTTCCGCCTTTGCCGGCGGTGACAATCACCAAATCTACCCGCACACCCTCAGCATTCCGAAGCAATCATACGGAACGGTCCGATATGGATCATGACCCATTTAGCTCCGCTTTCTCGAAACCGGACATTAGCGCTGTCCAAGCGCAGACGCCTGAGCCTGTCGATCAGGCCGTTCAGCAAGTAATGGCTGAGCGGGACGTTGCTGTCTCAGACAATGAGGATTTGAAAGACCCAGTGGCGTTGAGTGACCTAAAGGTGAAACAAGCGGTAAGCATGCTCTCGCAATCTCCAGACGGTACTGACCCATCGGCGCTGCAGGCGGATAAGCTCGATGCGCAGCGTCACATGTGCGAAAACCTTACCAAAGACCTACAGGATGCGCGGAAAACCAGCGAGTCTGCTAAATTTCAATGCAACGCATCTGACAGGCAAATAGATTCCAAGCTTCGTGCTCATCTCGAAGACGCCCGACAGGAGACTCGCCGAGTCTCGGAAGATTGCAAGGAACACATGGAAGAGCTCTCGAATCGACGAGCTAGGATGAGCACTTTATCGGAGGAAACGGGACGACATCGGGATTCACTTCTCGTGGCGAATGAGCAATTGGCAACGCTGAAGGCTCAGCTTGACCGAGCGGTTGAGCAAAAGGTAAACAAGAAGCTGGGACAGAGGCTCAAGGTTGGTCCAACTTACCCGGAATCAATCCTGTGATGACGCTCTTGGCAGTGCTTCTAATCGTTCTTACATGATCTCGCAGCTTCCGGGTTCATGGTAGTTTCATGGAGGTTGATCCCAACACATTCATAGCAGTTCCTGTATCCGCTTCATGCTATATTCGATGAACTCAAGCTCACGTTATGCACATTACATCACGTCGACTTGTCGTCCGAGAGTGGTACATAGCGGAGGTATGTTTCATCCCGAAAGCATCAGGGCGGCAAGAGATATATTGCTGCGTATGCGTTGAGGTCTCAGGGCCATACCCCGCCGGGAAATAGGGGTCGAGGCTTTCTACTCAAAGCTTCCCAACCTTCCTCCCGCAAGAGTTCCGGTGATGGTCTACCATATAAGCTGATCAGCCTGCCCGCTTTGTTGGGAGGTCTTCTCATCCCATGCTAGCATTGATTGCCGGACTCACATTCTTTTTTTTTCGTGCATCGGTCAGACGTCTGTGACGTCGTTCTTCTCGGTTTTTACAGCTCGCCGGATCCATTCACCGGCTTTGATACCACGCGTTACCCATCGGTGTTGGCTTTTGCTCTTAGAAACTTTTCTGGCTGGACCAGGGATATAAGTACTTGACCGGATGGCTGGACCAGGGATATAACTACTCGACCGGACTACTACTTGTTCCGATCCATTCACCAATACCATCACAACAACCGCCTTCCCTACCTACCACAAAACAACACTATTACCGAGTCAATCAATCATGCTCGCCATCATCTTCTCCCTCTTTCCCGCGGCAGCATCCATCTCGGCCGCTCCAGTCCCCTCCTCCTCCCAACTGACCATCATCTCACCCGTAAGTCTACTCCCATTGAACCTCATAACGCTCCGCGCTGATGACCAAACAGGACACATTGAGTCAATGTAATACCGCTACCTTCACATGGACCTCGACCTACGCTCCATACTACCAAACTGTCCACAATTCAGCCACTCCATCAGGCTTCGACTCGCAGGACAGTATGATCATCGTCCCCGAATCGAACTCGGCGAGCTGGGTCGTCGACTTAACCTCGGGAACCGAGATTAAGGTGAACGTCATGGATTCTGCTGGGGAGGTGGCGCAGACTTCTCCTCTGATGGTTGGGGAAGGATCGGATGAATGTTTGGATCAGGGGTTGGTGCTTTGAGACTGTATAGGAGAGGGACTAAGGCTTGGGAAGAGGAGGACGGAGCGCTGGTCGCTGAATCGGGAGGAGGAAGGTCCAAGGGGAATACACAGCTTAATGGAGGATGCACAGTAGGATTGGATTCCGGTGACAGACTTCATATCCGTAATGTAGTCTGATGTAAGCGGGTGACCAGAGCTAGCAAGGCCACATTTTCCGATCCCGCATTACTGACGGCCCTGATCAGCACTGTTTTGTCAGAAAGCGAACAACTTACTATGTGACGGCTTCAAGATGCAGCTAATGAAAGGAATGATCAGCATCAGGTATCCATTGAGCGGACGCAGACAAACACACCTTGGTGTGATGGTTGAAGTTAATCTCGAACTTGGATAGCACGTTCCACCTTTGGGTTGCCTTCGCCGCGTCCGCCTCAGTCTCCGGATCCGCTATAAACTTGGCCAGAGCTGTATTGAAGGATGACTGATATGATACGAAAGCAGACATTGTCGTCATCAGCTTGGCGTATACCTACAAATCCTCATCAGCTACTGCTTGGTTCCCACTTGTCCGCTACATACCCCCAGCAGCTTGCTCGTTGTCAACATACACTGCTTCAAGCATGTGTCCAGGAAGTCGACGTGATCCCGCAAGAGCTGATCCACCGTCTGAACCTTCGCCAACTTCACCTCCAGAGCTCGCCAATTTGTTGCGAGCACCTCGCCGGTAGCGAAAGCCAGGACTTGGTGTACAAATGCTAGCATCCGCGAACGAAGGGAAAAGATCCGTGTCTTCCACCGCTCCATGTCCTCGTTACCGCAGTGGACCCTCCACTGACTAGCCTTGTGCTCAATCCACATGCCGGATAAGGCGGATTCCAGGTGATGTAGGTGAAGAAGGAAGCGGAAGATGAGCTGATATCGAGTGATAGTCTTGCGGGAGATGACGAGGGAAAGCGGGAACTTGACGGAATAGTCGAATGCAAGCGCGTCAATTGCTACTGATGGATCAGTTCCAATGCGGAGATGGCGTGGAGGTGCGTACTCAGCAGCACCCGCTCCGTGTCCGATCTTCTCGTCGCGGCATCCTCGTCTGTCCTTCCATCATCCAGCGCGAAGTCCAGTTCCCCATCCTCTGAAAGACTGCCAGTCCGACTGACGATTTTCAACAGCCACTCATAGAGACCCTGACTTTGCATTGTCACTTTCAGTTCATCCTTGTACAGGTCATTCGAGCTCGAGCTAGCAGGATTTCGGATCGCCAGGTCGAGCAAGGATTGCAGCTTGACCAGAGAGGCTGACTTCGCCGGTTTTCTCAGCTCCAATCCCGCGAGATCGAGAAAGTTAGTGAGGAAGTCGGATTGATCGAGGAAGAAGAAGTGCTTCATCGACCTGACAACAGCTCAGAATGGGCTCATCTGGAAGATGCCCAAGGCGTACCGAAGATGTGGGATTAGCTGCTGCTCTTCCAACATGAGCTTCAAGAGCGTCTTATTTGCGTAGATGTAAGCGTCCTCTATCCGCTTGTAGAACCTAAGCAGATCAGCTATGAAGCGCAGATGTTTGGTCCAGCTCACTTTGGCTCATTCAGCGTTGTCATCCCATCACTGTCCTCGTTTACCTCGCCCGGCTTCTTCACCTCAATACCGCATTCTCGTATGACATTCAAGTATTTACCGGCCAGCAAGATCTTGTGCTTCCAGGGCTGAAGAAAGGCGGGTATACATGCTCCGCCTGGTAGGCGACTCGTGCCAGGTCGTGGAGCAGGTATACCTGCAGAGAGCGAAGGCACGGTCTTTCCCGCGGACACCTTTGACGACGATGCCACAGATGAGCCGTCTCGTAGCTGGGGTAGAGATGCATTCAGCCTACGGACAGTAAACCGGGAACGTGAACTTACCGTATACCGCCGTTCCCAGTACTCGTCCGTATAGTCACTCTCTAGGACGCCCTTTGTTATGTGCCCACTCTCCTTGACCATGAACTCGTCAAAGGGGTCGATTAAGTATCCCGTCGAGATCCATCGTACGAGCATCCGACAGTATGGCTGAGAGGCATGAAGCAGTAGTGTCGAGTTGAGAGTGGACGCTGTTGGATCACTAAGAACGTTGTCAGCTTGTACAGCAGCAGGACTTGTGCCATCCCCACCCGCTCATAGTAGCCTCCCGCTCGCATATTATCCCCAGGACCTCCCCGCCTAGTACAGGTCCTCCCCCCAAGACTCCATCTTGAGCATTCAGATTCTTCATCAATCCCTTCAATCCTGCCCCGCATAAGCCCAACTCCTCCGCCATTCCGCCGAGTCCGTCATCGTCATCTTCGGATGCGTCCGATCCAGGAGCGATGTCATCTGATTCGAGCGCGAGGCAAAGGGAAGACAACATGGACATAGTGTGCAGTGTCGGGTGGAGGTGAAAGTAGAGGGTTTGAAGGGTGAAGGTGGATGATTGAAGGAAGAGCGATTCGAGCTGCGCAGTGAGGACACCATACTCCTGGACGGCGATCAGTCCTGCGCTATGGGACAGTCGTCGCTACCCACCTTGAGCATTCCGCGGATCCCGCTACCTAAGGCATGGCTGACCATCCCATACTCTGGAGTATTCCTGGTTGACATCAGCAAGGTCTCCCCCTATGATGTTGGCACGCACCGCAACTCCATGTACGCTTCAACGGACGTGAACGCTGTCGCCAGCGGTAACAGCCGCTCGACTAGAGAAAGAAGCGATGGATCTGATCTGAGTCAGCCTCAGAGATATATCTCTGCAGCAGAAGACGGACCCAAATAAGGATCGACACGCCAACGTGCCCCTCTTATCCGTTGCGCCTCGTCAAGCGGATCATAGCCTTCCTCGTATCGTATCAACGAGCCCTCGATGCCCTACGCAACTAGAGTCAGTCTAACTAGCCGTTACCGCCAAAACATCTCGCACCTGCATGACAAACATCAAATCCTCGCAGATCCATGCCTCCTGTACCTCCAACGGCACTCCATCCAGCAGCCATTGTATCGGTTCTTCTTCCATTCCATCGCCGTTGACAATGGCATCTGCAGGTGATGCAATGGCGTCTCCTCGTTCCGGCAGCTTGCCGTTTCGATGTCGCCAACCATCTCCGTCAAGCAACGGTGGGCGGGATGATGCTACTCCAGGCAGTTTCGAGGACGAAGCGACTGGTTGAATCGTCTCGGAATGTAGAGATGAACGAGATTGACGAGGCCGCGAAGGCAGGCGAGAGGAAGAGGGTCCGTGTGGTTCGGTATCATTCCTGCTTGGGTCGTTCACTGCACATGCGACAGTCTTCAGCAGAAATATTCAAGTGTATCTCAGTAGCACAGGTCAAAAATTGCTGCTGATCCGGACATGTAAGCCCACACTGACCTGGTCGACCGAGAAACGCAGCATCCCCAGACTGGTTGATCTCCTCGAGAATCGTTCCTGGTCGGACTTTCCGGACGGACGCAAGAGTACCGGCGATCTGCGAGGTACCAAGTCAGTGTTGGTTTCGCTTTCCAATACAGGATGTGGACATTGGACAACGAGAAGCAGGAATCATCGCCCGCCGATGCCTTGAAGTACCGAATAGACTTGTCAACAAACCTTATTAATCTCCTTGTCGCTCAACGTCAGCCGACTACTACTTGACCGCTTCCCAGGTCTCGGTGTGAAAGGCACCGTTGTAGAGGACGGCACTCTCGAGGTCGACATGGCGATGAGTGACGTTGATAGAGCAAGAGGATATGTCATTGATATCCGGCGGAATGATGCATGTCCGTGATGAGGTTTTGGTTTTGACGCGTCCCTGATCCTGACGATACGATAGCCACGTGGCTCGAAGAAGATGTATTTGGTTCCGAGTATTACGATAGTTACTTGCTCGCGATAAACTTTCTCTTGACTCGACTCGATCCCGACTCCCGCACAAGGCGCCATATAAAGGGACAGCCCTTGGTACAGCCCTTGGGTTTGACAAGCACGGAAACATGGGGTCCATCAGTCAAGCAAATCACCGCGATGAGTTTGTTGCGCTTTTTGTCGCCGTACCGGTCTTCAACATCTCGGGACGATGTCGCTCCCCGTCTCAGAATCCATGTTCCGGGTTATGGCATGGTACATATGGCTCCTCCGCCCGCGCCTCTCACAGATACTCCTCGGGATGACAAGGAGCTCCATGGTCAGCTCGAAATATACCTTCCACCTGGTGGTGGACCCAGGCGGTGTAAAGCCATTCGTGTGCAGTTTCGGACCACAGTGAAGCTTGATATGGGAAGGGGTCGGATGGGTGGGGAAAAAAAAAGGGAGGACGAGGTCATCTTTGAAAGGAAGGTTGAGCTGCGGGGAGTGACAGCCATCGGGCTTTGCCTTGATGAGGGGATCCAGATGTGAGTGCGAGACCCTCTACTAAGGCTGATGGCAGGTTCGATTTCACGCTGATCATCCCCTCTGATCTCGCCCCGCATGATTGGCACCCGAATGGTCGAGTCACTCACGACCTCCGAGCAGAGATAGAAGGTCTCGATCATTCGTCATCTTCCTCGCTGAACCCCTCGATGACCCGATTTTCGAGTCCATGCTCACCCACTCGATCGGTATCCCCTTCGAATCTATCCAGTACATCCTCCCTGTCCGCTACTCGCCAACAGTCCCCGTTGCCCTCGTTACCTGCTTACCCCGAAGCGCCATGGCTACGAAAGACATACCAGACCACTCGCTCGATGATGTTTGCGTACAACCCTCACCCTACAGGAGGGTACTCAGTGCTCGAAGCTTCTCATCCCGGATCTGCTTCAGGTCTGGGGCCATACGATATCCGACTCGTCTCAGCTATCGTACGTCTCCTCTGACGCCTTGAGTTTGCTAAGTACAGGAGTGGACGGTCTGCGCGCTTTTGCAGATCTCCGTCTCTCTATCCGAGCCCTCTCCGTTGATCTCAGTCTTCTTCATACGTATTTCACTGGTTCAGACCACCTCCATCACCTCGCCTCGGGACAAGATCATCACTCGGCCGGTGACATCGACTCGGGTTTTCACGATCTACTCAGCAGGTGTTCGACCCGAAGCCAAGAACGATCATCCGGGCTTAGACCATATGACCATTTGGCGAGGACGAGAAGCGGGAGGGACAGATGATGGCGAGTTCGCAATAGTGGGCAAAGGCCGTCTCCCAGATGATACGATCATTCGTCCATCAACGTTGGAAGGGTGAGCTCCGTACTTCGGAGCGTACGGCTGACCTCGATCTTTAGCGTCAGTACGCCAATCAAGGTTTCGCACTCGCTCTGCATGGAGATTTTCTTCTCCGTTTACGGAGAAGACGAGCGGGACCAGCCTTTGCCGCAACCTGGACCTGGTGCTCTACGGGTCCTCAAGATTGATCGTCCCGATATCTTGCCGTCTGTACGTCGACTCGCCCGACTATAGGCCTACTGCTCAGCTGAGAGAGTTCATACAGTGCGCTTTGTTACCGCATGTCACCGATCTCCCCACTTGTAAGTAAAACACAAACTCATCCTCTATCTCGGCTGATCGCTGCTTGACATATAGACGAACCCGAACGCAAATTTGGAATTCCTACCCTGTCCGACCTTTCATGTCCCGGCTGCCAAGAAATCCTTGATCAACGTCTCACTGGCGATTCTCCGTGCGGTCCGCCAGACAAGAAAGCCCCACCTTGGAGTTATCATGCTGGTTGCAGTTCGTGGCGAGAGGATGACGTCTGTGAGCTATGTGGCAACCATGTCTTCTCAGATGCAGCGAAGAGGGACGCACAATGCGCTTGCGGGATGCAGATCGAATTGATGGAGGAGCGTATGAGAACGTTCACACTTGAGGAGAGGGCTGAGAGAGGGACCGTGGAGGAGAAGGAAGACGCGGAGAGGGGGAGGAGCAGGAGTAGAAGTAGGAGTAGGCGATAACGATGGCGGACTTCCGCTTTGGAATCTAACTTTACTAGGTAAGTGTTTCCCTTCTGCTATATGGTTCTTCTGCGTGCTGAAACTTATCAGCAGGACCTGCGGTCTCATGGACGAGTCTATGGCACCTCAAGACAACCTTCAGGATAGCCATATCCTTATTACGCGATGAGCTACAAAACGTCAGAATTGGACTATAGTCGATCGCGTCTGCCATGAGGCCCAGTAGCGCGAGGACGGGGAGAAGGAGGGGGGGGGACGCCAAATGAGGAGCCACTGAAACATCGGTGTAAATACACTATACTAGCCATAACAAGCTTTCGTCACATACACGGGGTTGATACGCCCCCTCTCCACCTCTCTAACAAGAATGTTAGCTGATCCCTTCTCCCGCCACTCATCCTTTCACCATTCTGAGACGCTGCGACGCTGCAGTGCTTTCGGGGGCTCGGCCCCGCATCGGTCTGGCAATCATACGATGACTACTTGATCGAAACCTCAGAACATACTGATCAATGTACTACTCAAGATGACAAAGACATCATCAGATCAGATCCGGTGAGTGGCCATGTGTCATCATGTTTGACGAGCTCATGAACGCGCAGTTCCGAGCTAAGAGCTCTCGCCGCTGACGTTGTTCATGCAAAAGACCGTCTCACTGCCCCCATACATGCTGCTGAGTACCCCCAGCCGTCCCCCGTGAAATCGCGGTTTCACCTCACCGCACCGTTCCGACTTGTCCGCCAGCGCTGTCAGAAGAAGACATACGCCAACATCGACGAGCAGATCGGTCTTCTAGCCAGTCGACGCGATTCAGCGGATTCGAATCAGACTCTCGTAGAAGAGCAGGATGTCGATCCGGCTTCGCAAATGTTGACGGTACTCGCACCGTTAGTCAGCGGGTTGCAAAAGCTTCGACTTCGTATTCCCGCTCAAACCGACGAGGTGATGAAGCAGTACGAGGAGGTCTGTGGCAATCTCAAGGTCCTCATCGTCGAATTAGAGGGATCGAAGGGTACAGAGGGAGATGAACATGACCTAGAGATGCGTAGTCTCATGCTCTCAGCCTTACTCAAGAAAGTTCAAGCTGAACGTCAAGCCATCACCACCGCCTCACAAGTACAAGCTAAACATAAAGCCAACAGCACGACCACCCTCACTACTACTTCACCGTCCGCGCCGAAGTTCAATAACCCTTTTGTCCTCCACGCCACTTCCGTCAATCTCACTCGCAAATACCTCGCCCCGACCCAACGAGTATCAGTCTCGAAAACAATCCCATCTATCGTTGGAGCTGCAGGACCACCACCGCCGTACAGCTCCTTCGTGGGCGGGGCACAGTCGAGTACTTGGGCGATGAACATCATTCGCTTGGGGAGTTTTCAAAACTCGATGTTGTTCAGTCCGAGTCCTATAGCTGTGAGGAAGATAGTGACGGGCAAGGCGAAAGCTTGACCGAAAGCACTCGGTTTGATGAATGTATAGGATGTCCTGAAAAGAGGGCGTCACACCGTCTGTATCGAGGAATGCAGTGGAAAACGTTGCGAGAATGCACATGATTTGTGCATTTGTATGCTGGCATATTGATGTATGTCATAGAGGAGAGCGGTTGTTCACATCAATGCTCCGTCCCTCTCACCTGCATCGAATCGCTTTTCATCATAGTAGATTGCCCTCTTAAAGGCACATCAGCGTGGTAACAAACAGCCTGACAACGATGTACGATCTTCTTTCCCCCAAAGAATCTCCCATCCAGCTCTCTGGTCGCTCGCCACGCGCCCGCCATACCAGAAAACACCACAAAGACTCGCAGGCATTCTGACGGTTCAGGTGGTGGCGGTTCCACCATGTGCAGCACGACCCTTTCGACGATCCTACCGATAATATTCAGCATGACCCGTTACTGTGTGAGTGGTCCGCTCACCCCCACTTCGAGCATTCCTCCCCGATCTCATCCGAAAGATCCTCGTCCACATCATCCACACCGTCCACCAGACCGACAAGACACACCACCCGACTCGCCTCACCTAGTCTTAACTTCTCCTCCCTCTGCCTCTCATCCTCATTAGCATTCACGATCCTTCCCCTCGAAGTAGCCGATTGAGTCCATTTGCGATTTTTCGCGTTCGCAGCAGCTGCTTTCTGCTGGGCGAGTTGACGCTTTGACAATGGCGGATCACCGGGTTTAGGAGGGGCGACGACGTGCTCGGCGGTAAGAGCGTGGACTATGCCGGTCCCATGCGCCCCGAGACCGGTACCCTCCTTGTGACCCCATTTGCGCATCACTGTGAACAGCATTAGCGGAATGACCATATGATCTGCGAAGACACTCACTCTTCTCCGCAAATGTTCCGCTCCTATCGCATATCAGTATCAGTTTACTGGTCAGGAGTAACACAACTTACTCGTCCTCCGATGGCGGAGGTGGCGGTACTGCCACTGGAGCGGGCGGACCACCTCCAGCCAGATTCCTGAACTTCGCAGCGATAGCCTCGGCCGCTCTCTTCCGTTCATCAAGCATCCGTGTGAAGTCATCCTTCTCTTCGGAAGCCGCCGGAACGGAGATGGGCGCGATGGGGTGAGGGGTGGGAGCATGATGAGTTCCGAAACCAGGTATGTCATACACCGGAGGCTCAGGTGCTGCGGAAGGGGGCGGAGGAGGTGCAGCGAAAATCGGTGGAGCGGGTATCAGTGTCGGAGGAGGTGCACCGACGAATGAAGGAGGTACCGAAGCTGCAACGGGAGGAGGCGGAGCATGTGAGATTGATGGAAGGGGGGGAGCTGCGAACGTCGGCGGCGGGGCAGGTGTGAATGAAGGTGATGGAGCCGGCGGCGTGAGTCCTTGTGGCAAGACGAGGCGGCGAGCGTAAGCATCATTCCCTGTCGCAGCTTGCGACATCGCTGCTCTACGAGCGTATGCGTCGTCGCCAGTAGCAGGTTGAGCAGTGGCAACTCGCCGAGCGGAAGAATCATCGCTTATCGCATCGGGCGGTAGCGGTGGCGCCGAGAACAATGTCGGTGGATCCGCTGCGGGGATTGTTCCGTACATCTTGGGCGGAGCGAACATCCTCGGCGCTGCGAGACGTTAGGATTGCCTTGAAGTGAATGAGCTGCCTGACCATCACGCCGAGGAGCCACTTCCTCCTCGCTATCCGTATAGTAGCTGCTTCCGTCTTCGCTACTTCCTTCTCCTGCAGCCCGTCTCCGCTTTTCCTCAAGCAGGGCGGCTCGTTTCTCCTCGCGTATCCTCTTCCGATAAGCCTGATACTCGCCCAGATCATTCGGCTTGTTTGGATCATACTGCTCGTCCGGGTCGAAGCTCGCTAGGATAAGTTGATTGTTCTTCTTCTACGGGAATCCCACTCAGCTCGGCTCAAGAAGACGCAGTGAGACCCAGGCTGAATCACCTTTTTCTTTTTCTTCTTTCTGGTGGCATCGCCCAGACCTTTCTCCCTCTCCCATTCTCTCTTCGCACCCTTCTTCCCCTTGACCAGACCCCGCTTCTCCCCAGCAGCTCCAAGCGTCATAGCAGGAGCTCTAGCCAATGGCTTCCCATCAGGACCAAGCAACACCTCATCCTCAACCTTCAGATGAGGTTCAGCACTCCTGATGAGATCCGCTTTGGTATCAATCACCGTCGAAGCTGCAGAGTATGTGGTCGTTGAGAAGCCTGCAGGTCTGGTGATAGCTGCAGCGGGCTTGGCTTTTGGTATTCGTGGAGCAAATTTCAATGCTGCAGACCATTCTCCATTAGGTTTGGCGATTGCGGGCTTGGGAGGTTCGGATGTCGAGGAGGAAGGAGCGGGAGAAGCAGAGGCGCCGGGTTCGTTGGGAGGTCGAGAGGAAGAAGCTGTTGATGAAGAGGGAACTGCTAGAGAAGGGTCGGGATGGTTCTTATCGAACTTGATGCCTGAATAGAGAGACATCGTAGCGAATGAAGCCACTTCTTGCGCACATTCAGCTGAGTAAAGAAGAATGTCAAAGTAAACATGTTCCAGCCAGCTTCCTTACGAGTACAGTCGTTTCGTCTTGAGCTAACCTCCACTTCGCTCTGTCCACCTGAAACCCCCATGCTGTTCTTTGTCCCACTTGGTCTCCATCGAGTTGGCTTCAGGAACTAGATTAAAAGTTGCAATTCAGTTCTGTCTCGATGTTCGAGCAGTACAGATGTCCTACAATGACCTTCACCGCAATCTCGCATCCGGATATAATGTCATCACGCCGCAGAGCGCTCTGGCGCAGGATGCAGGATGGTCAACAGACGCGGTTTGCTCCGACATACAACAAACGATGATCTGAGACACTGATCATGCGCTACTAGGATACACCGACGCGATACCTCGTCCTGGATACCAACATTCTCATAGCCCACTTGGCTTTGGTGCGAGCACTTCACGACCTACTCGAACCCGTCCGTCCAGTCGATCTCAACCTGCTGATCCCGTCCATCGTCATTAACGGTAGATGCCTCAGTCTCTCAAGCACTGCTGATAGGACCAGAGCTGGACGGAGTCGCATCTGGTGAACGAGACGTTAGCGACTCCGCTCGAACCGCTACTTCTTGGCTTCTAAACGTCAATCGCCTTCGACGGGAGACGGGTCATGGGATAGTCCGCTGTCAACGCTCTTCATCCTGACGTGAGTCTCATCTGGTTGCGGTGTCTATCCTGCTAATGCCAACCTCTTCCTTGATTCAGCTCAAGAAGGCGGACGATAGAATTCTCGATTGTTGCCTCTTCTTCGTGCCCAAGTGCGCTGTTATCACACTCTGGACAAACGATCGGAACCTTTCCTTACTTGTAAGCGTCTCTTCGAGTACAGGATGCTGATAACGCTACAGGCCGAAGCCAACGATATGCCTACAACAGGAGGACAATCCATCACCCTCGAGCGAATCCTGACGGGGTCCCAAGTGGACCTAGGGATGGCGACTGGACGGGTGAAACACCCTTCCTCTCGTGCCGGAGACGGCGGGATGCTCGTTGACCAAGCCGGAACGATCCGCTCTTCATCCAGTATCGACTCTTCCCCTCCTAGGCCGCTTCCGTCACGCATACCTTTACTCCCTACGCGAGTCGTCCCTGCACATCTCCTGGCGGCATTCACATCAGCCTTTCGACCCATCGCATCATCCCTCGATCCGGCTACATCGCAATCCTCAGATTCAAATCCAACGTTTGTCCTCCGATCTATCTTAGCCTCGCTTGAGAGGTTCGAATTATCATCAGCTCCTATCTCAGGAGAACGCGAATCTTGGCTTCGAGCCATAGGCGCAGTACGAACCATACTTTCTTTCGTGTTTGACGACAAAAAGACACGTCGTTCTCGTACCGGGGAAGTAGCAGATTCGCTCGAGCTCCTGGCAGATGGCATGTCAGATCTCGAGATATTGGATTGTATGGCGGATTTGTTGAGGCTTGCGCAGTTGGTCCGGCAACTACCTTGAATTCTTCACATGGCAAGACTGTTTCCGCGTATCTCGATACCTCGCACACCAAAACCCGACTTCTGGCTCTAGGAGAATCATTCATTGGCTATGCATGCACCAATATGTACCCTATAGGATTTCGTTGCTATGCATTTGCCTCTGTCTCGAGGCTTTTTAGACACGACATTGCTCAAGCGTTGGCTCGGAGGGAAGGATGGAGCTGAGAGTGACGTCAGCCTTGAACCAAATTCGGAGATCGTCAGACGTACGATCTGCTCATGCAGCGCCTTTCCGGCGGGAACCATGGGGTACACATGTTCAGATGAAACACAGCATTCCATAACGATCGGTCTTGTCCCATCATGCTCCAAGAACTCCTTCATCATAGCGGGAAGATCGGCAAGTTTAGTACATCGTAACGCCTTGGCGCCCATCGCTTCCGAGAGTTTGACGAAGTCGGGATTGGTCATCCGGGTGTGCGAGTATCGGTTCTCGTAGAATAGGTCTATAGGCAGAACTCAGCTCATACATGAAACATGAGGCGGAAACGTACCCTGCCATTGCTCGACCATGCCCTGGAACTCGTTGTTGAAGAGAAGGACCTTAACGCCGATGTTGTACTGGCTTGCGGTGGCGAGCTCCATCGCGGTCATTGAGAACGAAGCGTCACCATCGATGTCGACCACGATCTTCTCGGGCGCAGCGACCTTGGCACCGATGGCGGATGGGAGACCGAAACCCATCGTCTGTCGAGTAATCAGGTCCTATCCCCGCTATGTAAGTGGGACTCACTCCGAGACCACCAGACGATACCCAGCTTCGAGGCTCGGTCCACCGGTAGTGCTGACATGCCCACATCTGATGTTGTCCAACACCGGTCGAAATGATCACCTTGTCCTCTGCATCTTATTAGCATTGTACAACTCAGGTTCCCCAACCCGGCTCACTGCCTATGACCTCAGCTTGTTTGTTGAGCTCCCGAACAACCTCCTGGGGCTTAAGCTTTGATCCCTCGGTACTACCGGTGAAAGCGAAAGGATATCTCTCCTTGTTCCCTCGGCATCGTTCGATCCAAGCAGTCCGGTCAGCCTGCTTGATCTGGGGCAGCAGCTCGGCAAGAGAAGCTACGACATCGCCAAGAACGGGGATCTGAGCCTCCACGATCTTGTTCACGTTCTTGGGCTGGATCTCAAAGTGGATGATACCGCCTGTACCCTCAAGAGCAGCAGCGCGAGCGGCAGGAGCGAACGCTAAGGTAGGGAATCAGCGTTGCGATCGGAGATCGCCGCATTGAAACTCACTGTCAACCTTTCCGGTCACGCGATCATCAAATCGAGCACCGAGAGCGATGAGGACATCCGCTTCCTGCATCGCGAAGTTGGCATACGCACTTCCGTGCATCCCAAGCATGTGAAGGGACTTTGGATCCCGCTCGTCGAATGCGCCCAGGCCTTGCAGGGTGGTGGTGACAGGGATATTAGCGATATCGCTGAGCTGCTTGAGGAGTTTGGGTCCTTCGGATGAAGAAAGCACACCGGCGCCAGCGTAGACGATTGGTCGTTTTGCACCATTGATCATCTTTGCTGCCGCTTCGATGAGGGATGCCTCTCCAGGTTGAGGTCGGGATGGAACGGTAGCAGGGTTGAGTGGGCTTGAAGGGAGGTACGGGGAAGCGCCGGTCTGAATGGATTTTGAAGGGATGGGGGTTCGAAGGATAGCCGCAGTCACGTCCTTGGGTAGATCGACGAGGACGGGACCAGGTCGGCCTGTTGTGGCGATCTTGAACGCCTCGTTTATCCTTCGAGGCAGCTCGGCAATCTCCTTGACCATGACGTTCCACTTCGTACAACTTCTCGAGATTCCGACTACATCCGCCTCTTGGAAACTGTCACTTCCGATCAGGTTGGTCGCCACCTGTCCGCAGAAGACGACCATGGGGACACCGTCGCTCAGTGCGTCTTGCATAGGGGTGATGACATTCGTCGCGCCTGGTCCAGAAGTAACGAGGACGACGCCAGGTTTGCCGGAAACACGAGCGTAGCCTTCCGCCATATGACCGGCTCCTTGCTCATGTCGTGGTAGGACGAAATCGAAGTGGGGAGAGTTGTAGATCGCATCGAAGACTGGAAGGATAGCACCGCCGGGATAGCCAAATACATGCTTGACATCGTGTCGAAGCATCATCTCGTGGAAGATCTGCCCTCCTGACAGGCCAATGAAGCTGGGAAAAGTCAGTACAGCCTAAGACGCTCAGAAGGTAACTTACGAGTAGTCAAGCCCATTCTTCACCTGAGCTGACTCGAGCGGATTATCATGTGCTGCTGAATTGGCAGGTAGACCAGAGGGCGGTTGTTGGAAGTGCTGAGCTGCCATTGGTCGGACAGCAGGTGCTGCGCTGGTCGTCGCTGAACTCTGAATCTTTCGGACATGTTCCCTCACCCTCGCCTTTGCCTCAAGGCTCATGCCCTTTTCTCGCACGGATACTCGGTCGAAGGGTAGTGATGGCGCATTTTGAGTGGAAGAGGTATGGACATGGGAGCGAGCGCTAGTGGATCGGTCGGTGGAGCGATGTCTTCGTTGGGTGAGAATGGTGGGAAGTAGGGGTGTGGTGGTGGGGAGAGAGCGGACAAGATGCCTTGTTGTAGGTTTGAGCATGATGAGAGAAATGGTGAGTGGATGGAGACGAGAAGATGTGTGCTCGTAGACACTCTTGGTGGAGCGGTTCTTTTTGGGTTGATATCAGGTTCGCTTCCACTTGACGAGCTCGTCGAGAAAAAGGTCGACAGCCTCGACTCGAAAACCGATCACGTGTTTATTACGTTGACTGTTTTAAAAGTGGCAGATTCTTCATCCGGAGACCCCGCTTTGGACGAAACCTCGCGGTTGGGGCTTCGGTCTTCCTAGCGAATTGGAGCCGGAATATGGACTTCCACCCTATCGCCCATCCATCTCCACCTTTCGCTATCTCCTCCGCACGAGTATTGCCAACAGCTCTTCGAGGTCCTTCATAAGCGCAATGTCCTCCACTCTCGCTCAGGACCCAGCTGCCCAGCCAAACCCGCCGGACTTCGAGCCGAGGGGCAATCCGGCGTTCATTCTCCATGGTAAGCTGAAGACAAGCTTCGGGACGGTGAGCAAACCCATGATTCTGTGCGGTACATCACTGAGAGTGGGGGGGTCAAGCTGCCTGTACCCGATGTCGGGCCTGATGAGGTCCTTGTGGAGGTCAAGAAGACTGTACTTATCCGTCTCTTACAAGAATACTACTGGCTGATCAAGACATAGGGTATATGCGGATCTGACGTGCACTGTGAGGGTCATTGTTTAGTTGGGCTCTCTGTCTGATTGAAGCGTGTCAGTCTATAACACCGGAAGCCTCGGTCTCGTCAGCGTCACCAACGATATGTGCCTAGGCCACGAATCTTCGGGCATAGTCGCTCGACTGGGCTCGAACGTAGCTGCCAAAGCTGCTAAAGCCGAAGAAGCTGCGGCTGCTTTAGCCAACGGCGATGGCTCGATGGACGCAGCCAAAGCAGTAGTCGGGAAGAGGGCTCTGAAGCTTGGTGACAAGGTCACCATGGAGCCTGGGGTGACCTGTCGGATGTGCACGGATTGTCGTGGTGGAAGATACCAGGTTGGCGGCTCCTCACATTCCGCGTGTTGTCGCTCATGATCGTAGATCTGCGAGCACATGGCTTTTGCAGCGTATCCACCTTTTGATGGTACCCTTCAAAGGTATTACAAACTGTGAGTCCTCCCTTGACCCGAGAGTGCGGCTGACCGAGGATCCGCTTCTAGCCCTGCGGATGTGGTCTACCCTCTCCCCAAATCAGTCGAACTAATATATGGAGCGATGATGGAGCCCCTCTCAGTCGCGGTTCACGCCGTCGCTAACGTCGGTGCTCTCCGGACTGGACAAAATGTTTTGATCATGGGTGCCGGTCCGGTGGGGCTGCTTGGAATGGCAGTCGCGAAGGGTCTTGGCGCTTCGAAGATCATTGCTGTGGACATCAACGAGGAGAGGTTGAACTTCGCAAGATCCTATGCTGCCACCGATATCTACACCCCGGTATTATCTCTTTTGCCGCTACATGAGTTGGGCTAAATGGTAGCAGATCAAGCAGGAGAAGGATGAACCCCGACCCGAGTATGCTATTCGAGCTGCTGCAGACTTACTGCTCAAGACCGGAACACCCGCGCGGGGACCAGGCTCAATTGACCTGGTCATGGAGGCGACCGGTGCCGAGGTGTGCATCCAGATGGGTATGAATGTGGTTCGACCTGCGTACATATTTGATGGTTCTCTTGATTCGAGCTCATACATTTGCAGAGGGACATACGTCCAAACCGGCTTCGGCCCGCCCAATGTGACTATCCCGATGTTCCGAATAGTAACGAACGAGATCAATATCAAGACGGGATGGCGATATGGTGAAGGCGACTAGTGAGTCTTCCCAAAAGCTATCCGTATGGTACTGATTGATGTCAGTCCTTTAGCAATCGATCTCGTTGCTAGGGGATTGGTCAACCTCGAACCGCTGCTTACTCACACGTTCAAGTTCACAGATGCGCTCGAAGCGTTCGAGATTACAAAGAATGGGAAAGACCGAGAAGGGAAGATGGTGATCAAGTGTGTCATCGATGGGCCGGAGTAGTCGAACCAGCTATCTTCATCGAAATACCAATGTACGTGTTTCTGTGGAAGCATTACGAAGCGTTATTAGTAGCATATCGTAAATGTGCATGACTCACCGCCACGAACCATGTTGCCCTGCCGGTCGGAGCGGCACGTGAGGGATCAAAATCCGACATACGTTTGTTTCGTTGCGGGTCTGCTCTGAACTTCGAGTTCAGCTTCGCATCCATCCGTTCTGACGGAGCTCATCCAACATGGCGTAAGTCACAGTCACCACTATCAGGCCACGACCCTTCGTCCAGCTGCCTTATCAGTCCTTTTCCAAGCGAGATAGCGACTAATCCTACCTCAGAACCTTCGTTCATTGGATCCGGTCGCCCGCAGCTAGACAATACTTCTTCAGTGGGTTCTAAATCCTCCATCTCGCCCTCTCATGGTGCATCTGTAAACTCTTCGGTTCGGAACTGTACTGACGTCATCTTTTAGGTACACATTTCTGGGGTCCGGTCAGTCCCTCCAAACTCCATCACCCCTTTCCACCGGTGCTGAAGCCAGTCCGAGCTATAACTGACGGAAGGGTGGACAGATCGCTAATTGGGGTCTACCCATCGCTGCGCTCTCGGATATCGCTTATAGGGATGAAGAGGCCATATCAGGGGTCATGAGCCCTACGCTGGCCGGGTATTCGTGAGTGAAAGGGGCATTGTCTTTCATTCAGCCCTGGTCCGGGCTCAGGTTTCCTTATGCCCGAGATACGATAGGTTCTGCTTCCTCCGACCTGGTGATGAGACCATGCTTATACCCACTTCACTGCTCATTCGCTGATCATCCTTCTACCGCAGGCTCATCTTCATGCGCTTTGCATGGCGTGTCGTACCCCGAAACTACCTCCTCTTCGCCTGTCACGCCACGAACTCGGTCGCCCAGCTCACACAAGAAGCGAGGTTCGTGAATTACTGGTACTTTGGTGGGAGGGAGAAGAAACACCCTGTCTCGGGTCCGGTCGGGGATGCTCTTGGTGCCAACAGGTCGGGGGTCGAGCAGGATGTGGAGAAGGTTAAGAAGATGGCGTAGTTGGGTTAACAGGGTTGGTACGTAAGGGATGTGATGGAGGGTTTTCATCTTATGACCATGATACTTGAAATGATGGGATTCGTATGGCTTTGGTGATTTATGTATACATGTCGTGAAGCTCAAACGCAACTAAAGCTACTTGAGATGTGTCTGCGCGTTCCGCAATGCCAGATAAGCCTGATCCCCGCCTGGTCCCTGTGGATTGTCAACGATGAGCTACCACTTTGGCGGCTCAGGCTCACCAAGCCCCGCACAACATGCCAGACTTCCAAGCCTTTATACCGCAACTTTGTCCTCGGATCCGTATAGCTCGCGTGTAACCCAGTGATATCGCAGTACTTCTTCGCGGGTAGTAGTGAAGGCGGCGCAGCAGGTGTATGATCTGTATCCGACTCATCTCAGTCTATCTCTAACTTCGCACCAGGTCCAGTTTGGTAGGAGCAAGAAAGACGACTGACATGTGATGATCTCCTTCCTCAACCCCGAGCCACCAACCACGGCGTCACTTGCCGCATTGTCCACCTCCCCTCCATCCCCCTCGTCCTCCTCATCCTCGACCTCAGCAGGCGTCGCAGCCCCACTCCCACCCTCCCCAATGACGGTGAGAGGCGTCCCAACCCCACTTCTCCTCCCCTTCAAATTCGCTATATTCCCTTTCTTCCCCCCAACCGAACCACCCATCCCAGTCGGTTTCTTCTTCTTACTACCAACTTCAATCACCTCCCCTCGTGCTTTCGCAGCAGTCTGAGCAGCGGTCAAGAACCCATCCCCCCCTGAGACACGTTCCCGCTCGAGAGTGAGGATCTGTTTGGCATTCTTCTTGACCGTCGTCGAGGAGGATGTCGCGGTTCGTGTGTGTAGGTGAGAGATGAAGTTTGGGTTTCGGAACGGTCGCGGGGTCTCGGCGTAATTGAGTCGGTCGGCTAGGGTCTGGAGGAGGTGTTTGTTAGTGGTGGAGCAAATGAAGGTAGCTGAAAGGAGACAGACGGGAAGGTTGGATGGGTCGGTGTCGAAGGGTGCTGGGGTGCTTGCGTTGGACTTCCGAGGTCCAGGCCTTGGTGGTGCTTTCGGCCTCGAGTAGAGCAACGTCAGAATTACTTGGCGGTAAAGAGGCGATACTTACATTGTAAATACTGTTCATGCGTAGGACGAAAAGGCAGCGAAAAGTGTGAGCGATGCACGCGATCTGGATTGATTGGTCGATTTGAGCTACCTGCCCGCCAGCACACGACGACAACTCGCCTTACGGCAGCGAGTCCCCATGTATCTGGCTGTGCAAGCGCTCTCACCCAGCAAATGTCGCTATAAAGAGGAGACTATGTCACACTCTCCATGGGCTTGCGGCTCATCCATATTGATCCCCCACATATCCACTCGTCAATCAGATATATATACATACCACTCCGTCTGACTCCCCCGTTCCCCTCTCTCTATTTCTCCTCACCAACAACAGCGTTATAAGCCTGCTTAGCCGTGCTAGTCGCCTGGCTCACAAGCCCCGCTACACTCCTCGTCAGCGCTCATACCTCATCTCACTGGCTGCAAGTACTCACGGTCATCAGCAACCTTCTCCTCACCCAATGGCGCCAACTCAGCACGCTCAATAATCCCAGGCTTCCCCTCAACCGAGTCATTCGCCTGTGGGTCGGAGGGTTTCACATGGCCTCTGAGAGCGCCCTGCTCTGCGTGTGGGTCGCTTGGGTCGGTGAGCATCGAGGTATAGCCGGTGTGTCCGGACATTGCGCCGTCCTGGGAGTAGGCGTCTCGGGGCTGGTTGCCTGAGGCTGTGGAGGTCTGGGCAGGTTAGGTTAGCGAAAGGGATGGATAGGACAGTGGAACTTACGTTCTGGACGCCAGGGTATGCACCTGGGATACCATCAGTACGATATCCTGGAACGATGTGAGGAAACGGCGGAAGTACCTTGAACGTGCTGAGGGTTGACAGAGGTACTGGAGGAGGGTCAGCAAAGCCTAGGGCTGTCTTCCAGCTGCTAATGCTACATGGTGCAACGACAATAGCACTGACTCGTTGAGCGACGACATGATCTGAGGATGATCAACTCGAATTGTGTTTTTAATAGTTAGATGTCGTTGATATTCGTGAGCTGAAGTTGTATCTTGAATAAAGTTGCGACGAGGAATATCCACCTCCAATGATATAAACTTAACTGAACGTTACACCAGTGGAGATAAGACATGACGTAATCTGGGATCATTATAGGAATCCCATGTCAGCATTGATTTTCATGGTTATCAGAGGTCTCGCGCCACTGCCCCAAACCTGACAACAAAGGCTCATTCACCTCTGCATCCTTCACCACGGGAATTTCTATCTCTGAGTACTGTCTTCCCTCAGATATGTCCGCCACCATGGTTGAGATGGTCATTCCTCCGTTGCTTCCGTCGGCTAGTACCGACCTCCACAGCTATGATGAGGAACAAGTCCGGTTAATGGAGGAACGGTGTATCCTCATCACACCAAACGACCAGGCATACGGTGAAGACAGCAAGAAGACCTGCAAGTCACATGCCATGAGCTTCAGATGGTGTCCTGATCCCTTCGCAGGCCACCTGATGAGCTCAATTACCGCTGGCTTGCTCCACCGCGCTTTCTCCGTCTTCCTCTTCCGACCTCGTGATGGGCGGTTACTCCTTCAGAAACGCTCCGACGAGAAGATCACCTTTCCCGGGATGTGGACGAATACATGTTGTTCCCACCCTCTGAGTATCCGAGCAGAAATTGAAGAGAAAGATCAGGCCGGTCTGTCCTTTTGATGGATTATGCGCCAAAAAGCTGAGGATGGGATAGGTGTTCGAGCAGCGGCGATCCGGAAACTACCTCATGAGCTAGGGATACCGTCAGCTCAGCTGAACGCGGAGGATTTCACATTTTTGACGCGGATACATTACCTGGCGCCGAGTGATGGGCTTTGGGGGGAACACGAGAGTGAGCTGTTCGGATTGCGGTCAACAAGCAGCCGCTTGACCTGCCGCTTGACCACGCTGGTTGTGGACTCATGGTGTAGCTCGCTGACAGGCTTATCCCCAGTCGATTACATCCTGTTCTGTTCTCTCGACGTCGACCTTGAAATCAATCCCAACGAGGTCAGCGATGCAAAATACGTCTCGAAGCCCGAGCTAGAAGCGATGTTTGCGGATTCTTGTGCGTATGTTCCCGTTTACAAGTTCATTTGACTGACGAAACTGCTTCCCAGCCAACTCCTTCACCCCCTGGTTCCGACTGATAGCTAGAGATCTGCTTTTCCCATGGTGGGACGAGATGCTATCGAAATCTCGGAAGGAGGGATGGGATCCTGAGAATGGGAAAGGAGCTGTTCGAGCGGGTGTTCTGGGGAGGAGTGACCGGAAAGGAGTTATTACCAAGATGGTTTAGACGGCTGTAGATGGCATGGACAGAGAGGATATCCAAGCACCGTAATACCTTCTTGCAACCATGCATATCATGTCATCGCGGCCGTTGCTTCAGCAGGATCTGCTGGAGGAATGAAATCCGGTTCATCGAAGGAGTGGACGATGGTCGTGGGTTGAAAAACGTGATCTCGGACGAGATCGCCGTTGACCATGTCCACTGCGTCCACTATGTACTATCAGCTTCGATTCGAGGAGGTCTACCGCGCTTACCTCTCTCTGCGCATTTGTCCAGATTGTCCACGATGCCAGCAGCGGAATTCCGCCGTATCACCCGACTTCTCAAGATATCCCTGTCAACATCCACAAACACCCTCACATCCATCAAGGCAGCACAATCCCTCCATCCATCGATATCGAGCATCGTATATAGACCCTCGGTGATGACAATCCGATGTCGAGGTGTGATAGGTGTAGGACTAGGTGCTGGGTCCTTTAAAGCATGATCGAAAGTCGAAAATGGGATGTCTGGAGTTTTGGGCTGAAGCGGAAGTCTGAGTCGCTCAAGGAAGGCTCGATAGGATGGAAGGTCGAAGGTGAAAGCTGCGCCCTGCTTCTTTCAGCTTCACCTATCTCGCTCAAACTGCAACTGCTCGCCCTTCGCCAATGCGCTTCAACGGGATCAGGGAAGGTGTCAAGCTCAGCTCGTGTGTGGTGCCACCCGTCAAGACCGACGCAGATGGCTATCTCATCGGATTGTCCAGCTCCATCACCTGGTTCAGCGAGGTTTTCACTAGGTTCAAGATGCGAAGGATGGGGAGGAGGATGTCCAAGGAGGAGGGCGTTGATTCGGTCGGTCAGAGGGTAGGCGAGGGTAGATTTCCCACTTCCTGGCGGTCTTGAGCTCGATCAGCGGAGTTCATACTGTACTTGAATTGGTTAAGACACACCCCGCTATCGCAATGAGCAGTCGTCTGTCGGGAGGTATCCTTTGTCCTCGTCAGTATATGCAGCTCACCGATTCATGAGACTCGTACCGCTTGTAAGCTTCTACGATCTTGTGTGCGAGCCGTTCTATCTCGCCCTGCATGATGATATAAACTTGAGTTGCTTTTAGGTCGAATTCCCTAAAGTATGGGAGATGATGATGATGACAGTTAAATTAGCGCCGAGAAATCATTCACGTTCCTCCACGTTTCATCCCCTTCTTTCCTTCTTAGTTTCGTCATAGCTGCACAGGTTCAGGTGGATTAGACCTGAACGAAGACAAAAATGCGGTTGGTCTTCAACAACACGATTTACCAAAGCCGCGCTTGACAAAGGGTTCTAAATAGCTTTACAAGGATGGATGACCGCCTGACCTTCCTTCGTGAGGCACGGACGTTGTCAAGCTCGTCGACATTACCGATCCGGTGTACCTTTCAGCATCGGGCAACCGATGCGAAGGGCGAGGTGGAGCTTCAGTATTGGCCTGCTCGAGATGGAGTCGAGCACAGCCCTACTCACCTTACCCTATTCATTCTTGGTATGGTTTCCCTAAAAGCGTATTTCTTCACAGGTTGACTTGGTCTAGGTAATCCCGGTCTACTAGACTACTACATCCCTTTCCTCGGCCACCTGCACTCTCTCCTACCACCTACCCATGCTATCCTATCCACCTCCCATATCGGACACTCACCATCCCTCCCATCCCCCGCAAGTCCGCTAGACCTCCTCGCGCAGCTCGAGGCGAAGGTCGAGCTAGTCCGAGCGTTACGAATCAGTCTCGATGCTTGGAGCGCCGAGTCAAGACCGAATTTGGCTCTCATGGGTCATTCCGTGGGTTCGTGGCTGCTTTGTCAAGTGATGAAACGGGAACCGGAAGCTGTCGAGGCTGGATATATGCTCTTCCCCACCATCGGTTGGATAGAAGGTACCTGGAATGGGCGGACCTTATGGGTAAGAAATAGTCTCATACTATTCTATCATAAAGCCAAGTTAATAAAGATGTGCCCAGCCGATGTTCCGTCAACCCTTTCCGTACCTGATATGGGCGTCATCAACCCTCCTTCGACCGATCCTACCTTTCACCTCCTTCCCGCCAACAACCCTATCCCTCCTCCGTTCGCCGTCAACGATATATCACTGCATCAGTATGGGAACCTCCGAGATGAAGATCATTCGCGATCCGGATGTCGGTTGGATCCGCTCACAATGCGTCGATGATCCCACACGGGGACTATTCGGGGTCTGGTCGGGAGGTAAGTTGGATGGCTGGTCAGGGAAGGACGGCCCTCTTGTTCGGGAATGCCTTGGTGGGGAAGCAGGCGGGAGGATCAAGGTGCTTGAAGGAGTGCCTCATGCCTTCTGCCTATGTAAGCACAACTCAGCTGCACGGAATAAGCTGAACTTCCAATAGCCGAGGAACACTCGAAGATCGTCGCCGACGTCGTGGCAAGCTGGATCATCCCTTCGAAACCCACTCCCGAACAACATACTTCACCCGGAGAGCAGCCATCTCAGATCTCCACGCTCGCGCCTATCTAGGCTCCCAGGTCGACCGAGTATCTCCTTTGATCAAGACACGTTTGGCATCCGTTGTCCTCCTGATCCGCGTTCGGACCCGCACCTTTGACTCGAGGGGACGGAGAGACGCGCCGTATGAGTGAAGGCCTAAGCTAGACCAAGACTCTACACGCTCTACCCTACGGCAACTTACCGCATATCGACAAGTCTGAGGAGATCGCTCAATACCATTTGATCTGATACCATGTCCAGCCCGGCCTTCGCCCTCGATCTGGCTCAGATCCCAGCTCCTGTTGCTTCAGTCGGCAGTCAGACGACCATCACTCCCGACGAACGCGACTCCTTTTGCGCGTCTTCAGACTGTCAGAGCTTACTACGTTCTCCTTCCCCTTCATCAACATCTACCGATCTCTCACCATTCGAGAAGGATCATCCGAACGGTCCCGACCGAGGTGTATTCGAGGATGCTTGGCAGGCTGTGGGCCGTTGGCTGAGGAGGGCGAGCTCGGAGGCAGCTGATGACCTGGATGGTATGTACGGAAGATATGGAAACGCATTTATGCCGATAATGTCATTGCGTAGAGCTCGCTCGGAACGTCGAGATTGACGAGAAGAAGTCGAAGATCGATGTTTTGTCTCATCTGGCTTCGTATCGCTTCTCAGGGAGAGGTACCCCGATCGACATTACTGCGGCTGAGTACCCGAGACGAGATGATTGACGAGTATCCTCTCGAAATAGATGTACTGTAGAGAGGAGAAGCCGATGGTGACGAGTTGGGTTGGACCCCTCATACGATGTGAATGCATGTATGAACTATCTTTGGATGTATGCAAGACTCCTGGCGAGTGAGCAGTGCCGTGGTCGCTATGCGGAATAGGGCATTTTACTCAACGATTTTGGAATCTGCGCCAGAATGCCGGAATTGATTCCGCTGGGTCCATTGCGGGCTAACAAACCTTTCAAGTGACTTCCTCCTGTCATTCAACGCATTCAGAATCAAGTCATTGACTACTCAGTTCACATGACGCAGTGGAGAAAAGCTCTTTGAGCGGATGCTACAGCATTACTTCGTCCTTGTTTGAGGGTCGTCGGCGGGGTTTTTCAACGTCGATCTCCCATAATTTGTGACGGACATCCTGTTCCTCACCCCGATCAAAGAAGCGAGCAACATGCATCGTCGTCCTCAAACTCACTCCGGCTCTATATTTGCTGGGACGACTCTTTTCACTGCCTCAGTCCAGCAGGGTGCACGAAGATCGTCGAACAACCTCTCCTTTGCTTGTGCCAACTTCGACTTCCGCCTAGACAACATACGATGCATTAGGAGGGCTCCAATTTAGGCGGAGTCGAAGTTGTCCCACCTTCATCTCTCGTTCTCCAAACCCCCTACTCTCTCCTTCCGCTTTGTCTTGGCCATATCGACCAACTACTTTGGACGACATTTTCAACCTCTTTTTCAATCTGCGGTCTTTTGGATGGCATATCGAGTTAATAACCCTGTTTGAGAAACCCCGATTTAGCTGATATTGCTACTACTTCCATGCTGATCAGACCCGCATGTACATCCGTTCTTATCTTTTCAAATGGGGCACTATATCCTCACGACGGCTTCTCTTCGTTACACTCACCGCTCAATCACGAAAGATTCCATCTCCGAGCATGTCGACGGATACATTAGGGTTTGCGAAGCCAAGCTTTTGCGACGTTCTCGTTGACCAACTCAAACCTCCAATTTTCATCAGTTACGCCCCAGCTCCGCTGAGAGAGGACCCCAAGACTCCTCACGATCTAGGAAGAAGGCTGATCCCATCGCGGATTCGATTGGGCCAAGGTTGACCCATGTTTGCTGGGCTACGTGCACGGATGGGTGTTGCAACCAGGCCAGCGATGAGCGTCCAGATGGAGTTACAGCAGTTGAAATCCGCACCGATCCTCGATCCTCATTTCGGGATGGTGGTAAAGTAGTGAGTACTCCATTCCCCCTTGGCGTACGGAGAGAAAACCTACCATGTTGACCAACCGTTGAGTTTAGCCTCGACTGCTTGAATCGACTGATGGACAGGCTGGTGATGACCGTGGCGCTGCGGGGGTTACGATGTGGTTGGTCGAAGTACAGACGCTCATCCGACACTTGCAGAGGAGGGTATTCTCATGGATGCCGTTGTGCGTTTCTTTACCTTCTTTTCCCCTGACTTGATCATTGACGAAGATAACTGAATGGACAGGACTGGACCTGAGCGAACAGCTATACTGAGTTTCGCAAGTTATTGGCGGCAGATGGTACAACCCCCTGTAACGTCCTTTCCGCCTCGATGTTCGGCCTGACCTGATAGAGGTTTTGGACCAGTATGGGATGAGTCGACCAGAAGCACAGCTCGTAGTGATCACACTGACGGAGTTTGCAACTCGCTGATACCCTAAGTCGAATCGAAAAGGCCTCTTTCAGCCAGTCTTGGGTTTCGTTCCGTAATACAAAAGTGTTACACGGTATACACGATGCATCGTTGGCTTGGCCAGAGATGTTTCGGTGTATGTCAGCTTCCATCCTCCGTCCATAATCCGCTTGGGTAGTCCCGACACTTCGAAAGTCCCCTGATGGCAGCTAACACTCACACGTCTGACTTCCTTCTCACCACTCCCCAAGAACTTGCACACTTGACGTTGTGTTGACTGATGATTGCATTCTTCCCCCTTTCGTCTCAGCACTCAAGCGCTAGTCTGGGATACCAAATATCATGGCAGAGTCAGAGTCTAGTCAAGAGTACCTGCATTACGGAGCAGAATCCCGCGCAAACATCCCTAGGTTTAGGTAGAATTTGACTTGAGCTCGCAAAGGTAGATATTAGAAGGGTCGTCGTCGTGGAAGACATGCGTGACGTCGTCATCTTTTGCAGCTCTGCCCCTACACATCACTCGTCATGTGTCCAGGAAATCCGCCGCTGTCAATCTACCTCCAATCAGCCACGAAGACCCTAGTGTACGAAATGGGTGGATGGAAAGCTCACAGCTCAAGTGCGATATATGGATCTATCCTTTCCGAGAAATCCTCGATGATATCGTCAGTGTTGAATCCTGCGTGTTGGACCTTGTATGCCAGGTATTCGAGGACTTTAAGGAGGATCACGCCGCTAGCAAAGGGGTTTAACTTTTTTCAGCTTGGTTGTGAAATGATAAGGGTTGCTGGGTACCGTTGTTGGATCTTACAGATTTTGTTCTGAGCTTCTGAGAAGGCGGCTGGACTCGGAGTCAGCGATTGAAAAGTACATTTCATGGTGGGACATCGTCGTCAACTCACCTTCTTCGTCTAGCATCGATTTGAGCATCCCACTTGCACACGCGACTTTCCTAGGAATGACGAAGGTGTAGCGATCAGCGGATTCGAGCAGGACGAAATCTGAGTCAGACATGGCGTCTCCCTTCTCGCGATGGGTTCGAGGGCGCTACGTCTCGCTCTGGGTGTTGATGTTGCCTTTCGCTCCTGGTCTGATACAATAGAGAAGAACGAGAGTTGATGATATGTCACGTGATCACCCACGATATATGGGAATTTAACTATGTATGCAGTACGAGTACGATGAGATAGTGCAACAACTCTCTTGATCGAGAGAAGATGACAGATACAGTGCCTAGTCCTGACAGCTCGCTCGCAAGCATCTCCAGCTCACTTTCTGCGCTTGAGACCGCCTTATCCTCTCTGCATACTCGACCATGGCACGAGACCACCGAATCGTTATTAACCCTCGACCGGGCGAAGATGAACATCATGATGGCATACGCTATCAACGATCTCATATGGGGTGAGACCACCTTTCCTTGAAGAAGGCAAGACCTCGCTCATGGTCACGAGTAGTATATCTGAAGATGAAAGGTATTGATCCGGCTACTCACGAGGTGACTGCCGAGTTGGTATGTTTCTTTCCACCTAAATCACAGCCAAATCGGCTGATTGGGAAAGTAGGATCGGATAAAGACTTATTACGGAAAGATAAGAGCGGTTGAACAGCCTGAGGAGCGTGAGGGTCTCGGTCTCGGTCTCGCTCATCCATTTGAACTGAAGCAGGTTATGAACAGAACGAACCCGAACTGTCGACCGAGACGCCGCGAAGAGATACATTACCGCCTGTATCCCACCTTCACAACGACAACTTCCGAGCACGTCTGCGGCGGGTGTGGGGCAGGTTCACGCCCAGAGAGCAGTCGACGAGCAGTTGGAAAGAGTGAGTATGGCGAATCGATTTAGGTTCGTTAGTACCGAGGGGGAGAACATGGTTCCTCGCGTACGAAGAGCAGATGCGGAGGGCAGAGAAGAAGGCCTGGGCATGGAAGTGGAAGATGCCGAAGTTGATGAGGGATGAGGAGGAGTGGGCGATGTCGAACCCGCGGAAATGGAAGAAGGCGAAGGGGGCGATGCTGAGGCATTCTTGGCGGGGCTAGAAGATGAGATCATACGGGATGGGCTTGATGGAGGAGATACGATTGCGGACACAGATAACCCGAGGACGATGAGCAGCGGAAAGAGGAAAAGAGCGGAGGATATGCAAGGTGGGCGATAGGAAAGAGAGTCCCGTCTTTAGTTGATATCAATGCTCACATAGGGTACTGATGATGCAATGAACAACAACATATACAGTACAGCATGTGGTAATCGAATATGTACAACCATGACTGATATACAACAGCCGTCGAGGACACATGTTTTAATGCTAACCGATTTCTCCTTCCTCTGGATTTGTTTTTGATTGTCCATCGACATCTCATGCCGCCTTCTCGCAAGCCCCGCAGTCCCCGCAAAAACTCCACATCGATTTCTCGCCCGTCATCGGGTCGGCGTGCTGGCTCATAACAAGCTTTGGGATGCTCTTACATTGAGACCCGTGCTGAGCTCTGGCCTTTTCGACATCGCTCGCGTCGGCGGATACCGGGGTCGCCAGAGTGGGTTGAAGGAGACCTCGGGCAGAAGATGGCGCGCGGAGGGAGGTGGAGTACGGCTGGGCGGACCATGGCGAGGGTGGTCGTTCGTACGAGGAGGCCGAGACGGGATTAATGGGCGAAGAGAAGGATGGCAGATTGGTGAAGTGCTTCGGATGGGGGTTGCGGGTGAGAGAGGGATAAACCGAGACGGAAGGATAATATTCTAACGGTTCTCGTCAGCGCAAAGCCTATTGATCCGCACAGATCACTAACTTGGCTGAGCCTGCTGATGCTCAACATTCACCCCATCAACCATGCCGTCCTCCTCAGCGCCCGGTCCAAACCCAAAACCGCCAGTACCGGAGTCGCCGTAATTGAATCCGGCATTTGGGTCGAAGTCCTCTTTGTCCAGCATAGGCGAATCCATCTCCATGTGATCGTCGAGGTCCATGTCCATCGTTTGGTCTTCGTCGGATCCGGAGTTCGAATGGTCGGTCAGAAGGTCTGGCGGAGGGAAGGTGCTTCGGCGCTTTAGGGGTGGGGAGCGTACCTGCATCTGCTGAGGGCCAATCAGCGGAGTTCAGGGAGATCCAAAGGAAGGGAAGAATGACTCACTTGGATTCCGCCGTCTTCATCATCGCTGACCTCTGCACCGAACTTACGCTTCGATCTCGCCTGAAAGCTGGAGCCGGAAGCATAGGCGTTGGCATTACCGGGAAGGAATGCAGGGAAGGTCATAGCGAGCGGATGGGATGATAATTGGATCTACTTAAAGGCCAGTTGAAAGCTGTTATGCAGTGAATGAAACCTGCTATGGCGTCGACACACATCTACTACTCAGAAGGACAGCTGCGCACAGCCCAAATGCAAAATGCGGATAGTTGATTTTAAGGGGTGGAAGAAAAACCGGAAAGAGAAAAGAAAAGCGCGTCCCCCCGATTACGGCTCATTATTTATAGGGAAAAGTTGACGTGGATTTTGAACACGTGATCGCGGGACGAACGATTACCTTTTCGGGGCTTACGAGTACCTTTGGCTCCGCCTCAAAGGGGTAAGTGGACTTTGTTGATACAGACGTACCTTGTCCTTCCGCTTTAACGACACACACTATGCTTCCGCTGTTCTGATTCGAACACATATCTAATGGAGTCAAAGCCTGGAGCAACGCCGTATAAGCGGACGGTCTGAAGGTTACGGACTTCGGAGATGTAACCTTTTCAAGTGGAAAAAAATGGGGGATCCGTATTATAAACTGAAGTTCCTCGAAATTGCGTGCGGTGGTGTTCTTCGTCCGGAAAACCCATTTAAATCCAGTCATTTTGCAGCGAGTTATCTGCGCAATTGTCGGTATTTTCGCATGCCTGTGTTGTATTCCAAAGAGAGCGGACACCTCCACCTCGCGTCATGCAGCATGTTATGTCCCATACGAGCATTGTCTCGAACATACCTATCTCCGTTCACCTTCACTTCAAGGCTTACACCTTGTCACAGTGTAAGATGCTACACCGTCGTACAACCGGCTCTTCCGCTTCCAACCCGAGCCCTCCATATCCTTCCACCTCGTCCTTCGAATCACCCATTTCCCAACCTCCCACTCGAAACAAGGCTTACACCCCACTTCGACGACAATCATCGAACCTCTATTCCACGCCTGCGTCCAGTCCTAAAGCACGGTATAACCTACCACCAAAATCTCCGTCCTACATCAATCTAGGTGGATCACCAAATTACCCGAACCTTGGGGGGACTTATGAACTGGGCGGAGGAGGTGGAGGAGTGGGGTTTGGGATGAACGGCTTTGCAGGTGGTGACGATTCTGGGAAAGGTGGGAATGCTATGGAGTTAGTGAGAGGTGCGTTAGAGCGGATTGGACGAGGATTAGGGGATGCAGGCAAGCTGGACAAGAGTCTGAGCTTGGTATGGGGGTGAGTGTTGAACCACCTCCATACTTGTTTGAAATTCGATGAGCAGCTTTATCTTGGAGCTGATCACTTGCTCCTTCCACAGTGACCGCGAGCTACGAAATCTGGTTCTGAAATCGACGTTCGTCTTCTCTTGTTTGGACCTATCGAGCAGTTCCTGATGATCGTTTGCCAGCATGATCAACCTCTTGTCCCTCCTTCTTCTCTCACTTTCCCCGCTTATCTTCTCGCCAATCTTTCCGACATCACCCCGCACGAAAGAGATTGGCATGTGGTACAATGTGTTGCTCAGCTGGCCTGTCTTTGTCGTATGTTTCTGGATCAACGTAGGCTTCTCCCAGCTTCGACCACCCTCCAGCTAATGAATGAAAGGCTTCATGGGCGCCGGATATCTCAAGAAGGGCGCAAATGCTCCTTCATCCAGCGTGAGTTCATACCATCAGAACGTCAACTGGGCTGATAGCTGTATGCAGCTACCGCCATCAAGCCTCTCCAGCCTCGACACCGAACACAGGCGCTTTCGCTAACCCGACTGCATGGGTATTCGCTTCCGTCACACGCCTCCTCCTGATCAGCGATTTCACCCTTGTAACCCGGCTGCTCGCGCTGGTCCCAATTCTGGGGAGACCATCAGTGCTCACGTACATGTGCATCATCAACTCGTTCTACTTCTTCGAGTGAGTCACCTGCGTGTTAGCTTGAAGGGAGGACGCTGACAGCTACAAGGACGACGTTCATTTCGAAGCAGTGGCCGCTGGATCGTCGGATCACATTCATGCAGGAGAGGACGGCATATATGATTGGCTTTGGTGCGCAGATGTACGCATCAACAGGACTTTAGCTCACAGACCCCTCACAGGTCTGCCAGCAACGGCGTTGTCTTCCTTCGGCCCTCCCTTGATAAACATGGCCATCTTCGCGCTCATTTACCCATTCGTAGGTGTCAACCGCTTCGAGCTCATCTGAAACCGAAGTTCGTGATCCAAGCTCTTCAATCCAGACCACCGGTCCTACGATCATCGCTCCTTCCCTCAACACCTTCCCCGCACTCGTCATTCCCTTCCTCTCCGTGTGAAGAAGGACCAAACCAGAGCAATCCCTTCTTTGCCAATGCAGGCGCCTCTTCGATGACCGGGTGGAAGCTCGAACCGAAACTACCTATCTTCTTCTTTGCGAGGTTCGCGCTGGACGGGCTTGGATGGGTCGAGCAGGCCGTGAGTAGGGATAGAGTTGTGGGACGACGGAGTTTCTCGACCAAGGAGAGGCCTGGGAAGAGGCTGATGTGATATGTGATCCTGTAATGGGAAGCAATTCTCCGCGATCGATATCAGGAACGCTCTCGTAATCAAACGTGCTTTATTGTCGGCCATATCTCTACAAAACGCCCCGATGCTCGCCGATGCTCGCCAATGAGCGCCTCTGAGCTTTTTCGGTGACGCTCGTGACTTCCAACTGTCATCTCTGACATGCTAAAAGCTCGGGACTGGGTGGCTTTGTGGAGGGATGGGGCTAGGGCAGTATCTGCGGAGCAACATGAACGCATCCCGAACGTTGACTCGGCGGTGAGAAGCAGTCGTTGCGCGCGTCAACGCCTCGATACTGGCGGAGTAAATATTGTATGCCGTCATCGAGAGGAACACTTCCGATTTTTTATGTGCTATCAGGGCTTGGATATCGGAGTCTGACCCTCTATAGGTTTTTGCAGCCACATCCTCCGAGGATCGTGAAAGAAATCATTTGTTTTGCACTCCCTTCCCGACGTGCCCCTCTGATTGCAATTAGATTGTGGGAACTGCTCTGATGCCTTACACATCTACACCGCCACTGCGTCTCCTCGAAGCCGGCGGTAGAGGAGTCAAGCAGACCTTTGGTCGGCTTCGCCTTAGCTACTTGTTCGAACTGAGTGGAGTCTCGATGAGCTGTTTTGAGGGGTTGCGGTAGCTCGACTCGTAGATGCTTGAGGGATTGTGATGGAAGCTTCGGGAAAGTTGAGGTTCATTGAAAGGCCATTGAGTGAGTCTGATCGCGAATCAATCAGTGGGGTGTCACTCATCAAACTGCGTAGATCGAAAGGCACCTATTACCTCCTTCATACCGAGGACTCGGTTTATCGATTCGACTTTGAGAGTCTTGGGTATGCTTCCACGTGAGTTTTTCTCTCCTGCGCTTCATCGGACCCGGCCTTCGATGTCTCTTTAGACGATACCAATACTCTCGGCCAGATGTCACATCCATATCACTATGTTCAACAACCTCAAGACGCCGAACAGCTCCAACAGCTTCAACAGCAGCAAATCCATCAAGAACATGACCACACCCCTCACGCCACTGCTTTCACCCATCAGCCTGGACTTCCAAGCAGAGTACCGCAATTCTCACCAGCTGGAGTGATTTACCCCTCCGACGCTATCCCATCGGGACAAGCTGCTTCGTAAGCTGTACCCCTCCACCCAAATATCCCGCATGACTAGCTATATGCTCCGTTATCCACCGCACCTCCGGGTCAAGAACGGAATCGTCCCCCTCTATCCCTCTCGCTCCCTCCAGGACCGCCACATTTCCCAGGCTCGAGCATGACTCACATCCCGCTCAACTATCAGCAACAGCTCGCTGTGTCACCCATGCAGACCCCATTCTGGCAGACGCTCGGTAGCGCGCCTACAAGCTCAGGTTCCGGAGCCATGTCGGAAGACTTTCCTCCCTATAGCTGTAAAACGACCCCGACCTATGCTCCTACTCAACAGCCGTCCTTGCCCAGTCCATCCTGGCAATCGCACGTACCTGCCGCATCGAGCGCACCGACATCATCCCGGAATACACGAGCTGTCACATCTCCAACCGGAAGTAGTCAATCTCAATCGACAGCCAAGACCTCGCGACAGCAGTTTACCGCTTGTGGTGCATGCCGACATCGAAGAGTCAAGTGTGATCTCATGGACATTCAGGAGGAGGTTGAGAGGATAGCGGCAGAGGAGGACCATAAGGGTGTTGGACCGCAGAGAGGGTCAACCGCAAGGCGGAGAAAGGTATTCTGCATAAACTGCATCGAGAGGGGAACGAATTGCGTGTGAGCGTCTTTCGGTACTTGGGGATCCAGCTAAGCAAGACATATCGGCAGGGACGAGTACGCATCTCTTAAAGCAGTGAAACAGCTCCGTCGAGGCAAGCGGGATATCCGAAATCGAGATGCTGTACGGCAAATCGGCTGGCACCGTATTACGACCGTCTGGCAGCTCCAATGGCTCAATGTCACCGAATAAAGGCAAATAACGTCAGGTCATCCCGGACCTTACCAGGGAGTTCTTCGATTCACCCTTCTTTCGTCAATGGCAGGTTCAACGTGGATCCGCGCGGAGTTATCGTTCAAGTAGTTGAGCTGATCTCGCTGTCAACCAGGACCCTTGCTCGATCCCGTCGACTTTGTCACCCGTTACTTCTCCGCACCGATACCTTGCGCTGAAGCCATGGGACCAGAGGGGTGCGATCCTCTGCCATGTGCTTTTACGCATGGGCGGTCTCTCAAGGCGTGGATGAATACGGCGAGCTGGACGTTCAGGAAGGTGGTGAAGCACCTGATGGACCTGTGGATTTGCTCAATCCGGGACCGGGCGAGCTGAAGAGAGGGAGACCGATCGACAGGCGAGGAAGGGGAGGTTAAAAGCTGTTCTTGAGGTCATCCTGAGCGAGATTGACGAATGTGGCTTGTTGCGGAAGCCATCGTGGGACGGCGCGAGGTCGTTACTATTGATCTTACCGCTCACGGAAGGCTGTCAGCTACCACCTTTGGTATGAAACCTGATTGAGGTGAACACTCTCAGGCATATCATCGATTGCAGATGTACGAATGCGCTGTCAACCAGGTCTACTTGCTCTGCTCGATCGACGCCTTGGGTTACGACGGTCAGCCGTCCGCTGCGTCTGGTATCAATGGCGGTTCCGATCATATAGAAACGCAGAATCTCCACCTTATCCACATCCGAATCTACTGGTGTAAGTCATTGGGTTTCTCCATAACCCCAAGCTGATGAGAGCAGATGCCTTCGTTCATGAAGGCATCACGACCGGTCTCAAGGGTGGTAGACTGTATTTCGACGACGAAGACCTTGCGACAATGCATGACGCGATTCATAATCGTGCGCTTGTACTCGACGCCTCTTCCCATTCGGCGATCAAGTTTGCCACTGCTCCTATCAATCTTGCCGTGAGAAAGCTTCCGCCTGCGATCCCCAAAGACCGCTAAGAACCGACAAGCTCGCATGTCGTCTGATCAACGAAGCACTTACAGGACCGTCCGCAAGGCGTCGGACGAGTGAATGCACATTCGCTCAAGGAGGCTTGGGAGGCGCTGGAACAATGCTGGGAGGAGTTCGAAGAGGTCAAGTACACTTCGAATGTCCTTGCCTACCGAACGCCCGACGAGATTATCAGGTGAGCAATTTTGCTAGTTGCGGAATTCATGCTGAGGAAGTGACCCAGATTCGCCGATGGAGGGGTAGGTCCACGTCTCCGCTGAGGACATTAACTGACACGGCCCCAGACAATCTTTCTGTTGAAGCGCAAAAAGTCATCCCTACGGATCTTGAAGAACGTCTGGCGAAACTCGCCACGTCGCAATCTTCAGCCTACTCTCGACCCGAAGCCCTACAGGCGGAGCTCGTGAACATCCAGCATCTGCTCGAGATATCGAGGGGGAAGTGCGAAGTCCAGACGAGGCAGACCATCGATATCAAGCAGCACGTCGGGACACGGTACGTATCGATCAATCTCCAACGTCACTCAGTACTGACGTGGGTCAGGTTCTTCGAGTGAGACGCAAGTCTCGTTCGAGATGGGACGTATTACACCGCAATGCTAGTGCTTGCTAGTGGCGAAACCTGGGGGTTCCAACGAAGATATTGCTGTTTGTCTTCAGGCCCTGAACGTGGGTACATTCCTGCTTCTCCCCGGCGACAGGCTGACTTACCTTAGGAGCTAAGATGGGCTCATGAAAAGGCGTGGGAGCGTTCCGCCGAGTTCGTTCCTCATATAAAGGGGCTCAGCCCTGCTTATCTCTCCCAGTCTCCGCCGAGAATTGGCGGACCGTCATCCTGACACGAGACCTGGTTCACTCATCCACGGCTGGGAGCCTCCCGTATCTCAGCCTTATCCTCGCTCCGGCGTCATTCCCCCTCTATCAGATACAAGCTGCGAATCGTCCGCGTCCTCCGATATCGTCTCGCCACTTTATTGAATCCAGGTGGACTACGCTCATACCCAACCTCCGATTCGATACAAGGCACGCGGGCCCTACCGCCGCCCGCCCGATACTGGCAACGTGATCCCGAAGATTGAGCGACGGGATACACCCACAGATTCAGCGATGTATACGACGTATGGTCAACCGATCGGGCAAACAGGGCTCCAGGCGGGAGTGGGAAACAACCGCGGATACCAGGACACTATGTGCTTCAACAGGATGGGAGACAGGCCTTCGTACCTTACAATACTCTACCGCCTTCTCGGTGATGGTACAAGAGTGCCTGTGCATAATCTTCTAGCGTTTCAGGACGATGCATCGCCAAAGTGGCCCTAATACAACTCGTTATTGTCTTCATCTACCAGTCTATAGAGATACCGTAAACCGAAACTGGAATCATCTGCTAAACGAAATGCGAGGTGTATTAAGGGTCAGGAAGCACTGTTACATCAAGTCGACGTCGTGGAGAGCAATGGCGACCGAGAGGGAAGGGTCGTATTTTGAGCATCTGAAGCGCGACGCTGTTTTTTCAGACCAACGCCGGGATTGGTGGGAATCGCAGGAGAGGTAGGGGAGTTGGGCTTGGAGCGGGCTGCTGGATTGGGGGTCTTGATGACGGGATTCGTGCTACTCTTGCGGGACTGTCCGGTCTCCTTTGTGGGAGGAGCCAAGCGGTTCCTGTGTGCTGTCAACGAATATAGGATTAAGCATGGCGAACGAGACGAACCTCTTCTTGATGACATCCGTCTTCAACGAAAGCGGCCGAACTACTCCATGCAGTTTCTATCCCGGAGTCAGTTTGGAAGTCGCTGGCACAAGGGTCACGCACGTAGAATAGCCCGCAAGCGTTACATAAAGGCTGACCTTCCGGATCTCTCCTCCACAACGGCGTGTTCGTCGTATGACAATTCGTGCAGATGGTCGAACCATCCTCTGTCATCAATATGGATCCGCCTTCCAAGCCGTCCGATGTCCCCTCGCTGGTCGGTGTGCCCGGACCGGACGACTTTATGCCGGACGACCTCTTCGAAGCGGTCGCGCTTGTTGAGATGTTTCGCCCGTGACCGCGGGCCGGTGTCATGGATTGCATCTTAGAAACCTGCAGGTTCGGCGAGGAATTGGCGCGTGCTGGTGGAGCCGGAGGTCCGCGATGCTCTCGAGGTTTTTCACCGACAGCTTTTGTTAGCGAGTGTAGGTTCCCAAGCGGAGGCGCTATTGCTTGAGGCGAAGCGCCATTCGAGGTGAAGTCCGCTTCTGGCACTGCGCCAAGAACCTGGCTAGGGTTGATATGGGTGAAAGGGCTGGCAGCGGCATTGGCATTGAGATAAAGGTGCATGAGCTGTTGAAAGTCGAACGGATTATCACTTGGCGGATTATCACTTGGTGGTTGAGGAATCCCACACTCAGATGTTGCCTTCGGGAGATCTTGACTGTAGCCAGCTGGAGAGTGTAGGGCTGAGATCGCGGCGGTATTAGGTCGTGAGAACCACTCTGAGTTGAACTCGTCACCTGCCGAGTCTGGATCGACCGGTGATATAGTATTCGAGTCAGGCGCAGGTGTAGTGGAGCTCGCCGCTGCCAGGTCGAAGAAGTTGTCATACGCTTGAGGGAAGTTGAAGGTAAAGTTGGCTGAAGGGAGTCCGGCCACACCATCGGTTGGTAGATCACCGCGATGAGGAGAAGCTTCGGCTTGTCGCTTTCGAGGATTAGGTGGCGGAAGCATACCTTTGATCTCGTCAGATCGGACGGTATGGTCGAAACTCGTTTTCCGGACGCGTCGAGGCAGATAACCGTATTGTGGGTGGAAGTTCTCTTCGGTCTCGGAAAACAAACCGGGGCCGGCAATGCCAGGCAGGCCCTTCGATTTGTCGAGAATCCCATCAATCCCACCAGAAAGGGACATAGCGAGATGCTGCAATGGTCCGAATTGACCGTTCTGAGATGCTGAACTGGCGAACATATGCTGAGCCGTCGCAGCTCGAACCGCTTGGTCGTAATCGAATGACACCTCACTCGGCTCAACTCTGTCAACCTCTGCAGGAATTTCGGCATCCGACTCTAGGATGACCCCTGGGTGGGATCGGGAGAATTCTCGAAGAGAGTGGGTCCACTGGGAAGGGGCGACTGGCATGCTCTGGCCTGCATCAGGGTAAGCCGAGGGTCCGCCTTGTGCGAGGAGACTGTGAGCGTGAGCCTCAGATCCCATGGTCAGATGGCGACTGTCTCCAGCGAAAGCTGAACGCGATCGAGACCGGGAATCTCCGCGCCAGTCCATAGTCATGCGCGATCTTGAACGGCTTGCCACTCGCCAGTCCATCTCCATTTGTCTGTTACAGGTCAGAGGCAACAATGCCAATCTGGCAGAATAGACTCACTCAGGCTGAGGGCTACTGGATTTCTGAAATCCGACCACTCTAGACTTGCCCTTCGATCTACCACGCTCTTCTCCCTTGGCCGGGGTGGAAGAAGTTGATTTCTCCTCTTCCTTCACTATCGCGATCTCCTCCTGCTTTTTCATGGTAAGATGCATCATTCGCCAAGTGAGGTTCTCCATTCTCTGACCATTGGGGAGGACGTCTCGTCCCCTCGCATACGCCTTCCAAATTTGTGTCGCCAGCGGATCCCTCTTGGCCATCTCATCTGGTGTACCCTCATCGAGCAAGCTGGGGCTCGTCAAATCACCTGAAGATGGACGTCGCGAAGTAGGAAATAAGGCATTACCAGCGGCAGCTGGAGGTGTCATGAGCGGTGTGATTGGACCTCGGGCGATGAAGAAGTCGTCATTTAGTATCTCTCGAACGATATTGGGCTTGCGTCCACCGCGCTTTGGGTTCGAAGTCTCAGGCGAGGACGCATGATGCGGTAAAGGCGTGTCGACCAAGTGCTGTGTGTAAATCGGCTGTGTTTGTGCCTGCGCCTGCTGCTGTTGAGCTTGCTGCGCTTGCTGACCAAGTCCCATCCCGATGCCCATCCCCATGCGGATGGCCATCTCCAGTCCAATACTGCCGTATTGAGCGAGGTGATCAATCGCTATGCCAGGAGGTAATGGGGGCAAGCTTGCCAAACTCAGCTCGGAAGGCCAATTGAAAGGCTGCTGAGAATGGGAGTCGGAGGCTGCCGAGTTTGCCCCTGCGGACGGGGCTATTCGACTTGCCGAGACGCCAATCTGGCCAGCAGGACTTGCCGGGATGGGCGGTGGAGGTTGAGAGGCACGTTTGCGCAATGGAGCGATGGGCGGCGGGCCAAATGGACCCACAGCGATCTAGATGATATCAGCGATGGCGGGGATTACGGATCGAACTCACGTCTGCCGGACTGCTCAATCCTTGTTCACTTCCACTCCCACCGGGAGTCGTGACGGGAGTCTCGGTGAAGGCAGTCGTCGATCGTGGCCAAGCTGATCGCGAGCCGAGGGCGGACAAGTTGGACCTGCCCGAAGGCTGACTAGAGCTCGACGAGAAGCTGTGGGGAGGGGTCGGAAACATGCCAATAGTGGCTGAGTCTGCAAGGAAAGATCCCGGTTTAGGGGTGATTGAGTGCGATGAGCTGCCGTACGATCTCGGTAAGTTCTCGGATAAAGGCGCATAAGGTGAGCCCTGATGCAGCCGTTGCCTGGGGAAGCTGGGATGGTTGCCGTAGGAGCCAGTCTGCGCAGGTGAGGCTTCAAGACCTCCTGAGAAACTGTGTTGACCACGCACTTTGTGAGCAGGTGTCTGCCTCTGCTCTACGAGCTCGACCAGGCTGCTGAGAACAGCAGGATCGAGCGGCTCCTCAAGCCTTTGGTTACTGGATGTAAGGTCATTCTGAACGGCCCATGGAAGTGATGTCCGGATATCGCTCCAATCGATGTTCGAGCCTCCACTTGGAAGGGGCAATCCACATGGCGAAGGAGGCGCGCCAAGTGGGGTCGTGGACATCTTTGGGGCCGTCGAACTCTGCGCTCCGGTCGTATAGGGTGCGGCAAAGCCCATCGACTGCTGAGCGAAGCCATGTCTTCCTCCGCTGGAGCTGAGGCCACCTTGGTCGACCGGGGTCAGCGGGTTGGGAGTGGTAGCGATGGATGCAGGATCGATTCCATAAAGGGAGCCTTCACGACTTTGTCGGCCAACAGGATATGGCAGGGCGAAAGTAGGAGTGGGGGGTTGAGGGAATGTGTGACGATTCGGAGCGGCTGACGTGGTGATGGGTGTTGGAGGATTGGACCGTCGATTAGCGGATGTGGATGCAGGTGGAGGTCGAATAGGCGCTCTGCTGCTGCCGGAAGCCCTTGCATTCTGGCCCCCTCCGGCATCGACTGTGAAAGGGCCATTCTTGGCTCCTCCAAAAGTCTTTCGCTCGTCCATCGTGCCTGGGACCCTCGGTGTTGCGACAGGATTGGCGGAGTCTCGCGGGACGGGTCTCGGAAGGAGCGGTCGAAGCTTGTTGGGGTTGTTGGAAGATGTGGTAGAGGAGGGTGAGGATTTGGATGACGTGTTCGAGCGAGGCGAGGGACCGCTTAGAGTCGGAGATGGAGCGGTTGAAGATATGGTGAGTGATTTCAGTGGTGCAATGGGCCTGGAAGTCCGAGGTTAGCGGAGCTGATAACGATTTCGAGAAAGGATGGTTGGAGAAAGGAGGAGACGAGAAAAGAGATTGCGGCGCGGATATCGAGAGCGGCGAGATGATCGACAAATGCTGAGAATCACTCCCGGACAATAAGGCTGTTGACGATGTTGCACCTCTGACGCTACTGGCAATCGCAGCTCGCGCGAGAGAGGAAGACCTTTGAAGCTATAGGAAGGGGTTCGCTAGGAGACGAGGTATTGACATTGCTCACACGACGGACAAGACAAAACCAAGAGACCATCCCTTCTAGACCGCAAGAACCATGTGTAACAGAGACTGCACGACGCACCTCTTGGCCTACAGTCTCCCCCTCTCCTCACGCTTTAACGCTCGCAAGCGTCTCTATCGCCTTTGAACACAATCCCCCTGTCAGTTGGTACCACGAGACCGTATGTTCGAGCTGATTTGAGTTGCCGTAAATCCGCCGAGCCGATTTAGAACGGAAGGGCGAAGGTGCTGTCGAGGTTAAGCCGTATTAGCGAAGGGAGATGTGTAGCTACTCGTGCTCGTGGTAAATTGAAAAGTAGTTGAGAGACGGTCTGTTGTGGACGTGTTCACGGCGAAAAACTTCGTTCGAATAGTTTCACAAGAGCGAGAGACGCAGCAACAAGGTACAAGGGAAACGAAAGGGTTTTACCATCTAGATTCAGGGTCGATGACAGAAAGAGGCCCGGATTTAACCGTACTCACAAGTGGCGACTTCTTCCGAGCCTTTTTACACTTTTGCTTCGGGGCTATTGCTTGTGGGACTTGCTTGTGGGACTTCCTACAAGCATAGACATTGGGGCTGTCTGTCTGCATGCACCCCTTGATCCGCTTCTATCCGCGCTCCTCACCGAGCAACCTACCATCCCGCACTCATTGCCGCAAGTCCGATCAAAGAGCGTCGTCATCTCCGTAACCTTTTCGGGAATCATTATTCCGACATCCGGAGCCATCAATTCCTACTGATTCAGGGGACATATTCCGGCTAACTCTGTGTACAGTTGAAAGACAGAACCGACGCCCTGGCCGAGTCTAGCGCTTCCTTTCCCATGTCGAGGTACCTCTCATACCCTTCTACACCCATCACACCTGCAGTGATACGTCTCGGTCTGCCTGTCTTTCTGTTCAACCGAATTCCACCGCTAGCCACTTTTGCTTCCTCTGCTGCTTCGAGAGCGTCGTCTGCCTCGACGATCTGTTGAATTACGGGAATGTAATCTGTGAAGAGGGACGGGTGAGGAAGTAGATATGATGTCAAGGGAATCAATGGGTCGAGGACTGGGAGTACGGACCGTATGTAAGCGATGCTACAAAAGTCAGCGAGATCTTCAGCACAGACAGAGGACATACCTCGCAGTTTGGAGGTCATCAAGAGCGGGTATTCCTCCAGCAAGGTCCATCACCTCCGTTGCAATGTCAATCGCCCGGTCATAGGCTGGTAGAGTTGGTCTAGACTCGCTTAGTCCCGGCTTAAGCAAAGTCAAGACATCAAGCTCATCGTCCAAAGATGGCTCATATCGATCCACCTCGGTGGTCTACATGGCCTGATCAGCATTGTAGGGGCTTGACAGTGCCACCTGCTCACCTCCATCAGTGCCCATGCCCTAGGTGACACAAAGGCATCTGCGAAAGACCCCGAGTTAAGTTGACGGAACATCCGCTTAAGGTCCGTATTAGGTGACTTCGGCTCGACTGGTGGTGTTTGCCGTGCACCGCGATCCAGCTGCATTTGGGTGATAGCTCGTCGAAGATCGAAATACGGCAAGGGCTCATGGCCATTTGGCGGGACGGGCTGATCCAGGACATCGGGGAGACGATAAGTACAGCGAGTGAGGAGATCGGTCGCAGCCATGTCAACATAGCCTTCGCGAGATGCTATAGCCTCTAGGTAGTGTATAGCAAGATGTGACGGCGGCGGTTGGAAGTGTAGGATCGTTTGCAGAGGTAGCTGAGCTCGAGGTACTCGCTTCGGATCTGAGATCCGTCACTACAGCCAGCGAGGGAAGCCAATCAAGCGCACTCACCATTGCAAGTTAGAATGACAGGACGGCGAGACTCCGCGATGAGCGAGATGACTGCGGGCCAGAAGGTATACTCCTCGCCGAAAAGGATATCCACCTCGTCGATGAGGATCAAGGACTGACGAACGTGCTTCTCTCCATGAACGTTCGGTTCACCATGTTGAATCTCGATCGGGTCGTCGGCTGATCCTTGGCTACCGCTGCCTAACTCCTTCGTGCCGCTTTCTTCCTTTGATTTGCTGAAAAATGATTTAATGGCCCCTTTCTTCTCCTTCCGTGTTTTGTCCTTCAATTCACCCTCCACCACCATATGATTCTTCCCCACATCCCCTACCAGACTCATCAGGTTCGCTCCAGTCCTCTTCCCTGTACCAGGATACACCTCGAACACCTCCCATCCAAGCTCAGTGGCAGCAGCATAAACCGCCGCGGATTTGCCTGACCCGTGTGGTCCAGTAAGGAGGATCGTGTTCGTGAGCCGTGTATTCAGCGGTGCGTACGTGCTTGGCCGCTGGCCGAGCGGTACCTCCAGCTCCTCAATTTCTTCTGGAAGTTCTTCATCATCTTCCTCTTCATCCGCATCGCCAAACAGCCCGATATCGTCAACGATCCACCCATCGAAGAGCTGTCGCTTTGGTCGCTTCACTTTACGGCTTACCCGTCGACAACTGCCGATCTGCAGCGCAGAAAGCCAATCACGGAGATAGGTAGCTTCGACCTCGTCACCAAGTACCTCTTCTGCCCGATGCGGTCGATATCGTTCGCACCAGGTGTCACGATTGCTGACTCCATGCTTTCTTGCCAAGGAGAGTAGAGCGGGATGGTGCTCGCAGCGGGGGGCGTAATTGCGGCGCAAATCAAGCTTCGCTGTGGGTGCGCGAAGGCTGGGTTCAGCAGGTAGGATGTTGCGCCAGTACTCTGGTTCTACATTCTCTCCGTGAGGGTCCACATCTGTCTTCCGCTTCCTTTTCCGTGATGAGCTGTGCGCCAAGCTCGAAGGTCCCGCGACAGCTGCATGACTTGGCCAGTCCCCCTTAGGCCACGGTGCTGCCCATTCTTCCCCTTCCTTGATACCCTTGCCCCATCCATCGCGTAACCTCCCTTCGATTTCGGTACTGTTTCCGTTCGGTTGGATGAAGGAATGCACCTTTTCTATCCTGTCTTTGACCGATGTGACTGGCTGCGGAAGTACGTCTGGAGGTGCAGAGAAGAACGAATGCGCAGGTTTATGATCGCTGGCAAAGACCAGCTTTCGCGGTCCAGATCGGGTTGCTTCATCTACCGAGATCGGATCATGGGAAGCACCTTTGGTTGATGAAGGGACAGTCTGGAAGATGGGATGAGCGGAACGATCGGGTTTAAGCCGATGTCCAGTGACCACCACCACATCGGTAGGCGAGGAGGAGCTGTGTCCGTTGGCAGGAGGCAAGGCTTGATTGGGTGAAGGCGACGACGGAGGTGTAGGGATGGGTTGCCCAGACTTTCGAGGACGCCCTCGTTTCCGCTTGCCAGGTGAGGGGTTTGATGTACCGTTGAGAAGGGGATCTATGAGCCTCGTAAGCGGAGTAGCATCGATCATAGGGGCGTTTGCAGCACCTGGAGCAACATGAGCGTCACCGCTTGCGCGAGGTTCCCCAACTTGAGCATTTTCTTCACTATTCATAGCCTCGTCATTCTTCCTCGACCTGCGCGCGGTCGTGGCAACTCGTCTCGCCCTCTTGACCATCTCCTTCCTCTCCTCTTCCTCTCCCTCTTTCCTCCTTCCCTTCCCTTTCGTCGAGCCTGTCTCCGAGATACCAGACAAGCTGACTCCATCTTCGACCTTTCCGATACTCCATGAAGCGCCGTTCAGTCCTAAAAGTCTGGCTTGCGAGCTTGTATCTTCAGGCTTTCTGCGTTTCCTCTTTGTCGGAACTGGAGCAGCTGGAGGAGGTATGGAAGCTTTCCCGTTCGACCAAAAGGCATGAATGGAACGAGAATCAATCTTCGCCCCATTGATGGAAGAAGAGGAAGAGCCGCTAGCTTCCGATGGCTCGCCTGGACCGGGAGAAGGCATGTTACGTAGGAAGGACTGGTCGATAGCTTCAGCTGTAGATCGATGATTGTCGGCTGCTCGCGTGCATGTTCTCCGGCGAGTCCTTACGTCGCTTGAGGAGCTTCGATCATCCTGCCAGTCGTCCAGCTAGTCCGAAAGGATGCGAGCTGGAACAGAGAAAGGATTGGATATTTCAGCTCGTAACGGAAATCATGCGAAATCGATGAAGTCATTTGACGCGTCTCCCCCACGCGTTCAGGTTACTCAGGTATTTATTTCTTGTCAACGGTTCTGACCCGTATCCCTTTCCAATACTAGCTGAATAGCTCGAAGGCCTATATACGTCATGTACTCCTGAGGATAATTCACCCGGAAAACTTCATGCTGCAAGCTTTTGGCAGGTAACGCCGCTGCAATCCTAACGGAGTCTATTGCCACCACAGCTTGGTTGCGCCATCTCTGACATGCTGCTATCATAGAGTGACTGCGGCTACCATAGCGTCCGTCAAGGGCCCACCCTGCCAAGCATCTTCGAGGACGGAGTTGCCTATCTCCTCGCCGGGTCTCGAAAAACCTAAGACCAGCATCAGCATTCCATATCTCGAGCAGGACCATCCCGTACTATTCAGATAGCCCAGCATGCCCTCCTCCTTGATGGCATGTATGAGTCCGCTCGTGCCTACTGTAGTCCCAAGAAGTCCGGCATCGGGTAGGAGCTGCAAAACGTAGCCCAGCTTGGCGAGTCGGCCCGTCAAGCCTTCTACTTGGTCGGCTGATAGTCCGCCTCAGTCACCATACCACACTGATTATCAGGCTCACTGGCAACTCCACTGTTCCCCTTGAGGGTAAAATTTAGCGATGCCCCAGGTACCGCTGCTCTCACATTCCTCGCAAACCTTCCCGGATCCTTGTCGGTCGTCGCCGTGGTTGAGAGCATATCTGCATATCGTGCACAGCGATCGCCCGATCAATAGCCGCTTCGACACCCCCACGGTAACGATACCACCCTTCTCGACTCCTTGCGGCTTCGGCGTCCCAGAACACCTTGATCCCTATACTTTGGGCGGTGCGAAGCGCTTCGGCCACATTGTGACCACCTGACTGCTGTTTGAACTCGGCAAACTTTAGCGGGAGTGGTAGATCGAGAAACGGCTTCGTCCAGTGTCATTAGACCGGCTGAGGCGTTCCACTGATGTCCGACTAGCTCAGCTTCGGTCTTGAACTGAGCTCCGGAAGCGTTGACAGTCGCGACCATCGGTCGAAGATGAGGAGTGGTACTGCCAAGGATGTACGGACGGTCGGTAGGTGATATCGCGGAGCTGAGACATCCAGCATCTTCCGCCTCGGTCCGGTGGATAATTATGCATTCTGCGCTATCTGCAACTCAGCTGAACTGCGAACGTCAACGTCAAAGATGCGACCCACCCCATGACATCAAGCTGCAGCGTTGTAGCCAAGAGCCGGGTGATATGCTCCTCAACAGGAACCAATGCCTTCCCAGCGGTCTTGACTCCGTATCTTCTCGTCCCAACTGCCTGATCATCGAGGACAATCCACCCGCTCCAGCCTCGACAAACAGCTTCGCAAGCTTCATGTTTGTCGTTGGTCCACCATGTCCCGACTTCCCATCCGCGATAATGGGGATCAACCTGTCTACATTCATACCCGGAGTGGACTCGCCGCGAAGTCGTCGGATTGAGGAGATTCGGGTCTGCATAATCTGGGATTCGAATAGTTGGCGGACTTTTCTCGGTACAGTGTCATATGGGGAGTCGGCCATACCATCGTCAGACATCTGATCGACGGGTCCAGAGACGTAAATACTATCTGAAAAGGCCTTCTCAGCTCGATTTGTATAGTGTTCAGAGATCTCACCATACTCTGCATCGGCCATGAGATGCAAGTGTTCGAATCATGCGCTCCAATCGCCAAGCTCGCTGTGCCTTCCTGCGCATGAGTCTTGAGACTGTCCCTAAGCTCAAGAGCTTGCGTTGAAGCCGGCCAGTACTCGAAGAAGGGACCTCGTAATGCCACTACCAGCTCTGCTGACCAAGGTCGATGAATCCTCGATTGAGCAGTAGTCGACCACATCCCTTGATCGCCACTGGCGATATCCACTGTGTTTGCTGCTCGGGTGTTGGCAGTATGTTGTACCCTTCGGACATTCACTGCTCATCATGGTGTCATCGATGAAGTAGACGTTTGAATCAAGCGAAAGATCAACAATGCTTCATGTGAGCGGAGGTCGCCGCGTGTCATAGCGCAGGACCCGATGACTTGCAGGGATGATAACCCTCCTGCTCCGACGAGATGCAAACACCTAAACCACATCTACGAGATCCTTGTCTTCTACCTCCATATCCTTCACCGCAGTGTCCGGCTCAATCAGCTCCCCATCAAATTGTAATCTTCTCCCCTCCGTCTCCGCTGCATCCACCTTCGCTCTAATGCAGTACCATTTGATGATCACGGCCGCTGTCACTGTGACATCCACGCTGGTCCGGAAATCGCCCCATTGTCCTCGAAGGCTGAGTCGTAGCTTCTTCGATGTTGGACTAGGTTCAGGAAGCGGGTCGACGAGCTGGACATCGGGAGAGCCGGTATCGTCTCCGTCCCGAGTAGATGGTTCGTCCTCGAGGAGAAGCTGTCGTTCCCGCCGCTTGTCTTTCTCCAGTCTCTCCCAGTATCCCGTTTCGTAGCCGGCTACAATACAGGGATATCAGCAGTCATGAATAGCTTCCCCAAATGGGAGACGCACTCAGCTCGACTTCGCCTGACATGCGTAGCGATTTCGGTGTGACGCTAGTGGAGAAAATTTTCTGACCGTTATGGGTTAGAACGATCTCTTCTGGTAGCTTGTTAAGTTGCTGCGCCAAAAACTCGTACACCACCGTGAGGGGCTGATCCTGCCATTCGTCAGTAAAAGCTTGGCTTAAGTTAGTGGTAGCTTACTCGTCGCAGGTTGATCTGACGTCCTCGCTCATAAGACTTGATGGCATTCGGGCTCGCTCCGACTGCCGTTCTCTGAGGGTCTGCCACCATGCAAACGCGGATGATGACGGTATCTTTGTTGAAACTTGCACTGTATGACGAGTAATAGGAATGGGGTATCAAGGAATCGTCTTCTACCTCGAGAGGGATGATGGGATCGGGCGCGAAATGTTTTCTAAAAAGATCCCTCAGTACCAGGTTCGCCAGTATCAAGCGCTACACTGACTCCATAGCTGCTCGGAGCTCAGCTCTCCGTTCATCGGATAATTGAGGAGGAGGAGTGAGTTTGATTCGCGGCCGCTTATTCGCTGCCTTTCCCTTATCTCGACCCTCATCCCCTGAGTCGTCCATCACTCTGCGACCATCATCAGCTTCACCTCGTCTTAGCCACCTAGCTAGTCCGTAACGTCTGACTCACATCACTCCCCCGTCCCGCCTCTCCTCCGTACTTCCCCTTCCTACGGACCTCTTACGCCCACTCTCAGTGGATCCCTGTCTTGTCCAGTCCGGTAATTTCCTCTGCGGAACAGGTTTCTTCTTCTTCTTCTTCCTCTTCCTTGGTTCATCCCCTTCTTCATCCGAGTCATCTTCGCTCACATCTGATACTTCATTAGGTGCAGGGGAAGACGCTCGGACTGGGCCTACAAGCATGTCAGCGTGAGATGAGTCTAGGATCCGCAGTAGTACACCTACTAAAGGGGCGAGTATAGGTGCGCTTCTTGGCGGTAAAATATGCTAGCTCGTCGTCGAAGTCGTTGTCGAGCTCGGGCAAAGCCTTACTTTTGCCTTTAGTGGACATCGTACACGGTATGGAGGGGCAGAGTATGATGATCGCGTTATTTATGGCGAGTGAAGGGAAGAGGAAATGTTGATTGGATATAATGGATCCGTCCGGTAGAGGGGAGGTTGAGTGAACACGAAGAAGGTGGATGATTGATGGGCTGATGAAGGTGATCAGCCCAATACCTCTGTACTGCAGAGAGAAAAGGAGCTCACGCGGTGAGGCCTTGTCACATACCATGCGATTATCCCCTATCTCGGTTGGAAAGATTGAAAGGAGCGGTTGACTGGAGCTTTTGATTTTGTTGTTGTCAGGCACCCGAACATGTTGGGTAGCAATCCTCGTTTCCTACACTCGGTGACTGCCATAATGTCTTCCACTCTCTTCCCCTTAAGACGCCAAGATGAGCTCTGACTTGAGGATCGCCTTCGCTGCTGCATGCCACCTCGGTTGCCTGTACCCCTTCCACGACTGACACTCTTTACCGGCGGCAAAAAATGTTCCTTGTGTGAGGTAAGTTGCCCTTCTGCGCGATTGAGGCAATATTGGACGACACCAACTCTTTTCATCGTGTACTTACTGTGAATTCAACAGGTCGCTAAGCAAGAACTCGCCATCTTGCGTAAAGATACCCCTTTCGAGTTGTCCCTCTTGAATATCCGTTCCCCTCCTCCTGATATCGATGCGAAAGAGGCCACTCGCTGGCGGAGATTATACCAATACGATATAGTATGTCAAGTGCTTCTAGTCTCAGGATTGGTGGCTGACACACACTATAGCCCGTCCTACACTTGGAAGACCGACAGATCCAGAAACATCGCATCGACCGTGAAGCGCTTCGCCGCGCTCTCGAGGCATGGCGAGCGCGCCAGCCGGTCGAGTCATCGGATCTAGGGAAGCATTCAAGCCTTACCGATCGATCTTGAAGTCCATCTCCGCCCCGACTCGGCCTGGTGATTCTGAATATCCAGTCAAGAAGCGGAAGATAGGGAAGCAGCTCCCGCCTTGGCGTCGACCGGACGGGACAGCTTTCTTCCTGCTTAACTCCGAGTTTGCGAGGCTATATGGCGAGGCGATACCCCTTGGCGAAGAGAATATGTACGCGCTTTTGGTCGAAAGAATGTTCCGGAACTTCACTTCGGAGAAGGCTGGCTCCGACGTGGAGGTGGAAGGTATTGTCGTCAGTCCGAACGGGGATCGATACGTCGGGTGGACAGTGGATGAGCTTCCGATGCGTGCTCGCGTAGAGGGAGACTCGGGAATACTCTATGCTGAGGTGGTGGAAGAGGGCACTTCCAGGCCGGGGTCAGCCCGTCCCTGTCCCCCTTTCGACCACCAGCTAACCCTTCTTAGACAGCTATGCTGGAACTGCCGAAAGCATGGTCACGCCTATACTCGTTGTCCCTTTCCTCGGAACCATCTCCAAATCCGTGCATCTCGAGACGAGTTCAACGCTGCTCGTGATGCGATGCCGGATCATGCCATCCCATACTTACCCACTCACAGCTCGACTATCGCCGAGAAGGCCAGACGGCTAGACCTCGCCGACCGATTTCGACCAGGTTGGATCAGTGAGGAGCTGGCTGAGGCGGTGTGGTGGGTCGAGGACGAGGACGATGATGAGGCCATTGAGGAGATCGAGGCGAAGAAGAGGAGACGGGAGTGGCCTTGGTTATGTTGGATGATGAGATGGGGTTATCCTCCGGGCTGGATCGCTGGACGAGGTGGGTTCGAAACACGGACTGCATGCAGACTCATACCATCAGTCAGATCCGATCGCAGAAGTCCGTCGACGGATACAACTGGAAGCGGACACCAAGGATGCATCAAACAACATGGCAGACGATGAAGACCTTCTTCAGATCTTTGGAGGTGACCTCGGTACTCCGCTTCAAAACGATACTTCCACTCCACCAACCTCGCTCATGGTTCATGAAACGGGCAAGATCCATGGCGCCAGTCCACAACATAGCGACATGTCGATGGCACCGGAAACTCCGCTGGCATCACATTTCGATGAAGTCGAGCCGCCCCTACCTCCACCACCGTCGGATTTACCGCCACCGCTCCCGACATCGCCAACATGCGAATTTCAACTACCTTTCAAAGTCAGGCCTTCATCAATATTTCCACGTCACACATTAATGCAGCGCTGGGCAAGGTATTATACCGACTTGTTCGACTCGGACCGTCTGATGCCATTCAGTAGCGCGAGACCGCTACCATTAGGCTTCTAACCTGTAAATAACCCTGCACCAGATACCATGCATGTGCATATCAGCGACATTGAGCACGGCTCAGCTTTGTTGTCCCGTGATGTGGATCGTATGAGACCCAGATGCTGCTTCGAGATTTTGCAGATAGTCCTGGACCGTATCAGCTTACACTGGTCGAACAGGGTAAGACACCTACTCTCAACCACTGCTCACGCTTGTCCGGGACATGATCAAATTGTCGATACCGCTTGTCCCTCTAAGTCGTATAAGCACCTCTCCGAGAGAAGACGAGATCTACTCACCCGGAGTACCGACTTGATCTCCTCCAGATCAATCTGCTTCGCCATCCCCGTCAAATCCGCCGCTCCACCATCCCCCATCCCCTCCCCTTCGTCCCTCTCATCCTCCTTCACCCCAGCAGCAGCTTCATCAAGCGTCTTCTTCCTCATCCTCCCCCAGAACTCCACGAAACTATTTTCGCCCAACATCGTATTGAACTCCCCGCGCGCCTCTTGTTCAGCCACACGTCGCCAAGCATTGAAGCGATTTTCTAGTGCGTCAGGATCTAGACCGAGGCGCTTGACGATAGGGTCGTCGATGATCTTTGGGTAAATGGTTTCATATGTCACATGCAAACCTGGAGCGTGTACGGCGAAGAGTTGGTGTAAGGCGTTCCAGCGCTTGTTTCCTATCCGTGCGATGTGTTCGTTGAAGAGGCGTTGCTTGTCGAATGGCTTGAGTGAAGGGTGATGGAATCGTGGGTCTGGTTCGAGGAAGCGAGATGCTTCGCCCCATGGGGTCTAGCCTACATCAGCATACAACCAAAGGTTTGGACCCACCTCATGATCCCGAACCTGATCAACCAGGAGACTACCGAACAGTCGTTCTGCTTCTTCTCGTCCTGCTCCAGCCCGACTCTTGCTCATATCCTTCGTAACCTGCTCCTGTACCTGATTGATTTTCGCCTGTCGTTCCCTCAAACTCGCTGCTTCCCTCTCCTTCCTCTCCTTTAGCTTCCTCTCAGTCGCTTCTTCCGCCGTTTCAGGCTGTGCATTCGTCGAAGCAAGCTTCCGTATATAGCCGGCATACAGCTCCTCTCGAAGAGATGAGGAACCAACCGCATCATACCGCGGATCAGACGAGACACCTCGCTTAATATTCCCCCACGCCGAGCTTGAGGTGATGCCCGCCGCGTCCTGGAGCAAGTCCAGGAAATCCTGCTCGGCTCGCTGAGCGTCCGCCCGCTTCCGCTCGCCAAGTACTCGTAGATGGGTCTTGAATAATTTCTCTCGATCCCGATCGTCCCGGCCGAAGCTGTAAAACCGTCGGTCCTTCTTCCATTGTTTCCGAAAATCGTCCCATCTCGTTCGGGTACTGGTCACTGCTTCCCGTAACAAGGCCTTGAAGTCCTTCTCGGGGTCGGCTTTCTTGCTCTCGGCCGCAGGAGCGGATTTATCTAACCGTCGAGCTCGGCCGACGTCGCGACAGTACTCCTCGTACACTTCGCGGCGGTCTTTGGTGGAGGAGAGGAGGATGTACCGAGGGTCATTGATGAAGAGCGGGAGTGATTGATCCCATGGCGCAAAGGGGGAGATACCCTTCTCAAGCAGGAGAGCCTGTACCATGTCAGCTCGATCCGCCACACTGCCTTGTGCCCACTTTGAAGAGAGCCCGCCCCTCCTCCAGCGTTACATTCACCTTCTCCGGCACCGCAAAAACCTTCTTCGCCGCCTCTTCCTCTTCCCTCTCGACAGTCTCCTTGTCCTTGATCTTCTCCTCCTCCACAGCTCGATCAGCATCAGCGAATTCAGCAGCGACAGCTCTCATCCATGCTTCCTCGTCCTCCTCATTCTGCGGTCCGAACTCCCCTTCCCCTTCCTCATCGCCATTCTCCCCGTCTCTCTTCGCCATCTTGGAACCAGGCTCTCCTCCTTCGCCATTATCTTCCCTCTCTTTCCGCTTGAGAGCTATCCTCTTCCGCTCTTCTCGGACCTCCGCGCGAATCCTCTCTCTCTCTCTCAGTCTCTCGAGTCTTTCCGCCTCAGCCTTCTCCTTCTCCTCCCTCTCAGCCGCCTCCTTTCTAGCCGCTTCCTCCGTTTCAAGAACCGCAACCTCCTCCTTGATCTCCTCAGGAACACTCCACTCCGACCTCTTCGACTCTTTCTCGAAATAAAATACGTTCCCTTCGTTCGTCGTAATCCTCGTCCAGCTGGTTCCGGGTATCACCACCTTTTCTCTCGGTTTGTCTTTCTTCTTCTTCGCCGCTGTGGCAGCTGGAGTATTCGATGAAGAAGCAGCATCTGCTGTAGGGAAAGCGGCAGGAGGAGGGAAGGAAGGGAATGGACCCGGGATACTCGGTCTGATATACGTCGAGTCCCTACTCTGGGAATTATAGTAATACTTCGTGTACCCATCCGGAGCTATGATGTCAGTCAGCTTTGAACAGGTCAATCGGGACGAACCGGTATGCTCGGACCATCCTGCTGGGAGGGGTGGAGGGAAGTTTGGCATGATTGGTGGTGGACGAGATGGGTAGGCGTAAGCGGGAGCGAAGCGTTGCATTGGTGGAGCTCTGGTGATCGTCAGCGTTGATAGAAATACTGCGAACAGCCGAGGTAGACAGACCCGGGAGGAGGACCTGGTGGACCTCTAGTGAAGCCATTGGACATCGGTGAATATCCCGGTAGGGGACCTGGCGGGATGACCAAGGAGCCTACAGCAGGTGCAGGTGAAGCCGAATCGTTCACGCCGGTCGGAGAAGCCATCTTGCCTTTCGAAAGCTGCAGAGGTTGCCTTTTTAGGAGGTCCAAGATCCGGCACGTGGGAACGGACAGGTCCAACCGGGGCCTCCCCTTAGTATAGATATTAACAATAGTAAACTAATAGACATAAACAATAGTAACAATAGTAGAACTTGCATACACTGCATGCACGACGTCACCAGCTAAGCGACTCCTCGATAATACCCGTCAACTGCGCCCTCTCTTCCTCTTTGTTATCTTTGGATAAGATCGGAGCGAGATCCAATACCCTTCGTTGTGGCAAGCACCCCTCGACGAGCTAAAGGTCAATACCGTTACGCAAAGTATAACTCACCTTTGAGACATCGCCCGACGTGTAACCGACCTTGCTCAATCCCCTAGGTACACCAACTTTCTCCAAGAACCGTTGAATCTCCTCGCTGAGCGCATTGCCGAGATCTTCATCCTTGACCCGATCCACCTCGTGTAGCCTTTCCTTCCCAACGAAGACGGAGAGCGCATCGCGGTGTCGCGCAGGTGCTGAAGGAGCGGTGAAGCGGAAGACGGATGGGGCTGTGAGCGAGACAGCTACACCGTGCGGGATGAGGGGGATTGTCGGGCTGTAGGAGGGGTGGTGGTATTGCTTGTCTTTCGGGCGGCCCTTGTTGAGCGAGGAAATAGGGTAGGATGCGGCGTGCTGATCACTTCAGCCTTCCTCGAGATTAGTGGACATACGCAGATGTGCACCCCGGCGTTACCGAACCCAATACCGGCGGTTGAAGCAGCGAGACTAAATCTCAGTGCGACTCGTAATGGTCACGTACAGCATCTGCGACCTGGCTTCCTCGTCGCCTTGCGCGTCACGAGCGATACGTGGAAGGTACTTGACTGTGGTCTCGAGCGCCCATTTCGAAAATATGTCCGAGATGGGGTTCGAGCCTTGGTATGCGGCTAGATGCGAGCTGTCAGCATGAACATTAGCTGAGCAAACCCACGTCGATGGATAGGGTTTGATGGCCTGGGTGAGCGTTCATAGTATGGTACCGCCGTCCAGCCTACACCACCATAAGCCACACCTAAAAGTCAACAAAGCTCAGACTGACTCTCGAGCGAGTGGAAGAGCACATCCAGCCCTGCAGCGACTGCCACTTCGGTAGGGCAGGAAGCGGTATTGAGCAGATCCACAATGCCCAAAGTCGGCTTGAGCGCACGAGACGCGATACCGGTCTTGAACTGCCTCGAAGGGATATCAAGGATAGCCGTCCCAGTCGTCTCCGATCCAGTACCCTATCATCGGATCAGATCTTCGTTAATCCAATCTTGGCCTAGGTAAACTCACGGCTGTCGTCGGGACTGCAAGGCGTATCGGCGAAGTCACCAGTGACTCGAGCGGTGTGACTCACTCGCAATCAAAGGGCTTAGCTTCCTCTCAATCGGTCTCCCCTTGCCAATGGGTGCATTGATAAACTCGTAAATATCCGCCTCTGGATAGTTCGTAAACAAGTTGGCAGCTTTGGCAGTGTCCATTGACGAGCCACCTCCAACAGCTAGGAAGTGGGTGATTTTCGAACTCCTCGCAAAGTCGATCGCATCCTGTCATCCTCTTCAACACCTGTTCAGTCGAGGCGCTACTCACCTGCCAGCTGTGATCCGTCGGCTCGACCGAGACCTTATCCCAAAGCACAAAGTTCAGTCCTTCCTGCATCAAACTCTCTTCCACAATCTTCATCACGTCAAGCTTCGCTACGTTCGGGTCGGTGAATACTCCAATCTTGGCTTGGGATCGTTCCGAAGCTGGAAGTTGGGACATCATGTTTGCGAAGTCCATGCCTACTTCGCGAGTCGCATGGGCGCCGAAACGGAGGTTCGAAGCTGCCACCTGAGGAATGTTGGCTAGATTTCAACAGACGAGAAACCGGACCCACCTCGAAGGCATAGTCACCGTCACCTGGTGGTGGACCGCTCCTGAACCCTCCAATGGGGGTGGCCATCCCGCGAAGACCGAGAGCATGGGGATGAGCGTGGTTGTGGGCCAGAGGTGGGGAATGGCGGTGATGTACCGCCGAGTGAGTACGGCCACATCCTCTACAGCCTTGGTTGGAAGTGAGGGAGAGCAAGCGCAGAATCGAGGCGCGAGATGCTGGAGGTGCCATGTTGTGAGACGTAGATTGCGGATTAACAGTAGTGCGAGATCAATCGTGCATTGGGTTTGTCGTAGTCCGCGCGAGGTCACCAGGTTCTAGCTTCACCCGGCTACCTCCGCCGGCTATGTCATGTGCCGAATGAAGAGGGGTTCATGTGGGGAATAATGCAACCGCGGATTGTGGGACTGCGAGGACATGAATGCGATGTTTCCCATAAAGCCTGATTGTACTGGTCCTGTCGAACTAGCTCGACCACACACCGCTCCACCAGACCCCCCAGATCATGGCCACAAACGCAGAAACCCCCATACCCGTCTGAGTATTCCCACCACCAAGCAGAACTATCAAACACCAAGGCCATCCCACCAGCCTGTCCAGTATCGTCCCGACCAGCCTATACAGCACGAGCTCCTCCCGGGTTACTGGTGGAGGTAGTCTGGGATGAGGTGGCGGCGGAGATGGCAACATTGGCGCCAGATGAGGAGCAGGTGCTGAATGCGATATCTCGGGGAATGTGAGGATAGCATGGACGGGCTTGTGGTCGGATAGTATGATCTCGGGACTTGACGAGAAGTGGGTGATCTCAGTCGTTGATTCTGGTGCCGGTGGGACTGTAGGATCGAGACTTGCCTGGGGCGAGAAGAGGTGAGGCGGGTCTGAGTGAGACGCGAAGAGGATCCGATCGGTGTAGCCTGGTACCCGTTTCCTGTGTGGATAAGAAAGGTCATCTGGCTTTAGACGTACCGGCTATAACCATCGACCTGTCCTACGATCCGCTTGTAAGTCGGCGCGAATCTCGATAGGTCCCCTTCACGCAGTCCGCCAAACACTCGGCCTTCCCTCTGTTCCCGTCTCAAAGTGTCAATCTCGACCATTTCCAGGCGTTCCTTCTCCAATGCCAGGATATCATCGCTGGCCATGGATGGGTATCCCGATGGTGGCACTCCAGACAGCCGGTAGTTGAGGTCACCCATCACGAGTAGATGCGATGTATTAAAGACTTGAGCAGGCTGAGTGAGTGGGTCTGATGAGCGGAAGACGAGAGAGGAAAGGATGGATCGCCATTGAGCATTCCTTCGGGGTATGTTATGGTCATGCGCCTCGAGATGACAGCATACGAAGCTACGACATCAATAAAACTCTAACCTCGACTCACGTGAAAATCTCCCATCCACCTTCCTTCCCTCTTCTTACCGGCAATCTTATCCCCACAGCTCCCTTATTCCCCATACCTCCCCAGAACAGACCCAACGTGGCCTTTAACGGCTTCCCCAATCTTCCGCCTAATGTGGCTTCTCGAGCAAATAACCAAAGTGCATTTCCGCCGTGTGAGACTCGCGAGACAAGGAGGTAGTTCTCCGTCTCCTTGGTTTGAGTTAGGGAATTCGAGTGAGCGGAGAGGAGTGATTGGATTCGGTCGGTCAGGACGAGCAGGACAGACTGGGAGAGTCCAGCGACTGGCTGTCAGCCAATGCCTTTCTGGGCCACGTACGGGCTAGGTGTACGGGAAGGAGCTCCTGAACGGCGATAGCATAGAGATCCGGGATGACACCCTGCGGTAACTCTGGGTCGTTGGATGTTTTCTGCAGGATAGGCAGTAACCATCCGGTAAGATCTTGAGATTGCGCTTGGGATCCCTGCAGACCGGTGTTCCACGTCGTCAAGAAGATAGTGAGGGGAGACATGATGTAGCACTTGTTGCTGCTACGCTTCCTTGTTACTGCTGGGCTTGGTGCGCAGGAGGAATGAGCACCAAGCGGTAGAGATTGGCTCGGTAACCTGAGAGGGATCTGTTACGTAAGGAAGAGGTTGCAGCGCTACGAGTATGTGTTGGTCGCGCGGATGACCACTGTCCTCGACCGAATTCTAGCCCGCTTCATTGGAAGCATCCCTGCTTTACAAGTCGCTATCACAATCGGCGACATGAGCGGACACTACAACCTCAAGGGTATGTCAGGCGTCGTCAGGTCTCCCCCCAAGCTGACAGCAACCTTTCTTCAGCCTTGATCAAGGCGATCCGCTCATGCAAGGTATGCAGATGTCGAATAACATCTCGTTGCTGACATCTCCAGACTCTCGCCGATGAGCGTTCCGTCATCCAGAAAGAGTCTGCCGCTATCCGTGTCCGTCTTAACTCAGGACATCCCTACGCCAATGCTGATCCTTGGACAGACCTCGTTCAAGGAAGAAGACTCCTTCGCACGACATAACAACATCGCCAAACTCCTCTACATCCACATGCTCGGCTACCCCGCTCACTTCGGCCAGATAGAATGTCTGAAACTCGTCGCCAGTCCGAGGTTCAGCGACAAACGGCTTGGATATTTGGGTATCATGCTGCTATTGGATGAGAATCAGGAGGTCTTGACGCTTGTGACGAATTCGCTCAAGAAGTGAATTTTATAGCCGAGACATCGCTGACTACCGTAGTGATATGAACCACTCGAACATGTATGCTGTCGGATTGGCGCTGTGTACTTTCGCAAACATCTCTTCCGAGGAGATGTCGAGGGATTTGGCGAATGAGATTGAGAAGCTGTTAGGGAGCAGTAATACCTATATACGGAAAAAGGTGAATTCAACTCATGTCGACTCTGACTGACGATAGGCGGCCCTTTGCGCTCTGCGAGTGCTACGACGCGTTCCCGACCTGATAGACCACTTTACGAGCAAATCAAAATCCCTTCTGCAGGACCGGAATCATGGTGTGCTACTGGCTGGGATTACCTTGGTCACGGAGATGTGCGCGATGGACGAGGCGGTGTGTGATGAGTTCAGAACAGTATGTCGACGTTTGTAGACAGCTCTGACGAGCTTAGGCGACCGGACTACTGGTCAAGCATCTCAAATCACTAGCGACTACCGGTTTCAGCCCCGAACACGACGTTGGCGGGGTCACGGATCCTTTCTTACAGACGAAGGTGTTGAGATTGCTGCGATTGCTGGGGAAGGGAGATGCTGCGGCTAGCGAGACGATGAACGATATCCTAGCACAGGTGAGCCGAGTCGAACTCGCAATGCTGACAGGTAGGTTGCCACAAATACCGATTCTACCAAGAACGTCGGAAATTCTATCCTTTACGAGACGGTCTTGACTGTGCTGGAAATTGAGGCGGACAGCGGCTTGCGGGTGATGGCGATCAACATACTGGGAAAGTTTTTGACAAACCGAGACAACAACATTAGGTGAGTACTCACCGTTAACTGGTTCTTTGGCTAATGTCGCAGATATGTCGCTCTCAATACCCTGAATAAGGTTGTTTCGATGGATACCAATGCGGTTCAACGACATCGAAACATCATTTTGGACTGTTTGCGAGACGGCGACATCTCCATCCGACGACGGGCGCTCGAGCTTTCGTATGCTCTGGTAAATGAGGGCAACGTCCGGGTCATGACACGCGAATTGCTCTCCTTCCTCGAGGTGGCAGATAACGAGTTCAAGCTGGGGATGACAACGCAGATCACACTGGCGGCCGAGCGCTTCGCCCCGAATAAACGGTGGCAGATTGATACTGTGCTGAGGGTTCTTAAGCTGGTATGTCTACCAAATCTGCTGTTCTCCAGCTGAGCAGTGCAGGCCGGCAATTATGTCCGAGAAGAAATCCTGTCCTCCTTCATCCGTCTCATCTGTCATACACCCGAGCTCCAGTACTACACTGCTCAGAGATTGCACTCCGCCTTATCGAGCGATCTGTCACAAGACTCGCTTACATTGGCGGCGGTCTGGGTGATTGGCGAGTTTGGCGATGTTCTCCTGCAGGGCGGTAGTCTGGATGACGGAGAGGAGGTCAAACAGGTATGGTACGAGGCCCGCATCGACAGAAGCTGACTGGCTGGTAGGTGACGGACTCCGATATCGTCGACTTATTCGAACTTGTACTCAATTCGCCTTACGTCAATACACTTATCCGCCAATTCGTCCTCATGGCAGCCAGCAAGCTCTCCGCTCGATTTGCCGAAATGTCCACTCCTACACTTGCGACCCAACAGGACCGGATCTCGGTGATGCTTGCGCATTTCTCGTCCAATCTGGAACTGGAAATACAGCAACGAGCTGTCGAGTTCGGTAGCCTGTTTGCGAGGAATGATATCAAAGCCGGAGTTCTTGAACGGATGCCACCTCCCGAGATCAGGGCAACAATGATGGGGACTGGTGGGTCACCTTCCGCTATGTCTTGGAGATTGCTAATACCCCACAGTGAGCGAGAGGAAGCCGGTCGGTTCAACGCGGACGGACAAGGATACGGTGGTTGACCTTATCGGCGACGAATCTTCCACTCCCACCATTCCCAACGGCGGAGCCGCGGTCAACGGGCCATCCACCCACGATCTACTTGCCGATATTTTCGGCTCGAGTGGCTCAGACGCAACACCCTCCGCTCCTTCTACCGCTCCTCGGCAATCAGCGACAACCGATATTATGAGCTTGTTCAACGCAACATCACCTCCTATGACTTCACCTCCTCCTTCCGCTCCCCCAGCTACAAATCCAATGTTCGACCTTGTCTCCGCTGGCGCATCGACCACCACATCAGTGGCACAACCACCAAAAGCTCAACTCCAGACGTATACGGCCTATGACCAAAACGGACTGAAGATCACTCTCACACCGAAGGTGTCGCCGACTCAGCCGGGAATGGTGCAAATACTGGCACGATTCACATCCACAGTGCAGGCGGAGGGGGTAAACTTCCAGGTTGCAGTGCCAAAGGTGCGTCGTCTCTCACGATCAGGATCTCCCTATTAACAGCACCGTAGACGCAACAGCTACAAATGCAGGCTATGTCGAACGCCGATGTCGCGCTAGGAACAACGGAGACGCAGCAGATGAGGATAATGGTACCAGCAGGAGTAGGCGAAGTCTTGTGAGAGTAAAACATTCACTAACATCCCGTGTAGGCGCAGATTCGGTTACGAATGCGGATCATGTTCACGAGTGGAGGGCAAAGTATCACGGACCAACAGGACTTCGCTGGATTTCCCGCAGACTTGATGAGTGGGAAATAGAGGTTGATCATTTAAATGGACACCGTCATCAGTCGTACGCCATTGTATACTTGAGTCTAGCCCGTGTGCATAGTCATATCATGTCATTCTGTCTGCTTCTCGGCTTTTCGGTATCCCAGGTCTTCCTCCTTCGACCCTGCTTGGTATCTCTCTCCCGTGAAGCCTCGCACTCAATCCAGCAATGCCTCCCCCATCATCCCCAACAAACTCGCTCCCTCCTCCTGACTCTTTCCCTCAGCCTGATTCGCTGCCATCTGCTGCTTCAAAGTCTCCGCCTCCATCTTCGCCGCGTCTACCGGATTTGGTGCGGACGGATCGATGAGTGGTCGAATAGCCGCGCTAAGTTCAGCAGGTTTGACACCCAACGCATTGGCGAGATCAAAGATCTGAGATTCGACGTCATTGCCTGATGTCTTCGGCTGGTTCCCACTACTGCCACCGCTCTTACTCTTCCCCTGTTTCTGGATCAGCTCGTGATGAGGCGCAGTAGGTAGAAATCCGGATGTACCGTTGAGCTGGAGCTAGCTCTTGCGGAATTGACACTAGCCGCAGCACTAGCTGCGAAATCCCTCATCCCTACACCGGTCGTCGTCTGAGGCAGATGATGTTTCCCCGTGAGCAGAGACCAGTAACCACCGACCGAAGCTGCGTAGACGGTGAAGCGCCAGATGTAGAACGCCGAGAGGAGTACCAAGCCGAGGAGCATGTATGTCAAGCTGATTGTTGCCGCCTCGTCAGTAAAGGGTTTAAAAGGTGATTGATTGGAGGGGCAAGAGGGAGGAGAAGGACGTACAACCGGTTCATGGAGATGGTCGCAAATGGCGGGCTGACCTTTGGTCTGTTCCTCGGGACTTTCTTGTTGGGGTTAGCGCTTAGTGATGCCCTATGGAAAGGAAAGTATCAGTACGATTGGGGTGGTCGGCTGTCAAAGCGGATTTCGATTGAAGAGAACTCACGGGTTGTCAGACTTGGAATCATCATCGTCGCCATCCATGTAGGCTGTACGTTGGCGTGAGACAGAGCCTTCTGGGGTTGACATGATTGTTGTAGATTGGGTTGATTATAGCAGGTTAAGTAAAGAGTCGACTTTCAAACACAGTTGTCGCGGAAAGAGACGTCTTTAACGTCATCAGCGGAACCTCTTTCTGACGTGTATTTCATTAGGTTCAGGGAAAAGCTACCGGTTGCCGAACAGCCGCGTTGTCGCCTGGAATCACCTATGCGTGAGAACCCATTCTCAGTCAAATCGCTTCTCCAGCTTACCACAATCAGGTATATCAAGGCATCCTACATCAACGTCGGTTCACCGGATCACTGTCATCGCCTTGGCGGACGGCAACATGCCTGACGATCTGTCCATTCTAGATCAGTTCGAGGATTGGCTCGAAGCTCAGGTCCCTCCGAACTTACATGACTTTCCGTTTAAGATGCTTGAGACGATGGAACGCGTGACAAATGAGATCTGTGAGGCTCTTCCCAAAAGCTGATCAGCTAATACTGTTGCTGACATGCCCAGTCGAATCGCTCAACATCCACGGTCCGCCATCCATCTCCATTCCCTTCCCTCCGTTCAGCGGCAAGGAAGTTCCAGCTCCTCCTCCTCCACCGCCGCCGATGTCCCTACAACACTCAATCGTTACAAAGACCGAGAATTTCGTCAAGGACTATCCGTATACGGCGTACGCGTTAGCATTCGGTGCTGGACTTGGAGTTAGCCATCTCGTCCGGACATATCAATTCAGGCGTGGATGGCCACCTCGATTGGAGAGGATCGCCGGGAGGGGTGTCGTTAAGGATGGCATGCGCAAGGAGGCAATCGGTGAGTAAAGAAGATGACTCCGACTGTCTCGTTGATGCGCGCAGTACTCCTCTCTCCGAGCCCTATCCCATCCCTTTTGTGGCCACTAGCGGTAACCCTGCTTAGAGCGGGATACATCGTCCTCATCGCTGTAACCCGATCCGAGGAGGCGGATCAGCTCGAACGTCGGCTAAACCTCGACGAGAAGTCTGCTTTACGAGTGCTGATCTATGATCCCGAGAACGTAAGTCCTTCCCATGTCTCCAAGCTAACCTTTCCAGTCCGCTACATTCCCGCCTTTCCACCGTTCGCTCGGAGCTACCTTGACCCTTCGCTTCCCTGAGCCCGGTAGCTCCAGCCATGGCGACCCTTACAAGCCAGAGCCAGAGCAGCTCCCGCATATCCACGCGTTCATCTCGCTCTACGCCCTCAACCCCAGTCCGCCGACTCAACCTGGAGCTCTCCCAGCTCTCCCGACACTTCTCGCTGCAAATGGCCAGAAGCGCGCACCGAGACTCATTACGCTCTACCCCGCAGGATCTGTTTTGCCGACTCCTGACACCTTCGCAAGCCAGATGCTCACGCAGAACCACTTGCTACTTCAGCGCAACCTGGTTGCCTCGACTCGAGCTAGCTTCGTGTCCATTTTCATCGGTCACCTGCAGCTCCCGCCTTTCGCTGAGATGTTGCGCTTGACCAAGTCGGACAATCGTCAACTCACTTTCAGGCAACAAATAGAGCAAACTCGAGGTGTCGGCAAGCTTCAGGTAGTCAAGCAGTACGTCTTCGGCGGTCTGGGAGCAGCATGGTCCGCCTTCACTGGTTACCTTAATTTCGGTGCAGCAGCTCAGGATTACCGTCAATTCGAACGATGCGTACTCCGCTCGCTCAAGTCTCGAGAGACGAAACCGTACCTAGTTGGCCAGTACTCCTTCCTGGCCTTAATGATGGGCGGATTGCACCCCCGCAGCCTCGGCGTTCTCGCATACCTCCCTACTATGCCTGGCGCTACTGGTCCGATCAGTGCAGCCGGACAGGGTATTCCGACGCCTCGAAAGCCGCTATCCTCAGTCAGGTCGGCGACTAGCTCGACATCTGGAAGCGATCATGAAGGCGGAGAAGATCTGGTTAGCTCGCGACACACTGTGACGAGCGATGAGAGCGTTAGTGGAGGTAGTGCGACGGGATTGGATGCGAGCTGGGTGGGTGTCGAAGCTGGTAATTGATGAGTAAGATGTATGAGAAGGGAGATTTGATGTGTAACATTGAGGTTGTGAGATATCAAAGCTGTTGATTGAATGCAGATGATTTGGCGGAAAGGAGTCGCACCAAGCGGCGTGGGATTTCCCAGATCAGGTGATCGGGGATGTAGTGTTTTGTTCCTAGCTTTGCTCCCGTTTTCTGGGAGCGCGGGGTTGAGAATATAAATGTTGTAAACAAAAGCATCCATCAAACGTCTTGACAGAAGGCGTTGCAAGAAACCTTCTTCTCAATATCGATTCAAGATTTCCAGTTCATAACGATGGGAGCCTCCACCATATGACCCAATTTGGAACAAGCGAGCGAGAGAGTATGCTTTCATTGAAGAAGATCGTACAGGCTCTAGTCTTCATTGCTCTATCTGTGCAGGCTCAACAGACCGATTTCGACCTGATCTCGACGAGGCGGAAGGTGGATTTGGCGGAAACGATCGGTCCGGACCAGATCGCCAACATCCCGAATTGGTTGGCGAGTCAGTCAGTCAATGGGACTTGGACCGATGTGGATTACACATCTGGCTGTGATGGACGTGAGTCCAAAGATCATGATATAAGTGTGCTTTGTGTGACCTAACCGTTCTCTGTTCCAGAGAGAGCGAATTGGCCAATCCAAGATCATTGGAAGAGGATCATCGCTTTTGCCTCGGTATGGTCCGGACTCAACTCAAATTCGCCAGAGAACTATACGAGATCAGAGACAATACTTCATGCAGCGCTCAAGGCCATGGATTGGTGGTTGGAGAACGACTTCATCTCGATGGATTGTATCGACCAAGGTGGCCTCGCGTGGGTCTTCCTCTGCTTCGGTCCCATCGTGATGGTCTCCACTTCTGACTCAGCTTTGGGGGGAATAGGAACGGTGCTTGTCCTTGTGGAACACCAGGTCTTTGGAACACCGTCTGTGGATTCCACAGAGTTCGAGAGTTAAATAGCTGAGGTGTGAAGTAGAACTGGGAGGATCAGATCATCCTCATCCCCTTATATACCTCGACGGCGTGCTTGCTACTCGCTTCTGCGAACATGACAGACGCTGAGAAGCAGGGATGTTACGACATCCCTTTTCGGGCTTATGCTTTGCGGGATGCGTCGATCAATGGTGCTGGATATCTGACCGGGGCCAATGTCCGTCTGACTTATACACGACGGGACAACACTGACGATGTTTTGGTATAGATGATCAATGTAAGTCAGGTAGCAATTCGGAGGATGGACGATTCCTGATTTCATCTGCCAGGTCATGCAGAATACCGTCTCTTTGGCACTATACACGGACAACGGGACCGCCCTTCAAGAAGCTCTTGCTCTCGCCATGTCTGCCGTCACGGTCTGTCCTCGAAAGATACTTTGATCGCCTGTCTGGTCATTGACCAGACTTTGACAGTTCTCGGATGACCCGGGGCAAGATGGAATCCACATGGACGGCTCTTACCTTCAACACCGCGGGATCCTCTACAATGGGAATTACGGCAAAGACCTGGTTCGTCTTGCCACAACAGCTTTCGCTCTCGAAACTCGCGAAATTCTTTGCTAAAGAGGATTAACTTAGATCAACGCCTTCATCCAGCTCGAAGGCGAATCGATCGGGACCTCGTTCTCTGCGAACACATCAACTCGTGATGCTTTCGCCGCCATGATCGAGGGGAGTGATTGGATGATCTACGTCGATCAGGAGACAGGTCAGGAGCATTGGGACTTTGTGTGTCACTCTTTGCGTCCTAAGGGTACGACCTGCTGATCAGTTGGCGACAGAATGTTCTCGGACGTTTCCTTACTTTCCCGTCATCGGACGGTCAAGCGAGTGCCGACATCAATTTCAACGTGACAAAGCTTGCCAAGGCCACTGCAGATTTTGAGGTTCCGTTCAGTCTCAACGATACGGTCTTTAGACTGGAATCAAACGGGTCCGAGACGCTCGTGGGCAATAGGGCATTCTGGGCTTCAGACTATATGGTATGGCTCTATGATTATGATCACCGGACTTGAAGACGCTGAGTACGTCTTAGGTCCACCGTGGCGCGAACTTCACCGTGACCCTCAAGATGATCTCGACCCGATCTCGAAATACAGAATACGTAAACTCTGCCAATCCCTTCGGCTATCATCTCGGACAAGGGACGCTATACTCCTACGTGAACGGGTACGAGTATCGGGACATCCAGGACACTTGGGATTGGGATCTCATACCGGGAACGACGGTGTTACTCGACCCGCCAATGATCGACTCATCGAAGATCGGGGTGATGGGAGCGAAATCGTTTGTCGGCTCGGTCAGTGATGGATCTGCGGGTATGAGTGTGATGGACTATGTCGATCCACAGGGCGCGAGTCTGAGTTATAGGAAACTCTGGTTCTTCGCGGACGATTCTATCTTGGTCACCACATCCAACGTGACTGTCTTCACCGGCAACAACATCTCACCGACTACTCCGCCAGTCATCAATGTCCTCGATCAACGCCTGGCAAGTCCGGATGGAATTTACGTCGACGGTCTTTCCGTCAATGCGGGTACGGACCTGACAAAGATGGGTTCCACGCTCTTCTACGGCGGTAACGCTTATCTATCCTACGATACCCCTTTCAACCTCACCCTTTCCGAATCAAACCGTACTGGAAACTGGTCAGCAATCTCAACATCGATGAAAGAAAATACAACCGTCCCCATATTCTCGGCTTACACTACCATCCCAATCGGAACCTCTTCCTACACCTTCTTCCCCGCTTCCAATCCTGAACGGCTGAGAACAGAGGTCGTCAATCCGACCATCAAACCTTTCGAGATGAACGGTACACTTGGCGCTACGAGTTCGACCAGACTTGCTCTCGTCTTTTGGCCGGGAAACGGGCTCGACGCAACTGTACCGATCTCAACAATCGGCTGGGGATCAAAAGGTGATTTGGCGATATCATCATCCGATCCCGCAGCTTTTCTCTTCTCCTCGGTGGCGAACCAAAGCGGCTCCAATACGAGAACGGTGACGATTACAGTCGCTGATCCCACTCAGTTGTTAACGACCATCGTCTTTTCGCTGTCCGTTTCCGAAGGAAGCTCGATGGCCTGTCCGGACATGATTGAGACCGGCGGCTGTGTATCGCAAGGGAACGGGGTCACGCTCAACATCAGCCTGCCGATTGGCGGTATGGCGGGATCATCGATATCTAGAAACGTCACCTACTCACTGTCGATAACCGGCTCTCAGACCCAGACCAGTAACGGACACTTGCGGAGTGATATCTACGGACACTTGCGGAGGGATATTTACGGACAATTGCGGAGGGTTATCTATGCATGGCGTCGCTAGTAAAAGTAACTGTCCGTCGGGAATCATAACGCGCCCCCTGTCGAGTCTCCAAGGACATTCTTCCACTCATGACTGGACGACTCGTAATCCTGCCCTGATCAGATGTTACACCCAAGGGAAAGATTTCGTGACTCACCCCATCTCGTGCTTCCCATTCCAAGGTCTTCTTCGTTGCCAAGTCTCTCCGCCTCAACACTTCGTCCGGTTCCAAAACCGACACCATCGCTCCGCCGAATCAACAAAAGAGGAAGCGGTACCATGTCGTGATTCTTCTCGTCTTTCCGTGGCTTCGACACTGCGATGGGAGGCGGCGGCATCTCGGGAATCGCTGCCTGAACCCCTTGGTCGTGTTCCGCTCCGCTCATTTCACGTGCTATCGACTTGCATCGTGAAAACTCTCGTTCTTCAGCCTGAAGCGCAGGATAGATATCGCTCAAGTTGACCGCGTCGGTCTGGATAGAAGCCATACTGTAAACGTCTCCAGCGTTCTCCGCGTTTCGAAGCGCGTCCTGCGTCATAATATCGCTGTTGTCAAAGTGTGATGTTTCCGAAGTCTCGAGCCACGGGGCTCCCGGCGGATCCGCCGCATCTCCCTGCTGCGGTTGCAAGGGATCTCCGCTTCGACCTGCAGCAGTCACACAAGTCTGCATCGTCCGAATGATTTCCTCTGGATCCGGCATCTTCACCACTACGATGACGTGCGGGATTGTTGACGGGAAAGCGCTCATGAAGCTGTCACTCGCCCGTGCTGTGTCATCGAGAGGAACAGCCGGACATTCGGATGGCGGCATGTTCTTCTCAGAAGTTGCGGTCGATCGCCAGGTCGAGTAACCCAATGGACCGATCGGTCCAAGGTACAGGTCGAGCGGGTCTGGAAAGTAAAATTCGGACAGAACGAGGTCGAGGGTGTTTGTTTCGGTATGAAAGGTTGCGGCTAGGATCCGCGGGACAGGATCGACAAGACCCGTCGGCAACGGCGTGTCTTCAGAAAACGCGTCGAAGAAGCTGTATGTAAATGATGCTAGTCCAACTCAGCATCGGTCTCAACACGATGGGAGTCACGCACAAATGCCTCCGATGACCCAGCACATCCAGTCCTCGACCTTCTCTACAATGACAGTACGAGTGTGTGTCTCCTGTCCATCATTCGTAACGATTTCTCGGTCCTCGCGTTCCGCTCTCGACCAACTTAGTATGGCTTTCGAGCTGTTGTCTTCGTCCTCTGCGAGGGTGGCCAGAGCGAGCGCGTTCCGTCGGGTCTTCTTCCTCTTTGAGGGGTTTTCCGGTGTGAACGACTCTGCCTTGGGTGTTATCTCGTCGGCATCCACTCCTTCGAGAGTATCAGGCTGCACCTCCTCATCCTTAGGCATTTGTTTTCGTACTTTGGCCAATCTCCTGGATATCGCCCTTGTAGCTACCGATGGGTCGAGCAATTCACCGCCCCCCAACCTCGCCCCTGGAGCACTCAGGTACCAACTGGCTCCTCCTTGTGAAGCCTCCACGCCTTCCCCTACTTTGACGAGACCAACCCGCTGCAACTCGCTAACAGGATGCCCTTTGTCCATTCCGACGATCGCTTCGTTCCTCTCCACCTTAACCAGCTTCACCGGTTCCGATCTAGCCCCGCTCTGCAGATCCACCATCACCACGATCGATCCGTATGTGAGTACAGCCGCGTTCTCATCCTCTGCGTACACTTTGAACCTGCTCCGGGCAGACTTAGCTTCAGCTGCAGGAGGAGCGGCGCGACGTATGATATCAAATCGAAAAGGTGTCCATTTGCCGGTCTTCGCAGTGAGCTGAGGGGTCTCGCCGGACTCGAGCTTCATGTACTTCGTCCGTACCGTCTGACCGTTGATACGGACCCAGAGGGAAATTGAATCATGTTCGGTTAGACAGCTCGTCATCGATCGGGCTTTGGCCGTTTTCTGAGATGGTTTTGAAACGACTGTCAGTGGACCGGAAACAAGCGTTGCCCAAGATGGTGTGTCGGGCTTGACATCTTCTCGATCAGCGACCGAAGTCGCTTCGCCGGGTGCGGCCTTCGAATTGACATCGAATTCCTCCAACAAGGTCACCTCGCCGCTGGATATTGGCTCCTCACCATTCAGGTCTGTCAACCCATTGATGGCATTGTCGATATCCGAACGTGGTGATACGTCCAGCACAATAGGCGTGGTGAGGTTCTCGATGATTGGTTTTGCCTCGACCCCTGGCTGACCCAGGCCTAGCTGCAATCGGAACTCCTTACCCCTCCCGACTTCCTCTCCAACCCACAGGCCCGAAAAAGCGAGACCTTCTGCCAAAACTTCTCGTTCCCTGGCGAGACCTCGCTTCCTCTCACGCGGCAAAGAAGCGCCAAAACCTGACTTAGCTGCTGCTTCGAGGAGTTTCCGTTTCGTCTCGTCTCGCTCGAGTCTGCGTTGACGTCCGGGTCGTTGCGGTATCGTATCACTGATAAGTTCGGCCAGGGGTATGACATGAGTCTGACTGGACATGGGCGTCGGCGTCGGAGTCGTATCAGTTGAGATGGTGGAGGATAGGGTGATGGAGGTGAGTAAGGTGAACAAGGGTCCGCTGATTCGAAGCATGGGAGGAGGATTGAGCATACTGTGACATCGTCATTCGAAGTTGTGACGGCCAGATCGGTATACTTACCGTCGCTCTTTGCCATAGCTCTTTTGACCGGTACTAGGGTGCCAGACTTCGACGGTGGAGAAGGTCGAGGGCAATTTCCCGCTCCAACAGGTTTCGATATCATTGCTGGACGAAACATTCCGCGATAAAGTGATCAAATGAGAGGTGAGGGTTTTTGCGATCTTCGTCTGCCTTGGCGATACTTCGCCATCATCAAGAGGTCGCTTGACGAGCGTCGTACTCTGCCATCATCAGCCCGACCACGCAGGCATCTTGGAATCACTGACAGCTGCCCGACTAGCTTCGAGTAATCCACCCAAATTGAGTTGAGGATCAAGCTCCGTTGCCCTCTCATCCTGCGCGGGGTAGTGATAGTCCGCCGAGCCAGAGATAGCGTTGAGCAACAAGTCCAGCGGAGTCGATGAGTGATACTGCTCGGTCGGGCTATGTTCGACCATGATGAACAAATCAAGCTTCCCACGGTAGTGAGCAGGTGATGGGTGTGACGACGCGCAAACTTACAGTACAGCAGGTCCGCCCTCGGCTTACGTAAGCGGAAATCATGAGTAAGTGTGGCAAATCTGGCGTTTGATATCTGCACATCTCGCATTGAATGTCAAGTGTTTTGTCCCAGCTCCTTCACCTTGGCGCGCTTCCGCTTCCACTCCTCCGCTCTTTGCCGCCTCAATTTCTTCTTCTCCTCCTCATCCGCCTCTGGACCCGCTAATCTCTCCTTCTCGCTCTCATCCATAGCAGGTGTGACCTGCATCTCATCGTCGACCGGCTCGGGAGGTACCTCATCGTCTGGCGGAGGTGGGGGTGGCGGCACTTTCTGCACATCTTCGTCATCATCCTCGTTATTGCTCTCATATCCCCCAACCAGCGCTCCCATGACCTTCTCCTCCTTTGGTCGCGCTCTTCCTCGTTGAGCTTCATTCTTGAGCCGTACCCAGGTATCCTTATACCTTCCTCTAAGGAAGTCGAAACGCTCGTCTTTCGCATGATGCGTCATGATCCGCATTTCCAGTAAACGGGGATTAGGCGAAGTCGAGAGGGAAGTGGCGGTATGTGACATGAGCGTGAGGATCGCTTCTGATGGCTGAAGAGACTGCATCAGCTGAAGCCGACAAGAACCACTCTATCCACTGAGACGGCGGGAGTTGCCTGACCTGCTCATCGTCCTCGCTCCTGGCTATCGTCTTCCCCTTCCCCATTGCGAGATCCTCATCCTTGCTCGCAAGCTCTTCTTTTTCCCTCTTTCTCAAACGATCCTCTCTCAGCGCTTCCATCCATTTCCTTTTCTTCTCCCTCTCATAGACTTCGATATCTTCGTCGCCAGAGAGAAAGAATGAATCTTCCAGGTCGGAAGGGAGGTCATCCCACGACGAGGACGTCCCTGCGGGCGACTGTGGTGGACTTGGGAGGCGAGGAAGGGAAGGCAGTAGGTGGAGGATATCATAGCTAGACAGTATAGATCATCAGCTTCATACATGATCATGGAAAGCTGAGTAGACAATTATGCAAATCCTCCTAAAGCAAGCAGCCTCCCTTCTCTAGCCCGAAACTCCAGGCTCGTGCCCCCAGAGTAGTTCCCTTCGACATCCTTCGGCCCACATGAAGGACTGGACACCGTCTCCACCTTCTTCGTAGCTCTTCGGTGCCCTTTGTAATGTAGGAGTTCATTCGGGTATATGACATACCGATCCAACCAGATCTCCTCGGTCCCGTCATGTTCTCCTTCCCACCTGATCAAAGCACCTCTACTCGGCCCGGATCCGCTCTCTCCGTCTCCTCCTTCAGCGAATCTATCTCTCCTGGTGATCCTATCCGCCAAATCATCCCGACCATAGATGAGTTGCGCCTCGTAAGCGGTTACGTACGCTGAAGACGGGATTTGCGGAGGTCGATCCGACTCGGTAGGTCGGGAGTGGTGACGAGTAGGATCATTCACCTTCTTTCGACGATGATTTGATAACCCACTCATCTCAGCTGCATACTTACCAACGATCTGCGGCACATTTGTAAAGGACCGAGATAGAAGGGGAGAAGCGGAAAGGGGAAAAGGCAAAGCTCTTCCTGGTTCTGACACGTAAAGGTGAACGGAAGCTTTTCGCGCGGACCATCAAACTCCCCTTGATACTGGGTGAGCGGCAAGGCATGGCGTACGCAGGTTAAGGATATAAGTTGCATAGCTCTCCAGCTCCGATGGTGTATGGTCAAGACTCTCTAGTGACCGGAAGGTGTGTATTTGGGCAGATCCCTTCGTGCCTCCATCCTCTTCTTCGCCTCTTCCAGAGCCCATGTTTGGATACTGCGAGCAAAGCACCAAAAGGAAAGAGTTATGGTAGGGATTGAGGACGAATACGATGAAAGCGATAGATGGATTGAGATCGACGGAGGGAGAGGAGGATATTTCGACGATCAGTATGCTCGCACTTGATGGCAGTGAGATGTTGGACTGACCTCGTATCCGGCTTGTAGATGTACACCACCGTAGCAACGCCAAGCGTCCCAAACATCCCGACATAGTATATCAACCTGGGAACCTTCCCATCAGCTCAGGATCCACTAGTGTAGAGGACCAGCTGAAGGTGGCGTTGGCACGGTTCGAGAGAGACACCCACTCCCAATCCTCCCACTTCCGCTTCTGTCCTTTTGCTGGGGGCTAATCATGAAACGATCAGCTCACTCAGCACGATCTAGATGGAGGTACCACATACCTTCTCGCCGAAGAGGTACCCGGAAGGCTCGTTATATGCCGGTGCATCATGGCTTGCATTCCGCCGAGCGATAAGCGAGATTGGGACTGATGGCGATATTCGGGAATGAGCGAAAGGGCGGAGAAGGGAAGTTACTCGCAAAGACATGGTGGAGGAGATCAAGCAGGTCGAGCGCAAAGTCTCTATGTGGATTGCAGTCCCGAATCAGGGGATTATGAGGGTTTGGTGGACGAAGCGATTTGGTCGACGCGGTTTAAGGTTGTATGCAAACCGGCGGGGAGTCAAGCCTTTCCTCCTGGTAAAAAGGGAGTATCATACAAGGCTTGCCAACTCGGGTCCCTCCGGCTGGATTGTCTACTGTATTCACGCCAGGTATATACTCGAGTATACGTTCTGATGACTCGCAGCTCGAAGGCAAGACCGAGCCTCACACCGGCTCATACGTGACCTCCAATCATGACCCTGTAGTACACACTCCAGTCTTCAGCTCATCGCCATGTCATCCTCGTCATCATCATCCTCCGCTGTCGCTCCCTCAGTTACCAAGTCCACCCTAGCCGATTCCTACCAGACGAGCAAGATCGTCCGTACAGCAGTTGCAGTCGGAGTCATCGTTATCGCCCTCACAGCTCTCGTCCTCTTCTTCAGGGTCAGTGAAACAATCCTCGCATCCTTCCATCCTTCCCCTACCTGATCCCTTCTTGCTCCTTCCATGCCTAACCCCTCCTTCCTCCTTTCTCATCTGACCCCTCCTTCCTCTTTGTGTTCACTGACGGTCGAACCTAGATCTCCGGATGGATCCGTGATCGACAACGTCTGAGAAGACAATATAACCTAACCACCATCCTTCAATCCGAACAGCGAGCCAACATCTATGAGATAGCTGCATGGTCTGACGAACCGGGGCAAGCGCCGGTTCATGGGACTGGAGCGGAGAAAATGAGTCGGAAGGAGAGGAGGGAGGAAATCAGAGCTCAGAGGAGGGTTGGGACTAACGCTCATGCTGTCCATGAGTGGGAAGGGGTTGCGGCGTAGGCGCGAAAATGGACGCGAGGGGTGAATGTGATACCTTGCACTTCTTATACCGTGTTGACAAAGATATGCATGTTGCTTTGACAGGATTTCATGCCTATGGACGCGGGAGGCGAATGTGATACCCTGCAGTTCTTATACCGTGTTGACAGAGATATGCATATGCTTTGACAAGATAATATGCCTACAGACATCATCTGACTTTTTCGTAATACAGTCAGTGCAACTTTGTCTATTACTTTCGGTAGAACGCCCTTCCAAAGTTGAAGTAGACTATATCATGATTAGCTCGAACATTGTGAACGTATCAAGTCAACTCACGCTGCAGCACACCTCGATCAAACATGCTCCGGAACCCCTTTCGATGTGAATACTCCCAAGGCCGCCTGACTATCCGGAATGCGATATCCTCGTAAGGAGGTCCAGCGGTGAAGATGATGATGTGCGTATCGGGATCGCCTGGGATAAGCTTTGTGTAGTATGTAGGTGCTTTCGTCTTGTCACTGTGGCGATGTCAGCGGAAGCTTCAATTGTGAGGAGTACTAGTGATGCGTACATGAGATCCGGATAGAAGATGTTGAATTTGTAGCCCTGCACGACCTTTGGTGGCGGATTATCGGTGCTGATTCCGTTTCAGCGATGGATTCAGTTGCGGGATGGGGTAGAGCTCACTCGTAATGGGTCTGGTTGTACTTGCTCCACTCAAAACCGGTATGAACACGATTGAAGAACCTCGGCTTCCTGGGTCTATATCGATCACTCCAGTCATAAGTGCCCGGCACGACAGGTCCTTCGTCCAAATCGCCAAACTCCTCCTCCGACTCGTCAGTACCGAGCTCTTTCGCTTCTCGTTCCGCCTCTTCGCGATAGATCCGCTCTGCCTCGAGATCGGCTGCAGAAGGCCGGATAACACTTTGAGCGGTGGTTGCGGAAGCTTTGACCTGATGTCTCGGGACGAAGGTTGACTCGGTGATAGCATGGCGTGCAGCGAACTGGACAAGCATCAGCTCTGAACAGAAAGACGGGGAAGATCTAACGATAGCACGAAGCTCGTCCTCCTCATTGATGATTGGCAACCTCCTCTCCTCCAGCTGCATCGTCCGAATATCGACTGGTGCAGGACTCATCTCCGGATCGTACTCCTCGACATAGTCGTCCTCGTCCGCCTCATCGTCTGCATCTTCTGCATCTCCAACCTCCGCATGCATGTCTCCGCCGAAGTTGTCAGCATCGGATTTGCCTTTGACCAAAACACCGCCAAGTTCCGCTTGGACCTTCGCGGCGTCTTCCCTTTGACGCTTCTTGAATTGCTCGAGGCGATTCATCAGGACCACTTCATGTATCGAGTTGAGCTTTGCCTGTGAAATGTCAATGATAGATATAAGGTATGAAACATTCACGTACGATCGCCTTTTCGACATGGATCTTCTTCAGAACGAGGTCCCAAAATTCCCCATCTACAGGCTGACCACTCCGCAGCATAGCGTTGGTCTTGCTCTCCAGCTCGACAAGCCGTTGCAGACTTAGACCAGAAACGATCTTTCCCGCTGCGTTGTCGACATCGCGATCGTACAGTCTGCCGCCTTCCATATGCTCCGGATCTCGGAGCTGATCGAGATGATGTTGGCAGACCTCCATCATTGCCTATATATTCTGTTCAGCGGGACAGAACAAACAGAAATTCACGTTGATGCGCACCTCCCAGAATTCGATATTGATCGGCGACTTCTCAAGTGAGAGGTACATCCTGATATCCTGTTCCAACTCTGCGCAATCTTCCAGGTTGAGATTCTGTTTCTTGTCAGCTTTAATCAAATCCGTAAAGCCTCATGCGCACCTCGAAGATCTTCCATGGCTCATCGATCTCAAATTCGAACCCCGCATCCGCCCAACCCCAACCCTCTTCTTCCTCCTCCCTTTCAACCTCATGTTTCCTCGGATTTGACAGACTCCCGATCGCAGCTGTATGTCTCCCCAGCGCTCTCGCATCCGCAAACCTCAGATTGATCGCCAAGAAATCGATAGCTTTCGCCCTCTGTTCCCTCAACCTGATACCCGCTCGTCTTCGAGATTGCTCCAGTTGGAAATCATCTTCCTTCGCGATCCATTCCGCCATCTGAGCATCCTCAGCCAATCTCTTCATCCTCTGTTCCTCTTCATCCCTCAGAGCCATCTCAACCTCCCTAGTAGCGCGCTTCTGATTCAACCTCTCCAACTCTTCCTTCGCCTCCACTCTCCGCCTAGCATCCTTCCTTACGATCTCCTCAGCAGACATTCCGGCTTTCTTCTCCTTCTCCCGCTTCTTGTTCCATACGAACGCTTCGCCTAGGTTCGCATCGTGAAATGGATTATCGGTTGCAGAGTACATTGATAATTCGGCTAGTGCGCGTGCTTGTTCGAGCTCTGCTTCTCGTTTCACTGCAGCTTTCGCAGCGGATTTGGCATTGCGACGTCGTTCTTTGTCCGTCAGCTCGGGGCTTTTCGACCTGGTCCGGAGTCAGTCTGAAAGCTCAGAGATCATTAGAAGGACATACTCCCGCCCCCTTTTCTCCTTCTTGATAGTACGCTCGCGATCCCTACTCCGACTCCTATCCCTCTTCCTTTCCCTTCGCTCCTCACCATCCCCATCGTGAAGTCTACGTTTCTCCCTATCTCGCTCACGGTCACGGTCATCTCGCCCTGACCTCTCCTTGAAACCATCGCGGTCCCGCTCACGTCTCGAGCCCGAGGGCTTTCGGTCATAGTTGTAGGCAGACTCTCGGTCTGCTCGATAGCCAGGTGATGGCGAGCGGGGCATGTCGAGGAGTATACAATGCAGGTTTGATGATTACACTTGACAGAAGTGAAGCCTAAGTAATGGCGAAGGCTACTCCATTTGAGTCGCGGAAAAAGCTCGGAAGTATCCCTTAAGTTAAGTCGAGCGAAGTGAACTCCACCAAAACTCGCTCTAGCCTGCTTCATTTCCAGTATCATATTGTTGAAATGAGTCTCCTGACACCTACGAGTAGACTGCTACGTCTCCGCTGTCCCAGATGTCATCTCCACCGACCTTCTCTGGGCCCAGGTACAATACAAGTTGCTCGATTGGCCACCTCCTCGCCTCGACCTAGAAACCGACGCTACCTCCATCCCTTGACCGCCACTCTCCTCCTCCTCCAACCATTATGGTTCCTCTGGCCTTCCTCCCCTCCCGTCATATCCCAACAGGTATATTCCAACCACTCCTGTTCCTCGACCGAGCGAATCTCACCTCAGCACGCTCTGGTCACTATACCTATCCCATCACCTTCTCTCCCCCTTTTCTCACTTCAACACAATCAATCAGGTCAATCAGAAGGAGAAGTAGTAGTGGCGATACAGCATGTGATGATCAAGAGTCCGGACCTCCAGATCGAGAGACCTTATACTCCTATCAATGATATTGTCAAAGATGGTGATATACGGATCGTGGTCAAGCGAGTGAAAGCCGGGGAGGTGGGCCGGTGCGTTAGCCCTTATCCGTCATCGCGAGGTATTGATGAAGTCCCAGATTGGTACATTCACTGAAAGCTGGTGATGAGGTCGGTGTCAGAGGACCGATCCCGACCCTTAGCTTGAACCCTCTGGCATACGACAAGATCGTCATGGTGTGCCTGCCCATTTCAACTGCTCACAACCCGAGTTTATCATCCAACAGGTATCGACGGGAACAGGGATCTCACCTTTCCTTCAACTGCTATCCAAACTCCCTCCGTCACCCCCAGGCATGTCAAATCCAGCACTGCACCTAATCCACAACCTACCCAAACACGATCAAGTAGACTGGGTCACAACATCCGATATCCTACCTTCTCTCGAGAGAAAGTTCGGCTCGAACTTAATCATCGATCGGATACCGCCTGGTCTTATTGATCGAGAGCTCATGGCTGATGCCATAGAGGGAAAGACGGATCAGAGGTTGTTGGTATTGGTTTGCTTACCTCCTGCGTGAGTTACACGACCTCTCAAATCGCATCTTAAAGCTGATGGGATCACATGTCATAGACTCCTGGGACCGCTTTGCGGACCGATGACACGTACCCTCGGTCAAGGCGAAGTCACTGGTCTACTCCGCGAGCTAGGCCTGAGTAATACCAACGTCTGGAAATTGGAATAACCAAGTTCTGCCTTGAAGAGATACCTTCATCTGTTCGATACACTCTGCCGTTACCCTGCACAAGATACCTTTCCGATCGGATATACATAATGCAGGGTATATCAGTGCTGGGTATTGATTTATTCCACAGTCATGTCTCGTCCCACACTCTCCTGGCCAGACATTGCGAAATCTGCCAATTCCTTGTCCTCAGGATCCGTGCCCACCCCTCGCTCCGCCACTCTCAGATCCGCCAACTCCTTGTCCACCACTTCCGGGTGGAAGTAGCTCTCTTCACCAAGCTTCTCATCGAATGACACGAGATCCTTCTCCGCGATACTCCCTTCGTCTGGTTGACTGAGTCCTGGACTTGGCCCATGCACGGTCGATGGCGGTATCTCCGAGATCTTATCGAAGTATTGCTCCGATGTCTGAGCGATGAGTCAGGGATGCAAAAGACAGAAAATCAAGGAAACAACGTACTTCCAGGTTTTGTCCGGCGGAGATAGCTTTAAGGATCTGCCATGAGGCTCGGTCATGTAGCTGTCGTCGCAGAGAGCGCTGGAAGAATGATGAGACGACATCAAGTGGCCACTCTGACGGTACTAGGGCTAGAACCTTGTACGCCATGAGCATGGAAGTATCCTACCTTGCCGAGCGAACCTACCTCAAGTACATCAAGATGGACCGACTGAGCGTTCAGCAGAGCGGCTGTCTGCTTGGCGGTCGTGGCACTATGCAATAGTCAGCCTTTTCCAAGCATCAGTATGCAGCGGTACACACCCATCCCTCATGTACACTCCCAACAGATCCATGACGAGCGACTCCTGAGTATTTGCGTCCACCGTATCTCTTCGCCGCCTTCCGACCTCGCCCAGCATCGCCCATCCGACAAGCTCAGGAACGAGTTGTGCGACACACATAGCCACTTTGGGAGGGATGATCTCGCCGCCTTGGGTACAGTATGTCTGTGCGGAGAGTGAGTCGCCAATATCACGTGCCAAAAGCTGTAAGGCTTGACGATTTCGCCCCAGCTAGGATTTTTCAGCTGCATTTCCGCGACAAGACCAAAGACTTACACGACCCAGAACGATGGCGAACTCAGGCTTCAGCGCCGGCAGGGCTTCAAGACGGCTAGCAGTCTTTTGCAAATCCAAGAAAGGCGAGCCTTGAAGGTAGAGCATTAGTTTCAATCGAAGAGACTTGATGGGGGTGTTCGGTGCGATGTCGGCGAAAAACACGCAGAATGGCTGTGGTTCGACTTGCAGCCGGTACTCAGCGTCTATGTCGATCAGTCTTGCTCGATGGCAGTAAAGTTGGCTTACCTAGCTCTTCGAGATGATATTTCACACCATCGTCTTCTACTGCTTCCGCAGTGAGATCCAGAAGCCTTGTCAACAGCGCTTCGTGCAATTGGCGATTCGGGATCCGCTTCATCACGACAACATGTTCAAGGTATTGATTCGCCGCATCATCGTTGATAGCGCGCAGATCGCCGACCAGGGCGACGTCATCGAGCTTGACGCCGGTCTTGGGGTTTTGCGCCATCAAAATCTGATATCATGAGTTCTTCACCTGGGAGGGCGGTGAAAATGAACTCACGCCCAAGCCTTTCTCGGGGTCTCGAGCGATGAGCCACAACGTATACCTCCGGAACATTTCGGGCTCTTTCACTAACTCGAGCTGTTGGGCTATTTCATCCACAGGATCATAGCAAAGCGGATCAGGTGTAGGGCTCTCGGCAATCCTGGTGGTCAATCAGGTCGTTCTAAGCATCGCCAAGGTCAAGCCTACTGTTGAAGCAATTCCAACACCCGGTCTATTCGACCTTGTTTTCGCATCACAGTCGAGAGCACATACGGCCGTAGGGCGAGGAAGGGCTCAAGCACGCTCAAGACAACATCATTTTGCCCAGCAAGGAGAGCCAGCAGCTCATTCGTAGTGCCGGAGTCGGCAAGAAGCTTCGAAAGGGTCGTATCGATCACCTACCACGAAGTGAGGTCACATCGCGGCCAGCGATGTGAGGGATGACGCATACAATATCAATCTTCCTTGAGTCCGCGCCTCGCGAGCCTCCTCCTTTCCGACGCGAAGCCCGTGACTTCCTCAAGAAGTCCGCCAACATAGTCTTGGCGTTGTCGAACAAGTCATGCCGGACCAAGCTCGTGTCAGGGGTATCCTCCCCATCCAAATAATCATTCGAAGCTTGATCGCGATTGATTCTCATCCCGACTGGGCGCAGCAAGTCAGCTGTCAGAGTATCATTGCATCGGTAAGCTTACTTATCTCTTCAACAGACCGCATGGCGGACAAGACATCCTTCAAACCCTCATAGACCTCGACCTCTTCGGCCGATCCGATGATCTTGCCTCGGAAGGTTGTGTACAAGCGGACCAGAAGGCGGGGATCGATCTTGCCGCGCAAGAAGTAGTCGCCCGCCTTCTCAAACATCGCTTCAAGAAAGAGATGGCAGGCGAGGAAAAGGTGTAATAGCCGCAAAGTCGCTTGATGCGTTGCCTTGTGCTTTGGTCAAGCTCAACACATTGAGGAAGAAACAGATTGACCCACCTTTTCGCCGTCGATCTCACCCCTCCGACCCTTCCGTCTCTCCTCATTCACCAGAGCCATGGCTTCTTCCAGTTTCCTCTCCGCACAAAGCTTGTCCAGGCGGAGCACGATTGGTGTGGGCGCGAACGATTGAATACCGTTCAAGCCAATAATCAAGGTTTCAGCAGTAGTCGTCGAGAAGGGACCTCGAAGAGTCGGTGCCGTAGCCTGAAGTAGGGATGAGCTTCTAGTGGGTGTGATGGGCTGTCTTCGGAATGGTGGAGGGGAAGAAGGTGGTGTCAGCCCAGAGCCGGATGGAGGTTGTTCGGCAGCTGGAGAGATGTCGTCGACCGGTGAGGAGACTTCTTTCGACGTCGGATGTCTCGGGTTCGGATCAAGGGCCTCTGCTTTGCTCGTTACTGGCTCGGACGGCGCCAGTTTGCCTCCGAGAAGAAGCATCGAAGCCATACCCATCCTTTCGTCCCTTATCACGTCTCGCACCGACATTCCATATGGTGAGTAACTGAGCGAAAAGGCACCAAAACTCGATTCCAGTGAGACAGTCTGCACGGGCTTCTCGAGATCTGAAAGGGTGTGGATATGGATCGTGTGGTTTCGCAGTAGCGCGATGATATACCCCGACTCGATAGCTATACATAGCACATCATCAGCCGCGAGATGCTAAAATACACTGGACGTACCAATAGAAAGAGGGTGATTAGGCCATTCCATCGTTCCCCTCACAGGATCCCCTTGACCATTGAGAAAGACACCCATAGTACTCGCACCGGTGTAGCTTGTGACCAGGAACTCGTTTTCACCGGGTATGACCACGACATTGGGATTGGGATCGAAGTCCAGCACGGAAGCGTCTATCTGTAAGAAAGGAAGGACTTCGGTGAGTGAAGCGTCTGATAGGTCGATGATGCTGTAGGTATTGGAAGAGGGTATCGCAGCGCAGAGATAATTCGAGAACAGAGCATGAGATGTCGGTGGGGAAGGAAGCGGTATTTCCTGCTCGAACGTTACCATCGGATCCATAGTCAAGGGTCGAGCCCACCTTGATAGCCGTCATGCGGGACCCAAGGCGATATATGCCCAATCCTTTCCGCCTGACCACGACGACCGTCATCTCGATCGATTTGTCTTCCGAGCCTGGACCTCCCCAGTCGAGCTCATTATCGTCGAGGATCACCGATATGATACCGCGGAGAGGAGACATGATGGTCGAAGGGATGGGTTCGAGAGATGGCAGGGCGAGGGGATGGAGAGTACCGTCTGGAAACGCAACCGTTTAAGCAGCGTCAAGCCATAGAAACTAGGCTGCTCACCCGACAAGACGAGAGCTCGAGACATTTTCGGCAGGAGGATGATCTTGATGACGGGCCGTCGAGGGAACAGAGTACACTTATGCCGTAGAGTCCATCCATTCGACTGCGGAATGTTCTCATATCAACTCCCATGCTTTATCCTACACTGTCCTGGTCACACACCTCGTTCCCACTAGACAAACCCCCGCAGACCCACCACTGTACCACCCCGTCTGATCCCCCAACATATAGGTTCGAGCCATACCCCTCCACGCATCTCACTTCCGTCACTCCACCTCCAGCACCATTGAAAGCCCCTCGTTCAGGCGACGAAGAGGGCCGAAATGTAGCTGTATGAGACGAAGAAGGAGATGCAGCAGCTGAAGCGACCGCTGCTGCTCGACGACCGGCAGCTGCTGCTATCGAAGTAGCTGAGGAAAAGAGTGTGGTCGATGGAGGAGGAGAGGATACTCTTGAGGTCTGAGGGGATGATGGACCTATGCTTATCGGTCAGTCGAGGTTCATCGAATGAGGAGGTTCGAGAGAAGCGTACCCGGACCGGATAGGTCGAGCAGGTCCCTCGACTGGTAAATATCGGTCAGGATGGATTGGACATGGAAGGGCGGGATCTCGTGTTGTTGCAACATCATGCGATGCGGACAAGCCGTTCAATTCGTCATATCAACATGGTATTCCGAAGCGCAATTCCAGGATGAACAGGCTCAGTTCTCGGAGAGTCAAGCCATGTTGATAAGCTAAAAATGACGTGTAAGCGAGTTCCCAACACTTTGCTCGGATTTTCTCTCTCTCTCATCCTTCAAAACCGACTTACTCCATCGATATGCATCTTGTGCCCCTGTTTCTACGACGCAGGTCAAATACTGGCACCGGATCCCCTTTCGTCCCTTCGTCCTTCTGTTCTCACATTCCTGCCACCTTCTTCCACCTTCTCCACGCCTTCCCCTTTCCACCCCATGATGAGAATTGCCAACACAAAGAGTCAAGCTCGGAAGACCCCTAGTCGCCGTTTCGCGCGGTGCTGGTCATTGTCGAGGACTGGCCTGTTTGACAGTCACTGAGGGTCCATCGATCACTTGTCTTCAAGCGTCCACTTCTTCCTAGGCAAACCTCGTCTCTTTCAACTTTCAAATCTTTTCCGGTTCATCTTTTTCACCTTTCTTCGACATTGAACGAAGATCTCGTTTTGCATTCAGCTTTTCCCGCCAATCCGAAATATACTGTCAGTTTAATCATACATCCGATTCATAATGAGTTTTGACTAGCATATGATGATGGATATACCCTGATTGTGTGCCAAAAGTACAAATGTTCAATTGTCCACCCTCGTCGCCCTCATTGAGCGATAGTGAAAGGTGCTGATACCCAAGCCTCATAGTCTGCCTCTGAATTCCAATCACCACTGATCTTCAGAGCTCGGAGCAGGACTAGAAAAACAAGTATTTTAGCTTAAGCCGGCAATAGAGGGCAAGACTGACATTTGTAGTTCCCGTTGGAGATAGCTGTACCGTTTGAGAATGTTGCGGTTTGAAGCGCGAACGTTGCGTAGTCGTTCCCTGCTCCGTCAGAGTCATCGGTACTGTCCGATAATGTCAACATCACGTTCATAAAAAGCAGGACGATTCACCCACTTCCTGGGAATGTAATCCGCCTCAAACAGGTTCCCGATGATAGGAACCTTGTTGAACGTATTATTCCCGCTCGACTTACACCCATTCCCAGTGTAGTGGGTGAGTCGGCACTTGAGATTCAGCAGACCTGAGAGACCCCCGCTCGAAGAAGTTTGCTTGGTCGCCTGGGTCGAACGAGAATTGAGTACGGCACGTTTCATCATCGCCACTTCCTCGTCGATTTCGATGGACCGTTTGCGGGAGTTATAGTTTGGTGTGAAGCCGAGGTTGGCGTCTGCGCTGACCAGGTCGATCAGTAGGATCGGAGTTCCTCCGACAAGTCTACAGACGGTCAGCTGACTTCAGGCGCCGCAGCATAGCACGAACCGGTAGAGGACGGTAGGATAGTCGCCATTCTGGAAGCTATACGATTCAGTCCCGCTCTGAATCTTCCCGGTGTTATCGATGATAGTTGGCGTGTTGATCCCGAGGTAGTAAGGAGTAGGGTCGATCACCGGCATACTCTTCATCTTCGCCGCGACCCCCATGTAAGGTACCGACACGGTGTTACTCCCACCAGCGATCTGGATCCAGCCAGAGTAGATCGGGAAGGTAGTGGGGTCGAGCCCTGATGGAGCTGTAAATTTTAAAAGGACGATGTTGGTTTGACCGGGTCGGAGGGAGAAGGATGTTTGCGACAACCATACGGAAGCTGCCTGAGAGACCTGAGGTACCGGTTCATCGTTTGACTGATTCAAGCCCTTGTTGCTATCAGCTACTCCCGATTACATCAACCATCTACCACTTACGGTTTGGAAAGCTAGAGCTGTACCCGCTGGCACATTGCTCAACTGATATGACACCTGTGACTGCCCTTTATTCGTAACAACGATATACTGGAACGACTGGAAGTACGCCGTATCGTTGAGCAACAGTTCGGTCGGAGTGACGACAGTACCGCCATTGATCGCCTCGAAGATCTCGATTTTACCCGCGCCTGACGAAGCGATCGACTCAAACGTGCTATCGGAATCCGATACAGACAGTTTGCTTGCTGAGAATTGCAATGCCTCCTTTACGCTTTTCTGGGAGACTTTGTTAGTACCCTTTGCTTTGAGGTAGAGCGCTACGCTGCCGGAGACGAAAGCAGCAGCTGGGGAAGTTCCCTCTACAATGGACCAGTTGCCCAGCGCCGTAGGCAAAACGACGACGATGTTTGTTCCGACGGCTGCAACACTTGGGGACATGTAGAGATCGTCCGTTGGACCGATCGAGGAGAAGTAGGAGATCGAATTCCCCGTAGCTGTGTTTGGGATGATGGTTGGGCTGAAGGAGAAAGTGACGGGCGTGCTGGCACCCGAAGCAATCTGGTTGAGCAGGTAATTGCCGTCATTAAGGCTGATGATGGCGAACTGGAGAGGGAAGTCGGTCTCGTACACTAATGAACCGCCTGGAGAATTGACGAGGAACATTTGAGTAGCACCTAGACTTGCTGCCACCTGAGCCTTTTGCTCGAGAGCACATCCACCTCGACGAACGATGACAAGTTGTCCAGCGAGGTTCGGCTGTGAGCCGGAAGGTGGGTAGCATCCGTCGGTCTGAACTGTAGGGTCCGTGGTGAAGGCGTATATAGGGTAGGTACCCGATGTGAACGACATGAAGCTGAGGTAGGTGATAGGTCCGTATCCGGTGGAGATCGTCGCATTTTGAGCGGGATAGTTGATATTATCAATGCTTCCAACGCCGATCACACCGAGGCCGGCAGCAGGGGAGCTCGTATAGAACGATCCATCTTGACCGGAGTTACCGGTGGATGCGACTATGACGTATCAGCCAAACGCAGCGGGCTAATGTGCGAATGTCATACCTGCGACAATTCCCTTATTGACGAGTCGGCTCACAACGACACTAACGGCAGACTCGGTCCAGCCCGACTGCTCACCTGCTCTGTATCAGCTGAAGAACCGAAGCAATGCTCACGACTTACCGAAACTCAGATTGATGACGTCCATCTTGTCAGAGTAAGCCTGCAACACGCCCTGAATAACGATATCGTCTGTCGTTTGACCACCACACGAAAACACCCGGTATGCGTACAGGCTCGCCTGAGGAGCGACACCCGTCACCCCATACTCGTTGTCATTGGCTCCTATCACGCCAGCCATTTGGGTTCCATGTCCATAACACCCGTCGAACGGATCAGCATCCGGGACCGGGGTGTTCATCCCGTTGAAGTTGTCGCCGACGAAATCGTATCCTCCTGCGACTTTGCATCCAGCTCCGAAACATCCTCCTAGTGGGGTTCGAGTGTAGTCGACACCGGAATCGACGATCCCGATCTTGATGCCTTGACCTTTATTACCAGTCGCTTGGACGCGATCGATTTGCATCTGGCTGTTCGCCGAGAAGAAGGTGGGAGCGGAGGTTGATGCGCTAGAAGAAGGTGTAGAGGCGGTATTGGAGGACGTGCAAGTCTGATTTGTCTGGTTGCCTGAGCTGGTACAGAAGGATGTGGTGTTGAGATTGGCTAGATTTGTATTGTTTGGTGAGAAAGTGCTGGCGGTAGATTGGAAGTTGGTGGGTGCGACCACTTTAGGCTCGAGAGTGATCAGGTGTACGGGTAGGATATTCTTCAGACCGAGGCCTTAAGCATGTACTGGATGACTGATGGGAAACTTACGACCACGCCGGTAGCATTAGCTAGAGAAGCGATGGCCTGCGAGAGACGATGATCAGTAATCCTTCTCGGTTTGCCTAGCACGAACGCACAGTTGGGGAGTTGAGCGAGATGGAAGCGCCGACAAACACGTCCGACGAATATTCTTGATGGACATGGTAGGATATTCCCCTCGCCTCGAGCTCCTCGTATACCGCGTCATGAGGCTGAGGGGGTGCGATCAGCTCCGATCAGGAGAGATGGATGATCAACTCGCTCTAGCGTCTCTGCTGCTGATGCCCGACGATTGCAGATGAGCGGAGGTGTCGAACTCGATGACATATCGACCAGGAACGACGGAACTAGATACGTGTCACGAGGCGAAGGTAGCCAGTGAAGATCAGGTACAGCAAGGGGAAAGGCTCTTATTAGCTTCCTTTCCTTAGCGGATTTGAGGGAGGAACTTACGATGATCCCGCTGTTACCCGCTGAACCTCTGAAAGTGTAAAGTTGGATGCGGAGACAAGTGCTGAGGAGATGAGGATGGTGAGACCGAGAAAGAAACGTGTGATGAAGACCATGTCGCTGAAGAAGGATCGAGCGCCAATGAGAGACTATCGAAATCGAAGCGATCGAGTTTAAAAAGAGTGTGATTTCGATTACAAAGAGCTACCTCATCTGAACCTGGCGAGACTGCCCTTTTAAGACACAGGTATCTGGAAGAGAAGAATGTGTTTAGACACCGTAAACAAAGAAATCCGAAACGACGTCTCCACACGCGTCCATGCAGTAGGGTCCGGGTGAATCCTTTCTCGCGGATCTGGTATATCGCGTGGCAGATTGGGCGCGGCGCGCCGCTGTGGTTTCGATTGTCAGGGTTTAAGGAACGCCACGATCAGTTCCGGGACGCGTTTCCAGATGTTTAGGATGCCTTCGGAAGGAAGTTTCATCCGTGTGGACATCGAAAGCCTAATCGATCAGATAGTGCGTTGTCTGTTTTGGTCGTCTAGACCTGCGTGGTCTATCGTATTGAGCTCAACGAGGAGGTGACAGGAAAGGCTCCTTACTCCATGCAGCAGTTGGCGATGAATCCCGCTATGAAAAGTAGGAGCGACTGATATTGACAGATGCTTGCAGATCGATATGCGATGATGATGCCTCCCCATGATCCTCCTCCACTGTATGCTCTCCCCATCAGGAACGACCAGCTAGATCTGATCGACGATCCGCTCCTTTGCTTGCGACACCATGAGCTTCCGCTTCTCCCAGAACTCTCGGTTAACAGTCAGGAATTTGAGCTGGAGACGAGTCGTCACCGATGCTTCAGAAGCTGAATGAGAGACCGGACTGACGTTCTGATCCTGCTTGACCTACAAAGCGAACGATCTCATCAGCGAGAACTCATTCGGGGACAAAGACACAGCTGAGGGTGGCCAATCATTATCGTCACCACTCCCTCGGTCCGCCCGATGGCTACGCCCAGCTGATATTGTTTGACCGAGCACACCCACCTTGTCCCAAGGCCTCCAGTCCCCTTTCCGATTCCAAACCACCTCGGATCCCTGCGATAGTCGGTAGACATAAAAAGTCGCTCCGCCGACAGCCAGGCCGACGATCCTACGAAGGTGATTACGTCAGCATAAGGCCTTGTGGCGTGTGATCGAAATTCAATGCGTGCGAGGTGAGGTGGTTGAACGACTGGAACGATGACAAAGATAGGAGTGGGTGGCTGACTCACGTCATGATTGGGTAGACCTCGATGGGCATGTATTTCTTCAAAGCTGCTCGTGTCTGATAGCGAGGTCAACGAGGGGAGGGCTGATTGTGGCGGAACTCACGAATGCCATTGTGTAAATGCTACTGTGCTCGATATGACTGTATTGTTGAATGAGTTAAGGGAAGATCTAGACTGTCTAATGTCTATATGGGAATGAAAGGAATGTGTCTAAGTCCTATGAAGGGAAATGGATGTTGATCGACAATCACATCTGAAACGGCGACGCAAAAAGGATCAGACCAGCCCGGATATCGGGTGGACACGGGAATTCGATTCCGTCCGACGGAAGTGAATATGCCACGGTTTCTAATTTGGGTATTTCCATTCGGCGAATTGACCACAAGCAGTTCCCAGTCGGTCGTCGTGACAATCGAGACACCTTTCATCCATCAGGTTTATCGATTCCCCTTCAGCTACACCTTCCCCGCACGGCCTTCGGGCTCTAACCTATCAAGTTGAGATGACCGCTCTCCTTCCACCCAACCTCCTTAAACTCTTCGCCCCTCGTCCTCTACCACCTTTCCTCAAACCCCTCTCGAAAGATGAACGAAATCGCGGTCCGAACCGACTTCATGGTTGTGCGCCTTTAGCCCAACAAATCCGAGAAGAAGCAGAAGATGCAGAGGTCAAGAAAGGTATGGGCGAGATCCCAGCAACCATACCCGGGGTGAATGGAAGTGGGACGAAGGAGGATGGGGAAGTCAAGGATGAACCTATGGATACGGATAAACCCGTTGACGGAGAGGATGGAGAGGATGGGGAAGTAAGCAACAAGAAGAAGAAGCCGAAGAAGAAAGGGGATAAGAGGAAATTGAAGAAGCCGGATAAGATTGCTGAGATGGGCGTAGTGGGACAGGAGGCGAGGAAGATGAGAATAGAGGCGAGGAGACAGAGGCAGGAGGAGTATAAAAAAAATGCCGAGAAGAATTGTAAGTGACTTCAGGCGGGATTTAGCGTTTGGAAGAAGACTAATGGCTGACTAAAGGTTTGCTTGCAGATCGACCACAGGATGATGAGAATGCTTCAGGAGATCCTTACAAGACGCTTTTCATTTCAAGATTGGTAAGTTAGCACATTTTTCGCTGAAGGAGCTATCTCCCGCTTCTTCGCACCGAAGCTACCGCTGATTCATTTCATAGTCAAAGAAAGCTACGGAGGCAGACCTACGACGCGAGTTCGAGATGTACGGAGCCATAGAACGGGTACGAATCGTCCGAGATCGAAAAGGAAAATCCAACAGCTATGCATTCATCGTCTACGAAAGAGAACGAGATATGAAAGGTACATGCGACTTCCAGAGTCTCAGCTAACACCTCGCAGCCGCTTACAAAGACGCCGAGGGCATACCTATCCATCATAAGCGGATCTTGGTCGACGTTGAGCGGGGACGAACGGTGAAAGGCTGGAAACCACGGAAACTTGGCGGTGGTCTTGGTGGTCGGCCGAAGCCTGTCGATCCTGAGAAAACAGTGGAAGCACCTCCCCCGCCAGCATTTGGTGGACGAGGAGGTTTCAGAGGTGGATTCAGAGGTGGGTTCAGAGGTGGACCACCTGGTGGGGACCGAGGAGGTTTCAGAGGCGGTTTCCAGGGCGGAGGTGGGGGATTCAGGGGCGGTTTTCAAGGTGGTGGAGGAGGAGGAGGAGGGCACAGTGGAGATCGCGGAGGGTTCGGTGGAGATCGCGGAGGGTTCGGTGGAGATCGCGGAGGGTTCGGTGGGGACCGAGGCGGATACGGCGGCGATCGTGGCGGTTTCGGTGGACGAGGTGGGTATGGAGGAGATAGAGGTGGATTCGGCGACAGGGGCGGTTTCGGCGGAAGAGGCGGATTTCAAGGGGGAGGTCAGGATCGAGGTTACGGCGGAGTCGGAGGCGGAGGGTATGGAGGTGGAGCGCCTGGCGGTGGTCTCGGTGGTGGTGGTGGTGGTGGTGGCGGTGGATACGGGTCCGTCCCACTTCGTTTGGTCCAGTAACGCTAATAATGATCAGTGCTCCTCCTGGCGGCGGTTTCGTTCCACAAGGCAACGGATTCAGTCAAGGAGGTCCTCCTGGCGGCGGTTACAAGAGAGATCTGGAAGGGGGCGGCAGCGTCGGCAGCGGTGGTCACGGTGGTGGCGGGAGTGTGGGAGGCTACGAAGACCGAGATCCGAAGCGGATGCGCTACTGATCGCAGGTCGCAGAGAGGATGTGCCAAGGGTACAGGTAAAGTATGTAACGGTTTTGTGCATGTCGATGAACGATCTTCGTACTGGGTGAGTATGGTAGGTGCTCTCCTCTGCTTCATTGCAGGAGGATCAGCACTACTTCTCTTGATCTGACGCACATGTCGTATATATGTGGTCTTCACGTACGGCAGAGATCGCACGACAGAATGAAGGCCACGCAACATATCCGGGATATCTTGTGCTCGTCGGCTGCACTTTCCAGTGGGTATCGTAGGTGATCCCGTTGTAAGCATCGAGGCTGCGGACAGTACAACCATTCGGTTCGGTGAACCTCTTCTTCAACCTTGTATTGCATCCTTCTATCCCCTATGCATGGATCGGAAATGATGCTATCTGCAAGCCTAGCAAAGGCAAGGGTTTTTTGCCACGCGTGTTTATGGTAGCGACTGTACTTTCCGTTTGCATTGTTCTCACCCTCACCTTCCGGTTTGATTTTCGTTTCTTTCAGGTCAATCGCGATCTTATGTCCCGAGCCCGAGATGGCGACGGAGTTTGATGATGTGTGAGCTGACCGCATTTCCCTCCCCAGGCGTCGCCGACAATGCGTTACAAGGGGAACATCAGCTCATCATTAACTTTCCTTCAGGCTCACAAATCAGCCCGTCGTCATCGACAATGTGCGCTCGCTCTCAGCTTTCAAAAGCAAGCGCTGAATTCTGTTAGGGCTCCGGAACCATCAAAGCCGGCTTCGCAGGCGAAGAACAACCATCATGCTATATCCCATCCTTGTTCGTCTTCCCCTCAATTCATGTCCATTACTAAAGAGGTCCTGGTCCTGGTAGCGTTGGCCGACCGAAACATCCCCGGGTGATGGCGGGAGCGATCCAAGATAACCTCTTCATCGGTCGTCGAGCTCAAGAATTAAGAGGTCTGCTCAAGATCAAATATCCTATGGAACATGGGGTGGTGACGGATTGGGATGATATGGAGCGGATATGGGGTTGGGTTTATGGGGAAGGACTAAAAGCGCTGAGCGAGGAGGTGAGAGGTCTGCGCTTGGGATCCACGGAAAGCTCATGAAGTAGCATCCGGTGCTGTTGACGGAAGCACCTCTGAATCCACGACAGAATAGGGATGTTGCAGCTCAGATATTCTTCGAGACGTTCAATGTCCCGGCTTTCTTCACTAGCGTGCAAGCGGTGCTCAGCCTGTGAGCCAGAGCGGACGTCATTGAGCGATACGGCCTCGCTTCGTGACCGTTTATGACTGTGCTCACTCTCTCGCAGGTACTCCTCTGGACGGACAACAGGTATTGTCCTCGATTCCGGAGACGGAGTGACCCACGCCGTTCCTGTCTTCGAGGGGTTCTCGATGCCTCACGCAATACGACGGATAGATCTAGCAGGTCGGTAGGTCGCTAAAACAGCCTCCAGTCGTCCATTGTGGCTGACTGAGCCGGTGCGGTGACCCTACAGGGACATAACAGATCACTTACAACTCCTGCTGCGGAAATCTGGCTACTATCTCCATACATCCGCTGAGAAGGAGGTCGTCCGGACCATCAAAGAGAAGACATGTTATCTCGCTTTGAACCCTGCTAAGGAACAGAAGGATAATGCTGGAACTTGGGAGGAGTTCCGGTTACCTGATGGTAAAGTCATGCAGGTGAGTTTATCGATGTGCTGGGATAGCTGGACAACCGAGCTGACCAAGCGATAGCTGGGAGTAGAGCGGTTCTTGGCTCCGGAAATATTGTTCAACCCGGAGCTAGTAGGACAAGAATATCCCGGTGTGCATCAAGTGATTTATAGCAATGGTCCCGTCCGCCAAGTGCTCATTCCAAATAGGTCATCGTCGACTCCATCAATCGGACCGACCTCGATCTTCGAAAATCGCTATTCGGTAATATCGTGCTTTCTGGCGGGTCTACTCTGTGTACGGGTCAGTCGATTTCGACCTTGATACAGCGAGATCTGCTGTCCTCAAGCTATGTAACGGCTGACATCCTTGAATCCACCTAGGTTTCGGTGACCGATTATTGAATGAAGTGAAGAAGCTGGCATTGAAGGATGTCAAGCTGAAGATATACGCTCCGCCGGAACGGAAGGTATGCAATCCCTCCAATCTGGTGGTGATAGCTGATGTGGTCACAGTACTCGACGTGGATAGGGGGTTCAATCTTAGCTGGACTAAGTACATTCAAGAAGGTGAGCTAGCCACCGTCCCAAGAAGTGGCGCACTCCCTGCGTCGCTGTTCTTGGTAGGCAAACAGCTGATTACCTGTATCCCAGATGTGGGTGTCAGCGGACGAGTACAAAGAAGACCCCGATATCATTCACAAAAAGGCGTTTTAGGGAGGTCACCGGTTGCTCCTTGCGGTTATGACGCATTGCAGACGCATACTGTATTTTGGGCATAATGACGAGATATACTGTATCATCTGGATATCAACGCTTCTAACCTTGCCCTGCGCTAGGGTTTAGCTCTTCTTAGGGAGCATTTGTGGTCACAAGTGGCCACTCTAAGAGCGTGTTCGGTGACCCATTGGACGAAGTCTTACCATACAACAAGATTTATCATTGTACGACATCCAATTGTACGTCTTTTGCGTGTTCGGTAATCTGTTCGACAACATTCTGCGCTTTTTTCCTTGATGTCTGGTGCAAAGATATTGCATATCATAACTGCTCCTGGCACAGGATTGCTAAAGGGGTGATACTTTGCTAGCATACTCAAAACGGTGTCATTATATCAGCTGTCTTATTTGTCCCACAAGGGCAGAATAGACATCTGCATATGAAAGCCATGTATTAAGACGTGATCGGAAACATGTCTTGCCCCATGAAATGCTATTGAATGTCCTCCTCATGGAGATGGCACAGGACAATACGATAATCTACGAGATCTCAGCGTACACGCTATTAAGAAGGAACAAAGATTAGCGGTAGCACGGACCTCTTCGCGCGGTGTCGCCGCAATTCTCCGGCTACAAGGAGCTGGCGACTTGGTTTTTAAGGTGTTGAAGGGAGACATTGGCGTATTTCGTGCTCCTTCGACATCCTTCTCGATCTCACGGAACGCTTCATTTCTCTCAAGACGTGATGGAATCATGCAGGATATAGCATCACTCAGCGGGTGTAACCAATACAGACTAGTCGGAACCAAAGATCATTCTCCCTCTTTATTCCTCTACTCGAGACTGTTCTCCACATCCGCTGCATCGTCTCCCTCCATGGCCGAGAAGTTGAGGAAGGCGTTCTTCGGGTCCTGTCAGCGAAAGTATAGTCTGAGACAAGCAGTGACACCTACCGGTCGGTGACAAGGTGCCCAGAAAGCCTCAGGCTTGTCCATCGTCATTGTGTACGGCATCTTCTCCGTCCAACTCTGTGTCAACCCGACTCCGAAGTTCCATACTCCTCCCTCTGGCACCATGGTCATCCCAAGGATACGGTCGGAAAGGAGAAGCTGGACTCGGTTCGTCATTGAAGGCGTGAACCCCTGATTCTGTCCCGTGACATCCTGATTCTTCCTTCCCCACTCGAAGCCGGCCACCGTAAGTTCCCAGGCATTTAGCGAAACCGAACCGGGTGTGAAGGCGCAGGTGACACAGATGGATTGCGGTCCCCACTCCGGATGCACCGCCATGATCTTGGCCTGCGCTGTAACATCCGCCGGTGAAAGATGGTTGAGCTCCTGCGATTGCGTCTTGATCCAGCCGAGCGGTTCGAGGTCTTTCAGCAGGAAGTCATGTTTCGGTAGAGCGGCAGGAAGCTCGATGGAGTTGTTATTCCCGCGTTGAGGAACCCAGGCGACCGCCTTGATCTCCTTGACCTGCCGGTTATCCGCCGGTGATGAGCCGTACAGATACGCCACAACCTGGGTACGAAGATCGGCATTGACGATGAAAGTGCGGAGGACGTTCTTGGGGATAACGTAGGTGAAGCTGCCCGCATCATCCTTGACGTCGTCGTTGCCTACGAAGACATGGTTCACACGGAGGGGCAGGTTGGTCGCGCTAATAGCCCGGACTCGCCAGTCGGACTTGGAAGAGAACGCTGCAGTCTCGTACTGAGTCGTCGTGACGACCTGGATCTCGTCACCGTGGATATTGGTAGTCTTCGTTTGCAAAGCTGTGACTTGTGACGCCGCTTCCGTGGATTTCTCGATTTCAGCCATCTGTTGTCGCTGGGCGGACGGTGCAGAACTGGTACACATGTCAGTGAATCAATCAATCAAGTTAAGGAAGGCGACTTACATCTCCATCCCCAAAATGACATCTCGGATTTCGCTTGCGGTGAGTGACGCCACGTTGACACTATTGCGTTTTCCGAAGTCGTTCAAGATGAGATCCTTTAGTGCTACTTCCACTTTCATCCAGTCGTCATCGCTGCTCTTCCGTCAGCATGTTCTTCTCATGAATAAATTGCATACCTAAGCGTGGGCCAGATGTCTGTCATGATTTAGCTGCGGACTGAGCAAGCGGTCGGGAACTCACGATACGACTCCGTAATGGTATTCCGGTCCGGCCGCAGAATGATTTTCGCCTTCTCATTGTTCACGTGCAAGGCTCGTAGAAGCAAGATGAGACGGGAGAACGCTGTATAGCTCGAAATGCTCTTGAGCCAGTCGTCATAAAGATTGAAGAGCACCATTTGGGGCTGGGTGGCGCGCTATGACGACGAAGTAAGTAGACGATCAAGTCGTTCGGGTTAAGGCGCTTACCAAAATGAGATCTCCGAACTTCTCCAGCTTCATCGCTGCCTGGAAGGGCAATTGAAGCTCGCTGCCCTTGATGACGATGTTCGGGAAGTCCAACAAATGCACCTCCAGCGGGTCAAGCATACCCTTCCGCGTGACGATGACCTGCTTCGGCTGCTCCTCGACTGGCAGGGACCGGACCAAGGCAGCAACTTCCTCCGCAGTCTTCCACTTAGCGAGCTGACCAAGACGCTTTTGACCGGCCCATACCGAGGTGTGAATAATCTTGAGGAAGAGCTGCCCGGTACGAGGATTGAAGATGAAGATAGCCCCATTGATCGGCTTGGTAGTCAGGTTTCCTTCGAACGTCTTGTGAATTGTAACTCGGTAAACATTGGTGTCGTCAACAAACCAGATGATCTGGTTCGAGAACAGTTCGGAATAATTCGACGAATTGAGGTATGGCTCTGTGGGTTCTGAGGAATACAATTGAAGACCCTTTCGGATACGTTCCCGCAGTACATAGAGCGCTGGGTTGGCCTTCATGATTTTGGCCATCGCCTGCTGCAGGAGAGGCTGATCGACGTCAGCTGTTGCCCTTGATTGTCGCCTCCCAAGCCGTGACTCACTTTCATACCGGGATAGTACACCCCGTATGCGCTGTACAAGTTATACGCGAGATCGAGGGCGATCAAGACACCGGTGGGCGAAGGATAGATTGACTGACTGTCGGACGAGTAGTCCAGATACTTTGCTCGAGCGTATCGCTCAATATCGTGGGAGTCGAAATCGCCCCATCGCAGCTGAACATCGACCCAATATTTGTTTGACGTTGAGTTGTGAAGAACAAGTGCATCATGACGCAGAACCCTCTGATCGGAGTCGACTGTGATACCGATGAAATCATCTTCCTCTTCCTCTCGGGATACGCTGAATGGCAGTAACATCGGGTCGGCCCATTGATACCGCTCGCGAGCTTGCTTGCGAGCGAGTAAGCAAGGAATGGGTGTAAGATCGCCCGTCATGACCGCCTCAAGGATCATTTCTTCGGTCTCGACCTTCCTGTACCGATTGACGGAGATGGTAAACCCTAACGACCTCGCGATGAATACCATGTCGTAGAACAGTCTGGAGTGCCATTTCTCTGCTCGACTGAAGCGCATGATGTTCCTACTGGGTGAGTAGCATCCGTCCGAGTCAATGAAGCCCGCCAAGAGTCGCAGTCTTTGGTCGCGTGACGATTGACGGTAGATGTCCTGCACTCGCTTCGTATCGCAAGCTGGCCCTGTCAGACCATGAGGAGCCAACACGTCCAGGTCCAGCAGCGCACTCAGAAGTTTGTATCGAGGCCGTTCTGAGGTCTCGTCCGGATTCGCATGGACAGCGCGTCGCTCTAGATCTTCTTCCTCGAGCGGTGATATGTCGCCATAAGCGCCAAGTCTACGTCTGACATAGGTTCGCCTCCCTTCATCGACAGCGTCGGCGTCCAAGGGATGAGGCTCATTGTAGATGTCGATCTCATCATCATCAGATTCTCCTTCAGACCCATTGAAATCTAATGCTTCAGAGCGGGCGGTGTGCTTTGACGGAGGTGTTGAATTCGGAAAAGATGATGGAGAGTCGCCGTGCAGATCAAGTCTTCTGCTCGGAGGCTCGTCATACCCGTCGCTAAGCTCTTGGCGCGATCGCTTATTCCCTTGATCCGTTCGAGGCGGTATCCATTGACCACCTCGCCCGGCTTTGGCACGCTGATGTGTCCAGCCCTCGACAAGTCGCTTCCGCCGAATAGCCTCCGTACTGGAGTAGTGATCCTTACGGATGGGATCTCGATTCAACGGTCCGACCAAATGAGGCAGAGCGCGTTCAACCCCAGCAGTCACTTTCTTGCTGACACTGGAGAAACCGATGTTCCCATCGTACCTCAGGCGCTGATCGAGTTCAGCCGCATACTTCTGCAGGAAGGTAACCACCTCCTCCTCCTTGTTGTTATAGACTTTCGTCAATTTGCGATTGCCGTCGCCCAACCAGAGACCCATGAAATAAGGATCAATCGGAAGGTCTGCCGCAGGAAGCTCAAATCCTTCGATCCGGAATAAGCGCCAAACTTTCTGCTCTGCCTCATCGAGCTTGACGAAGTCTCTGACCCGTATTTCTCTCTCCTCCCTCTCCAAAATCTTGAAGTCCGGCCCATCCAACTCGTGCAGAGGCACAGGCAATCTATCCGCGAAATCGGCCGGAAGATTATCTTCGTCCGTCTCGCTTTCTGACTCGTCCTCATTACGCGATATGACCGCGTCAAGCGAATTAAACCGGAAGCATCTCCTAACGACAACTTGGTCGCCTCTAGATCCGCGGGTCGCTAACCACTCGAAGAAGAAGTGATTCGCCATTGGAGGCCAAGCGAGCCGCAGATTGGTCAACTGCTCGTTCAGGAAGACTTGTCCCTTCTTCCCAGGCCTCGCAGCTAAAGCCTCCCTGACCCTCTGCTTCAAGTTGGTCAATTTGATGTCGCCTGGATACCGATACGCCTGGTTGAACTCGTATGCAGCTTGCAAGGCTGCGTTCCGGTCGTCGAAGTCTTCAGTCGGATACTCAACCTGCTTGGCGGATAAACGCGGTCGTTTCGCTTGTGTTGACCAGCTGAATTTCTTGGCCGTCTTTGAATCAATTGCAACGATGACTTGATTGTTCTGGACTTGAACTCCATCCACACCAGCGAGACGACGAGCCAACTGATCTTCCTGACTTGTAAATCCCTGGACCAAGTAGGCATAATGCAGAGCTGCACTCAAGGCTTCATCGAAGGAGTCATAAGATCGCCACTTATTCGATTTCCGTGCCAAGAAAGACACGTTCGGATCGCTGGACGGGAACGCTACATCCGGGTTCAGCTGATTAAACCGTTCCGCATGAGTTGCCATCGCTGGAACGTCTAATGGCTGGCTTTTCGTGGATTGCTTCGGCCTGTAGCGAGCCAACACCAGGATGTGGTTTGGAGTAACTCGTAGATCTGCGAACCGAGACTGAGGACTCGATAGCTTGTACATCCGCTTGCGGCCGGTGTGAATCGACTCTACGATTCGAGATGATCCATCTGGGCCGAGAAGCTCATCCCCGAGCTTGATGTCGCCTACGAGCGCGGATTCCCCGTTGTAGCGTATGAGCGTCGTTTCCTTGCCGAAACAGGCATCTGCTCGAACATGGATGAGCTATGATTCCGGCATCTATTTGTGATGGGAAACTCACCAAGAACATCTTTGTTATCGGTCAAAAGCGATGGGCGGGAAATCTGCCACTTATAGCTCGAAAAGAGGAGGATGTCCGAAGCGGATGAATTCATCTTATACGACTTTCTGGGGTGGATTGTCTCCTTCTGAACAGTCTCGATTTGAAGCGCTTCGAGTTCCTGATCGAAGACCTGGCAAAGATCCATGACGACGGACTCGTGGATCTTCTGCCACAAGTGCGCTCGGAAGATCTGGATCAAACTGATCTTGAGGGTTGGGATTTTGCCGTGCATGAAGACTCCGGTCAAATCCAACTGAACCTGGAAACCAACGTAGACGTTCGCTCGATTGATGGTCGGGGACCACCACATAGTGAACCTTCGATTCGGGATTTGATTCAAACCAGATCGTTGGGCATTTGTCAATTTCTTGTACTTCATCGATTCTTCGAAACCAGATCTATTCTACATGAGCAATGAGGAGAGCGGTGGATGAATCTCACTCACGCCTTCTCCCAGAACAGACCTTCCCAAGTGGGGAAAGCAGTACCTTTGAACAGCGAATGTTCAAGAATACCCTCAACACCTCCAAGAGCAGAGATCACATCGACCCGGTAGTTGTTGAGCTGCCAGAGCTTACCGTCGTGTCGCTGATTGGTCCACCAGAACGGATTCGCTCGAAGGCGGTGGAACTGCTGGAAATGTGTCCGCAATCGCCATCCTTTGTCGTAGGCGAGGGTATGTCGGTCCTTCTGGAAGAGCGTATTGATACGGGGTATACCTCGGTCCCAACTGCTCTCCAGGTCCTCAAGGGTGAGTCTCCGATTGCTCGCCGTTGCCTCTTTTCGCTTCAAGGCGTACTCCGACCACACTCTAGCCGAGTCGAGGAACTCTGCCTCCCATGGCTGCAGGTATCGGTAGAGGTTGGGAATAAGTTGGTCCTCCTCATGTGTCATACCGGATCGGAAGTGGGTAATGCCGCCGCTATCGGTCTGCTTCGACCACCGAAGATCCGACTGAGGAATAAGGACGAAGCCCATTGACAGCATACCGAGACCACCCAGCTCCTTTGGCGAGTAGAAGACCGCGGGAGGGAAACGGGAAGGCATCTTCGAGTTCAGACCTATCTTGACACGGGTTTGCACCTTGTTCTCCGCTTTTACGAGGGAGTCGAGCAGCTCGTTCGTATGCACGACCGCTTCCCGGTAATATGTCATGAGACCAATGAGTGCGGTGTTCCACTTATTGATGATCTTCGAGAAGGTAGCGGAACCGGAAGACATGAGAACCTGTCGGATCCGGTTGTTGAAGTCCTGGATACCTTGATCGGAGACTCGGAGGAATGCCTGAGCCGTCCGTTCCTTGGTCGACTCCTGGGTAAGATTCCACACCCCGTCCTTCAAGGAGTACTGCTCTCCGCTCTGAGTTCGGATACGCGGCAGGATGCGGACCTCGAAGCCGTTCATCGAGAAGAGGAGTTGCGGGTTGTCTTTGGAGTATACAGACACGAGGGTGTCATCCCATTCGATAGTGGTGAGCGAACGCGGCAAGCTGTTCTTCACGTTCCAGAAAACGGCTCGACCGAGGTTCACGTCGTGCTTTATGAGACGCATTCGACAGTCCCGAGGCCAACAACGCCTCGATGGATAGCCGATAATCTGGGTTAAAAAACATCGTCAGGATGAACGCAGACGATCGGTCAAGGTGCCCCGGACCTCCCCGCTCAATCGCCAACGATACGGGAAGAAAGGGGAAATGGGAGCGGAATGGGGGAGCAGGGGGAAGAAGTGAGTATCAGAGGGGGAGGCGGAGACCACTCCCTCTCCTTCCTATTCCTTTCCCCCGGCTTCCTTTCCCCCCCTCTCTCCCGACACCCCCCCTCCCCTCCATCCTCCCCCTGACTTCATTAACCCCCTCTGTTCCCCACCTCCCGTGCCTAATGAAAATCGGAGGAGGGGAGACTCACATTCTCATTGTTTGGATCCGGCTGGACAGATAAGTACCGCTGAATCAAGTCACGAGACTCATCCGCCGAGAAACGGAAGAGAACGTGGATGCGGTCGACGTATCGGGTGTAGAACCGAATAGGATGGCGGGTTTCGGTCGCTTGATCGCGGTATTGTAGGAAACCGTTCGGCATCTGCGGCGGGCCGGCCAGCTCGCTCGCCCGCTGAAGCCCAAGGATCAAAAGATCCAAAACCAGGCCATAGTATTGGAAGACGAAAGACGAGAATTGCAACCCGCGAATCATGCCGTAAGCGTTCACGTGACTCATGTCTTTGAAAGTCAAGGTGGTGTTATTCTTCGACGTGATGTAGTCCGCCAAGTTGTGATCGAGGATGAGGCGGAGAAGTCGATTGAGGAGGGTGAGATCGACCTTCTCGTACACCCTCGAGAGGACGGTCTCCATCATCACGACACTCTCGCCATCACTTGTCTCCCATACGTCGGTCAGGTTGTTAATGCCCTGACACCACTTGTACACGAGCAAAGGAGGAGGTTCGTTATCGCTGGGCTTAATCCAGTTGGGGAAAAGCGCTCGTTTGTCCCCCTCATAATGCAGATACTGATCGAGATAGGCGTCCGCTGAAAGAGTTTGAAAATCAGCTTCACCCTTTCGCAAAGTCCACAACCAAACTGACTGATTTTCTCGACCGGCTCGATGTCGTAACAAGGTATGAGCTTGTCGTACGTGTCGAAAAACTCGATACCAGCCTCCTTGAATGCCCGCTGAGTAAGAAGCAGCCGCTTGATACGTGACAAACACTCGTGCGGGTTGTCGTATGCCTGCTCGACCAAAGCCAATTCTTCTCGTTGAGACTGGTTGAGACGCCCATGTACGCTGTACGCTTCCTTGAGCTTCTCTAGAGCGAGCACGAGCAGCTTCGTGTCGTGCTTGTACGAAAGTGGAGGGAAGGGAATGGGGGAGAACTTCCGACTCTCGAGCCAGTGAACGGTGGAGGTGTAGATGGCAACAGCCTCCTCGGACGAGATATACGGACCGTCCTTGAGGTAGCCGTTCTGTCGCTCTTGTTCCGCTTTCAGGTAAAGACGAGTGAGTCGACCGAGGTTTTTTCGCACAACCGCCTTGTCCACGGTAGCGCCACGACGAATACGCTCTCGGTTGTAGTGGGCGACGGAAGTCCACCAGTCCGACTTCGACTTGATGTATCGGAGGATAATATTTTCGATTGCTGCAGGCATGCCGGGTACTTTCCAAGGGATGTTCGCCTTCCAACATCGCCAAGCCTCGGAGAGATGCTGAAGAATGGTCTTCGCTTTGTTGGAATTGTGGAGGATAAGCCCACTGGCAGCAATATACTTGTGATCTCCGTCGACAGCGAAGCCATACCACTCGGATCGCTGAGCTTGACACTCTACTTTGCTGATGGCAAAAGAACGAAACTCGCCCTTCTCTCGAGGATACGCACGCTTACGGAAGAGCAGAGTTGGGATCTCAGACAAATCGCCCGTGATGCTGATCTTCGATGCAAGCCTGACGCCCTTGGTCGCAGTCGTGTAGTTGAATCGCTGGACAACGGTGCCGAAACCCAGAGATCGAGCCAAGTGAACAACATTCCAGAACAGCCCAGAATGCTGCTCATCGTTCTGGGCGAAGTGAAAGCATCCACTCGTGGGGACATAGCATCCATCAGAGTCGAGTAAGCCCGCAAGCAGCTTGAGCCTGACGTTTCGATTGTTGCTCTGATAGACTTGAGGTATATGCTTGAGATCCTCTGAAAATCCTTCTCGGTGCTTGTGTGTAGCCAATACACCAAGCAATCGCAGCTTTGACACAAGGGTATTGGCGGGGCGACCAGAGAGTTCAACCGGGACTATGCTCTCCGCGAGCATATCTACCTCGCTATCATCGAGATCTCCTAAACCGCGTCGACCGCTCTGAAGGCGTCTTCTCCATCTCCTCTCAGCCCGCAGGTATGTCGGATCAGCGGGACCTTGACCTGGCAGCTCTCCATTCGGACCCCTCATGTCCACCTCCATCTCATCATCGTCCTCGTCGTCTGTCTCATCAATGAGGTCCAGTTCTTCCGTCTCATCCTCCACTTCCGGCTCTTCTTTTGAACTCCCTGCGAGATTGGCCAACATCCCATCCATGAGATCCGAAGGCACCACGTCTGACCGGTCATTATGAATCTCTAGCTCGTGAGTGGAGCTTGAAAGCTGATCAACCTCGGAGTCAACTTCGATGAATCCGCTGCTGGAACACATTGGTAAACGCTTCCTAGCAGGTCCAGAAGGCGGAGACGAGGCCGGGAGATCTGACGACATCGACTGATGCGACTCTGTGTCTTGAGCGGATAAAAGACCGCCGGAGGGAAACGAGTAGGCATCTTTGAGTTCAGACCAATTTTCACACGGGTCTGCACTGTGTTCTCGGCCTTCACAACCGGTGATCTTCGTCCACGGATATCGTCGGCCGGGAAGATGTTGCTGTCGGACCGAGCCTCTGCGCCATCCTTCGGCTAATCGACGAGCGTAGATTCTCCGGTAAGACGGCCTGACTTCGGGAGTGGCACCGTCTCGAACTTCCGGTGCGATCGCAGTAGGCGTCTCTCGCGAATTGTACTTCACAGCAGCAAGAGCATCTGAATAGCCGCCCTGGTAGCTGAGCTGTAGATCCAGCTCTGCAGCGTACCGCTCCAAGAAATCACGGATCTCGAGCTCATGATTGTTGATAATGGTAGAAGCAGACTTGTCGCCGTCCCCTAGCCAAAGACCAAGGAAGTACGGGTCGACCGGTACTTCCTGAGTCTCTCCTTCCCAGCCGATTGATCGATACATGCGCCACTTTGACTGCTCGTTGTCGTCGAGAGCGAGATAGTCTGAGACCGTCATCTCAGCGTAAACCACAGAATCTGGGCTTTCGCCGATGTCCTGTGAAGGAGCAATGAGGTCTACTCCAGCATCCATGTCGAAGTCTGTCGGTGGCAATTCGCCAGAAGTTTTGTATCGCCTCTCCCAACGGCGACCGGCTCGTCTGTACTTGACCACAATTACAGCGCTGCCAACTGTTGTCTGCATCTGGAAAAGGACATAAGGCAGGGAATGATCGACCTTCATCGAGATGGCCTTGTCTGACGGCTGAGCATCGATTCGTTCTCGCAGGTTCCACAAAGAATCGAGTTGTTGGTCTGAAGTGATTTGTCGCGCGAAATTCTTTGCAGCCGTAAACGCCTCGTCTCGCGTGTTAAAGCGCTCAATCGTAACTCCTGGCCTACCAGTCGACTTGCTCTTAGCATAAGAATATTTGCGAATTTCGTAAGGCATGCTCGGGTGAGACTTGGGCACTGTGACTTGAAAAGACTTCTTTCTTGCGACGATACCGATCAAGCCAAAGAATTGATTATTGGCTTTGTTGGCTGCACTGGAACCGTCTGATGGGATGCCGACAGCATATGCCACTGCGGATCGTAACGCTGAGAGAAACGAGTTCCTGGTATGAGTACTTCTCTGCGGACCATCTGAACGTAGAGGCGAAGAGCTAGGGACGGGTAAGTCGCCGAGAATAGCGCCAAGACGATTCCGATGAGAAACGTCACGACCGGCGAACTCGAGAGATGAAGATCCTTTGTCCCTGACGAGACAGAGGACGTGATTCCCGGTTGCAACTACTGATCGGTAGGCAGTCTCCACTCGATACAGCCTTGATGATCCGGAAACGAGATCTGAGACGCGCCGCTCAGTCCCGTCGGGTCCCAACAAAGCATCACCATCTTTGACGTCCTCAACGTCCACGATGGTCCCATCGTGACGAAGTAGCTGCGTCCCTTTCTCAAGGCATTTGATACTCTCAGGCATCATACTAAGCATTGCGGTCAGCGAGGTCTCTCTAAGAATATCGAAGAGGCTTACTCCAAAATGTCGTGCATGACTGCCGCACGCAATTCAAGGTCGAAATGCGACTCGACTCGCTGCTTAGTCACGGTCTTCGCCACACCCTTCGAATTTCTCCCTTCGAACTGCCGCGCCAGCAAGTTGCCCAGCCACCGCTCGAGCAGAGGAACGATACCCCGCATGAAGAACAGCCATACCCTCCATCCCGGCGCCCAGAAGCCAACACCCGGCCCCTTCCCAACAGGTCCAGTGTTGAACCTCGAGTAAATCAGGTGCTTCAGGTCCTTGCACATCCTTATCTGTTTCATGAGGCGATACTTATAACGGTACATCCCGGTCAATTGACCGACATGGGCGAACATGTATTGCAAACCGTCTGCAAGCTGGAAAGCATCGACGTTGCCCAGTCGAAATTGGACGTGGGCGTCCACGATAAGCTTGGTGAGTCGAAGGATCTCTCGACACAAGTGGAAGGCGTTTCCGAATCGCGACTTCTTCCGCTCCTTCGTGGTAAGGGTTTTGATCGGTTTCAAATTCATGTTGTAATCGAGATGGAGGTAGTTAAGGTTCTTTCGGTGGATAAGGAGGTTCAACATGTTGTAACCCTGTCGGCATACCTGCAAACCCGCCTCAACCCAGTCGAGCGTTGTCTGTTGGAAGAACTTGGTGCTCTTGAGACTGCGGAAAAGATTTCGTTTCGCCATGGCTTTCGGTGGCTTCGAACGAAGAGCGTTGAGAACGTAGATCTTGAGTAGTTTCTGGTACGAGACGCGAATCTTGACCGGCTGTTCGGGTGGGCAGTGCTCGAGGTAGAAGTTCTTGACCATGGGTATGTCCTGTGCTCGCCGTGTTCGCCCACTTCGACGGTTGTACGGGTAAGGCGCCCAGAACAAGGCGATGGCATCGGCAGTATGCTCGTTACTCAGATCCTGCTTGTCCAGGAACGGCTCAAGCTCATCGGGTAGCTCGAACTCGTCATCCTCCTCATTCCCGAAACCAAACACCGCATCCTCGTGGGCAACTAGGGGTATATGCGCCTCCTGTACGACACGCTGAGAGATGGGATTGATCAAGGGGTCGAAGTAGAACGCGGGAAGATCGGGGTCGTCTGTCTTGATGTACACGTTCTTTGGCTCATGATATGTTCCGATGTGCACCGAGCGGGGCAGGGAGTTGTATAGGTGAGGGAAAGCGACCTTGTACTCGGATCGAATGACACCTCGGATGATGACCTTGTTGATGTCGTTGAATTCGTTCCAGTCCTCATCAAACGTCTCAGTGTCCCGGAACAAAGGCTCAAACTTCGGGCCTCCAGGCAACGCGATATTGAGCGCTTTGGCGGTGAAAAAGCTCTTCCTATCGAAGAGATAGAAGGCGTTGTCGTCGGAATAGTCGGAGAGAAGCTGCCGTCCGATTCGGTATAGGTTGGACATTTGAGGGAGAGTGAGCTGGAAGAACCGATAGCTTGATCCGTTGACTTGAGGCGTGTCGATGAGGGGTTTAGGGTCGTAAAACCAGTCTATGATGGCCTGGTCATCCTCGTCGTCCATCTCGAGCTGGATTGCCTCTAAAGGTTCTACGTCGAGGACATTATCTCCGTAGTCCATCGGTGGCTCCTCGTCATCGAAGGGAGGGAAACGCATCCGCTTGAAGTGCCGTCGATCACGCTTCTCCCGACGCATCGCTAGCCACATTGAGGCCCACTGAGCATGATACTATGCGGCCATTAGCGCGATAGCTTTTCATATATGAAACTACTTACGACTGCCTCAATGACCTTTGGCACCTCGTTAACGAAGGTGATGGCTCCGGATATGTGGTAAAGGACCGGAACTTCGCGTACTTGCTACACATTGAGCCACATCAGCGATCCTGTTACTGCGATACAGCTCTTGGCTTACCTCCCAAGGACATGGTATATTTTCGAGCAGCTTCATCACCGCATGCGGGACATACTTGAGCGCTCCCAGGTGAACCCGCTTATCATTCCTAAACTTCCTGTTGGACATATCCCCATGATCCTTGATGATCTTCCTTATATGCTCAGGAGGCAACTCCGCCTTGCCAAAATCCACACCAGCACCACCACCTGTCCTCCTCTTCTCGTTGAACCGTCTCTTCTGCCCTGTCCTCCATTTCCGTGCTTTCTTCTCAATCTCCTCCGGACTGAGTTGACCGAAAAAGTCGCCCTCCATCCTGCTCTCCCCGTTTGGGAAGTGTGAGCCCGACGCAGCCCCGAAGCCTGGAGGGTACGACATGTCGGACAGGTTCAGGTGAAGGAAACGAAAGAGAGAAAGGGGTTTGAGAAAATCGCTGAGAACGGTGGCAATGAGGATCGCAAGGTAGAGGAGTTCGGCGTTCTGTGGTCAAAGGTAATGTGGCGGTTTGAGCGTGCGAGCAAAGAGTACTGATCGGTGAAGTCCGCCTGAACTGATCATCGCCTACGTTCCGGTTGCCGGTGTCGTGAAAGGCGTCCCGAATCTCAAGCAGAACACTGCTGACTATCATCAAAGCTGTACACACATTCGTTCAGCGCCTGACTTTCGACGAGATGTCTCGCTTTCCGACATATGGCGATAGACCTGTCGCGCTCCTCACCAACGACGACGGCCCGCCAGGTCCTTCCTCACCCAATATCTATGCCTTTGCTAAACTCCTCCGCGATCGATTAGGATGGGACGTCAAAGTGGTCATACCCGACTGTCAGAAATCATGGGTCGGAAAGGCGTACGCGATAAGCGATGTCGTCACAACGAGCTATTTCTACCCTCAAGAACCGGACGGCCTGACTGGCGATATCACCCCTGCACCGAGACCGTTCGGGAATGGCGAGACGATGGAATGGATTCTCATCTCCGGCACACCTGCATCATGCACCAACATCGCCCTACACAACCTCTACCCAGGTCAGATTGACCTAGTCATCTCCGGTCCAAACCACGGACGAAACTCCTCCACCGCTTTCTCCCTCTCCTCCGGAACTCTAGGGGCCGCACTTGCAGGTGCACTATCCGTCCCGATTCCCGGTCCATCACCTTCAACGTCTTCACTACATACGAAACACATCCCTTGTATCGCCGTGTCGTACGGCGTCGTCGCGCGACCCGTCACGCCGAGAACGAATAGCTTGGCTGGAGAGGTAGCTACCGATGTCTGTCGGAGATTATGGGAGGATTGGGGATGGGAAGGTGGATCGAGCAGTAGCGAAAAAAGGCTAGTACAGGTGTACTCGGTGAACGTTCCGCTTATCGAGGAGGCACTCTTACCCGAGAAGAGGAAGATATGCTGGACGAGGATGTGGAGAAATACGTATGGGCAGCTTTTCAAGCCTACAAACCTGTTAGTCCTGACTCTGCTCACTCACATCTATACTCAGCAAGTCGCTCTGACGTTGATGACCCTTACAGCACAAAGACCTCTTACGAACCAGGAGACGACCGGAATCGGCGCTCCAAATCCACACCTCCCTCAACGTCCGCTTCCGCAGGTCCGGGCGCACTTCCCACCTCAAATCCGACCGAACCCGCCGAACCCGACACGAGCCAACAGCTAAAATTCCACTTCGCACCAACCATGGGACCGTTATTGTTCCCGGCAGTCGAGGATCTACCAGAAGGAACGGATGCTTGGGCATTCGCGAAGGGGTATGTGAGTGTCACGCCGATCAGGGCGGAGTATGCGGGATTGGGGAATGGTGGATGTGGATTTGAGAGTGAGGACGGAAAAGGGGATATGGAGGGGCGAATGTGGCCTTCATTACAGCCGGCTCTGTGAGATGCACATTGCAACCCAGGACTTTACATCTCCAGGCAAGAACCACCTCGTGAGGGGGTAATCTACTGTAATCCTGCGGCACAACGCACGCAGGCATACCAAACAGTCGGATGAGGTGAGGAGGTATGAGACACTCTGCCTGTGGAAAGAGGATCCTCAGATGGATTGGAAAACTATCGGCTCCGTCCACCTACCAGAATCAGACAAGCATGCATTGTACCCAGAAGCTTCAATCCTCATCCTCTTCGTCCGACCGCACTCCAGCTGGCGGCTCCTTCGCGTCCGCAATTCCCCTTCCCCGGAACCACCAATACTTCTGCACCAAGAAGACCAGGTCAAACACCACCGTCAATCCTGCGAGACCGAGCTTCGCCGGATTGGCGACGATGCCTGAAGGGTCATGTTCGACGAATATGGATGAGACGATGAGTTGGATGAACGAGAAGATCGAGCCGGTAAGATCCTTCATCTCGTCAGTATCGAGTGTTGCCTCCAGTGGATGGATGCGGAGTCGACTTACGAGGATGACATTCCCTATCGAGAACCCTTCGACACTACTTAACCTCCAATTGAGGAGAACCTGCGGGAGGTATTTGACGACCGAAACGATGAGCTTGATTGTCGAAGCGAAGTATAACCAATCGAGCCATTCCATTCTCCCAACCCAAACCAGTATCGCCAGAACGACCGAAGAGATAATAATCCCTCCAATCACGAGCTGACAAGGTAAAGATGGTGTAGTCGTTTCGATAGGAGTGACGAGATCCACCGAACCCGAACCTCTCGCTCCTTCTAAAGAAGGTAAGAGTCGCCTCGTATCTTCCTCTTCTGTGGACGCAGCTTTCGTCCTTCGAGCATACCAGATCACTTGAACCAGCATCGCCGTTGAGACGAGTAATGCGTGTAGGGAGAATGCTAGATCTGCAACAGAGATTTGAGCGGAATGTCCATCATGTCGCGACTCGTATTGTCTTTTGGCGATTGGGGATAAGTAGACTCCCCAATTCCAAAGGGAGAGCGCTAGGAATCCTAAGGGGTTGATAAAGACGAAATCGGGGGAAAGGCCGATGGTCCTGCATACATGCAAAATCAGCATGGGTATGAGAACTCCAAAACACTCGATATGACAGCTCGAGCATCGTTTACGAGAACCTGGTAACCGACAGACTCACGTCTTCCGCTGAAAATTGAGGATGAGCTGAGGATAGAAGGAAATCGACCATGCTGAGAAGTAGATGACACCGCAGACGGCGACACTGGCTGATGGTATAGGGTGAGAATGATCCGACATTGTCCCTCTAGTTTTTCTTCCGGGATGCTCGAATCAACATAATGCTATATCAACATAATGCTATTAGGTCATGCTGCTTCAACGGGGGCAGAATCGAGAGTGAGCGGGCATTATCAAATATACTGTACGAGTAGGGCTCAAGATAGGCGGACATAGAGATCGAGATAGGCGGTGATCTCCGACTTGAACTACGCGCACATATAGCCGGATCCACAATAATAATATACCCTACTGCCTGGCGAAGTGGCTGATACTGTCCTACAACCGAAAACCAGACGCATGCAGACAACCCAAGTGTTCTTATACATGTCATATCAAGCTCATCGTGATCTATGATATGCCCCAGCCACGTCACGAATCAAGGTCTATCAACGGTGGAGTCTTACTCTCCTCCCTTTCTAAAACCTCCCTATGCAAGGTATCAATCAAGCTCTTCCTTTTCCTCACGTAGCATAGTAGTGCTGGGTTCGCGTCGCTACCTGTCCGATCCTGAAGTACCTCAGTTTCAAGAACTCCGGTCACCGTCTCGTCATTATACTTGAAATATCGATCACCTGAATATGAGGATTAGCTTGAGTGCTACATTCGACGGGAAGACCCACCATGATCAGGCAAATGAGCCTGGTACGTCCAATAATGTCCTGCCCCGCTTGTCTTCCCTGGCGCGCAGGTTAGCCTGGACTATAGTACAGCAGACTTGCTCACCTCGATGCATGAATACCGAAACCAACTCGTACTCAAAGTCTCGCTCTCCATCCCATAAAGCATCAAGCTTCCGCTTCAGACCCGGCAGTTGATCCTCAAGACCATTGATCTCGACTGTCACCTCCTCACCTTCCGCCTCGAGCGCTTCGAGGAAGTCGGGTGTCAAGTCTAAGTCGGTTTCGTTTTGTAGGTTTGACAGCGACTCGCGGACGTGCTGGAATGTCAATGGTACAGGCATCGGCTGCAGAACATTCAGTCTAAAGTCGCACGTAACACGATCGCCCCACCTTGTGGTTCTTCAACTGGTGTAACCGAGTCCGGACCCGGACCATCTCCCGAGTGAGTAAAATCGACTCGTCCCGTTTGCTCTTGTCCCCGTTGACTAGAAAGCGATCCATAGCCAGTGATGAGCCGAAGGCGATATGCGTGTTTGTCTTTCGCTCCCGACCGGTAGCCATGTCGTACTGTGACCTCTGCAAGTGTTGTGAGTACAAAGCTTAAGTTCCCTCGCGCTTTTACTCACTCGCATCTGGATATACAGCATCGGCGGAAACTCGTCCATCAGGTCCATCATGTACCCTTTCTTTCCCTCGTACTCAATGTCATCGCCGTGTAGATACAGCTCAGCCAGACAATCGTAAAGATCCTTCCCCTCCTCCTCGACACCGATGATGGGATGCACGAAGACCGATTCGACGGGTGTTTGTCCCTTGGCCACGCCATCTTTCGTTTGATAGGAGATCTGCTGGCGATACTTGCAGGAAAAGAGAGATTTGATGATGTTCTTGCGATTCGCTTCGTCTTCGGCTGTCGCGGGATCGAAGGCGAGCTCGAGCTGTGTGAGGACATTAATAAGGACTTCGGCGGAGTCTTGTTGCAAGCCTGCAATTGCGTCAGTGGGGGATGTGATCTGGATGAGAAGCTTACCGAATCGAAGGCCAGACGCAAGCGTATCCGTGCGAGCAGGCAATGGCGGTCGGGCCGGTAAAGGTGGAGCACCGCTAGGTGGAACAAATGTCCCCTCGACGGCCGGTCTTGCAATTGTCGGCCACTCTGGCTCCTTCTCCTCGACAGGTGACTTCAGCTCTAGACCAGCAATATCCGCTGCTGCCAAAAGCGATTCAGCCCTGTCTCGCTTCGAAACGAGCTCGAACTCCTCGCTAGCTTTGTCGAGTTCCATCGGAGTCTCGGTGTCGGCGACATGCTCTAAACCATCGCCTTTGTGTCGGACTCGATCTTCCGAAGAGCCTGACGTGTCATCCCGATCCTGACTCGCTCGTTTACCGAGAACAGAATGCTCTCGCTCTTGCTCATCGAATGTAGGTGACGTCGGGAGGGATATGTCCTCGTGCGTCGGGGAGAGGTCAGGTGTAGCGACGCATGTGGACGATGGTGAAGGCATATTGGGGATGGAGTCGAGTGTCGGGACAACGCTGACTAGCGGATCGACGATCTGATCCACCTCGGGTCTGGTGATGGCGAGATATGCGAGTTCTTCGTCCGGCCGGACAGCGGCGTCTTCAGACTTGTATAGCTGCAGGAATAGCAATCGTAATCTTCTGACAACTATCGCATCATCAGCTTACCCTACAACATTCGCATCAAGCTCACAACGCCGTGACCGCTCGACCTCAGGTTTGTGAGGCGTCTTCGAGCCTGACAAGTCTTGCTCAAACGATAGAACCGCGTCTCGTAAGGGCTTGATCGAGTACAGATACTGCGATGCTCGTCAGCGGCGAACCGACTGGAGTGCTGCCCACATGCCTGTAATATCGAGTTTAGGTAGCAAGTATTACTGGATACGTTATTCACCAGCATGAGTCCACCGAGGGCGCTGGACTCACCCTATATTCTGGAGTCCGACCGGAATGTCGTTCCTGACGGGCGTAGGAGGTTCTGAGTTGACGTCAATCCACGTCGCAAGCGAATAAGACAAAGTCACGTCTCGCCCCTGTTTCAATGTATGTCTTGATGCCCGGTCGCTCTGCATCCACAGCGTTCGCGATGATATCGAGACACATCCGATAATGTTCCGTTTTACCCGGATAATCGCCGACCTATCTCTTCATTAGCTGGAGAATCCAGTGACTTTGTTTGAGCTTACAGCCATCTCATACTGCCTGCAGCCGCTGTCAGCTTTATCGGATATTCAGCTTTGAGCAGCACGTACATGATGAGACCATCATCGATGGATTCCTTTGGCGCGCTTAGTGCCCTGTACGCCTCGTCCACCGACAAGAACGTCTGACCCGACCCGCCTAATCGCTTCATGATCTCGGAGTTCGTCTCTCGGCCGATGAGCGTAAGAGATTGAGCGATTTCGGCTCGCTCAGCAGCGTCCGGCGCAGCCTGTACAGCCTTCTTATGCAGATCAAGAATATATGACTCAGGTGCTTCGGCAGCATCGACTCCGATGAGATCAATCTGTTCTTGAGTATATCCGATGCGGGCGTAGGCCGCTTGTAAATCGCCTGTTGAGCTTTAGCGTTGGAGCTTGACGAACTAAATGAGGCTGACCAGAGGTGTATCGATCCAGAGAGCGCTCGGTCGCCACCTTCATATGCAGACTCTCTTTTCCCGGCATAGGAGCTCTGGCGAGAGCTTCCAGCGCTCCGAGATACCGCGGCGATGAAGACGAATCACAAGATATCTGTAGCTGGTAGGCTGCCTCGATCGTGCTGGCCACATCGGATTGAGTAACTCCTAGATCGTAACAATTTTCGCGGAAGACATCGGGTATATTGTTGGGTGCTACGTATCAGCGCCGATCATGTGCCCGCTCACATTTAGGATATCTGTCGAGCTCGATGAGATTTCCCAATACTTCGGGGACCGTTCGGTATTGCATGTAATCAGGGGTTGAGGGAACGATACCTGGATCATCAGCTCAATATGGTCTTTAACGTACAATTGCGTTGCTGATATGTCAACAGGCTCAAGGAAATCTCCAACCATGCTCGCAGCATGTAGCGGTCCATTTGCTGAACGTCGTCTTGGCTGACCTTGTCGCTCTTCAGAAACGGTCCGACGCGTAGTGCATCTTGTTCTTGCCGACAAGCGAAGCCGATTTGATAGAGGAGGTTCGACCTGCCAGGAAAATATCAGGGCTGCACCATGCTGGACAGTAAAGCAGCTGACGATGCGACCGTAGCGCCAATCCTGCTTTGGAACCGCTTGTTGTCGAGCTTGACCCATCCTCTTTGACCTTTGAATAGCGCGTTGGTCAACAACCTACCTTGATCAGTCAATATATCGCAGAAGGAGGCCTTACGTAGCGATGAGGGTCCAAGCTTCGCTCACGCTCTGCGAGCCGTCCATACCAGGACTCGGATTGATCATCTTCTCCGTAGTGAAGGCATTGACCAGCCCCACTGGCAGCTGACCAGGAACGGGTCCCGCATCGACGAGCAACCACAGGTCAGACGAGCAGCTGACGTATAGGCGAGGAGCATCCGACATCGTTGAGACACTCGTCCAAGAGTCGTCCTCCTGATCCATGCCAAACGTGAGGTGAGGAAAGGCGTTGGTCTCGGCATCAACAGGAACGCGTTCTATCCGCTCTTCCTGGGTAGCCTCAACCAGTGTAGTGCACTCGTGAAGGTGGTGATGCGACCGCTCGGTCATCATTTTGGAGGTCTTGATATCGTTGAGGCGCGACCATTCCTGCAGGCGCTCATTGCGATGCCGAGCAAGATCGGCTGGATCCGAGAAGAGGCCCTTCAAGCGGGCTATCTCCTGCCATTCGTCCATCGTCGACAAAGTCGGCAGTTCGCCTCGTCCTGCGACGACTCTGATCCAGCCCCAGCAAGTCGCGCAGAAGAACCACTCCTGATGACCACCTTCTCCTCCAGGACATGCATCCCAAACATCGCCGAGGGTGGAAATATGATCGTAGTCCGCCATCGATGGTGCCGAGACCGATGTCTTGGCGGAAGGTGTGGGACTAGCAGGTGGAGGGGGAACGTTTGGATCGTTGGGCTTTCTGGGTTTAGGCGAGAGAGGAGATTCGGATATCGAGGTGGAGGAGGTGTGATGCGACTGCTTTGGAGGCGGTGGGACGGGTAACTCGGAAATGACGGGTTGAAGGAGTTCGTGCTTGTGAACGAGTTGTAGCCAGCGTCTCGGAAGTATCCCAGGTCCGACCTGGGGCCTCTCAGGGACTACTCCGCTATCATCGTCGAGACTCATCATATTATACTTCTGCAGATTCGCTTGCCATGCATCCACGTTGCCAATCGTTTGATCGCTCTTTCCGCGCAGTGGTGATGGATCTAGCGCCGTCATCTCATCGTTGCTGACTGGATACTCAGCGATGATGCCCGGTACCCTACCTGGAGATAGGGGTTCCAAAGGCTCGATGACCGCTTCAGGCGGCCTGTAAGGGGCGTGAGGGGTGTCCATGTCCGCGTCGGTCATCACGGTAGGACAGGTGTCAACCTGCGGTTCTGTGGGAGGAAGTGGAGCATGGATGTCGATGGGGGGCTCGCATGCACCGCGTTGTGATAAAAGTGGTCCAGTGTGTGCGGGTTCAGCGGCACTATATTTCGTCCTTGATGATCCGGCTTGATCGCGTGGATTCGCTTTGGCCGTGTGAGGGGATTCGAGGGTGCGAGGTCCTTGAGGTTTCGTTTGGGGAGGAGTACGAGGTGGTAATGATGGGCTTTTGGTAGGATCACGTAAGGATCGAGAAGCTGTGCTGTTGAGCGACGCCGAGCGGGAAGGGGTTCGAGGTGATTTGGAGCCCTCGGCAGCTGGAGAGGATCTCGGAGGGTCGGCTGTCATCGTGCTGGTAACATACATGTCAGTCAGTACTGAAGCAGCTTGAACAGAAACAACTCACTACAGAAATGATTGTCAAAACGGTGCCCAGCTATTTCATCTTCTCCAGTCCCCTTCCCTGTAGACCGAGGTAGTTCGAAGAAGGATTGGATTGGGGCTTGAACGCAGACAGGCAACACCCTCCAAGCGGGACTGGACCCAATAGTCTTCTCTCACAGCCTACTCGATGAGAAGAGAGCGAATAGCGAATCGCTGAAGAGCGTAAAGTGGAGCTTAGCTAGATGGAATGCGATGCTTCGCCATCGATGTCGGTTGAGTTTTCAGAGAAGCCACCATGTGGGCGCCACGCTATTTGCCCTACAACTGATCTGCGCACTACGAGTACTGTATCCACCTCCCCTCGTGTTCTGCTTCACCCTTCCCATCGCTGCACTACCCTCTCTGACGGATACTCAGACCAAGACAAGTACTGTGAGGGGATCACACCCGACTGATCATGGCAAAGCGAGGCGCAGAGTCCCAAAAGACCAAAGATCGCGAGTCTTCGGATGAAGAGTCGGAGACTGATGTGAGTATCCTGTAAATCTCAGCTTATCGCACCCGATCCCATTGATTTACATGTAGCCCGGTCCTCGAGATGCTCCGCTTGCCCCAATACGAGGCCGAGTGTGAGATTGCAAATGGATGCCTTATCTTGTACTTACGGTCTGTCAGTACTCGAGGTTTACCCAAGAGAGGCGGATTACCGGTAAACGCAGCACCGTCTCCAGCTGTACGTGTATCGTGGAACCTCCCCAATATCCCCGGTCCTCTGGCTGAAGCTCGAAGCCCTCTGCCTCCGCCCCACCCACACCTAGTCTATTCGGTAGCGGCTTCGCTTTTGGTTCATCAACCACCTCAACGCCATCATTCTCCTTCGGCTCTTCCGCGTCCACCACATCAAATCCGACTCCGCCTACGTTCGGCTTCAGCGCAAGCTCAACAACTGCCGCTCCGCCAACTCCCTCATCGACGCAGCAATCTACGCACGTAGCAACAGATCCGTCTGCGAAGAAGCCGTTCTCTGGTTTCAACTTCTCCTCGAAGCCGGCAGACACGACTACTACCACACCTTCCTCCACAGGAATCGCCTTACCGGCTCCGAATCCGTTTCGTGGATTTAACTTCTCCGCTAAGCCTCCGACATCGAACGCAGAGCCGGCAAGTACCGCTCTTCAATCCGTTCCATCATCGTCCAGCGCATTGTCACTTACCCCGGATCCACCTTCAGCATCTCAGTCACGAAATGGGCCCATTCCCTCTCTTCCATCTCCTCCACCTGAGAACGAAGTCAGCTACTACACGTCCATTCGCGGTCTCAACACCTCCTTCCTCACGTTCTTGACCCATTCTATCAACTCCAACGCGTTCCTCGATCTGTCGCAATACCTTCCCGGTCTGCTAGACCAGTACGAGAAGCATCTAGACGAAGCCGCAACGCGAGCCGGATGGCGGCCGGAGGTGTCTAAGCCCGTCGCCAACGGCGAGGCCTTCAAACCTGCCCCAGCCAACGCTACTGCAAAGGCTCCTGCATTGCCTTCAGTGGGCTCATTCAGTCAACCGAAAGCTGCTCCCTCTTCGACTCCGAGCACCGGAGGCTTCGTTCCCACACTTCCCGCCAAGTCCTCATCCTCCGCCAGCTCCCCCGTCTCCTTCGGTAGCTTCGGCGCTGCAACCCCTACAGAGTCAGCTACAATCGTAGCCGGAGCGCCGAAGAAACCTTCTGCAGAAATCAGCGAGCTCATCGACGAGGTCATGGCCGAAATGACCGAGGAACTGGAGAGTGCGCCCGCATCGAACCCCTTCACCTTGCCCAATCCTGTGCCAAGCAATACTCCGGAACCAAAGAAGACTACCTCTCTGTTCTCCTTCGCCCCGTCTGGACCGCTACAAAAGACTACTCCACACAGCAAGTCATTCTCCCCTTCATCAAATATCGAAGCAGCTTCGCCACCTGCTGGACTAGGGAAGTTTGGTCCGGGAGGATCAGCACCGCAACTTACTTTTGGTGGAGCGAAGGGTTCTCCAGTTCCGAAGCCAGCTTTCACTTTTGGAGCGAATCAGACAGGATTTACCTTTGGTTCGTCGACATCCGGATCTGCTCCCACCACAACATCAGCTCCAAGCTTCTCCTTCGGAGCCAAACCTCCTCCTGATAAAGCTAGCAAAACGACCACCCCTTCCTCCTCATTTGCTTTTCAAGGGGCTGACCCCGCGGGGCCAACTTCGACTACTCCCGCCTTCTTTTTCGGCGCCAAACCACCCGACAATCCGCCCAAACCTGCCAGCGCGGGCTTCTCATTCGGTTCTAATACCCCTTCTTTCTCTTTCGCCACACCCACACCCTCGGCCGGCCCATCAGAAGCAACATCCGCCGAAGATTCAGCCGAAGGCACACCCGAACCGTCAGAACCAAGCAAGAACCTAGCAGAGTCTGTCGGTTGCGGAGAGGAGGACGAGGAAACAGCGATCGAGCAGCGAGGAAAGCTATATTACCTGGAAGATGGGAAGCCGGTGTTGAGTGGGTTAGGGCAGTTCAAAGTCAAGCGGGCGAAAGTGGAAGATGCGGGGAAGCGGAAGAGGAGATTGTTGATGCGGACTGATGGAGGTGGGAATGTTGTGCTGGTATGTTGGCCTCGCGTGATGCACCGAGCCGTTACCCTGAGGAGCGCTAGCTGATGTACGATGCACAGAACATGGCGATGTCGACGACTTTCAACCCGAGCAGCGAAGGATCGACAATCAGGTTCCTGGGTTTCGATACGAATGGAAAGCCTAGAACATATATGTTGCGGGTGAAGACGGCTCAAAACGCGTCGGACCTGGTAGAGGCGATGCAGGAGGAAGTCGAGGAGATCAAGAAGGAGTGACGACCTCCGCAGGAGATGAAGGAGGTAGAGGAGTACTACATGGCGCCAAGAGCACGAGCAAGAAGTGGGGAGCGGATCGTTCGTTGTGCATCATGTACAAGCTTGAGTCAAGAGATATTCATCGGATGCAATCGTATAAACAAAAAACAACATATCTAGGGGTTGCTATCTAGGCGAGACATGCCGATTGAGTATGATTGCGTGATGAGGCGTTGCGATGAAATGATTATACGGAACGAGCGGTGAAGGGATAGTGGGCTCCATGCACAGCGTGAGAAGGGAAGGACAGGGTGATAGTGGATATGCTTGAAACAAGGAAGAACGGTTTAGGAAAAACATGCACAATGCCTCCACAGAGCCCAAGACTGCCCTGTGAAGAGGCTAATCCATCCGACCCATGACATCCATCGGGTCGTTACCCGTCGCAGCGAAGAGGACCGCGTCTCGTCCCATTTGCACTGGTAGAGGTTGGGGAATGGGCTTGGGAGGGATGGATTTTGCAGGCCATGATCCCATCTTAGGTCGATTGGATATATTGTATGGCGCGGCCCCGCTAGGACGAGTAGGGGCCGTCTGGGAGGTCGGCATAGGGCGTTTTGGTGGGGGCGGAGGGACGGAGGGGGGGTGTGGATGTGTGTTGTTTTGCAACATCCGAAGACCATACTGACCGTGTTCGCCGGAGTTGAGGTAATGATACTGCAACGAAAATGTCAACATACACCAGCAAGTAGAAGTGGGTCTCGGACACACCTTCAACCCGTTCATCTGGCGATATCGCTTGGTGCACCCTGCGCCGACTGCGCAGATGAATGGCCGATTTCGTTCTTCTGCTTGCTCGATCGAAAGACCGAGATCGACCGCTTCGACTATAGCATAGTCGCATTGGCTGCGTCCTGATCAGTCCGGGCCGCCATGTGACACACAAATGGCCTACCCTTTTTGTTGGTGATACTTCAGCCCGTTACTCTGCTTGTACGCCTTGTTACAACCAGGATTCGGACATCGCCATGGCTTATGCGTGGTGAAAAGGCTTGGCTGAGGCAACGCAGGTTCAGCCAGTTGATTGTCTGCCTCAGACGCGCTTGCCATATCTGTTGATGGCTTCCGTCCTGATACCGGAGGGGTCGTAGGGATACCCATCCCCGCTATAGCTGCAGCAAAGAGGACACCGGGAGCGACGGCTTTGGGCGCCGTTGATTCATCCTTGGGAAGCTGATCCTTCATTCCTGTCACCACGACCTCGTTGAACGCGCGATCGAATCGTCGCTGTTGTACAGGTGGACGTGGGACGTTGGCACCCAAGAAACCGCCTCGTGCAGGTTGTAGCTTCGGCACAGCAAAGACGGGTGATGGGTATGTGGATGTGTTTGGCGTAGCGAGCGAGCCTTCAGGCGGAGACGATGAAGCAGAAAGGGCATTGAGAGCTGCCATCGAAGACTCGGCATCCGGCGGAGAAGTGAGAACATCTGATATCCGGAGTGGAGGGATGAGAAAACCCGATTGCTCATTCGGTGTAGGTGGCTTACTACTGGATACAGCGGTAGATGGTGGGAGAGGGTAGTTTGGTACCACGCTCGGAGAGAGACTGGATCGAACTGATCCTGAACCCGATGCGACTCTCTCGTCCAGCTTCGGAAGGCTCTCGTCCAGCTCCTCGAGATCTAGGTCCATGGCATGCGTCATTGGCGAGAAACCGGTGTCGTTGTGTATGTCCGGATCAGAGAACGGATGTGCGTCCTCGACGTGCTCCAACAGCGCATGCAGCCCCTCATGTGTCTGGCCGCAACACAGATATCCCTTCGCCTCCTCCAAATCCGGTTGATTCGCCATGAGATTGGTAACTCGTGATTTCAAATATGAAGTACCGAGGGACATGGGTTGGAATGACATGGAAGCGAGGGATGAGGAGATGGTACTGGGATTCTCGCGACCTGCAACCGCTGCGGCATATGATCGACGTTGATAGGATGATGACATGGAGGATGGGGGTAAGCCGAAGGCTGAGGTCGAAGCGGCGAAGGAGGAAGGATCCATGGTGATTGAGGTAGCAAAGACATTGGGTGAATCCATCCTACATCTGATCAGTCAAGAGTGAGATCATCTTTGATCTCTAACCCACCCATCACCATAGAATCTCGCCCCATAGCTATTTGGTCCATTTCCCCATTTCCCGCTCTTTGGCCGATTATCAAACGAGAACCCACCACCGTTCGTAAAACTGATTCCGGTCATGGCGCCGTATGAGATGGGCGATGCCGCAGGTCGATAAGATGTGGAAGGTACGGCAAGACTCGCGGCTACCTTTGAGCGGGTCGATCTTGCTGGGACCGGCTGAGCCGGAGGGGAAGGTACCGCCATGAATCAGGAAAAGCTGATTGATCCGCGATGTACAGCTGAAGAACGCTTATACTGAGTTGAATGAAAGGGGGGCTGAGTGCTTGATGGCGGCAACTCAGTGACCGCTTACCCGACTCGTTGAAGGAAGCCGGAGCCGAGGTGGCAATGGTCGTATGCCGAGGGGTCGGGTTTGGTGCTTTACTTTGGCCTGAGCTTGCTGTAGTGTCTGATTGGCTCGAGTGAGCTTAGTGGTGTCGAAATGTCGTTTCTCCCTGTATCAAGGTTCAAGTTGAGGATTAAAGAATGGTATGCGAAGTCCTTTAAATGTCTTGGGGGATTGTGATCCTTGGAGGAACAGCATCCGACAAACCCGACTTTTTTTCCCTGAAACCAGACCTGATGCCTAAAACGCCAACACCCTGAATGTTTCCGAAATCCGTTATGGTCGGGCTGCTTTGCGTAAGAAAAATCAGCATGGCGCCCGCATGGCGCCAAAGAGACTCCACGTCATGCCGATTGATACTTATTATCCCGGCTTTTACCTCCACTTTGACTGACCTTTTGGGTCCAGTAAAGTTATCCGGTGAAGTTCTCGCCATCAACCTCGAGGAACAGAGGCGTCTGTCATTATGGCACCGACCACGGATCCTCGGTTCGCTCGATTACAAACAGATCCACGCTTCCGACGGCCGAAGCAGAAGAACCTTAAAGTCGAGATTGATGAGCGGTTCCGCGACGTACTTGAAGGAGAGGAGTTTGGCGGAGTTGGGAAAGGCAAAGGCAAAACGAAAGATGGTCAGTATTTATCATTCGTCAGACTTTCTTTCATGCTGATATTGGCTGATGTGCAGTACGAGTCGACAAACGAGGACGGCCAGTGACCGGCTCACATCACGCTGATCAGCTCAAGCGGTTCTACCGGCTGAGATCACCTTCACCAACCGCTTCGTCATCGAGAGATGTGGGATTCATCGACTATGCTCGAGGAGAAGGCGTACTTTCTTCCTCAGGTTCGGAAGATGAAGAGTCTGAGGTCGAGGAGGAAGAGCTGGAGCTGGGGGCAGTTAAGAGGGTCTTACCTGGACTAGAGATGAGCGAGGAGAGCGAAGATGAGAGTGAGAGTGACGAAGATCGCTTGAACATCGATCTTTCGGAGGACGAGGTGCCCACCTTCCCCGCCGAAGAAGATGGTCTTCAGGAAGAAGAGGATGAGAAGGAGGCAGCAACCCCGACCAATCGAGTAGCAGCAGTCAACCTAGATTGGGACAACCTCCGCGCGACAGACCTATTCGCAGCATTCATTTCGATTCTTAAATCCGATAAAGTGGTCGATGGGAAACTGGTAAATGTGAGTATATATCCGAGCGAGTTCGGTAAAGGGCGGATGGAGAAAGAGGAGGCGGAGGGACCTGGTGGTGGGATCTTTGCGGGGAAGGCTGGAAAGGGAAAGAAGGATAGGCGCAAAGAAGGGTTGGTGAGACAGCAGGACCTGGAGAGTGAAGATCAAGAAGATGAGGCCGAGGAGGAGGGAGTGCAGGATGATGAACCAGATGAGGACGAGAATGCCGATGAGGATGAATTGGACGTCGAGGATGACGAGGATGATGCCGAGACGGACTGTGAAGGCGAAGATGGCTTCAGCGGGGAAGATGAGGATGCGGGACCGAGAAAGGACGATCACAAGGAGATAGATGGTCTCGAAATCATATCCGACATATCCTCAGAGGCCGGCGAGGACGATATTGACATGGACCAGCTACGCAAGTACCAGCTCGAGCGACTTCGGTTCGTCCACCTTCAGCGTTTCTCTCCCGCTTACTCATGGTATACAGGTATTACTACGCCATTGCCACCTTTTCGACTATCGCTGCTGCACAACACGTCATGGACGAATGCAATGGAACTGAATTTGAGCGGACGGCGAACATGATAGATTTGAGCTATGTTCCGGAGGATATGGAGTTTTGGGAGGAGGACGTCAAGTGAGTATAGCTTCTGCTCCTGGACATTCCACTGACAAAGCCGTAGGGATGAAGCTACGAGCGAGTCGAAAGGCTACAAAGGGAATGACTTCGTCACCGACGTGAATTATGAGTGGTTGCTATCATGTCCTATGTACGCTTTCCTGATCTCGCATGAACAGGCGCTACGTCACTCCAAAGTCAAGTTGACATGGGATCAAGACGATCCAAACAGGATCAAGGTGACCCGTCGCGCTCTCACTCGCGACGAGATCGAGGAAGAGGACTTCAAGGCATACATCGCTTCTTCGGGTAGCGAGGACGAAGCGGACATTCCCCCTCAGACGGATTTTTCGCAATCTGTTCCGAACCTGAAACCTAAGCAGAAGACCAAGAAACCAACGACGAAAGAAAGGACAAAGCAGCTTCGAGCGCTTCTTTTGGCTGGAGGGGACGAGGATGACGATGTTTGGGGGAAAGATGGCTCATCATGGCATGATGAAGTCGCGTCGAAGAAGGGTGGTATAGCTGAGGACGAGGAAATTGAGATCACCTTCCGACCTGGACTGGATATGTCCAAGGCTGTCCACCAGGGAGACGATGACAAACTTACGACGCTGGAGAAGTATCAGATGCGGATGAAGGAGAGGAAAGCTAGGAAGAAGGAGAAGATGGAGTTGAAGCGGGCTTCGAAGGATGACGATGAAGGGGGGACGAAGGCTACGAAAGGGGAGGACGAGTTCTTTGGGGACGATTTTGGATCAGATGATGAGCGCCCTCCACTCAAGCCTGTTCCTGTTCCTTCGGTTGCGAAGAGCATTATTTCGAACGACTTGGGAGGAGAAGGCGGAGTCGAGCACTTTTCCATCAAGGATATCATGAAAGCCGAGAAAGCCGAGGGGAAGATGAGGAAGCGGAAACGTCCAGGTAAGGGCGCAAAGGGTTTCGAGATTGAACGGGAGGTCGAGCTTGGTCCTTCGGATTGGAAGATCGATGTCAAGGATCAGAGGTTCAAGGCTTTGAATCAGGAACCCGAGTTTGCTATCGATCCTTCCGATCCTCAGTGCGTGATTTCGTAATGGGTAATGTCGGTTAAAGCTGATGAGAATCGCAGCTTTACCAAGACAAAAGCGATGAAAGAGATGATAGCGGAGCGAGCAAGATTACGGGCGAAAGAAGGAATGAAGCAGCCAGCGGAAGGTAAGAAGCCGCTAAGCGTACATCAGAGGAATGTCGGAGAGAAGGACCTGAGCTCGCTGGTGCAGAGCGTGAAACGAAGGATGGATCAGAATCAACACAGAGGGCGGAAGCGGACGAAGAAGTAGTTGACAGCTTGAAATCCGACCGAACATTGCACAACATGCTAGCATCGATAAATTACGAATGAACCTGAACTAAGATGATCCTTCTGTTCCCGGTTGAAACACGTCCACGTATCGATTTCGGGCGCCCTTCCGCGCAGCCGCGGATGCAGGTCGTTTCGATGGAGGTCGTGATAGTAAGTCGTCCAGCGACGCCCCTGTTGGTGCTCGATTCAAAGGAGGAGGAGCGGCAGGCGTGGTACTCGTTGCCGGAACCTCAGCAGCAGTGACCGATTCCGCGAGGCTTGACTTCATCCGCTTGATACCGCCACCTGCAGTCTCGGTGAATCCGGCAGAGCCGGTCATCGGGTTGCGCCCGGACGCGGCGGCTGGTGGTCCAGGCGGTGGCATACCATTCCTAGCGAGCTGACTTGAAGGAGGTGTCGCTGACATTACTCGAGCAGACGCAGAGTCCGGTCGGATTGCGCCAGAAGGTGAAGCAGTCTGCGTCCTTGGTGGAGCTGGTGGAGGAGCGGGGACAACAGGTTCTCCCTTTGCCTGCACATATTCAACATTACAAGAACGACAACGACGAAAGAAGCTGCTCACCCCCTTGGCAACCCATCGCTTGAGATCCTTGTCGAACACCATGGAGCTCTCCTCCCCAAGCTTTGCTTTGATAGGTCCGGAAGATGCTTCGCCATCTTTTTTGCCCCACCATCGCCCCAGCCACGATGCTCTCCCTTCAGCTGCAAAGGGTCAGCCCAATGAGTCCTGCCGATGATCAGGAAACACTGACTCTTGCCAGGAGACGCTTCGGTTGTCGCAGCTGCCTTGTTCTGCTCACCCGCAGCAGGCTTGCCATCCGCCTTCTCATTCGAACCATCTGCCGGTCTCGGCGTACGTGCCCGAGAAAGTGACGCATTGCCGAATCCGAGGTCTTCGTCGTCATCCGCTCCGTTCAGATTCTTCGGCTCGTAAGAAGGAGAAGCTGAACCATTCAGCCTCTTCCTCGCTGATTGCTGTTCCATAGGATTGAGCAAGTCTTCGTCATCTCCGTACGAGTCGGATCGACCATAGCCCGTTTGGGTGTCCCGTTCATCGTCGTTCTCAAGCGGCACATCCTGTGTCGCTCCCCTAGAGCTGAAGGCAGAGCTGACACCAGCATGTGACGAGTATTGATCGCCATACATCGAAGAAGACGAAGACGATTCTCGCCCATGATCATTGCCCCATCCTCCCTGCGGTACCGACGGTGAGGTCCTCCTTGAGTCCGGCTGCACAGCAAGCTGTCCATTCGGAGCATGAAAGTCCGCCATTGAGGTCGCTCGGGAGATCTGCCCAGAAGCGCCGGGCGAGATGGTGCTGAAATGGGAGAAAGGGCCAACTTGTGTTTGAAAACCGCCTTTTGTAGGAGGAGCAGCTATCGGTTTCGTGGGAGCTGATTCTTGATGATCCTCGCCAGCGATGAACTTCGTGAGTCGACCTTCGATCCAAGAACCAAGCTTGTCCAGACCAGGCTTCCCCCCTTTGCGTCCACCAAGGATGTTAACCGGGTTGGCAGAAGGAGTCTCGGTAAGCCGCTCCAGCAGATCTTCCAGGCTCGCGAGCATTGGACGAGGCATGAGAGCAGGTCCACCCTTGCCAGGCTTGGCTGCAGCTGATATGGCTGCACAATACCTGTAGACCGTAAGAAATATGTATTCGTCATAAGAGCTGGAGAACTCACCGTTGCGCTTGGTCAACGTCACCGACTTCTGCCGCTTGCCAGGCTCTGTGCAGCTTGTATGGTAGAAGCTGCGGCAGACCGGGTATAAGCGGTTCCTGTCCTTTCAGTGTAGGGACAAGACTTCTGGCGTATTCAGCCACCTCCGCCAGGAGAGCCGCATCGGGATCGCGCGCGTTGCGGGTGAGCAGGACTGTTCGATCGAAAGCTGCAGGGGTGATATCTGCAAATGGAGATGAAGGCGAAAGGAGAGAGCTGTTACCGTTCAGCAAGATTCTGAAGGGGGTTCAGACCTACCAAGCATATGCGGCATTGATCAGACCAGCGGACATGAGGCGGCTGCCCAGCTCGTCCAAGCATGCCAGCTCAGCCGGCTTGCCATTGAAGAACACCGCATTCAAGACCTCGCGCCATTGATCAGCAGAGGGGTCGTCGGTGATGTTAGCAGCTGCTACGAGTTCTTCAACTGCCGCGGTCAGCCCAGGATGAAGCTCGATGCTAAGCGAAATCACCTGAAACGGCTGTTGATCCGGAAAACAGGGCATAGGATGCCTTCATCGCCGCGGTCCCCACCACATTCCCACTCAGCTCGGCAGAAGCGAACCGAGAAACGATCTCCTTCCAAAGCTCCTGGTCTACACAGCTCGAGACGATCAAAGCATGTGACCACAAGCCATTCGCAGCCGCATACTGCGTCGCATCTCTCTTATCACCGCTCAGGAGCATCCTCGAGAGCTCTGCGAGCTGAGCGGGGGATGCCACAGCTGGAGAAGCAGTCCAAGACGCTGCAGGTGGATAGAGGGACCCGTATGCATTGTTGGCCGGGGCGGCAGCTTTTGGCGAAACGGAAGGATTCGGTGACGTTTGCGAGGGGTTCATGAGTGCAGTCCGAATGGCATCTTCGATCTTAGCACTGCACCACTTCAGCATGGATGTTCCAGAGTCGAGAATGCGACCTGACCTTCCTGAAAGCTTCCCTTCTCCGATGACCATCGCCGCCAAGAGTCTCACCAGGACGAGCTTCCCTTCTTCCTCTCTTCTGGCTCGACTAGCAGATGATTTCAGATACGGCAAACCCTTCTCGATCTCCTCAGCCCTCGCCTCAAGGTACGTCATGACAGCTTCCCGCTTCTTCTTGTCTGCAGCCAAGCCCTTTGGCGTAGCAGGATCAAGGACGAGCGGACCTGGAAAGGCGACTCCGCTCGCCCCAAGCGCGCCATCCGATACGATGTCCGAGACCTTCCGTATCCACAGCTGACCCCGACCCGAAGCATACCCATACGATGGTGTCCGACTGTGACCGACGTCGCTATCGTCATCCGCTGCAGCTGGGAACGCGGTGATCATAACTCCGCCAAAGCCAAAGACGGCCAAAGGTATGTTGCGTGCGGCAAGAGTGCTTCGACCGAGCGGATCTTCGCTGATCGGCCTTTGGTCCAAAACTTGCTGGGGTACATAAGTGTCGTCCTGTACATGCGACGTTTGGAAGTAACCCGTTGGAGGAGGTGAAGAGTAGAAGGTTGGGGAAGACGCTCGGTTGTAAGCATCGTGAGGAAGAGATGACGGAACGTATGATGACGGCTCATACATCGAAGGGGTCTGGTGGGATTGCTGAGCGGGTGCAGGTCGTTGCGGGATATGAGAATGATGTACCGAAGATGAGAACGCGGAGTAGCTCTTGGTTGCGGCATATTCCTCGTTGCTGACGTATCTGTCATTCGAGTCATTGCGGTCGTGTACTTGCGCTTCATTGTTGGCCGGGGCGTAAGGGTCAAAGGCAGCTTGTAATGGCTGAGATCTAGGTGGGGACCCCATTGCGTGAAGTCCTAAAGCGGACAGGCTGGGCGAATCGCGGGGATAGTGCGGTGTAAAAGAGGTCTCGACAGACAGTGCTTCATGCGGGGCGAAAGCTTCGTGCTCCGAAGGGCCGGTCCGATAGTGCTCGTCCTGTTGTGAGTCCCGGCGCTCAGCGTGATATGCTCGTCCATTGGACTTGTCATCATAACCCTCCGTATTTTGGCCAGGCGGATGTGATACACGAAACTGCTCGTCCGGCGCAGCTTCCTGGGACGGATGATCGTCGCCCGCCTCTGGCGTCTCGTTTGGAGGTCCGCCGTATCCGTCATAATCGCCCGGACTCGGCATGAAGCTCCGCTGAGGCGCAGGCTCCAGACGAGAAGGAGGCTGGCCCGCGAACAAGGGAGAGGCCCTTCGAGATGCACCCCGCGATCTAGGGGGTCCACCTGAGTATTCAGCCAGTGGAGGTGGCTCTGCGAGAATGGGAGGCGTGAACGTTCGGGCTGGAGGGGGAACAGAGGGAGGCCGAGCGGATACGCTACTGGGGCGGAGTGGCGGATCAAAGGAGGAGTAGGAGGGTTTCCGAGAAGGTGGCTGCGAATTAGTCGCCGAGATTGGCGGTCTTTGGGAAGGTCCAGGCTGCGCTACAGTCGAGCGCTGATGGTTGATATCTGGAAATGTGGCATATTGATCCTGAGGAGGGGACAGTAATCCGTCATTGACGAACGAAGGACCGGCATGGGATCCAGCATACAAAGTCGATGTCTCTCGTCGAGATGGCCCGTCGGGCGGAGGGGCAGCATATGATGGGCCTCGACTGGGCGGTCTTGAATCCGTCTTCGTGCGCCTCGGTGGGCCAGATGGGGGCGCTGCAGGAGGAGGCGGCTCAGGAGGGGACATAGCCGTCGATGAAGCGGCAAAGGGGGGAGCAACGGATGGGATGGCGGACGCCGACCGGACGAAGCTTTTTTGAGGTTTCAGAAAAGGCGGATCGTACGCATTGGAGACCATCCGTTTTGGCGCAGGAGGCTTAGCGGCGGCTGCTGGCTGAGGGTTGGACGGTCCCGCTTGGGACATCGACAAACCAGGCATGGAACGGACATGTGCGTTCTGAGTGGGGTATGGCTGAGCGGCGGGTGCGTATGGGTCGTAAGGAGATGAAGCGGGGTAAGGTGAAGGCTGAGCGGTTGAGCCTGGGCCGGAAGACGAGCGATTGGTGTATGCAGAGCTTGGTCCGCTTGCAGCGTCGTAACAAGTGGAACTGGCGGTGATGGGAGACGAATAGGACTGAGAACCGTAAGGATCGAAAGGGAAGGACTCCGGCATGGTTTGGGTCTGCTCGGGCTGAGGTGTTCGACGAGCAGTGTTCTCGGAGATACCGGGGAGCAATACTTGGCTGTACGCGATGGAAGCCGGATGGTCTGTAGGGCAAGATTAGCTGGCTGTCTCTCATTGACCCAAACATTCAACCGTTGATGGAGTAACTATCATCAAGGAAAGAACACCTCACCTTGTTCAATTTGCTCAGGCTGCATCTCTCTGACTTCCTTTCCAGTCCAAGCTCCTTGATCAAGCATAGTCAGTCTGACTTGCTCCTTCTCCTCCTCGGTATACCAATGCCACTCCTCTCGCTCGTCATACCATCCCTCGGGAACGTCGAGGGATGCCACATCGTTATCATTTTGAGCTAGATCGCCCGACCCGCTCTCCTGGACCGTTTGTTCATCCTCGTCTCCACCAATGGCAAATGAGTCCTCCATGGTCGTGTCTGCCAACCAATCGCTCGCGTTCGAGAAGAGGCTCTGCATGGACGTCTCCCCCGAGGCCTCATCCGTCACTCCGAGAAGCCGAGCATCGTGCTGGGAATTTTCGATGGAGAGGTTAGGTACAGGTGATTCTGCAGGTGTGGAGTCGGCTGAGGGTTCCAAGGGGATGAGACCGGTCTGGACGAGGAGGTCATCGAAGGGAGACGATCCGTTGCAGTCATCGCCCCACAGACCGGCTACGCCTGGAGCAGAACTCAGTCCTGGGGAGTCCTGCGAAGAGGGTGAAGGGTCGTCCGGCCGGTCCTCTGACCTGTTTTGCAGCTCCACCTGTTCCTTTCCGCTGCGATCGAGTAGATTCCCTACGCCACTGGTCGGTATATGGTCGTCCTGGTCCTCTGCAGACAGCAAGCCAAAGGTCTGAGACGCATCGTTGGCGTTCTCCTCCAGTAAATCCTGACCACCTCCCTCGAACTCCGCAAGCAGATCGCTGTAATCCCTCTCCGCTTGTCCGACTTCCGCATAGTGCGGGATCTTCTTGACCACGGGCGAATCAGGCAGACTATGCGCTAGGCGAGACGAATCCGTTTCAGTCTCGTCGAATTGTATATGATTCCTTTCGTCTCCTACTTCGCCGAGCTGAGCGAAGGGGTCCGCATCATCGTGATTGTCTTTACCGGCGAACAGCTCCTGCGCAGCTTTCGTAAAAGGCTCGTTGGTCGTCAAAGATCCTTGAGCTTCCATTCTCCCGATGCAGCCAGTGCCCAACCGGTGGTACCGCAAACGAATGCAGCCGGCCAGCAAACGGGGATTGGGAGGTGATATCGCGTTATCACACCATAATCGAAGACACGTCACTTAGGTGAGGGGGTCTTATGTGGCGGCTTAGGGAAACAAGGGGATCTCATTCCGCTGGAGGACGGGGATCTACTGTACGAGGTACTCGTACGAAATCATCCGGTCGGCACGGTACATGAAATAGGCCGACATAAGGTACTCGAGTACATGAATGTGCGTCGGGAGATCTGTTCGAATGAACCTTTCTAAACCTCGACAACATGGCAGAAAGTCCCAACGGCCACTATGGATCCGATTTTTATCATTGGTGCAGGACCAGCTGGACTCCTCCTCGCCCGCTACCTCCAGCTCAACAAACATCCCATGCGCGATATACGAGCGCGAGTCCTCTGCAGATGCTCGAGCCCAAGGCGGTTCACTCGACTTGCATACGGATACAGGGCTCAAGGCGCTCATATTGACTGATCTGCTGGACGAAGCGAACGGGATGATGAGGATGGAAGGGGAGGCTATGAAGGGTTATCGATAAGATTCGGAAGATTTGGTGGGATGAGAGTGATGGTGCGGGACCTAGACCTGAGGGTGCTGTCACTGGGCGACCTGAGACAGATCGTTGAGTGCTTCTCGAGGGAGAGTCACAAGCTTACAGTCATCTGGCTGGCAGGACGGACTTGCGAAATTTACTGCTCAGATCGTTGAAACCCGATACCATCAAATGGGATCATGCCGTCAAGTCGACACGAGCGATTGATGACTCAACATACGAAATCGCCTGCGCCGACAGAGATCCTGTCACCACTTCCATACTCATCGGTGCCGACGGGACATTCTCCCGAGTCCGACCCTTGCTACACGGTATCAAACCCGCCTACTCGGAAGTATCAATGTATGACATGCTGATCCCTTCCTCAAGCATGAACGACAGTCTCCTCGCATTCATCGGAGAAGGCTGCGCTTTCATTATGGATGACGAGAAGATGATGTTCCCTCAGATGAACGCATGCCCAAATTGTAAGGTGTGCGCTGGACTTCATGTTGAAGAAGGATGGTTGGATGAGCACCTTCTACCGGAGACTGGGAAGAAGGGGTGGATCAATGGGTTGTTTGATGGTTGGGATGAGAGGGTTAGGGAGTTGATCATGGCTTGTGACGAGGAGAGCGTGGTGCCGAGACGGATATACGCTTTTGATCCAGAATTGCGATGGGATTCGGACCTGACGGGTGTTACTGTCATAGGTGAGTGAGGCCGCCACCCATCGCGCCTCGAACCACAGGGTGATCGAAAAGACTGATGAGGCATGGATAGGTGATGCTGCACATGTGATGTCTCCTTTTGCTGGCGAGGGCGTCAACCAGGGTACGCCACGCGCATCTTCGAAGAACTCAGCTGACCTCTATAGCCCTCGCCCACGCGCTCGATCTCGGTCGCGTCCTCCTCTCCCTCACTCAGGTTCCACCACCATCCTCATCCATCCTCACATCCCCATGCTCCTACTTCACCAGGTCCCCATCCCCATCAACCCCACCAAACCTCCAACGACCGACCCGACAGCTCTGCGGAAAGCTCTCCGAACCTTCGAAGCGCGTATGATGCGTCGCGCACGGGTAGAGATGAAAAGTTCCAAAGAGAACCCCGAGATCTGCTTCGGTCCAGAACCAGCCCGACGATTCCGTAACCAATTCTACTGAATCTTCGCGAAAGCAATGGGGGAGATGATCGTCTATGGTTCCGTGAACCTGTTGTCCCGATTATGGTCATATGATTAAGAATATTAGGGTCATCGAAGTGGAAGATTTACATGAGATGACAATGCATACTTTACCAGATCTTTCGTTCGTATGAGCAATGGATCACGTCGTTCTTCTGGATCCGCCTCATTCCGTAGTCTCTGATGAATCAATTCAGACTGCTCACCCGCATAAATTCTCTATTGCTACAGGGCGGGCCAAAATTTGCTAGAGTTTCGTCTCGGTACCGGCTGGGGCTTGGTCAAATTTGTTGCCCTCATCGTTGTACCACATGTGGGCGATGGGTCGGAGTTACCGAGAGGAAGTATAAGTAGCTTCTGAATCCTTGGCGTTACCTGCTCATTCACTTGCTTTTCGACACTCCGCCTTCACACTTCGCCTTCCCTCTTTCACTTGTCACTTCGCTGGCCGTCGCCCTATTGTTTCGATCTTCGACTTCACCTAGTTTTTGTTTTGGAGACCTCAACCATGTTTAATCCCTCCTCGTCGCCCTCCCCTTCCTTACCCTCGCCCTCCCCGCCCCACTCCCGGACGGAAAAAATCATCCTACACAGGAACAGGCGGCTAAGCATCCGGGGGGAACATCTACAAATCCTCCAAGTCCGTCTACTCCACTTCCTCCTCGGTGCCACACTGACAATCGTTGCGGTCTGGTGAACCTCGACATGCTAAACGTCGGGTCGGGTAACGCTGGGAATGGTGGGAGCGGGAATGCGATAGGTGGTAGCGGAGGTTCTCGATCGGGCTCCGGGTCGAGTGGTTCTGCTTATACTGATGAGTCAGTAATCTCTCAACGAAGGATGCTACACCTACCCTTACTATTCTCCTTCACCAACGGTTCGTGTCGAGCTGATACTTCCTTCTAGGTACCGGCGGCACAGCGAATGGCGGTAGCGTCTACTCCTCCAACAACGGCCTCGTCAACCTCGACATGCTGAACGTCGACTGTGGTAACCCTGGGAACGGCGGCCAGGCCAAGTCTGGCTCGGCCATCGGCGGAACCGGTTGCTAGTTCGACCTCCTTTCCCCTATCCTTCCCTTCGTCCACGTCGAGCGGTGTTTTATTCGGTTTTATTGAGCTGTTTGATCTACCTTGCAATCGAAGTTTAGTCCTTACTTACGTTCGCACTGCCTTAGGCGAACAGTATGACATCAGTATTATCCAGGTCAGTGGGCTTAGTATGTCAGCAGAAGAGGAAGAAGCTCGGGGTTGATGACATCTGTTGGTTGCATCCTATACTAACCTTTTCTTCTGACTGACCATGTCCACTTTCTCCAGCGATAGTAATGCAACTGCGGCATGTTACTATTGAGTATATGACAAGCCACTATTTCGAAGACCGAGACAAGAATGCAGTTCAGCCGGGACCAAGCGTGGTTGTAATTGCAGTTTGCAATGCTGACCGATCACTGCTCGTCGGCGGGGTGGTGGATGATATGCGAGATCGAAAGCTTAGGTTGGATCGGCAGATGAGGCGATGGGTATTCATAAGTGAACGGAGAAAGCTTGCCGACCGAAGGGGAATGATATGGAGAGTGGTGCGGAGTGGTAGAGGTATGCCCCGGCATGTAGGTGAAGTTGAGGGTCCTGCCGAGGGGGAATGGCTGTACGGCGGGACTGACCGCGGCAGGACGAGCGATACGACGCGAAGCCTTGCGCTGAGTCTCAATCCTCGGTGCAGATCGAGGTCCGCGAGATGTCGAGCCGGACGAAGTGCTCTGAGCGGACGAGGCAGTCTGGCCCGAAGAAATGGTCTGCCCCGATGTGCCGGACGAATCGGATGTACGCCTCGCCTTCGGGGAGAGACTCGCTTCATGAGCTGCGGCCTTGCCGTTGTACCAGTCGTCCAGACGGGGATGGAGCTTTGCCTTGGCGAGATCCGTCCCCGGATGGTAGCCCATCACCGCGAGCAGCTCGTCGGGAAACTTGAAGCTCTCGATCGTCTTCCCTCGCTCGGTGGAGGTCGACCGAATCTCGTCTGCAGTGGTGAAGAGAGGCTGGTCTGTGTAAAACCAGATTAGCCCCATACTTGCAGTAGGATGGAAGGCCATATGTGGTGTGGGTGGATGGTCGTCGAATACAGCAAGGCCCCGGCAGAGGATCAGAGAGCTGATGGTCGGTGTGCCGGGCCTCGGGGCAGAAACGAGAGAGGAAGGAAGGAGGGCTGGAAGGGAAAGAGCTCAGAGAGGCTGATAGAAGAATGGCTTCGATGAGTAAGAGGTGGCTGGCTGCCCCTGATTACCAGAAGTGCGAAGATCCAAGTCCACCAAGGGAGCATGGACGGAAATGAGGCGGGAGAGCCATAGGTGACAATGACTTGTGATGGAAGAAGGATGGACAGGACAGGTGAGTCGGACTTACAGTCTTCATGCATCTTCAGCTTGACCTGCTGATGGTGCGAAGACACCTGCTTCCGATCCCAGTACCGGTTGGTGCAGAGCGTCAAGACCGACGCGATCAACTGGTTCCTACCGAGCTCTTCTCCAAAAAGGAAGATCTTGTGGCGATCGACCGGCGGTACCAAGCTGACGACTGATGATCATAAGCTTCTAATGACGGTAACATGAGACGAAAAACCCGAAAAGTAGACGGCTTCCGCTGCGTCATCCCACTTGGCCGGACGTTTCCTCTTCTCGTCGGAGGACGGCGATGCTCCCGACCCAGCGACGTTGGTCGATGCCCTACCGCGTAAACCGGTAGGAGAGGCGAGTCCGAGGAGAATGTCAGCGTCACCCACGCTCTCAGCAGAGACCGCGACCCCGAAGGGGCGGAAGAGTTCCGGTTCTGGTTGTCTTTTCTTTGCGATAAAGAAGAGGTAGGCGGCGGAGGGATTGTCGGACATGATGCGACTGATGCTGAGTTGATACGGAATGAGATGCGCTGATGGAATGAGGTGGGATACACTGAGAATAAGTACGAGCTGACTACCTTCACAACTGTCGAGGAGGCGCGTACGGTTCTGGTTATCCCGCTCAATGGACCATTCCCCTATACCGCGATGGAAGACAAGCGACACTGAAAACAGAGGCAAGCGTGCTGGTACTGAATGCAAGTCGAGCAACAAGTCCAAGACACCACAGGGAACGGGATCTCGACTTCGCCACGGGTTGGCGGAAACCAATACAGTACAAGGACTGACGGCTGGCCCAGAATTGGTTGGCGGGTTGTCGGGATAGTGTCGCTCCGGACCAGATTGAAATGCCCTTTTGGCGAAACGAGTATTGGCGAATGCTTCCGAGATAGCACAGAAAGGTGTGAGTCTACAGTACAGCGGAACACTATGCTACAACAACAAGCAGTTTTTCTTATCAGAAATACGGGGAAGAGGAACGAAACGAGAAAAAGACGAAAGGAGAGGAGAGATAAATCACAACATGATCGGAACGGGTCGACAGGGCAAAGAAAACCGACTGAGATGTCTTAGAAGCCTCATCCTTGTGTGCGGTGACCCATTCCTCGGTCGGCGGGAAAGGTGGAATGGAACCAAATCTTAGGGCAAGAAGGCCACGCGGAAAGGCGGATTCGACGGCTCGGGGAAGTGGTCCATCAATCGAATCATTCACCGGTATATCGAGACCAATAGGGTATGGCTTCGTGTGGTTAATCGAATGCCGAGACTGTAGATCTGAGCTATGCGGGATGATCGAAGTAGCGGAGGAAATGTGATGCATCATCCCGCTGTCTTCGGGCGTGGTGATGATCCAGACCCATTTTCAGAGGACCATCACTTAAAGGCTAGACACGTGACCCGGACAAATCTCCTAGAAACATTTCTCGGATATTCCCACCGATCGTTATCAGCTGAAACGACATCAGGTTTCGACTCATCAAGGAAGACTGCTTGATACCTTTCATCGTAAAGCACGGTCACCATGACGGAGCATGACTTCGAGGTCGCTCAAGCCTACTTCGGTCCCTCAGTATCGCTCTCGGCCGAAGCCGAAGAGCAGTATGAGCGTATCACCCGGAATTTGGCGGAAATGACGAGTGGGGAGATCATAAGAAAGGTGTTGAATGATGGAGAGGTGTTGAGGGCTTATTGGGGTGAGTTCGGGAGGGTCAAGTGGTACCTCTGGTCGCTCTTCCCACAAAGCTTCCAACATCCGCACAACTTGAGCTCGCTGATCATGGGATACTAACATAGGTACTGCTATCACCGGCCGGCGTGAGTCTGGCGGATATTAGGAGAAAATACCAGCTGACAATGCATATAGCGCATATAGCCTACTGTGTCCCGTTATTGAAGATTGCCGACTTCTTGACGGCTGGTGTCAAGGTGAATCTGCGGACAATTTGCTGTAAGGCTAGGCTGATGTTCTGCCTTTGCGAATAGGTCACCGTCCTTTTAGCTGGTGAGCTGAATCAACATTTTACTCATCTGCGCTAATCACATCTCCCAGATGTAACTTCTACTTGACGAGATGGCATCGGAGCTCACGCGTCCGTTAAAAAGTTGCACGGCTTCCTTGATGCGAACAAATCCACCCTCGAAACGCTCAAATGGCGGACGAAATACTACTCCTTCCTGCTCAAAGCCCTCTTCATGACCCTCGGCGTCCCAGTCGACAAGCTCAACTTCGTCACCGGCACTTCTTACCAGCTCACTCCAGAATACACTCTCGACATGTATAAGTGAGTGAGATCTCAGTGTGAAGCAAAACCTGACAACATCTCAGGTTTCACGCACTGACCACCACGAAAGCATGCGAACATGCCGGTGCCGACGTGGTCAAGCAGTCTGATTCACCTCTCCTGTGCAACCTCCTCTACCCCGGTTTACAAGCATTAGACGAGCATTACTTGGACGTCCACTTCCAATTTGGCGGAGTTGACCAAGTACGTACCCAGATTCCCCTGGTGCTATTGCTGACTGCATGTCTCAGCGCAAAATCTTCATGTACGCTGCACATTATCTCCCTCGACTCGGCTACGCAAAACGAGCACATCTCATGAATCCCATGGTCCCCGGATTGTCAGGCGGAAAAATGTCATCATCCGAACCCAAATCGAAAATCGACTTCCTCGACAAGCCATCGGAGGTGAAGGCGAAGCTCAAAGCTGCTGTCTGCACGCCAGGGCAAGTGGAAGGGAACGGTGTCTTGGCGTTCTTGAAGGCAGTCTTGATACCGGTCCAATTGTTGTGGGACGAACAAGCGAAGGCTCAATACGGAAAGGATGAACAGCAAGGAGAAATGAGCTTTGTTAAGCCGGGCGCTCCGGAAGGAACGGTCTTCAGCATTAATCGGCCCGAGAAGTTCGGAGGTGATATCCACTTTACAAGCTACGAGGCGGTAGAGGAGGCTTATGCAAAGGAGGAAGTCCACCCCGGGGACCTGAAGACAGGCGCTACGGACGCCCTGAATGCACTTTTGGCACCTATCCAGAAGATGTTCGAGGCGGATCCGGAGTGGCAAGAGGCGGAGAGGCTGGGATACCCTGACTCGTCTGTCAGCACGGCGGTGGCTTCTGCTAGGCAGGGCGCCGGCGTCAAGGCGGATGGCAAAGCAGTAAGTGACGGCTCAGATGTGAGTATCAGTATCTGAAGATCTGTCCTAGTCGCAGAAGCCTACGAAGGAAGTCCGAAATAAGCCTCCGACAGAGGAGGAGCGAGCAGCATTGCGATTACAAAAGGAGCAGGAAAAGCTGGCGAGGGCGCAAGCGAAGAATGCACCAGACAACTTGTCACCTGTGGAGCTGCAGAAGCGGGATGAGGAGGCGGCGTCTGCAATGCCCGATGATAGTGGGAGCAGCACTGCAGTGCGTCCTATCCCTTAGACTATGATGTGTCATGACATATATTGATAGCACCCCTAGGTTGCACAAACTCATATGCCTAGACTGAAATTACTTGCTAAGGGCAAAGTGCGGGACATTTACGCTTTGCCGGACGAGCGGGATAGCGACAAATTGCTGTTTGTCGCTACCGATCGAATAAGCGCCTTTGACGTGATCATGGACAACGCGAGGCCCGATCACGAGACGACGGAACTAATGCTGATGCTTTTGTTTAGGGCATTCCGCAAAAGGGTATCACTCTGACTACACTCTCCCTCTTTTGGTTCCACAAGCTTTCACACATCATCCCAAATCATGTCCTCAACCCCTCACTCGCCTCGTCATCTTCTGCCCTCCCTGAAAGCTTGACATCGCCATCATCTTCATGGAACGAGTTTCCGCGACCACTCGACGAGTATCGAGATCAGCTTGAAGGGCGAAGTATGATCGTGAAGAAGTGCGAAGTCGTGAAGATTGAGGCGATCGTCAGAGGTTACATTACTGGTACGTTTCCTGCTACTTTTTTCCGCCACTCTAATCCGCGAAATAGGCTCAGCATGGGCGGAGTACAAGAAGAGCCAGACCGTGCATGGGATTTCGATGCCAGCTGGGCTTGTTGAGTCACAGAAATTGGAGAAGCCGTTGTTCACGCCGTCAACGAAGGCGGAACAAGGGGAGCATGATACAAACATACATCCAGACAAAGGTGGGTTTCGTTGGTCTCCGTCGCTATGAGCCGGCTGTATGTACCGGCGATAGGTGTGAGATAAGCTATCAAGCGACAGTAGACTGATATACGTTGCTTGCCTTATAGTGAAAGATATGTGCGGACCCGAGCTTGCTGCGGAGATTGAGCGAGTCTCATTACAGCTGTATTGTGAGTTAGTGAACCCCCATCCCTTTCTTTGCTCAAAGCTTGACTAGCCGAAGCCGCCGCTTGCGCTTTCGAGCGTGGTCTCATACTCGCCGACACCAAATTCGAGTTCGGACTCCTCCCTTCATCCGACAACGAAGGTAAACGCAAATTAATCCTCATCGATGAACTCCTCACTCCCGACTCGTCTCGCTACTGGTCAGCCAAGGATTACTCTCCCGGTAAATTACAAGCTTCCTTCGATAAGCAGTATCTCCGTGACTGGTTGATTCACAGCGGGCTGCGAAATAAGGAAGGGGTGACCTTACCTGAGGAGATAGTGGTTGAGACGAGAAAGAAGTACGAGGAAGCGAGGGATCGGATTATGGGTACTGGCAGATCCGAGGTGCATGGGAAGAAGGGTTTCGTGGCGGATGAGACGGGGTTGCAGACTGATCAGGTTGCGGATGCGATTGAGGGTGAGGCGAAGAAAAAGAGCGGCGGAGATGGGGAAGGTTCGAAGGACACTGCAGTGCATAGGAAGAAAGGACTGGTGGCAGATGAGACGGGTTTGCAGACTGGTCAGCTTGCGGATGCGATCGAGAGTGAGGCAAAGAAGGAGCATGGGACCGATGGGGAGGGTTCGAAGGACAGAACTGTGCATGGGAAGAAAGGACTGGTGGCGGACGAGACGGGTCTCCAAACTGATCAAGTGGCGGATGCCATTGAGATGGAGACGAACAAGGACCATGAGACAGATGGGGAGGGTTCGAAGGACAGCACGGTGCATGGGAAGAAGGGGTTGGTGGCGGATGAGACGGGTTTTGCAAACGGACCAGGTGGTGGCGGATGTGATCGAGAATGAGGTCAAGAAGATATGATGTTGAAGCGATGCCGAGAAGTTTCAAATAGATCTAGATAATGTTATGAGTGATTCGCATCAGATCTGCTCTCTCCGCGGTACGACTTGGTTCAGTATTGGGCACATATCGCGATAACCTCACATCCCATCTTGTAGTCTTATATGTGCTGGGTGTACGGTACGGTAAACCCAACAGCAGGATAATTTATCCCGTTTCTCCTCCCTAATTCGTCTTCTTCCCCGGCTTGAGCACCATCCCCGTATGAGCCAACCTCCTAAACAAAGCATCCTTCAACCACGTCATCCTAAACAAAACCGAAAAAGCCGCAACGACAGCAATCATAGTCGAAGCCGTCCCGATCCATACCTTCCCTGGTGGATTAGCCCGATCAATGGCCTTGATCAATCTTCGAGCGACTACTTTCCCGTCGGTAGGCGATTGATTTTTCGTCCCGTCCATCATACGGGTTTCCATCGTTTTAAAATTTGGGTAGAAGGGTGTCGGGGTGGGGGAGAGGACGTTGAAGGGTTTGTTACCGGAGTACATGTCGGTTTTGATTGCACCTGGGTTCGGTGTTCAGCACAATCGAATATCCCAAGCGAAGCGAAGCAAATGGAAGGAAAGTGGGAGGACATACCGGTCTCGCAGTTGACGACTTGGATACCGAGGTTGGCCATCTCGATCCGCATGACGTCGGATAACGATCCGAGGCCGGCCTGGGAAACCATTCAATACGACTGCACTTCACAAATACAGTGCTGTTCTGAACACTAGGACCGAGCTCACCTTGCTTGCGACATACGCCGCAGCCCAAGCCGTACCATGCATCGTAAAGCTCCCAATGTTCACGATGACGCTCTTCCTCCCCGTCTTCTGATACGCTGAGACGAGAAGTGGGGAGCAGAGTTGAGCCATGGCGAGTGGAGCAATGAGGTTGACTTCGAATAAGGAGCGGAAAGCTTCGAGGTCGGTATCGAGTGCTGGAGCGCAACCTAGGACCGCTGCCTGAGTTGACGATCAGCTACCTTTTCGGACATTACGGAAAGGGTTGTAGAGACTGACGTTATTGACGAGGAGAGAGAGTGTCCCGCCTGTGAGGTTCGAGATATGCTTGACCGCTGCTTCGCGTGACTTGGAGCTGGTCACATCGAGCTCGACAAGCTACATAAACAGGTCAGTCAATTGCCAAGTCCCTCTTGAACGTAAAGGATATGTTCTGCATCCTCGCGACATACCTCGCACTGCCCTTCTAGGAAGCTCATAGCCGAAACTTTCCTTGCGCTGGCAAACACCCTATATCCCCTACTGACGAGCTCACGAGCGATGTTTGATCCGAGACCTTTCGGCTCCGAACATCCCGTGATTAACGCGGTCGGACGAGAGGAGCTGTTGGCAAGCGACATGGTGGGTGAGAGGCTCCCCCACAGAGGGTTAGAGAAGTACCTCAGCGGGATATCTTTACGACGGACTGTAGGAGATCTTTATATGCGTTTGAAAGGAAGAGGGAATCATGAGACCGACGGAGAGGGCATGACATTGTGTCCTGAGTATATCTTTTGAGTGTCATCGGATGACCGTAGGCTTAATCAAGTCAACTCGGGGACATCGCGTAAAGACATTGGATCAGCCCGACGGGCAGCAGCAGCTTCCGCGGAATGCTGTTTGGAAGACCAGGTGTTTATGTACGCGAACTGAGCAGCATCTGTGCAAAAGCTGAGAAGCTGTTTCCAGTATCACGCAAAGTGTGGTGATCCCCTTCAGCTTGACGCACAGATCAGTGGCTGAGCTAGAATTGCTTCTACTTCTCCAGCTACATCCTGCTCGGCGGGCACGACTTTATATCTCCTCGAAAGCATACGCTGGACGTAACGTTACTACAGGAAGCGATCGTATGGTTTAAAATTAGGCGACCGGGATTGAGACGGCATCCCCTCATATTGGAGCTGCTGAGGAGACCGCGGGTAACATAGCTCCATATCGTTTGCGGACTCGGTCATCATATTTTGCTGGCGAAAAACCATGTATCCACTGCAAGAAAATCAGCATCGCACTGTAATAACCGCCAATCCACTTACCATTCCGATACGGGTGAGTCCGTACCAACACTCATCTCCACACTTCCTATCAACTCGAATTCATTCGCGTCCATCGCGCTCAACACCGAACAAGCCAACAACCTCGCATAATTCACCTCGACGCTATCGCTCGACAACCATGGTGTCCCCTTCAGCTTCATCTGAAGACATCCAATCTCCTTCTCTCTCGTCTCTTGTATCCCAATGGCCAAGACTACTCACCACTCATCATCAACCAAATCCACCGTTCATTCGCGCTTTTGAAGCAACAACCTACCTTGACAGCCTCGCCGAACTTTGCCGTCACATGAGGATTAGGCGAATCGATCAACCGGATCTTATCCGACTCGTCGAAGCTGACCGCGAAGAAATACCTCTGAACAGGTGGACCGGGTCGGAAGATCAAGGTGTCCATGTCCCACCCTTTCTTGGAGAGGTCGGTGGAGGTGACGAGGTACCATCCGAAAGAGGATAGGGCGTGTAGGACGTGGATTATAAGTCGGCGGAAGGGGATCGCTTCGTACCCTCCTCCCCCGGACCCTGCGGGTATCAGTCAGAGCTGCCATTGCAGAGTCGGGTCTGAAGAAGGATGATCTCGAGTGGATCAGCATCAATCTTTTCGAGGTGTGTTCCGTGATATATCTTTCAGCTTCCATCACCTGAACATCATTTTGAAGCGTGCAGAAAGCGTTCTCACTGCATATCGCTGCGCGATAGGGCGCCAACTTCAACCCGGATTACCTCAAGATTACTCGAGATGGCACAGTCCCGGTTCTCCAGTATCTGGGGAAGACGTATACCGATGCAACCGCATGCAAAATCCCTGACGACGACAGTAGTTATTACTGGCGAGGAGCAACGTTCTCAGGCTGTTATTTCGGAATCTTGAGATTCGCTCCCCACCCTCCTCCCGTCAGCGCACACAACAGCACCAGCATCATTGAGGAAGTAAGTCCCTCGCTGGGTAAGGATGTAACTGAATACTCATAACAACCCCTCTGTAAGATCCACGCAACCGCACATGACCCAACTATGACGCTTCTTCTCCCCCACAAAGGTGTGGACCGTGAAGAGTTGAAAAGGGAATCATCATCCCTTTCTTACAAGGCGAGGCAAGAGTTCTCGGACAAGTGAATTACGACACCCAGCCTGAGCCACCACATCGTACTCAGTACCTTCTGCCGGGCTTTGGCCACGCTAGCTCAGCAGACGGGAATACCGGTTTCAGATAGTTCAAAGACACTCCCGAGAAATTCAAGACTTTCCTGACCAAGAAACAGAAGGATAACAAGCAGTTACTGGATTTCTACACCGGGAATCTAGGAGTCCAGATGTACGTCTAGGTCTCCGTTTCCGTCTCCGACTCCGACTCCTCCGTGCCTCGTATTAGATGGCTGATTTATTCGGGACTCAGGAAACGGCCAAACAAGCGATCTATGATCAAACGGCTCAGATGTGGAAATCCGTGGGGATCGTTATACGCCGTGTCATGACTCAGTCCTTGAACAAGAACGGAGGTCCATTCGCAGGCGGTGACAAGCCGAGCGAAGTCGACTGTGAGGCAATCACCACTTGGCAGTCACAGTCGAGTCTGAAGTTTGCACGGCTTAGTCCACATCATCACATGGCTCTCTCGTACTATCTCAAATACCGGAGTCGCCCCCGGTTCCCCAGCTTCAGTCGCGATCCTGAAAATTGCAGGAAGCCACTGGCGGGCACGCTTTTCGACCCTGTGATTGAGAAGTATTGGGAGTGAGTTGACGCGAAGTCAATACCCGCTTCGAGTAAGAGATGCTGATGTATCGAAGTGCCTGGCTCGAGAGAGACCGCTTCAAAGCTGTAAGATTCACTGAGCAATTCCAAAAACCGAACGCGAAGCACGACAAGATGGATGGCCCAGTTGCCACGGTATCATGAGAGCGATGATTGGCAAAGCGAAACTATGCATATTTTGAAAATTTCAAGTAAGACGCACGTGTTGTAACATCATGATAGGCATAATCTATCAATTACCAACTTCGTCCTGTACACTTGACACATTATCCCGATATCCGTCACTTATCACCACGCTCGCTCCTGACTCGCTCTCCTTGGACCCTTGATAGGTCTAGGCGGAGCGTATATCTCCGAGCTTCCCCTCCTATCTTCCGAAAGGGGTATAAAATACGAAGATGGGTAACCCAGCTTGGTGTCTGGGATCGGCACTGACGGGTCATTCGTCGTTTGTATTGTCGAATTGCTGGCAACCGTTTGCGTTGGATTACCGAACGATAGCGGTCGGTTTACAATGAAGGATCCGGTAGTCGGACTAGGCAATTTTGGGCGGATGACCTTGAAGCTTTGGGCTGGAAATTGAGCGGTGATTGGAGATGTCATGCTGGGTGCGATACTAGACGCGGGTGGTGCGAGAGGTACTGCAATAGGAGGAGGTGTTAGTTGAGCGAGTCTTTTTACCCGGAAAGATGGAGGGGCTGGTTGGTCTCCGCCAAACTCCGGTGGAGGGGCTACGGTAGCAGGTACACCGCTCTTTCGATTGACACCAAAAGCCTTCTTCTTTGGCGAGGGTGTCGTCGGAACATCGACTCCGGCGAACAAGGCACCGCTTTGAGTGGCCAACGCCGCCTTCCGAGCTTTATTCTCGTCCCGCGCTTGTTCCGCCATCTCATCCAGGCTTTTCTTCCTACCCAATCCAAGGGCGGACCTCCATCCTATAGACTTCGTGTCCTCCGGCGAACGAGGTGACATCGGAACCGGCTCAAACGGTGCAGGCTTAGCCGACGTCCTTCTCGCCTTCCGCCGAGATGGCCCAGGTTCGTCGTCCGACTCGTCACTCGCTGCTGTAGCTTTCGTGAACCATGCTGTTGGCTTACTCCGTCGCTTCCCCTTCTTCGACTTCGACGAATCTGAGTATTTCGAATCAGGCGAAGTCTCCTTCTCGTCCTTCAAGTTATTCAAGGATCGCCGCTTAGGTATGGCGAGGACTGGTGGTCGCATACCCTCACTGTTCACCCTCAGACCGGCAGGACGGCTGCCAAGGGACAGATTGCTCTGACTGGGTGCTCCCGGTCCATCCACGACCTCGATGAGGGTGGATGCTGATTGCTGTCTAGCATGCTTTGACGTGGCTGGTTGCGAAACACGGTTGGACGGTGGCGAAAGGATCGGTGTGACCTCTGGCCGGTCCCTGACCGTATAAGGATGATGATAGTCCGCTCGTCCGCCTCGTACGACCGAGAAGCTACGTTGCGGCGAGCTTCCTGGTATTGTTTCTGTGACTGGCGAGGATGCTGAGGGAACAGGCATGCCAGGCGCTGCATAGCCTGACGATGAGATGCTCGTCGGAGGCGGTCGCCATGCATCCATGATGTGTCCGGTCGACGCGGAGGGCTCATCAGACCGCGACTCCCAGCTGTGCCTTTCGAGTGGAGGAGGGCCCAAGGGTGGCTGGTACACCGGGAAGTAATTCGTTTCCTCGCTCTTCGGGTACGGACTGAGGAAGGGAGTCTCACCCTCTTGAATCGGCATCCGGGCTACACCTTGCGAATGGCGATCGAGCATCATTTGAGTCGTCAAAGATCCTACCGCTGACACGTTTCGCTGAAGCTGCTGTGCACCTCTCTTCCGCCTTCTTCGCGCTGCTGCCTTTCCACCTCGAACGCCGTTGAGACAGTCCAGATCCATGATGGATGCAAAGAGACCCCCATCAAGAGGATGAGTCGACTCGTCAAAATGCACGCCACCAAGCAGTCGGATGAAGCCTTCGACGGCCTTGACGAGCAGCATGAGAACGAAGAAGACGAAAACGAGGGCCTGTAGAAGCAGGATGGCATAAGCGAGCCAATCATTGGTCGAAGGGGACATGTCGAGCTGTTGATCAGCTACGTTCCGTATGAAGGACCTACTGTCGGGCTAAGTATCATCACCAACACCATCGACGCGACTCGAACTATTCCGAGGAAAGCGCCCGGAGCACCCATGCTCGCTCCATCACCCCAGGGATACCATATCGCAGGGACGATGAGCATGACCAGCTCAACGACAACCAAAATGATGGCCTGGACGATCCCGCTGTCCTGTCCAGCGCCCACTGTGATGCCGGTAATCAGGCTTGCAGCGATAAGAAAGGAGCGGAAGAGCTGTTTCCCCTCGACATAAACATTGTACATCGGGCCAAGGGATACGAGCGTCCTGGTCGCATCGTACAGCTTGCCGGTTGGGGTCCGCGAGATCTTGAACATGATCCCAACGGGTATCAGGATCGAGATGAAGACGAATGCGAGCGCGGCGAACACTCGAGATACGATAGAAGCTCGACTACCAAGAACAAGCTGGTATATCGAGAAGGTGGTGACAGGAAGGTGGAATATGGCGATAAGCCGAAGGAGATTGCCATACAGCGCTGCGGCGTGGAACGCTCCTGCTTCGCCTTTCGGTCGGAATCGAAGCCAAGTCCGTCGGAAACGAGACGGTGCGGACCCCCGTTGCGCCGCCAGAGAAGCTTGACTTGGCAAAGCTGTCGTCGAAGCGTCGTATCCAAAGCTTTCCGGTCGCAACGCCTCCTTCCCACCCAGACTACTCGTCCTCGGGCTACTACCCAGACTATTTCGCTGAGTACTGCTGCTGACGCGCGATCGCTCTGTCGAGCTGTATTCGACAAGTGCATGAATGCCCCACAAGAGGATGCTGAGCACAGCGATACCGGCTGCGAGCATGAGGAAGATGGCGAGACAGGTACCAAAAAGGTCTTGCTCTCTCAACCCAACGGCAGCTGCCCATGACTGCATGCCGTTTGACGATGCATGTAGGTCGATCAAGGGATTAGATGCCGCAGAGTCGAGGTAGAGGGGAAAGGATGGGTTTGAGATGAGGTTGGCATAGTTGGCCGGCGGAGAGTAGCTGGTCGAATATGTGCTGATATGCTTTGAAGAAGCGTCGGAGCCTTGGACCAGGGAGACATCTAAATTGGTCAGCTAAGCCGGAATGCTCACTATGGCCGCTCACTCCCGACAAGATCGGCCCAAGCTCCTTGAGATAGAATCGGATCTGAGTGCGTTGTCAGAGAGTGATTTTGGTAGGGACATCTACTTACAGGCAAACTCGGGCCAGCTAACGGCGATCATGCCAAGAATCGTGCAGAACTGGACATGATGCATGATATCCCGTAAACCAGGCGTCACTACGGGTCTCCATTAGCTCACTCTGCAACTCTGCAGGAGGCGACATACCGAATCTAAGCAGTCCACCGCTGACACTAAGTCTCTCCCCGCTCAACCCACTAACAATCATCGTTCCCCATTTCCGCATCCTTCCTTCCTTCCTCCCAACCCTCTCCATCCTTGGCCCATGTCCCTCCTTCTGCTCGTACTCCGCGACGCCACTTCCAACAACCCAGCCAGCAGCAAATCTAGCGCCCCATGTGGCCGCCCAGAACCCGAGGGCGGTAGCTACGGGCAGCCAGAGAAAGAGGCGGTAATACCATCCCGTGTTGCGATACGGCGTCAGGTCGACGTTGATACAGGCAAGAGACTGTGGTGAGAGTGAGGTATCGACTATCCGGACTTGGGTACGAAGAGTCGTCAGGGCGTAAGAGCGGTAAAGGGGGATCGACAGGTTTAGAGCGAAATCGCCTGCTGGCAGGGGACAGTAGGTGATGTCATCCGGTGAGTATGGTTGAGGTAACGTCGATGGAAAAATGGAGTCGCAGAGCCATGATGTGGATGAGTACACGTTAAAGCTGGCTGTGTCCGTACTCATAAAGAGTGTAGCTGGGATGATTGGGTCAATCTCCAAGGAGAGAGTAGTCCTGCTCACCTAGTTTGTTCGTTGTGTTGTCGTAACCTTCTACTTCGGATCCGGTCACGCCGATCAAGTCAACCCGCAGCACATTGGCACCACCGCCGATCAAGCCCAGTCTCGATGCCTCGGCCCCTCGTACCAGGTTGGCAAGGATAGTCGTGATGTTGAGCTGATTTGCACCCGGAGCGACAGGGGGATATGACGAAAGGCAGGATGTGAAGATTGGCTGAAAAGGAGTTGCGAGAGCAGTGGCAACGAGGAAGAAGGAGGCCAACAGTCGCAGCATATCTAGGAATGTGTAAATACGCAGGATTGACATATGCAGGGATACTGACTGCTTGATTCGCCCGCCTGGAGGCCAGAGCTAACGTCAAGGGGTCGGTACGAATGGCTTCAATTAGGAATGGGAAGAGCTTTCCCGGCCTGGGATGTCTCCGACTGTCATCCTTCGAATGTGATAGTATTGAGCTCAGCCCTGAGGTAGCGAGAAAGAAGGTCTCTGTTGGGTCGAATTGCGGGACAGCGGGAGTAAAGTAAATTACACTGAACAAAGAAAGGAACCCTAACGAACTTTACACAGCGGCTTCAATAATCCCACGCAGGAAATGTGGGTCTCCATTTTCGAGTTGTCGGCACCGCCCCGCTGCATTCATGCGTCACTCTTTTATCCTCATCTACCGCCCGGATGTACGTTACATCGTGGTCAATATTATGATTCGAAGGGGACTACGAGAGGATCTTACACCTAGTCAATCAATCAGGTCAGATCAGCTGAGGAAAGTTGTAAGGCTGTAGCGACTTGAACTTGTACTTGATGCGCAGGTTTCATTTCCGCCTTACAAGAAGTGTAACATCATTGCTACAGGATCTTGAAGGGAGATGGACTCTTAATAAGCTTACTCAATGATGTCAGCCAAAATCGTCACCGCAGAGGGGTCAGGATCGGTGAGAGCTGATGTCAAACGCAGCCTGTTTAAGGCTATTATATATGTAGTATATATATGTGACTAATCACCCCTTTCAGCCACCGTGAAAATCCGTTTTGCTACATGGTGAGTAGGTTTGATCGTATAGGAGTTAGTACATTAGATTCTATCCTTCGCCATGCAGTCCCCCAGCCAAGCATCCGTCCTGTGAATTCTAAATCAGACTGGCACTCGTACGAGCTTCCTTGCATGGCGTATCTGGCAAGTTGAACTTGTCTGTTGGCTCGGTATAACCTCCATACAGTGTTTGAAACAACCGAACACAGACACCGCCCCATTGACATCGCTGCGCCGCTGTGGCTTGACAACACGAAGAAGTGTGGTACCAAAAAGCAGACGAACGGCGGAATCGAACCGCCCTCTCGGGAACATTTCCCGCTCAGAATCCCACGTACTAACCGATATACTAGTCCGTCGAGGAAATTGGTGTATACTGTTTGGTATAATTATTCGTCAAGGAATGACACTCTGAGAAGCGCAGTCTATGTTCGTGTCAACAACGAGTGGAACTTTCCAACCTCAGGGTCCAGCACGCTGCGGCTGTCTTATGAGCTCTGTCTGGATTGTCTCAGAGACAACTCCGTCCGAACTGGATGGAGGGGGACTGCTCTTCCAAAATTGGGACCTAGCTGCCCGAACGGACAGAGGCCCGGGTGGGTTACGTGGCCACATTTCGGTTATCAAGCGCGTCACATCAACACGCCTAGATATGGACTTTCCTTCCTTCCGTCATCCGCAAGTAACATCATAACCAGTATGTCTGTCTCCACAGTGATAGGTATAATAGGGCTCATATGTGGGAGGGGGCAGCGATTTACTCTTTAGCGGGAGTGAACCGAGCGATGATGAGACCGCCAGCTCTGATACCGAAACCAGCACTGCGCAGGAGCGTAGGCGTAGAAAGAGGAAGAAGGCGAAGAAGCGCGAGAAGGGCAGTCACTATTTCGAGTTCCGTTGATATAAAGATAGAAAAGTGAGCAGGAGAAGCGCAAAGGCAAGGGGAAGAGCAAAGCAAAGCAGGCAAGCGATGACAAGGGAGAAGCAAGAAGGTGAGCCGATTTGATCGTTGAGTGCTGACTTGGAAAGCATAAGAAGGTCAGCGCCACCTGCGATTCACACGCCGAGAACCTAGCAGCGACACGACGCCAGCACTCCCCCTCCCGCGACTGTTTCGCGAGTTCTGCCGATTCCTAGACAATGTGTCGTTATCCGGGGAACGTGCTGACCGGGGATATATATCGGTTCCAGTACCTTCCAGCTAGACGCTGTATCGTCTCCAGATGCTCCTTGATGGGTTTGAAGCGATCGTACAGGCGAAGACGTGCTGTAGCAGTCCCCAGCGACACACACTGCTGGAAGACGGCCTGAGCTGCAAGCTCCGCTAGAAGACCCGCTGGGCGCTGGGCTCGAACATCTGCGTTCGTTCGACGCCGAGGGGTCGTCCGCGTCGCGAAAGCATCCCCAAGCGTAGTCCTCCAAGCTTGCACCCCTTCGTCCGGGTCTAGATGAGATGGATGGGTACATTGCTGCTTGGACACATGTTGCAGCGAATCGTAAGCAGTAGGAGCGGGTGAGTGGGTAATGCAATAGGGTGTGCCGCAAGTTGATAGAGACAGTCAGCGAGGAGATCAAGCGAGGGAGCGGAATGGAGTGAGCGAGAATCCGAAGCTGGGTCGTAGAGCGGGATGGGTTTGAGGCGGTGAGACCGACAGCGGGATTCACCTTCGCTACTGATAAGCGTCCTCTCTCTTTGCTGGACTTCGACAGGTACAGGGAGTTGACGCTGTGGCCAATCTTTGCAGTCGGGTGAATACAGCTGTAGTGCTTGATACTGGCATATGAAACGGTTTCAGGTGAAGCAAGAACGAGAACCATTTAAGGGCCTGTCTGGTAACCAGTCGGAATATTTCCATCGTCTATCGTTGTCGGAACCTTCGTATACGGTCCCATGGGAAGGTTTCCGGCAGTCTGGGTATCGGAGATGTCTCATGGGAAGGTTTCCTATGCAATGTCAAAGCAGCCAAACCGCGTCGGCTACGCAGCTTTTCAGAGCGTAAATGTTCCGAGCTGCTTCGGAAAAGGCTTGTAGCTCCACTATTATTCTGTGTATCTCTCCAATATTTCCAATTTAAGCTGCCATCATGGGTAGAGCCAGAACCGAGACGCCAGCTCTGAAGAGACCTGCTGTGTCGCGGACGCACCAGGACGATCGGATCATGGGTGAATCCGCAAGGCTTGAGACGCAAGCAGCATCAGGCTGTCCTGAGTCGTCCCGCGCTGCCTTCGAGGTGCGGTCCATGAGTTTCGACTCGTTTGGGCTTGTGAGCTTGGTGGCGTGCGTGGTGTGCCCGGATGCTCATCAGAGTAGCTCTGTATGGCGTGAAGTGGCTAACAAGCATCATCAAATACTGATTGACGGACTCTACTAACTCTTTGGGGATCTTGAGACGACTCAATACCTTCATCCTCAATGTCAGCTATGTTTTCGTCTTCTTCGTCCAATAACTCGATTCCGCCATATGAACGACGCATCTTGGCGGGTGCGAGATTGCCAGGAAGGATGACGTTGGTCCCTGTAGGCCTTGTACCTTCGAAGATCTCCTTATAGAGCTGGTAATTCTCCCAAGCGCGGTTCCTCCAAGTCTTCGCTGATGGATGGGACTATTCTTAGCTGTC